>ENA-UOJS01001175-UOJS01001175.1-human-gut-metagenome-genome-assembly--contig:-C74-NODE-1175-length-22943-cov-6.674589_pt1 | contig 22943 bp, 23 predicted proteins | sample MGYA00242355_ERZ723902 | MGnify/ENA metagenome assembly ERZ723902
AAAGATAAACTACTTTCACAAAAGAGAGTGATGTTCCACTCCCATCATATAGGTTCGCAAAGGATGCGGTGCCTATAAATAGAATTCCCATCACACTAATACAGCATATAATTTGCATAAATGCCGCCGCCATTTCATGGAATATGTTATTTATCTGATTGATGATGTGTGGCTTTCCCATTTTTTCATTTCCCTTCCGTCAGATATTGTTGATTGAGTTTCGGCAGAAGCGGTTCGCCATCGATATAGACATCGGCATCGATTCGGAAATATTTATCCCGGTCGATATTTCGAAGCTTGATGACACAGGCATTATTCAGCAGGTCGGAAAGACGTTGTTTTTCAAGGTTAGCAGATTTGCGTTCTTCCGGGTTTCTACTTCTCAATTCGGGAGTGTTGATACCACGGAGACGGATGGAGATATTCTTTCCGGCAATGGCCGAATGCTCGTCTATATCACAACGGAACGTATCGCCGTCGATGACGCGCAGAAGGCGGGAGACTTTGACATCGGGATAGAGTTTATCTTGTGTCCGCGGATGGGTGGCGCATCCAGCCAGCAACAGAATTCCGAACAGCAGTAAAAATATTCGTTTCATGGCTTTCGTCTCCTTTATCATCTTATGCCGGAATTTATCGGCAATCTTACGCGGCAGACGAAAATTTATGCAAAAAAAGAGGTGCCCCAATTGCACCTAATCATGGCACCGCCAAGCGCCAGTACACGAATGCAAAAGGGACACCAAAACACAATGGTGTTTTCCCTTCAGCAACGGTTCGTGTACAAAAGTTTGGCGGTTTCTGATTAGAACGTCTGCTGAAAAGTCAAAATAGACTTGTCATATACAATTGTAAGATTCGGTTATTTCTCCGATATATCCTCCAATATGGATTTTATTTGTTCCTTCAAAACAGGAACATCGTTTTTTATTGCATCCCAGATGCGGGATTGCGATATCTTCATATAATCGTGAACCAGAACATGCCGCATGCCGATGATGCTGCCCCACGGGATATCAGGATTACTTTCCCGCAACTCTTTGCTGAGCTTCGAGGCCGCCTCGCCGAGAATGGCAAAGCACATACCGATTGCCAACTGGTCTTTGAGAGAAGAATTGAACTCCTCTTCCGTAAGTCCGGCGCTCAATTGTTCAATATTGTGAATCGTATCGGCTATATGCCTGAGACGTTCCGTATCATCGTTCATAAGAGCACCATATCCCTCTGAACATTCTTGCCGAAACGGTCGTCCTTCAAAACATCGGCATCAACGATATCGACTTTCCCGGAAAGAAACTCGGCGATGTCATATTCCGCACCGGCATGGTCGAACAGAGTGGCTCCCGGAGCGAATTTCGCGATGAAATCAACATCACTATCCGGATTTTCCTCCTTGCGGGCGCAGGAACCGAACACGAAGAGCTTTTCCACCTTGTGCGCTTTCGCTATCCGGTAGATTTCATTCCGTTTGGCTCTGAGTTCGTCGAGTTTGCACATGATATCCTCCTGCTCTGTTTAAATATAAGCCGCTTACGGGAAATTTCAATTGCAACAATGAAAAATACCGATTGCATTATCCATATATTACCGATATATCGGAGCCGAAGACGATAAAACGAAAAATCCATCCGCTTTAAGCGTTTTTACGCTCAATTAAGATGGATTTACCGGATTTTAAGCCGATTTATTCATACCATTTACTTCCGGCTGATGCCGCAGGTGAATTCTTCACCGAAAACATAGCGATAGCCCAGACTCATGGCTGTCCGTAACTCCGACTCGTGATGAGCCGCGACAATCGCACTGTCATGAACCGGCAAGGCAGGGATTCCCCATCCGGCCAGATAGAGGAGCGCTTCCCGCATGACTTCGGAATCCAGCCGTTGCAACATCAGCCCGGCTCCACTGCAAAAATAATAGCCGATGGGTTCATGCGCTTCTTTAAGGCGTTCTATCAGCTCCATCCAATCGGGGTGGTAGCGGTCAACGGCACGGATGAATCTCAATTCCCTTTCGCTGACCAGCTCTTTTTGTTTCAGCTTGGAGATTTGATTTCGCATCGATTGAACCGTGGCGCTTTCCGAATCGGCGTTCAGTACCGTCAGAAGAAGTTTCTTGATGATGGGACGCATCTCTCTTGGCGCAACGGTGTCATACGGGTCATGGTTCAATTGAATCCCCTCCAGCGCATACAGCATGGAGATATGGAACGAGTCGAAATCAAGCTCCACCGTCGGGCGGTTATCTATCAGAATCGTTCTTCTCTGCTGCTGCGGCATGGATTGCCAGTTGCCGATTTCTTCTTGATTGGCGGAGTAAAGTCGCCCTCCCTGTTCGAAACTTCCGTTCGAGAAAACCGCCCGAATTTGAGGTAAAAAACGCCGCAAAGTTCGACTTGGTCCCTGTAATAGGAGAGTATCAGAGGAAATATTGTCGTAATCCTGATGATGAATATCATAAAGAACATTGAGATTCTGATACCAAGGATTAGGATTCTTTGTACCTACTGAACAGGAATCAAAGAGAAAGTAGTGTTCCCGAAGTGTCTGATTGATAAAGTCGAGTTCACTGCGAAGCCTACACGAAAAACAGGTTTCGGGAAAAGCCACGTCCGATTTATCGTCAGCCACTTCTTCCCGCATAACGATGCAGTCTGTGTCTTTGACAATCAGCAAATCTGCTAACGAAGCAAATTCATCCCGCAAGCTGTCTGAAGGCCAGACTCTGGTGACGCAACCTTTCTCGTATTTCGGATAACAGATTGTTTCCGTGTTGTCCCAATCTACATCGAAAGACGAGGAATAAGTGACGATGCCTTTCTTGACTTTCATCAGCTCACAACCTTCCAGAAAGTCAAAGACCATTCTGAATGGAACTCGTTTGATGAAGAGACTCTTGTAACGTCCCTGAGAAAAGGCCTGTTTATTCAGAGGAACGGCGACCGGCTTCTCATAGTAGTGCGACACGTAAAGATTGCAGAGGAACAGCCGCAAACAGCGTTTCTGCTCTTCCACGGTACTGCGTATCCGGCTCTTCGGCATTTCATTCCAGAGACGGTTGAAGATAGCTTCCAGTTCCGGGTGTTCCTGCCAGCGGAAGACATCGAACAGGAAAGAGGGAGTTCGTTCATCCATGACGCACCTCCTCCCGGTTGCAGTGAGCCGCGAAACGGGCATTGCACATCTGAACTTTTTCCCGGAGCGGGTCCAAGTCAGGCTCCTTGCTCAACACTTTGATTCGAGCTTGAATGTTGCGCCGGAATTTCTTGTCTGCCCTGAGTCCCACCAGCTTCAGCTTCTCAAGCCGAGCCGCAGGAATCATGGAAAGCAATTCTACCACCAATTGCCGGTCAGTCAATGCTTTTGAAACAGGAGGCGTCATTGGGCACCCCCTTCCTTGTTCTGTCCTTGCTGAAATGCGAGGATTTCAGATTCCAGAAAGCGAATGATTTTGGGACCGTAACTGTAGCCTTTCAGCAATCCATGTTCACGATAGCGGTCAACCGTTCTCGAACTGACGCCGAGTCGTTCAGCGACTTCTTTCCGGGAAAGAGAACGCTCCGGTCCTCGTGAGACAGTAGATGTTTCTCCCTGCCAGTGTTCTTTTACCGCCTTTAATGCGACAGCAAACAACTCTGGCGGAATTGTGCCCGTATCGCAAAGTGGTTTCAGGATGGTACGGAACGTTTCGATTTGGTCACGACTATACATGGCGTACCTCCCCGCTCTTTTCAGCGCGAGGAGACACCAACGGATAATCGCCCACAACGGCAACAAGCGTTGCCTGAGACTTAGCGTCTCTGAAGAGGGACTTTTTCATATTGTCTCCTTCTGGAGATATCTTGCGGATACCTCCGAATTGGAGACAAAGTTGTCAGAGGCCGATTGCTCAGCGTCTTGGGCCCGAAGTTTTTCTCTTCGAGTGGGCTTCCGAATTATCGGAAGCGAAACAGCGATGAAAACATCGCCAAGGTCTTTGCCTTTGATTGTTTACTCAACGGTCAGCACTGCCGCCGTTACCTTGAAAACAATATACAATAACATTCAAAAAAATCAAGCTGCAATTTCCTTGAAATCAAATCATTAACGTGCATCACCGGAGATTTCTCCGGTGATGAAATTTCTTATTTTTCTTTCAACAGAGCCAATAACATCTTTTCCCGGTCTGTTAAATCCGTAGCGTTTTGAAGTTCTGCCAGCAGATTTTCCTTTATGGCATGTTTCGGAGCTGGCTGTTCCTGCGATACTTCTTTTGCAGTCACGGGAAGGCCGGGAATTGCTGTTGCCGCTTTATGTAAAGCTTGATGCTGAATCTTCACGTAATATTTCTGAAGCGTTGCAATGCTGTCTCCCGTGATTTCCGAGAGAAGCGCGACAGGCATTCCATTGGAAGCGGAGTGAGAACAGAAGGTATGCCGGAAACTGTGGAAGCCATATTGAACAGCTTTTCTTTTTCGGGACAGCCCCACCTCCGGTTCAATGTTCGTTTCCAGACCGATAAAGGAAATAACCTTCTGTATATCGTCGCTGACGCCACTGGCATTTTGTTGATAACGTTCGGCCACTGCCGGTATGACGTAACCATCCATTCCCCAAGAATCAGCCGCCTCCTGTAATTTCTCTCTGAAGGCAGGGGTAAGAGGCGCGGTAATTCTCTTCCGACTACCTTTCGTCTTCACCGGCATCAGGGAAATCATGCCGCTTTTCAAATCAATATCTCTCCAAAGAAGCAGAGCACAATCAGCCAATCGCATTCCCGTAAAAAGAGCGATGCAAAACAATATCTTCATCTGCTCTTTGTACATCAGCTTCAATGATTCGTCATCGAAAGCCTCCAGCAGACGACCGACTTCTTCTTCGGTAAATGCTTTCTTGCCGATGCTGTCGTTCGGTTTTCGCGGAATCCGCTCCCAGACGTTTTCAGATATTCCCGCGTCATGCATCAGCACATTGGTAATGGTAGCCATCCCGCGAATATGATAATTATAAGTACTGTTGGAAATTATCATGTCTTCCACATCTTGAGCATATTCTTCCGCAATCTTGAGGGTAATCTCCGACAGGGTTTTACAAGTAGGATAATTCCGGTTCAGCCAACCGAGGAAACGCTCATAGTTCCGTTTATAGTTGCCCAGTGTCCCTTCGGCGGTCTGCTGACGACGGAACTTGGAAGTATAAAACATCTCCCATGCCTGAGAGAGCTTCACCTTGTCCTGTGACTTCAGCCTCCGTATCTCCGCTACCTTAGCGACAAACTCTTCCTTGGTCTTCAAATCGAAATTCGGAAGCAACTCCTCTGCCTTCTGTTCCGCAGTCTTGCGGTCTCCCGTTCTGAGACTTTTTTTCGAGACAACCTTCCCGTCTTCTTTGATGACGAGGTAATAAACTTTGCCTCTCTTGACGATGCTTCCACTACCTTTGGTCCTTCTCTTCTTTGCCGTTGCCATATTCTTTACCCTCCATCTTCAGTACTGTCTACGTCTGACAATGTTTATGCCGGTCTGACAAAACAATATAGCATGAAAATAGAAATAGGCAACCAATAGATACACCAAATTACAATATTTGAGCTTAAAACTATACGTTCGCATCGTATAGGTAATGGGTTCGACTCCCACCAGCTCCACCAGTATTCTAATTCAGGCCACGAAGTCCTTTCGCTTCGTGGCCTTTTTCGTTCCCGCGTAAGTTGCGGAAACAAGCGCAGTTACGTGGATTTAAGTGCTGGTGGCGGTGTTCTTCACCGACTTCCTCATGCGGGCGCTGCTGCGCGAATACAGGCAGAAGCTGCCCAGGTGCAAGTGGCTCGGATGGGACATGAAGCCGCTGGGGAAGTGGGAGTACGAGCCGCCGACGCTGATGGATGTGGCGGAGAAGGTCAAGGAACACTTGAAAAACAGAACTTTGAATAACTAACATAAAACAACAGGAAGGACCATCATGACTGAACAAAACGACCAGCTGGTATTTGAGGAATCCATAGAGGATACCGATGCCCCGGAATCTTTGAACATCCCTCTGAACAAACGGGAGATTTTATCACAACCCGCTGATGAAAAGGTTGGGGAATTGCGTTCGGAAAAAGAAACTGGCGATTTGATAGTGTCTCCGAATTTCCAGCGGCACTACGTCTGGGACCGTCAAAAGGCAACAAACCTCATAGAGTCAGCCTTGCTTGGCATCCCAATTCCAGTCATCTATCTGGCGGAAGAAAATGATGGAAGACGTTCTGTCATTGACGGGCAGCAGCGGCTAACATCTTTTTTCTCGTTCATAGATGGCAAGTTTCCTGATGGAAAAGACTTCCGGTTGGGTAACATGCAGGTGTTTACAGAACACAAAGGGAAGAAGTATAGTGAATTACCAGGTGATGTCCAGCGGCGAATATCCAAATATGTTCTTCGTACAATAACGCTTAAAAAGGAATCTGACCCAGAGTTAAGATTTAACGTGTTTGAGCGTCTGAACACAGGCGCCGTAGCTCTCAATGACCAGGAGCTTCGTAACTGCATCTATCGCGGCCCCTATAACGAGCTGCTCAAGGAGCTGGCGAATTATCCCGATTTCAAGGAGATTATCGGCATTGAGGGAAACGAGCGCCGGATGCTTGATGTCGAGCTAGTCTTGCGCTTCACCGCCTTCCTGAACATCACTTACTTGAATTACCGCACTCCCATAAAAAGTTTTCTAAATGAGGAGATGAGGAACAATCAGAACCTGTCCCCGGAGAAGGCAGACAAGATTAAGGCCGCCTTCAAAAACAGTGTTACCCTGATTAAGTCCATGCTCGGTCCAAAGGCATTTAGGCGTTTTAATGCAGGAACGGCAGACCAGATAAATGGCGGATGGGAACCAAAACGATTCAATGCATCCTTGTATGACGTGCTGATGTTTGGCTTTGCCAACAAGGACAAGAATCTGGTCATGCGGAATCTTGACGCCATCCGCGAGGCATACATTGACCTCATGACCAATAATGCTGAATTCTGCGAAAGCATCGAACGTTCCACGAGTAGCCAGCAAGCCGTCAAGAAACGCTTCGATTTATGGCGCCAGCGCCTGGACGCGATTCTCGATGAAGACTCCAAACAACCTCGTTGCTTCTCATTAGCGCTCAAACAGAAACTATTTGATGCAAATCCAGTTTGCGCCATTTGCGGTCAGCAAATTTCTACGCTTGATGACGCAGCGGTTGACCACATCGAACAATACTGGAGAGGCGGCAAGACCATTCCTGAAAACGCACGCTTGACTCACCGGTACTGCAACTGCCACAGAGAGCGTAACGAATAACGCAATGCTGTTGCACCGCCTCATTAGCAACACGCAAAAGAAGTGATTTCTCCTCATGAATGCATGGTATCAACAACAATTCGATAAGGCCCTAACCACGCAGTACGATGAGCGTTTTTCTGCTGTAGAGGGCCTGACCTGGCTCCCCTGGGTGGGAAAGAACTTTCAGGACACTCGTGTCCTAATTGTGGCTGAATCGCACTATACCAATAAGGCAACTCCCGAAGAGGCCCAAATTGGCAAAAAAGAATATATGGAGGACAAGTATTCGACACGGGAAGTTTTTGCCGAGTATCCCATGATTGGATATGAAGCAGGATGGACAAATCATGGAGGGCGGCACAATAATCCAACGTTTGACAATATTTTTCGCGTATTGCTCTCAAATGATTTGTTGGGCGAGAAATCGCGGATGCAGCGTGAAAAGCTATGTTCTGCACTAGGATTTGTTAATATTGTTCAGCGTCCAATGTGGTTCCCGCCGAGGGAATCAGGGTATCCTAAAGAACGTCCAAATCCTGAAGATATGATAACCGGATGGAAGGTTATCAAGCAGGTTTTAGCAATATTAAAGCCAGATTTGTGCTGGTTCGCGGGAAGCGAAGCTGACAAATTTTTGCATTGGTATATGGACCAAGTTGGTATATCGCACGATGAAGTTCACGTTTGTGGAAAAATCGGGCACACATATGCGCGTGAAGTAAATGTTTTGATTGATGGCAAGCAAATACCTCTGAAGTTTTCACAACATCCTAGCCAGTATTTTTCATGGGAAAGCTGGCAAAAGTTTATTTTCGACGACAAATGTGCTCATGTTCAGCAGAAATTGCTTCAATACATGGCAAGTCGATGAACCAGGAACTTTCTTATGCCATATTCGCCTTGTGCCGGCGGAGTGCACCGAGTAGGAGGGATATGGCCTGGCGGATGTGGAGTGGCAAAACTTCGACCTTGCGAGTTGATTTTACTGTCTGCATGGATATATTAGCCTCTTGTTGTGGTTGATTGTCTGACGCACCAACCTGGTGCAGCCTTTTAGAAAGGCATGGCTTCACGAAAAAGCCAATCGCTTTTCGACAAAAACGGCGCCAACGTCGGAGAATTGTTACCATAACACCAGAATCGCTATAATAGAACTTGCTGTCCTAAATGCAAATACTTGCGTTTAAGCATATTCTCTGTGGCGATTTTGGGCGAGTTAACAGAGAAAAAGAGCCCACAAAGCAGTGGTCATCGGTTGGATATTCCGGGAGCAGAGAGGGTGTTTGGCGGCGACGTCAAGTCCTCCACCATTTTTTAAGCTCAAAACCGCTCTGGACACGCAAGTTGCAAATCCGAGCGGTTTTTTCGTGTCCAGGTCTGTCAACGTCTTTCCGCGCCTGTCTTTTCCCATACCAATTTTTCGGGATATACAAATAGTTTCCTATTGTATTTTCCTTCAAAGGCGAAAACAGGAGAAGGCTCATCGTCAACCTCACAGGACCGGTAGCAGTAAGGACATTATTTCCCTCCGGTCAGATATTGTTGATTGAGTTTCGGCAGGAGAGGTTCGCCGTCGATATAGACGTCGGTGTCGATTCGGAAATATTTGTCACGGTCGATGTTTCGGAGTTCAATTACACGGGCATTGTTGAGCAGTTCGGAAAGACGTTGTTTTTCGAGGTCAGCGGATTTGCGCTCCTCCGGGTTCTTGCTTCGCAGTTCTGGAGTGTTGATTCCCCGTAGGCGGATGGAGATGTTTTTCCCGGCGATGGCAGAATGTTCGTCGATGTCGCACCGGAACGTATCGCCGTCGATGACACGCAGGAGGCGGGAGACTTTGACGTCGGGATAAAGTTTATCCTGTGTCTGCGGATGGGTGGTGCATCCGGTCAGCAGCAGAATTCCGAACAGCAGAAGTAATGTTCTTTTCATTGGTTTCGTCTCCTTTGTCATCTTATACCGGAGTTTATCGGCAATCTTACGCGGCAGACGGAAAAATGTGCAAAAAAAGAGGTGCCCCCGATTACACCACCTGAAGGCACCGCCAAGCGCCCATGAGAGAATGCAAAAGGGAGCACCAAAGCAATGGTGCTTTCCCTTCAGCAACGATTCTCTCATCAAAAATTGGCGGTTTATCAGGTGAACGTCTGCTGAAAAGTCAAAATAGACTTGTCATATACAATTGTAAGATTCGGTTATTTCTCCGATATATCCTCCAGTATCTTTTGTATCTGTTTCTTCAGAACCGGCAAATCATTCATGGCCGTTTCCCGGCGGCTTCTCCGATGATGACCAGATGCGCGAAAAGCGCCGCCTGTTTGTCCTTATTCCCGGAATATTCTTCAAACGACACATTCAGGGATTCGTCGATTTCGCCGATACGCTCAAGAATATGGTTCAAACGTTCCGCATCACTCATCATAATGCCACCATGTCCTTCTTCACTTCACGGCTGAATGTATCATTGTTCAAAGTGCGAATGGAAACCACGTCAACAGGCCTGTTAATCAGTTCAGAAACTTCATCCTTGAAATCAAACTGATTGAACAGCGTGGCACCTTTGGCAAACTCGACGAGGAAGTCCACATCGCTTTCCGGCGTTTCCTCTTTTCGGGCGCAGGAACCGAACACGAAGAGCTTTTCCACCTTGTGCGCTTTCGCTATCCGGTAGATTTCATTCCGTTTGGCTCTGAGTTCGTCGAGTTTGCACATGATATCCTCCTGCTCTGTTTAAATATAAGCCGCTTGCAGGAAATTTCAATTACGGCGGCGGGAAAATACCGATGGCGCGATCCGGTTTTTCCAGCTTTTTCCGGAATTCCGGAAGCATCGGCCCATGATAATAGTCCAGTTCCCGCTTGATTTTTTCCCGCAGTGATGCGCTTTCGCCGCTTTTTCCGCTACGCCGGAGCAGCTCCAGCCGTTGGAGCTGGAGTCCGATCAGGTTTTCCTTCACCGCATCGGAAATTTCGGGATTGTAAAACAGGATCTCAAGGATGCTGAGCAGCCGGTCGGTCTCCCGCCGGGCCTGTGGCTCCTTGCCGTCGCGGCGCAGAAAGCCGATGTACCGCGTGTGCAGCGACACCACGGCGGAAACGATCTGCGGATCGTTCGGCCAGCGTCCGAGGAGCCGTTCGGAGAGCTGCACCGCCTCGGCCAGCTCCTGCCGGTTCTGCTCCTGAAATCCCCGGGCATACCGGAGACGCCGCAGCATCAGTTCGACAAGCGCAAGGCCGTACTCCGGCTGTTCGGGGCAGGCGTCGGCGAGCCGCAGAAGCAGTACGACCGCATTCGGCTCGACGCCGGGGATGCGCTCTTTTCGGAATAATCGCGGATTCCCGGCCAGAAGCTGCGCGTATTGAAACCGGTATTCCGGATTGTCCGGGTGGTCCGCCAGCAATGTTTCCAATATTCCGAACGCCCGGGAACGTTCCTTGCTCTCCGGTGCTTCGGAGAGGGCCAGCAGCGCCCGGACCGCTTCAAAACGCTCTTCCGGCTGCTTCGAATCTGCGAAACGGGCGACCACCTGCCGGGAGAGTTCCGTTGCTTCCGCGCTTTTCCCCTGCTTCTTCAATGTCGTCGCCAGTTGATTGATCGGAAAGGCGTCCGGACTCAATTCCACCATGTTACGGAACGCTTCCTCCGCAAGTGCGTAGTTCCCGGTGCGCAGCGCACATTCGCCGATGACGGCATTCGCCTCGCTGATTCTCGACTCCGGCAGGTTCCGTTCTCCGGCGATCATCCGGTAATAGGGCAGCAGGGTTGAAAGCAGCTGCGTGTTCTTCTGCGAAGGCAGCTGCTCCGCAAGCCGGGCGAACACCTGCGACAGGGTTGCATCCGCAACCGCGGCGTTGCGTTCCGCCTGATTCAGTGCGGCAGTCGTGCGCAGGTAACCGGCCGCGAGTGCGGCGACGAAGGCGGCGGCGCAGAATGCCGCCGCAAAGCCCAGCGCGGCGACCGCCGGTTTGCGTTTGATCCAGAGCCGGAACCGCCTGGCCGGGGACGGCGCAGCGGCGCAGACCGGCTCGTGATTCAGGAAATGCTGCAGATCCGCCGCAAGATCATCCATGCCCGCATAGCGGTCCTCCGGCCGGAAGCTGATGCATTTGTTGATGATCGCGGCCAGATCCGGAGCGCTGCATCTCAGGGGCGGAACCGGCTCACGGCAGATTCGTTTGGCCAGCTCCCCGGGATTCCGCTCCGGCAGCAGCGGAGACTTCGCAACCAGCTCATAAAGCGTCGCTCCGAGCGAATACTGATCGGTGGCGAAGGTGTTGACGCCGTGCGCCAGCCGTTCCGGGGACATGTAGCGCAGCGTCCCGCTCCGGGCCTCCTCTTTTTCAACGATTTCACCGCCGCCGCGCAATACAAAGGCGAGTCCGAAGTCGCTGACATGCACTTCACGCGCCTCGTCGAGCAGCAGGTTCGCCGGTTTGATGTCCCGGTGCAGGATGCCGCAGCGGTGGGCATAGGCGATCGCCCGGGCGGCCTGAAGGCCGATCCGGGCGATCTCGCGCGGATCGCTGAATTCACACCGGTCCAGTCCCCTGCCTCCGATGAACTCCATGGCATAGTAACAATGTTCCGCACTGCATCCGGCGCCGAACACCTTGACGATGTTCGGATGGTGAAGCATGGCGATGACGCGCGCCTCGTTTTCAAACTGGCCGCGCCGGGCGGCATCCTTCAGCAGCAGCGGCGACAACAGCTTGACGGCCACTTTCCGGTTGAGCGACAATTGCAGCGCCTCAAACACCACTCCCGTTCCGCCGCTGCCGAGCCTGCAGATCAGCCGGTAATCGGAATCCGGCAGTTCGGGAACCTCGGACGTCTGATGCGGAAGCCGCCGCGTTATTTCGGCATTCAGGCCCTCCATTTCCAGAACGAGCGGCAGGAGATTCAACAGTTCGGACGCATGTCCGGGATGCGCGGCGGCGAAAGCGGAAACTTCCGGCGCGTTCCCGGAACGGCACTGTTCCAGAAACTGTTCGACAAGTTCTTCGAGAGAGCGGTTTTCCGTCATGGCCGGAACTCGGTAAATTCGGTCAGCTGTTTCTGAAGCCGCTGCAGCGCCCGCACATGGCGGATGCTGGCGGCCTTCGGATCAATGTGCAGAACTTCGGCGCACTCTGAATTGGACATCCCGTCGAAGTGACGCAGTTCGAGAATCTGCCGGTCGTTTTCCGACAGCGAGCCAAGCGCCTTCTGGAGCAGCGCATAGCGGTTGAGCCGGTCGAGCCGGGTCAGCGGTCCGGTTACGGTATCCGCAAACCGGTTCCAGTTCAGCCGGGCGGCGGAACAATCGCCGTCCTCCGTCACCTCCACCTCCTTGCAGGCATCGCGTTTCCGGCATTGCAGGTGCCTGCGCTCCAGCGCGGCAACGGTCTGAAACAACAGGAGCCGCAGCTTGAAATAGACCGGGATTTCCGGCTTGTTTTCAAAGAAATCGATTTTTCCGCAGGCCGCCGACAATGTGTCCTGAACCACATCCTCCGGTGAAACGCGCCGGGCGAGGAAGGGATTCAGGTTTCGCCGGGCCAGCGCGAGCAGCCGCTCCCGGTATTCGAGAAAACGGCCTGCCCAGAGGTCCGGTTGTTCTGTATCAGGTTGCGGCATTGCGGCAGGGCCTCACTTTTCAGGCGAATAAACATATCCCGCCGCATTCCGGCTGATCCGGCCGATACCGGGATACGGCAGGTGCATTCCGGCGACCGGTTTCGACGCGGCCGCGGCAAGATCGCAGAAACGCCGCCGGGCCTGTACCGCTTTGGACGGCTCCATATCGTAGGCCGCGCAAATTTCCGGCCGCGGAATCTGGATTGCGGCGGCGTGAAACAGGTCGCCGACGATCAACAGCGAATCGGTTTCGAATACGGTGTGCCCCGGCGTGTGGCCGGAAGCGTCGAGGGCTCTGACGCCGGACAGCACCTCTTCCCCGAACCGGAACTCCTTCACCCGGCCGGCGTAGCTCTGCAACACTTTCCGGGCCAGTTCTCCGCGCGCTCCGGCGGCACTTTGCCAGTACTCCCGTTCCGGCGCGGAAACATATACAACAGCGTTGGGGAAGGCGGCCTTTCCGTCTCTGCCGAGCAATCCGCCGATGTGGTCGCCGTGCATGTGGGTCAGCAGGATGCAGTCGATTTTTTCCGGGGGAATGCCGTCCTGTTCAAGTTTGCGGAGCATCGCGCCCCGCTTCCCGCCGTTGCCGGCGTCGACCAGGATCAGCTTGCCGCCGCGCTTCAGCACAAAGACGTTGACGGAGGAGGGAGCCCGCTGCGCACCGGCCAGCCTGCGGAACTCGGTTCCCGGGATTCCCGGGAAGAGTTCGGCCCGCATTGCCGAGGAGGCATCCTGAACGGCAGTCACTTCAAAACTTCCGAACCGGAATTGGCGGTTCGGCGGTTCAGCGGCGATTACGGCGGAAATCATCGCGACTCCGGCCAGCAGCCATTTTGTCATAAGATATCCTCCTGAACGATATTTGTTTATCATTCAATGTGTTATGCCTGATTTTAATACAATATACCACGGAACGGAGTGAAAATCAAACGGGCTTCCGGGTCGTGAGGTCCGGAAGCTGCGGGAATGCCGGTCAACTGCTTCTTACCGCCGTTCGTCCTGTCTGCCGGTACGTCCCTTACTCTCGCGGATGACCCGGAAACCGACGTCATCGGCTTTGACGGAGGCTTCCCGTCCTTCCTCCTTTTGTTCGGTACGGCATTCCGTCCGGCGTGACTTCCAGGAGCCTCCCTTTACCGCCATGACGGTTTTGCCGCGTGCCGTCGGCGTTGAAGTCCACTCCCGGCAATTCCCCCACATGTCGATCGCGCCGCAGGCCGCCAGGGTTTCCGCATAGGCGTCAACCGGCGTTGTTCCATCATTTTCACCACAGTTGAAACTCGCATCTTTCGGCATGTGTCCGGCGGCGAACTCCCACTCCTCCGCGGTCGGCAGGCGGTAGACGGCGCTTTGATTCTTGTCGGAAAGCCATTGGCAGTACGCGGCGGCATCGGCATAGGAGACATTCACCACGGGATGCCGCGCTTTTCCGGCGGGCATAGCGCCATTCCGCCAATCCTGCGGCGGTTTTCTGCCCGTCGCTTTCAGGAATTCGGAATACTCTTCGTTGGTGACCGGCGTGCGGGCGATTGATACGTTCCGGGCGGCTCCGATCACCGGCAGATACTCTTCCTGCCTGTCGCGGGAGCCGGGCTTGAGGCGCGGATCGGTGAAGCGGCGCAGGCTCTGTTCGATGCGTTTCTCCCGGTTCTGAAGCATCTCATCGACAATCTCCTGCATTTCCTGAACCTTGGACGCATGTTTGGCGGTCCGCTTCAGTTCTTCAAGTTTCGCTTTCTTGCGCTCGACGACTTTGTCGTAATTGGCAGCCACCTGCTTTTTCAGTGCGGCCAAGTTCGCCTCGGTGGGATGGCGGCGCCAGGCGGAGATCAATCGTTTCGTTTCCTCATTCAACTGCGGGCGTTCTTTCTCGATGGTGGTGCTGTATTTGTGCAGTTTGGCCTCTCCGGCGGAAGCCGCGAATCCCATGCCGACGGCTGCGGCCATGCACACCGCAAGGATGCTTTGAGCAAAATTGATGTTCATAATTGTTTCCCTCCTGTTGGTTGTCGTCGCTGTAAAAGTACCGGAGCTTTGCCGCTCCACCTTTAAGAATGCGGTTTTTCTGCAGATTCTACACTTTTCCTGAAGAATTTTTTATTTTTTTGTAGAGTCGGCGGCTTGTCGCGGAGGCGCCTCGATGCACTGTTGGATTCAACCCTGCTTTGAGGGCTGCGGAGGGGAGGGGAGTGTGAAAAAAACAAATAAAAAACGACTGAAAGAGAAAAAATGCTTTGTTTCTCTTTTCAGTCGCGGTTTATGGCGATGTCGTTTCAGAAAATTCCGGAGCCGTTCTCCGTGATTGCGTAGAATGTCTTCAGGCGGAATACCGGCGGCAGGCGGTATCGCGGATTGAGTTCAAGGAGGCTTATTGCCTGAATCCTTCAAAGAAATGTTTGATATGGGTTCGGCGTTTCAGATATGACTGCATTTGAGGCTCCTGCCGCCTCCGCAGGCTGCGGACGGCGAAACCGGCCTTCCGCATTCCGTCCCGGCAGGCGCAGAGGAACAATTGCCAGGGATGTCCTTTCTCCAGATGATACCGCACATACAGCACCTGCGGACGCAGGCCTTTCAGGCGGGTACGCCACCATTTCGGAGAAAAACGGCCCGGTTCGTTCATCAGGATCAGCCATGAAGATTGCGGGAACACACAATTTTCTCCGAGCAGCGCCAGAAAATCGTTCCGGATCGCTTCCGGAATTTCTCCCCGGAATTCCGGAAGGCCCGGAGCGTGCCGGAACAGTTCCGGTACGACCGCAAACAACGGTGCCGGCGATAACACTCCGAACCGTTTCGCCAGCAGCTCCACGCGGTTCCAATCGATGGTTTCCCGCCGGATCAGGAAGGCGAGGTCCAGCAGCAGTTTCATGCCGTTGTGCCATTCGTGGCCGGCGGCATGGGCGACCTGCAGAAGAAGATTCAGTTCGGGGGAGAGGCGATGTTCTTCGGCATTGCCGGTTTTTCGGCACTCCTTCCAGAACTGCGCCGGTTCTTCCGAATGAAAACCGGGAAGATCGAAATGGATTTCGACATTCACTCCCTTTCGTTCCAGCGGGGCGAAATGGTGATCGTAACGGAATTCGTCTCCGGTCCAGCCGTCGGCCCGCAACAGGGCGATGGCTCGATCGATGTCGCCGGGATGGATCAGGATATCCAGATCGCCCATCAGCCGCAGCGAAAGATCGGGATAGACTTCGCGTGCCAGCTCCGCACCCTTGAACGGCACAAACCGGATGCTGTTTTCATTCAGCAGCTTTCGGATGGAATCGAACTGATGGAAGAGGGGCAGGGAGTTCTGCGACACCGCCCGCCCGGCTTTCTGAAACTCCGTTTTCCGTTCCGGAGGCAGCACTTTCCACAGATAATAGTAGAAAAAAGGCTCCAGGCGGTATTGAACCGCACTGCGGCAAAGTTCTTCGCGCACCTCCGCCGCACATCCGGCCCAATACTCTTCCGCCCGGGAACGGAAAATGAACTCCCCCGCCGTTTCCAGCAACCGCGAAAGTTGAGAATGCTTAGACTGACACATACGCCTTTATGCAGAGGGCTGACAGTATTGATTCAACTGTTGGATAATATTTTCACGTTTAAAAAGGGTTTGAGACAGCTCTTGAGCATTCTGGCTCCATTGCTTGAATCGCTCCGGCTTCTGCAATAGAAAGTCCAGAAACCCCTGACGCACGGAAGCTAATTCCGGAGAAACGGCAATACCGACCTCATAAGCTTGAATCATTCGAGCGGTATCTCCTGTAATGATCCCGAATATCGGTCTGCCTGCTGCCAGATATGCTTGGAATTTTGCGGGAACCGTCAGAGAAAATTCCGGTTTTAACGACAACAACAAAACATCCGATTCCTGAAAGATTTCCGGCATTCTTTCCCGGGGCAAGCGGCCGGTAAATACAATATTCCGCCACTGCTTCTTCTTTACTAACTGCACAAGGCGTTCCAAATGGACACCTCCGCCTACTAGACGTAGCTCGGCAGCATCAGTCTGGAGTGATCCGAATGCTTCCAATACCAACTCCAGATTCTGTACGGAACCGATATTTCCCGCAAAAGTGAATACCATTTTCCCGGTCGGCTTCTTGAGAGGCAGCGATATGTCCTGTTGTGTCCATTGCGGGAAATAGTGAATTTCCTTTCCGGTATAGGGACGGAGACGTTCCTTGAATCCCGGACTGGAAATTCCGATTGTACTACAACAGGAATAGATCAGTCGGACGTAAGAATCAAGCAGTAGCTTTTTCCAAAGGGCCGGTTTGAAGCCATAGGCATAAACGGCATCAGGCCAGATATCCTGCGTCCAGATTACGCATTTCTTCCTGCAGAAATAATGTAATATCACTGCTGCATTGGCCATCGTCAAAGGTCCGGTGTGGTAGATAAATACCCGCTCATATTTCCAGCCATGCACCAGGCACCACAACGAAGTCAGCAGAGCAAAATTCAAGTAGTTGAAGATTTTTCGAACCACACTCCGATTATATCCCAACAATGTTCTGACCCGATGTACCGGAATTCCATTCCACTCGCTTGTGGTCTGAAAAAGTAAATTCCGGTAGGAATCAAAAATCCGGTCATGCGGATAACTGGGGACCTGAGTCAAAACCTCCACTTTCCAATTACGGGCGACCCATTCTGCAGCCAGATCGTTGATCAGGAATTCTTCCGGATAGAAGCGTTCCGTCAGAATCAAAAGCTTGCCGGTAGACATCGGAGTACCTATTTTTTCAGTTCAATACCGCGCCAGCGGTTGGAAAGTCTGGCGGTGCCGAGGATCAGCTTCAGTACGCGCCATGAAGTGTTCGGAACCTGATATTCCGGACAGATTTTCTCATATTTGCCGCCGTTCTGCTCGAATTCATCAATCACCAGCCGGACTGAATCCAGCACGATCTCCGGATCAAGCCCGGTCAGGATGATCGTGCCGGCATCCATCGCTTCCGGCCGCTCCAGCGCCTGCCGGATCGTGACCGCCGGGAAGTTCAGCATGCTGGATTCCTCGCTGATCGTGCCGGAATCGCTGATCGCACATCTGGCATTCAGCTGCAGGGCGTTGTAATCGAAGAAGCCGAAAGGTTTCAGGAACTGCACGCGCGAATCAATCTCCACGCCCTCCAACGCTTCGATCCGTTTGCGGGTGCGCGGATGGGTTGAAACCACGACCGGCATGTCATAGGTTTCCGCGAGGCGGTTCAGGATGGTCAGGATCTTGCGCAGGTTCGACGGATAGTCGACGTTTTCTTCGCGGTGACAGCTGACGATGAAGTACCTGTTCTTTTCCAGCTTGAGCGTATCCAGGATTTTCGAGGAACGGATTTTATCCATATACTGGTGCAGCACTTCGTACATCGGGGAGCCGGTCACGTAGATATGGCGGTGAGGCAACCCCTCCGCAAGCAGGTGACGGCGGGAATTTTCGGTGTAGACCAGATTGAAATCGGCGATGTGATCGATGATCCGGCGGTTGATCTCCTCCGGCACGTTCAGGTCAAAGGAGCGGTTGCCCGCTTCCATGTGGAAAATCGGAATCTTCATGCGCTTGGCCATGATTCCGGCGATCGCGGCATTGGTGTCGCCGAGGATCAGCACCGCGTCAGGCTGCTCGGCGTTGAACACCTCCTCCACTTTGATCAGGGTTTCACCCAATACATGGCCGAGGCTGGAGGTGTCCACGCCCAGATAATAGTCCGGCTTGCGCAGCTCCAGCTCCTCAAAGAAAACCTGGTTGAGTTCGTAATCGTAGTTCTGGCCGGTGTGGATCATCTTGTGGTCCACATGGGCTTCCAGCAGTTTGATGACCGCCGCAAGCCGGATGATTTCCGGACGGGTTCCGACGATCGACATCACTTTGAGTTTGGATTTTTCCATGGTCAGGCTTCCTCAAAAAAAGTATCCGGGTCCTCCGGATTGTAAAATTCGTTGATCCAGAAAACGGTGTACAGCTCATCATCCCCGATGTTGGTGATATTGTGCGTATGCCAGACCGGCATATCCACGAAGGCAGGATGGTCGCCATCCAGCTCGAACACCATTTTTTCTGTTGTTCCGATTCGGCGCAGTTCGATCCGGGCCTTGCCGCGGATGACCGCGAAGCGTTCGATTTTGCGGGTGTGGTAATGGTTTCCACGGGTCACTCCCGGCACGGTCGTTGAAAACGACACCTGACCGCCGAGATGGTCCAGTTTCACCAGCTCCACGAAAGTACCGCGCGCGTCGGTGTTGTTTTTCAGGCTGAATGGATAAAAAGTTTTGTAATCCAGATAGCCGCAGAAGGTATTGAACAACTGCACCTCGAACCGGTCACGAAGTTCCGGCAGGATGCCCTGCTCGAAGTAGAGTTCCTTGAAGCGGCGGAAGGTCGCCAGCAGCTCCGACACTTTTCTCTCCGCGCCGTAAGGGATCGGCCGGAGAACCGCCGTCTCCGCGGTACGCATGATTTTAATGAACTCCCGGCACAGATCGCCGACATAGATCAGCCTGATTGAACCATCAACCTGAATTTCCGGCTCCTCGCCGTGAGTCAGTTTGTGACAGAAGGTGGCGACCACGGAGTTGTAATTCGGCTTCCCGAAAGGACCGAATACATTCGGAATCACGCAGCCGGTGAATTTTCCTCCGTTACGCTCCGCCCATTCCGCCAACAATTGCCGGCCTTCCCGCTTGGAAGCGCCGTACAGGTTGTCGCGCTCCTCCTGGGTCGAACTGGAGAAAAGCACATGAGGCGCGGCCTGTTCCGCCTCCATCGCCGCGATCAACTGCTTCACCAGCCGGATATTGGTGTCGTAGATCACCTGCGGATCGGGATGACGGTTCATCGCCGCCAGATGCACAATCACGTCACACTGTTTTACGAAGTTCCGCAGGGCTTTTTCGTCGGAAAAGAACTCATCACGGCAGGGAACCCGCTGTATATCCGGTTCCGTTCCCAGCAGGTTATAGAGGTGGGAGCCGACAAAACCGGGCTGCCCGGTGATACCGACCTTAAGCATGACCGAGTTTCTCCATATCTTCGCGGATGAAATTCAACTTCAGCAGCAGTTGCTTCATGCCGTCCACATCCAGCCGGCGGGTATTGTGTGAATGATAATCCTCGATTTTAGCGATATCCTCCGAACCTTCCACGAAAAATTTGTCGTAATTCAGGTCGCGGGTGTCGCACGGAATCCGGAAATAGTTGTCCATATCCACCGAACGCGCCATTTCTTCGCGGGTCACCAGCGTTTCATAAAGTTTTTCCCCATGTCGCGTGCCGATTACCCTGACCTCGGTGTCGGAGTGGTAAAGTTCTTTGAGCGCCGTTGCGAGGGTGGTCAGGGTCGCCGCCGGAGCCTTCTGCACGAAAAGGTCGCCGTTTTCGCCATGCTGCCATGCGTAGATCACCAGATCCACCGCGTCATCAAGGGTCATCATGAAACGGGTCATACTCGGATCGGTGATCGTAATCGGCTTACCGGCCTTGATCTGCTCCACCCACAGCGGAATTACCGAACCACGCGATGCCATCACATTGCCGTACCGGGTACAGCAGACGGTGGTTTTCGCGCTCTTTCCCAGTGCGCGTCCTTTGGCGATCGCAACTTTCTCCATCATCGCCTTGGAAATCCCCATCGCGTTGATCGGATAGGCCGCTTTGTCGGTGGAAAGCACCACAATATTTTTAACGCCGTGGGCGACGGCTGACTCCAGTACGTTATTGGTGCCGAGCACATTGGTTTGGACCGCCTGGAGCGGGAAAAATTCACAGCTCGGCACCTGTTTCAACGCCGCCGCATGGAAAATATAGTCAACTCCGTCCATCACCCCGTCGACGCTCTGCCGGTCGCGGACGTTGCCGATATAGAACTTCACTTTCGGATTCTGAAGCTCATGCCGCATGTCGTCCTGCTTTTTCTCGTCGCGGCTGAAGATTCGCACCTCCCGGATATCCGAATTCAGGAAACGCCGCAGCACAGCATTTCCGAATGAACCTGTCCCGCCCGTAATCAGCAATACCTTGTCTTTAAACATTTTTTCCTCGATCAATTAGTAGTTCTCGATATAAATCTATATATTTTTCATATTGTATATTTTTATTAAACAGTTTTACTGCTCGATTCCGACATGCCAAAGTATATGATTGTTTGCCATTTTTTTCCAAGGTCTTCAATGCAGCCAAAATTGCAGACAAGTCTCCGGCGTGGCATACCATGCCGGTTTTTTCATCAATTAACTCCGGACTAGCAGTACAATCATATACTATTCCTGGAGTTCCACAGGCAAAACCTTCCACTGTAGTAAGTCCGAATGTTTCTTCTACTGATAAATTTAATACAACATCCGCCGTCGAATAAAGTTCTGCCAATTCATCAGCAGAATTTGTACGAGGCAGCCCGATTACATTTTTCGGTAACTTCTTAGCCATGGATGGGGTAAGACCAACTAAAACAATACGATGATTTGGAGGCAAAATTTCAGCCAACTTCAAATAGTCGTGAAATCCTTTCCGGGAACTCCAAGAACTTGCTACTCCAAGAAGCATGAATGCTTCTCCTATTCCCAACCGTTGCCGTATTTTCCAGACTTCTTTATGCGGCTTGAAGACTTCAGTGTTGATCCCATTATAAATAACTTTACAGGGATATTTATTCAGAAAAGATTTTTCAACAACGGACCGTAACCATTCAGAAACGACGACAACAGTAAGATTTTTTATCGAGTTGAAACATCGTTGCTTCAATTGCCAGTTAAACGTACAGTTATCAACAAACAAGGAGGAAGGATATGTCCGTATCTGCGGACAGGAAGAACAACCGGTCTGCCACTTTCTGCGACCGGCAAAATCAAAATAAGCACAATGGCCGGTGAATGACCAGCAATCATGTAATGTCCAAACCACCGGAATATTCATCTCCGCCAGAAAATGAAATAAAATAGGGTAATTCAGATAATAGCCATGAAGATTATGCAGCTGGATTATATCGGGTTTTAAAGAACGTAATTTTCTGATCAGAGTATGAGTAGCCTGTCTTGAACCCAAACCATGCCGATCCAGCAGAAACGATTCAAGACCATGAAGGTAAATTTCCAGAGAATTTCCGATTGGGAACAATTTCGACTTCGATTTTTCAGCCATTCGTCCAAAAGCAATATAACTGCTCCAACCTGCAATGGCGGCATGTTCTCCAATCTCTTCAGCAATTCTCCCGGTAGATCCCCAATTGGCAGTGCTATTGATCTGCAGAAGTGTTGACATTTTTATCTTATATAGCTATGGAAGAGATAAATGAGAGGTTTCAACTTTGCTGTAAAGCGAATCAAATTGCCTGGAACTGTAATAGTAAAAGAAAAAGAAATAGATAGTTCCATATAAAAAATAATTTCCTCCGCGAAGCGTATAAAAAATCAAAATAAAAAAAGCTGCCAAATTGATTGTATTTCCTGGGTTGAAATTTCGAAATAAAAATATTCCCAAAACTATTATACCCAACAGACCGAATTCCGAATAAATTCTAATCAGCAGAGAATATGCATCATGCTTATTTTGACCGTATTTTTCAAAATCTGACTGGTAAAGCATTTCATAGCTTTGACTGTGTGTACCTATACCGGTTCCCCAGAACCTTGATGGCGCATTTCCGGCGACCCATACATTTGTCAGCAAAGCATATGAACTTAAATTCAAGCTCTCATACTCATACGGATCACCTTCCCAGAGCCCTTTCCAGCTTTCCGTAAACTTAGATACAGTTTCTGAAGAAAAAACAGCATGATGTTCCGTATATAAATTTACTAATAAAAATACAAAAAATATTCCAGTGCTTAACGCGAGTAGTTTAATTCGGATAGATTTCACATGGAATAGAAACTTATGTAAAAGAATGATTCCTATAATGCCGTAAGCGGCAGAACTGACAGTAAATAGAATTGTGGCCAAAAGTAAACATTTTTTTTGAAAAATATTTTTGCAATTTTCGTTACTATACATATAGTAGACAAAAGCTGGTATGAGGAGGGCGGCCAGATAACCGGGTTCTCCAACTACCGATGAAATTCGCAGAAATC
>ENA-UOJS01001179-UOJS01001179.1-human-gut-metagenome-genome-assembly--contig:-C74-NODE-1179-length-22892-cov-22.776021_pt1 | contig 22892 bp, 16 predicted proteins | sample MGYA00242355_ERZ723902 | MGnify/ENA metagenome assembly ERZ723902
CTGACCGATGCAGAGACGGCGTATGCCAACCTGCCCAGAAGCTCCGGCAGCTCCGGCTCCGCCTACACCGGCGGCCACACCTTTACCACCGATCTGGAGCCGGGCAGCATCACGGGCGTATTTGTGGACGGAAAGAAGCTCGACAGCCGCTACTACACCGTGTCCGGCAGCGACGTGACGCTGACGGCGGACTATCTCAAGACCCTGCGCAGCGGCAAACATACGGTGAAGATCGAAAACGCCGCTAAAGTGGCCACCGGCTCCTTTACCTTGAGCGGCAGCGGTGCGGTGCAGTCCAGCCGCACCGGTGATCCCGGCGTTGCCATCTACTTTGCTATGGGCGCTGTGAGCTTCCTCGGCTCCGCCGCATGGCTCCGCAAGCGCAAAGAAACCTGATCACAATACTTTCTCTGCATCATCTCTATATGGCAGCAGCGGAGGCGCATCGCGCCTCCGCTGCTGTCGCCTTTTTTCGGCAGCGTATGTCGAAATGTGTCTCAACTTGAGACGCCTTTTCTCTCTTATGTCACTGCGAAAACTGTAGAATTGGAAAACATTTTGCAACTTCTCCACTACTTTTCGGGAAAATTTCGGGTTTTGCCGTTCCTGTCCGTGACAGCTACATCAGAACGAAAGACAGCAGGAGAACGACTATGAAACTCGCAGACTTTTACGCCTACACGGAGCAGCACCGTAGGGCAGCGTTGTTGGCCAAACTGCGGAAGCTGTTGGGAGGTTCGTATGGACAATAAGATTTCCTACCAAACCATTCTTGCAGCCAAGGCCGGTGATCCTATCGCCATGGAGCAGGTACTACGCAATTACGACAGCTACATAACCATGTGCGCCCAGCGAACCATGACCGATGAGTACGGCAACCGCCGCGTGGCCGTGGACATGGAGCTGAAAGGCCGTCTGCAAAGCAAGCTGATGTTGCAGATCATCCACAAGTTTGACCCGACCCGCCTGCCCGAAGGCGAGGTCATTGAAACGGATTAGTGTTGCTGATCCGTGAGGGGGCACAGCGTGCTGCGCCTTCTCACGGGCTGGCAACAGTCCGGCTATATGCCATTCTAAAACTGAATAGGGCTGTTTGGGTACATTCCCGAAGCAACGAGCCGGTGAGAGGCGCGCCAATATCATCCGCAGGGATGGGAGCGAGAGACGCCATCGTCACATGGCGGCACTGTGGCAGTGCCGCCGCCATGACTTGCGGAGGGGTAAGATACTTGCGTTGGCTATGCTTCGCCGCGTAGAACGCCCCGCCATCAGAATGGAGGGAGGCCATGACCTATGAGACAGTTGCCGCTGCCGCCCATTCCGCCGCTGAAAAATACCAAGAAAATGTAAGGGGGAATTTCAATGAATGACAAGGGCAATTCTGTGTCTCCTGTCTCCCAGCGAATTGTTATTGACGGGTGTACCGTTATCCTCCGCTATGCTGCAAGCAGTGATCCTGCGGCAGCACGCGCTGTGCAAAACAGCCTGTTTAACTTCCAAAGCTCTCCGCAGCCGATTTTTTGCAATAACGGCGAAAGTATGAGATAATAATGGCGTAAGGTGTACCTTGAAAAATAAATAGAGAACAAAAAGTTCAAGACTACACGCCATTTTCCGGTGGGGAAATGAGGTGTATGTAACATGGAAAACGTAAAGCGAGTATATTGCCTGTACCGCGTTTCGACCGTGGGACAGGTGGAAAAAGATGACATTCCCATGCAAAAGCAGTTTTGCAGAGAATTTGTAAACTGCCATTCTGGATGGCATATTGAAAATGAGTTCTACGAAAAGGGCATTTCTGGCTACAAGGTATCTGCCAAAGACCGCGATGCCGTGCAGGAGATCCAGCGGGACGCCGTACAGGGCAAATTTGATGTCCTGCTGGTCTATATGTTTGACCGCCTTGGCCGCCGTGACGACGAAACGCCTTTTGTTGTGGAATGGTTTGTCTGCAACGGTATTGAAGTCTGGAGTGCCGTGGAGGGGCAACAACGGTTTGACAACCACGTTGACAAGCTGCTGAACTACATACGTTATTGGCAGGCATCGGGTGAGAGCATAAAAACCTCCGTCCGCGTCAAGACCCGCATGGAGCAGCTGACACAGGACGGACTGTTTACCGGCGGCTCTATCCCATACGGCTACCGATTGGAAAAGCGTGGTCGTATCAACAAGCGCAACAGAGAGGTCTGTGACCTCACTGTTGACGATGATGCCGCAAAGATCGTTCAGCTGATTTTCTATAAATACGTTCACGAAGGCTACGGCGCACAACGTCTGTGCCGCTACCTGACCGAGCTGGGTATCCGCAAGGCCGATGGAAGGAATTTTCCCAACACCACCATCAATCGTATCATCAAAAATCCCATCTATGTCGGCCAACTCCACAATGGCGATGCTACATCGGAGCGTATACCCGAACTGCAAATCATCGACCAGGATACGTTTGACGCCGCCCAACAGTTGATGGCGGCGCGGGCTACCCATCACGCAGACACGCCGTTGAACATGAAAGGGCACTCCCTGTTGGTGGGCAATATCTTCTGCGGACACTGCGGAAACCGCCTGACACTGACCACCAGCAGGCGCAAGACCATTCAAAAGGATGGTACGGTTCGCCGTGAGATACGCTGCCGCTATCAGTGCCACTACAACCTGCGACACCCCGGCGAGTGTGACGGACAATCCGGCTATGGTGTTACAAAGCTGGACGGTATCGTGGAGAAAATCATCCGCCATCAGTTCGCGCAGATCAAGATGGCCTCACAGGATGATGTGATTGCCCAGCAGCACGAAAAGGCCGTGGAACTGGCGCGGGCAAGGTGCAATATGGCTGAAATGCAGTTGAGCGAGAAACGCCGCGAGTTGGAGGATTACCGAAACGAAACCATAAAGGTCATTCGCGGGGAGAGCCGCTTGAATGTTGACCTGCTGAACGAGTTGATCGACAAAGCGCAGACCGACGTAGAAGCTCTGTCACAGACAGCGGAAGCGGCACGGCAGGAACTTGAGAGCCGCACCGCAGACATGGCGACAGAACAGCAGGAATATGACAAGCTGAAAACATGGGCAGACCTCTATGACAACTGCAACTTCGCGGCTAAGAAAATGATCGTGTCGCAGTTCATCAAGTCCGTCCGCGTTTACCGCGACTATACGCTGGAGGTCGAGTTCAACGTTTCCTTTGAGCAATTCCAACAGCTACAAGCTGCGTGCAGCGGCGGCGCAAACGAGAGGACAAATGTCTGCATCGAGGCATAAGAAAAGCAGACCTGCCTAAACAAGTCTGCTTTCATGGTGGACCTGAAGGGATTCGAACCCTCGACCTCTCGGATGCGAACCGAACGCTCTCCCAAGGCTGACATATTGCACCCACACGCACTTGATTCGTTGAATTTTTGCACCATTTTATTAAATTCGGCGTCAGTTTAGTTGGAAAATGTTACATCCCAATTTCGACACATACCGCTTACTTTGTTCAAGAAAATACAAGTGTCAATTATTTTTTGCAAAACGCCGCTACAAGACTATCTTCTCGTTTTTTCAAATCTTTTTCGGCGCAAACAAAAGTATACTCGCCTCCGAAGCTTTTCACAAAGACTGGAGACGTAATTTTATCCAGATTTTCTTCGCACCACCGCTCATCTGCTATCTCTTTGGATGTCAAGCAGAACGATCCGACCGCATTGCAGAGAACAATAAACTTCTTATACTTGCAGAATAACTCTTTGTATTTGTGGTACTTATTCACAATTCTTTCGGAGTATATTTTGTATCTCTCCGAAAGGTCGATGAGGCTCTCTCCAACCGCCACCGCTTCGCCCAAATCGAAGTATGAGTAGTTTTCAGCTTTTCCGCCATGCACTTTTTTCGCATTCGCCCTAATATCCGCCGCAGTGCGCCCTTTCCCAAAGTTTTCTTTTGAGATTCTCCGCATGACAGACTCGCTTTCGGTTGTCAGTCGTGTAACTTCAATGCCAATTTCACCGGAATCCCCAAGCACAAAATCCGGCCGCTCAGTTTTAAGAATTTTCATACTCTTGAGTTCTCTATAGTGTGAGGATAAGTCGAATAGAACCGCATATTCTTCTCGTGCTTTTATATCATCGGGCAATTTGGCTTCTTCAAAAAAATGGCACAAATATTTGCCAAAATTGCGGTAATCTTGTGTGCTCAAATTGTGCGTATACTCGCAGAGAGACAACTTGTCAAACACATACTCCGCCCCGTCTATATTGACCGTTTCCCGTGCTGCGTCAAAAGTGTCGTATTCAAATGATTGGAGTGATGCAACGGCTTTTGCCAGTTGTTTGAGCGTAGCATTTCGATGCATTTGCTTTTCGTTCATAATGTTCTCTCTCTCATAACACGGATGCGAACCGATTGGGGCCAATACTCCCTAAAATCTCCAAAATTCGCCGGAAACGCTCGGTTCGCATCCATATAAATCTCTCCAAATAGTTGCAAAAAAGCTGTGAAATATGAAATTTCACAGCTTTTCGTGGTGGACCTGAAGGGATTCGAACCCTCGACCTCTCGGATGCGAACCGAACGCTCTCCCAGCTGAGCTACAAGCCCGTATTCACTTGGTACCCTGCTATTATACACGTTTTCCGGAAAAATGCAAGAGGAATTTCTCCGTCCGCGCAGACATTAGCAAGAGAAAACGCAATTATTATATATTCGTATTTTACTTATGGCGAAAGTGTGGTATACTATTGAATGTTGTGCGGCTGCGGCCGCGCAGGAATAAACAAATGACAGGAGTGCTGTTGCTATGAGCAGAACGTTGGGAACCGTCGTCCGCGGCGTGCGTGCGCCTATTTTCCGCGAGGGTGATAATGTGGTGGACATCACCGTGTCCACCGTCCTGAACGCGTTGCAGGACAACGCCATCACCGCCCGCGACGGCGACGTGGTGGCCGTGACCGAATCCGTTGTGGCGCGCTGCCAGGGCAACTACGCCACCTGTGAGCAGATCGCCGCCGATGTGCGCGCCAAGACCGGCGGCAAGACCGTGGGCGTAGCGTTCCCCATCCTCAGCCGCAACCGCTTCTCCCTGCTGCTGCGGGGCATCGCGCTGGGCGCGGAGAAGGTGGTGCTGCTGCTGAGCTATCCCTCCGACGAGGTGGGCAACCATCTGGTGAGCCTTGACCAGCTGGACGAGGCGGGCATCGACCCGTGGCACGATGTGCTGTCTCTGGAGCAGTTCCGCGCCGCCTTCGGTCAGGTGGTGCATCCCTTTACCGGTGTGGACTATGTGGCCTATTACAAGTCCATTATCGAGGAGGCCGGTGCGCAGGCGGAGATCGTGTTCGCCAACCGCGTCACCGCCATCGTGCCCTACACCGACACGGTCATCACCTGCGACATCCACACCCGCCAGCGCAGCAAGCGGCTGCTGACCGCCGCCGGCGCCAAGGTGGTGCTGGGTCTGGACGACCTGCTGACCGCCCCCGTGGACGGCAGCGGCTGCAATCCCCAGTACGGTCTGCTGGGCAGCAACAAGGCCGACGACGACCGGGTGAAGCTGTTCCCCCGTGACGCCAAGGCGGTGGCCGAGGCCATCGGCAGGGCCATGAGCGAGGCCACCGGCAAGCGCATCGAGGCCATGGTCTACGGCGACGGCGCCTTCAAGGATCCCGCCGGCAAGATCTGGGAGCTGGCCGATCCCGTGGTGGCTCCCGGCTACACCAGCGGTCTGGTGGGCACGCCCAACGAGCTGAAGCTGAAGTATCTGGCGGACAAGGAGTTTGCCGATCTCAGCGGCGAGGCGCTGCAGAAGGCCATCTCCGAGAAGATCCGCGCCAAGGACGCCAAGCAGTCTCTGGTGGGCAATATGGTGTCCGAGGGCACCACGCCCCGGAACCTGACCGACCTGATCGGCTCCCTGTGCGACCTGACCAGCGGCAGCGGCGACAAGGGCACGCCCATCATCTACATCCAGGGCTATTTCGACAACTACACCAACGAATAAGCAACAGCAGTCCCCCGGCTTCCGCCGGGGGACTGCGTGGCAAAAAAGAGCACCCTCACGGGTGCTCTTTTTGCCGTTACAGGAGCCGCTCCCAGCGGGGCGTGCCCCAGCCGGCGGTGTCGAAATAGCGGCGCACCGCGTCGCACATGATCTGGAGCTTGGCGCGGATGTAGGGGGACTGGATCAGCAGCTCCGCCTCGTCATCGTGGGTCATGAAGAACTCCATGATGCGGGCGCGATCCTCCGTGGCCGCCACGCAGCTGTAGGCATCCACGAAGCGGACGTCCTCCAGCGCACTGCTGTACAGCGTCCAGGGCTGGGCAGGATCCTGCATCGTGCCGTCGCCGTAATAGAGGAAGCCCTCCGGGTTCAGGCGGTTCCACTGGTCCCAGTTGAAGGCCGTGTAGTCGCGGGAGCGTATCTCGTTCTCCGTGGCGTGCCATATCTCGTGGCAGACGGTGCCCTCCCGCATGTAATCGGCCTGCACGTCCAGGGCGATGTACTGCCAGTCGGCGGAGTCGTAGGCGCAGCCCACCACGCCGTAGTCGCTGGCGATGTGCGCCACCAGCAGGAAGCACAGGCCGCCCTCGCCCACGCTGTTGCGGAACTGGGCGAGGAAGCCCTGCGGGTACAGGGCGAAGGCGCGGCTCATGCTGTCCAGCATGGCGGAGATGCCCTCCAGCTCCGCATCCGCGCTCATGCTGTCCGACAGGGTGATATCCTTGTCGCACAGCGCCGCCGCCTCGCGGCACTGGGAGGACAGGAGGATGCGGACGCCGTAGGCGTCCTCCAGCGTGTCGGCCAGGCGGCGCACCTCCTGCAGGCTGTCGGCCACGTCTGCGCCGTTTACGGCGCTCCAGTAGGACTGCGCCAGCGCGTCGTCCACCGTCAGGGGCGAGGGGACGGGTGCGGCATCGGCCACCGGTGCGAAGGTCAGCTGCGCGGGATCCATGGCGTAGAGCCGGAAGGCGCCGTCCTGATACACCGCGCACACCAGCAGCTGCGTCTCCGGCAGGTAGCAGCAAGAGTACATCTCCCCGGCGATGCCCACATCCGGCAGGCTGCACGCCGCGATATGTGCGCCTGTGGCGTATAGCGTGGAGCGCCCCGTTGCCACGCCCACGAGGTAGGGGGCGCCGGGGAGGGCGTACAGGTCGCCGGCGGTATCCGTGAACAGGGATGCATCGGCGAAGAAGAACGTATCGCCGCTGCCGGTCAGGGCGGAATAGCCCATTTTGTCGTTGTCAAAGGCCAGCAGGGACATGGTATCGCCCGCCAGCGCCGCCTGATAGCGCTGGGCGCACAGCATGGACAGCTGCCCGGTGGTCACGTCCAGCAGGGCGGTGCCGCACTCGCTGCCGTAGGGCGACAGGAGGAACTGCACCGCCATGCGCCCGGCAGCCGCGTCAAAGGCGGTGATATCCAGTATCCGCAGGCCGCAGGACAGGGGCATGCGCTCCGGCTGCCCGCCGTCCACCTGCTGGCGGAAAAGCACACTGTCCCGCAGGAAGTAATATGTGCCGCCGTCAAGAGAGAAATAGCCGTCCACGTTCTCGGCCGCCGTCCATGTGCCCGTCTGCGTCAGACGGCTGCTGAGAAACTGCCAGACGACGTTTTCCCGGTCGCACAGGGCGAAGCCGTCGGACAGGGACTGCTCCTTCAGATCCCACACGCCGTCCAGCACCGTCTCCTGCCGCACGGTGTCGGCATCGGCGGCCTGGTGACGCTGGCGCAGGAGCTGCTGAAATAGCTATTGTATCTCCTGCTCCAGACTGTCGAATGTCTCGGTGCTGAAAAATTCGCCCAGCGTGATGCCCAGTCCGTCACAGAGGATCTTGATGGTCAGCAGCTTGGGATTCTGACTCTTGCCGTACAGGATATTCTTTATGCTGGACGGCGGCAGACCGCTGAGCGCCGCCAGCCTGTTGATGCTGATATTCCGCTGTTCGCACAGCTGCAAAATGCGGTCACGCACCGCTGTGATGGTGTTCATGTGTCCCTCCGGGTATTTTTTCAACTTTTTTTATCAGAATACCCGAAAAGGCTTGCTTTTATAGGCTACGCGTGCTACTATATAGGCTATAGATAGTCTATCGCCCACCTGTGCCCTGCTGCCATCCCCCTCACGCCGTCCCCCTCGGCGTGCCGGCAGCAGGGCTTTTTTATAAGCGCCGCTCCCTGCGATCGTGGGCAAAAAAAGAGAGCCTTACGGCTCTCTTTTTTATTATGCGGATTTACTTGATGGGCTCGCCGGCGGCTTCCTTGGCGGCGATCTCCTTCATGGCGTCCTTGTGGCTCAGGTTCACGCGACCCTTTTCGTCGATCTCCGTGACCTTGACCCACATCATGTCGCCGATCTTGCAGGCGTCCTCCACCTTCTCGATGCGCTTGTCAGCCAGCTTGGAGATGTGCACCAGGCCGTCCTTGCCGGGCGCCAGCTCCACGAAGGCGCCGAAGGTCATCAGGCGCACCACGCGGCCGTAGTACAGCTGACCCACCTCGGGGACGAACACGATGTCGTCGATGCACTTCTTGGCCTTTTCGCAGCTCTCCGCGTCGGGGGAGGCGATGTGGATGGTGCCGTCGTCGTCGATGTCGATCTTGGCGCCGGACTCGGCCACGATCTTCTGGATGACGGAGCCGCCCTTGCCGATGACGTCGCGGATCTTGTCCGGGTCGATGTGCATGGTGATCATCTTGGGCGCGTACTTGCTGACCTCGGCGCGAGGCTCGGCAATGCAAGGCAGCATGACCTGGTCGAGGATCTGGCAGCGGGCATCGTAGGTGATGTCCAGCGCGTTCTTGATGATCTCCATGGTCAGGCCGTCGTTCTTCAGATCCATCTGAATGGCGGTGATGCCCTTCTTGGTACCGGCCACCTTGAAGTCCATCTCGCCGTGGAAGTCCTCCACGCCCTGGATGTCGATGAAGGTGGTGAAGCTGCCGTCGTCATCCTGGATCAGGCCGCAGGAGATGCCGGCCACAGGGGCCTTGATGGGCACGCCGGCGTCCATCAGCGCGAGCGTGGAGCCGCAGATGGAGCCCTGAGAGGTGGAACCGTTGGAGGACACCACCTCGCTGACCACGCGGATGGCGTAGGGGAACTCCTCCACGGGAGGAATGACGGGCAGCAGAGCGCGCTCAGCCAGCGCGCCGTGGCCGATCTCGCGGCGGCCGGGGCTGCGGGCGGGCTTGGCCTCGCCCACGGAGTAGCCGGGGAAGTTGTAGTGGTGCATGTAGCGCTTCTCCGTCTCCTCCCAGATGGTGTCCAGCTTCTGATTGGCGGACAGGGTGTCCAGCGTGCAGACGGACAGCACCTGCGTCTGGCCGCGGGTGAACAGGCCGGAGCCGTGGACGCGGGGCAGAACGCCCACCTCGGCGTCCAGAGGACGGATCTCGTTCTTCTGACGGCCATCCACGCGATGACCCTCCAGCAGCCACTTCTTCACGATCATCTTCTGGAACTTGTAGGTGATCTCCTCCAGGTACTGATCCATGTTGGGATACTCTTCCAGATACTTCTCGTGCCACTTTTCGATCATGGCGTTCCAGCGCTGCTCGCGGACGTTCTTGTCGTCGGTGTCCATGGCGGCCTTGGCCTCGTCCATGAAGTCCTCGGTGATCTTATTGAACAGCTCGTAGTTGAAGTCGGCGTGGGGATAGTCGAACTTGGGCTTGCCGATCTCGGCCACCATCTGGTTGATGAGGGCGATCTGCTTCTGGTTCTCCTCATGGGCAGAGCGGATGGCCTCGAACATCACATCGTTGGGCACCTCGTTGGCGCCGGCCTCGATCATGACCACCTTCTTGCCGGTGGAGACGACGGTCACGTCCAGGTCGCTGACCTTACGCTGCTCGGCGTCGGGGTTGAACACCAGCTTGCCGTCCACCAGACCCACCTTCAGAGCGGCCACGGGGCCGTTCCAGGGAATGTCGGAGATGGCCAGCGCTGCGGAGGTACCGATGAGGGCGGCGATCTCCGGAGAGCAGTCGTGATCCACGGCCATGACGGTGCACATGACGGACACGTCGTTGCGGAAGTCGTAGGGGAACAGGGGGCGGATGGGGCGGTCGATGACGCGGGAGGTCAGGATGCCCTTCTCGCCGGGGCGGCCCTCGCGGCGGTTGAAGCTGCCGGGGATGCGGCCCACGGCGTACATCTTCTCCTCGAAGTCCACGGACAGGGGGAAGAAGTCGATGCCGTCCCGGGGACGGGGCGCGGCGGTGACGCAGCACAGCACGCGGGTGTCGCCATAGCCCACCATGACGGCGGCGTTGGCCAGTTCAGCCAGCTTGCCCACCTCCAGCGTCAGGGGACGGCCGGCCAGATCCATGGTGTACTTGTGGTAGTGGGGGAACTGGCGCTTGGTGATGATAGTTGACATGTGATTTCTCCTTTTCGTGAAATATCATCCCGCGTCGTGACCCATCGCCGTTAGCACTTGAAAACAGGCCGAAGGTGCGGAATTTCGGCGCATTTTCAACTGCTAAGGGTCAATCGGCACACGGCGCAGAATGTGAAAGAAGGGTGATGCGCGGACGCACATCACCCTGTTTCAACTTACTTACGCAGACCCAGCTTGGCGATGAGGGCACGATAACGCTCGATGTCCTTCTTGGCCAGATAGTCCAGCAGACGACGGCGCTTACCGATCATCATCTGCATACCGCGGCGGCTGTGGAAGTCATGGGGATGCACCTTCAGGTGAGCGGTCAGCTGGTTGATACGCTCGGTGAGGATGGCGACCTGGACCTCGGGGGAGCCGGTGTCGGTCTCGTGGGTGCGGTTGGCCTCGATGATAGAGGTCTTCTGATCTTTCAGCATCATAGTTGTGTTTCCACCTTTCTTGAAATACGCCCGCAGCCTGAGCCATGGGAGAGATGGAACGCTCCGCACCGCTAAGGCAGGGGTCATGCACGCTTGGCGCGTACTTTGTGATGATACCACAGAAAACCGCCGTTGTAAAGTGGTTTTTGCGGCATTTTCGGGGATTTTTACGCCGTCACCTGAATGGCGGCCACGGGGCAGCTGTCCGCCGCCTCCTGCACGCCGATCTTCTGCTCGTCGGGAATGGGGGACACCAGCACCCGCGCCGGTTCACCGTCGTCCAGCGCGAACACCTCCGGGCACAGCCCGGCGCACAGGCCGCACTGGATACACGCCTTTTGCAGCACCATCGCTTCCATGGAACATACCTCCTTTTGATTGATGGAAGTATTTTCCCCGGTTTGCGGCGGGAGTATTCAGGCGAGGGCGCCGTCCCCTACGCATTCCACACGGGACGTCGAGGACGCCGTCCCCTACGACAGGCGTGGCAAGTGTGTAGGGGACGGCGTCCTCGACGTCCCGTCAGCGCGGTTCCCGCTTTGCCTTGTAGGGGCGGACGACTCTGTCCGCCCGGACGGATAACGCACAGGCGCGGCGGGCGTATTCAGCTCTCGGCCATATGCCGCGCGAAAGCCGCCGCCTGCGCCTCGATGCCCGGCAGCTTCACAAGGCTGCCGCGCTCGTTGGCCGTCTCCAGCAGGGAGAACCGGGGCGGCAGGTAGAAGGACTTGTTCATGTTCAGGGCGGAGATCAGCTGGCGCGCCAGCAGGTCGCCGCCGGAGTAGCCGGAGACGATCAGCCCGAACAGACGCTTGTCGTACATGCGGGTCTGACGGAACAGCGCCGTGAGCCGGTTGACGCAGGCGGTCAGGTTGGCGGCCAGCGCGTCGTTGTAGTTGGCGCAGAGCATCACCAGCGCATCGCAGCGGCGGACGGCGGGATAGACCTCGTCCACCATGGGGCCGCCGTAGAAACAGCCGCCCTGCTCGCCGAAGTGGAGACAGGCGGTGTAGCTGCATCCGTTGCAGTCGGCCATGGTGCCGTTGCGCAGGCAGATCTCCTGCACCTCCATGTCCGCCGGAAGCCCGGCCTTGACCAGCTCCCACAGCGCCAGCGTGTTGGACGTGGCGCGCTGGGAGGCGTGGAGCGCCAGCACGTTCCGGATGGGCGCGGGCTTTTCCCACGCATCCAGCCGGGCGATCAGCTCCGCCAGCGCCGCGTGGAAGGCCGTGACCTCGTCCGTGCCGCCGATCTGCGCCTGGGTGCGGAAATTGCGCAGGGAGCCGGTGGCCTCCACCAGCGGGCGGCCGATGAAGCCGCAGCCCGCCTGATTGGCGGCGAACACCATGTCCCGCGCCACGTCCTTGGTGTAAAACTCGCCCACGCCGGTGACGATGCACCCGGCGGTGCAGCCCTCCAGCAGGTCGCTGCTGCGGCGCAGCCGGGAGAGCATCCGGTAATAGGCCATATTGCAGCCGCCCTCGTCCAGCGCCACGGCGAACAGCAGGCGGCGGCTGTGCAGGCCGTCCAACCCGGCGTCCGGGTCGCGTATCTCGCTGCCGGCGGGCAGCAGCGGCTCCAGCAGCTGCCGCAGGGCGGCGCTGCGGTCGTTTTCGGGAAGCAGTACGGTGAGCATGGTGTATCCCCTCCGTTATTCAATGGCGTTCAGCTTTGCCCGCGTCTCGTCCAGGCGCATTTGCAGCGCCGGAGGCAGCGTCAGTGCCTCCGTCTCGATACCGGCGTGCGTCAGGCGGTTGCGGCAGCCCATGAACACCTGCCCGTCATACACGGAGGAATAGTGCCACTGTCCCCGCAGCAGCGCCAGCAGGCTCAGCGCGCCGGAGCTGAGGGCGGGGGCGACGTAGGGCTTGTAGCCCAGCCTGCGCATCTCCAGATTGGCGTGGGCGACCTTGTCCGTCAGCTCGCGGGACAGGGTGTCGTCGTAGTGCGCCACGGAGTTGGCCAGCACCAGATCCTCCCCGTGGGGGCCGAAGGCGCGCCCCTCCGTGAGATAGGACGCGAAGCGCCCGTCCCGCCGGGCATAGTACAGGGCGCGGGCGTGCATGACGCCCAGTCCGAAGCCCCGCACCTGCGCCGGGGCAAGGCCGCTCTCCCGCATCGCGGCGCGGCACAGGGGATCCACCGGGTCGCTGACCACGCAGAACAGTCCGCGGTAGTTCTTCTCCCGCGCCATGCGCGCGTAGATGGCCGCCAGCTCCCGGTTCAGGCCGTACTGCGCCATGCGCACGTCGCCGGAGGTGACGGACGTATCCGGCACCATGCGGGAGGCGCAGAACAGGAACACGTCCCCGTCAAAGAGCTGCTCCGGGGCGATGATGTCCACCGGCGGCAGGAATGCCGCGTCCGGGGACTGGATCTGGTTCAGTTCGAACTCCCAGCGCTCCGATACGCCGGGGCGCACGTCACAGATGCCGATGGAGCGGATCACGTCGCCGCCCAGCAGCCGCAGCCCCATCAGCAGGGTGCTGCCCACGTCCCCCAGCGCCAGCAGGGTAACGCGGCATTTGTCCGGCAGGCACAGCCCGCCGGCAGGTCGGATCGTAGTGTTCATAGTATCTCCTTTTCTGATATGGGGCGTGGTTGAAACGGGACGTCGTACCCCAAGGGCATTTGTTCCGCTGCGCTCCACTGCGGGACGCCGTCCCCTACGGGTGGTTTTCCGTACCCGTCCGTAGGGCGGGACCCATGTGTCCCGCCGCACGATATGCACGTTTTCCTTCCGGCGGGGCACGCGGGCCCCGCCCTACAGGGCACAGGCCGTATCCGGGCGGACAGAGTCGTCCGCCCCTACAGCGGGTCAAGGAGCCGTGCGAAACAGGACGTCGGGGACGCCGTCCCCTACACATGTGTATCGACGGCGCACCGTTCGCCTGTAAAAGCGATGGATTTTGCGTCCTGCCGATGGCAAAGGCATCGGATCGTGCGTCGGGGCGAGGCGCGGAGGCGCACAGCATCCCCGTAAAAGCGGCGGATTTTGCGTCCTGCCGATGGCAAACCGACGACGGCGTACCGTGTGTACGTCGAGGAGGTTTGACGATGGCAGGGCACAAAAGACGCGCTTTTACTTCGTGGGACACATGCGCTTTAATATCTCTATATCTCCCTCCAGATATGTGCTGGCGGCGCGGCTCAGGTCGTAGGTCATGCAGCCGCCCTTGTCGGGGCAGAGGGGCAGGATGACCGCTTCACCGAGACGGCTGAGGGTCAGGTTCCGGGCGTAGAGGGCGCGGAACTCCGTCTCCAGCGCAAGGAGGATGTCGCGGGCGTTTTCAAGGCAGCAGAGGGACAACTCCCAGGCGGTCTTGTCGTCCATGCCGGTGTACTCCGGGGCGGCATAGGGCAGGATGCGGTTGACGGAGGGCTGCAGGCCGCCGGGCAGAGGCTGGTCGCGGCGGACGGTATCGCCGCCGATGAAGGGATAGAGGGTGGATTCCACGAAGCGAAGGCGCAGGTTGGGCAGGTAGTAGATGGCGTCCACACTGTAGCCCAGCTGCTCCATGAGGTCGCGTCCCATGCCGGTGAGATAGCCCACCAGCACCTGATCCACGGGGGTGCCTGTTTCGGCAAAGAGCGGGGCGAGACGGCGGATGCGCTTGCCGTCGTGGAGCATGTCGTCCACCAGGATCACGGGGCGGTCGAAGGCGTGGATGGTGCGCACCTGATCGGCCAGCGGGGAGTAGTCCGGGTAGGCCTCGATGGAGTAGGAGCTGAGATCCGGCTCGTAGACCTTGTCGGTGCGCAGGGTCTTGGTGACAGTGTTGGGCACGGCCACGCCGCGGAGTATCTTGCCGTAGGGCACGCAGATGTCGGGGCCCAGCACGCGGGGGTTCGTGGGCTCCGCCGGGACGCCGTTGCGCCCGGTGATGCGCTGGAGCAGGCGGTGGTAGATGACGCCGGCGGACAGGCTCAGCACCAGAGAGCCGGGCTGGAGCTTCGTCAGCGCCGCCTGCAGGCGCCGGTGAGCGTTGGCGATGGCGGAGAGCACACGGGGCGAGGAGCTGAAGGGCGCCTTCACCGCCGTGTCCACGTTGCGGCTGAGGACGATGGGGCAGCGCATGTCCACGGCCAGCGCGTCGCCGTCCTCCGCCGCGGGCAGGAAGCCCTGCAGGAGCAGCAGCTGGCGGCCGTAGCCGGAGGCCGCGCCCTCCAGCGGGACGTAGAGGGCGTAGGTGAACTCGCGGCTGAGCGCCAGCGTCAGCACCTCGGTGATGAGCAGCTGGCACAGGTCGTTCTGCCGCTCGCCCCGGGGGACGAACAGGCCGCTGATGAGCAGGGTGCGTCCGCCGGCGTTCTGCCGCACAAGACCCGACAGCGCCGGGTCGCCCAGACGGGCGAACAGGTGGGCGGAGTCCAGGCAGACATAGGCCGCCGCGCCGAGAATGGCGCCGTCCGCGTCCCGGCAGACCATGATGTCGTCGCCGTGCTGCTCCAGCTGAGCGCGCAGGGCGGCGGCGGTGGGAACGGAGAGCATGGTGCGCAGGAATTTTTCCGCTGTCTCCGGCGAGGCGGGCAGGAAGCTGAGATCCTCCGTGCGCAGCACGGGCTTGTCCTGCGGCTCCCGCAGGTACAGGCCACGGCGGTAGATGAACTCCTGCACCGCCGGGTCGATGAGGTTGGAGATGTCCCGGTTGGCGTCCACCGCCTCGCGGATGCGGGTGGAGCTGATCTCCTCCAGCTGGGGCGGCAGCGTCAGCTCCACCACTCTTCCGGTGATGCAGCTGTAATCCGCCGGCTCCGCGTCCGGCTCCGTGCGGCGGAACACCACATGGTCGAAGGTGTGGATGGAATCGGGGGTGGCGGGCTTTTTATAGGACGAGGCGTGGAGCACCACGTCGCTGCCCACCACGATGGACACGCTGCGGCCGGGGAAGGCCTGCCGCAGCGCCCGCAGGTCGTGGGGGTTGGCGATGTTCACCGGGAAATCCTCCGGGAAGATGCTCACGTGGAACACGTCCGCCACGGACATGGCGGCGATGCGCCGCCGCAGGCGGTAGGGCTGGGTCTTTTTCGACCAGGAGAACTCGTCGATGGCCAGCAGCACCTCATAGCCCAGGTCGCGGATGGCCTTGACGATGCCCTTGTGGGACAGGGTGAAGGGGTCGAAGGTGCCGGGGAAGAAGGCCACCGGGCGGGGTTCGCCGAAGTCGAAGCCCCGGTGGAACAGCCGCTCCTCCGTGAGGAAGCGGTACAGCTTGCCCAGCATGGCGGCACGGTAGTAGAAGGTCAGCCCCTCGCCGGGGAACTCGTTCTGCGCCGACAGCAGCTTGCGCTCGGTGAGCATGAAGGCGCGGCGCTTTTCGTGGCGTCCCAGCTCGCCGGAGCCGAACACCCGCCGTCCCAGCACGTACAGCGCCTCCTGACGGGTGGCGCCGTCGATGCCGCTGAGCCCCCGCATCAGAAGCCCCAGCAGCCGCTCCCGGCGGCGGCGGTAGGCCTCGTCCGTCTCCGGGAAGCGGGAGCGGTAGGCGTCGTATTCCTCGTAGATGACGCCCACGGTGTCCAGCACGGAGGCGGTGACGCGGCTGTCGGAGGAGCTGAGGTTCACGTGGAGGTCAGCCAGCACCTCGTCCAGCTCCGCCGGCGGCAGCCACAGGGCGAAGCGCCCCAGATAGTCGGGGATATATTTGGTGAACTCCTGCTGTCCCAGCTCCAGACCGCGGCACAGCTCCACCGCCACCTCGTTGCGCTGATCCGCCGTCAGGCGGGGCGCCAGCGCCAGCAGCGCGTTGCCGGCGCTGTGGCGGACGGTGACGCGGTCGCTGACCTTGATGAGGTTGGACAGATGGGTGGCGATGTGCAGGGCGGGGCTCTGCCCGCTGCGGGCAAAGTCCGTCAGCAGCCGCAGGTTGGCCTGCTTGGTGATCCACGGCGTGGCGGTCTTGAGATTGTCCAGGAATATCTCGGACACCACCTCCTCCGGCAGCAGCAGCGGCTCGCCCTCCGCCAGCACGTCCTGGCGGAGATAGCGCAGGGTGCCGCTGTCGTCACAGGAGACGGCCTCCACCGCCGCCAGCGCCCGTCCCCCGTCGGGGTACAGGCGGTACAGGCGATCCAGCAGCAGCACGGCGGCCATGCGGACGGTCAGATCCTCCCGGCGGGACAGGGCGGCGGCAAAGTCCGTCATCTCCCGGGCGCGGGTGAGGGAATACGCCTCGTCCGGCAGGGCGGCGGCGGTGTCCAGCAGCTGGAAGGCGGTGTAGTCGTCCAGCGCCTCCGGCCGGCGGTAATAGGCGAACACCGGGGCGAGGAAGCGCTCCTCCCGGCCGGGACAGTGGCTCAGCAGGGAGCCGACGGCGAATTTCAGCGTGTAGCCGATCCAGCGGCGGTGCTGGGGCATGAGCTTGTGGTCGGGGTAGAGGATCTTGTCCAGATAGAGCTTCCACTGCTCCAGATCGGTGGTGGCGCGGGGGTCGGGGCGGCTGTCCTGGGGGCGCTCCTTGGCGTAGCCGGCGTGGAAGCCGGCGATCAGCTCGCCCAGCAGCGCCGCCGCCTGGCGGCGGATGTCGCCCTCCCGGTGCATCAGCAGCTCATAGAGGAACGTCAGGGTCTGCACCTTCTGGGGGATGTGCAGATAGAGGGAATAGGACTCGAACACCGCCAGATACGCCCGCAGACGGCGCCAGTCCGTCTCGCCGCGGGCTTCCTCCAGCAGCCGGGCGAAGCTGCGCTGGTCGGTGAGCCGGTGCATGAGGGCGATGTTGTGCCCCACGCAGCGCAGCGTCAGGGCGCGGAGCGCCTCGTCATCGGTCATGAGGGAGGTGTGCTTCTCCGGCAGGGGGTCGGTGTCGCCGCCGGACATGGTCACGTCCACGCCCCGGCTGACCATGTACTGCTCGAAGTCCTCCAGCCGGGCGTACACCCGTGTATAGCGCTTTTTCTTCTCGCCGTCCACGTCGTCCAGCTTGGCAAGGATCACCTGAAAGGCCTCCGCCAGCGTGGAGATGCGGGTGATCTCCCGGCCATCCTCGCCCCGCAGCTGCTTCACCCGGAAGTCGGCGTAGATCAGCAGCAGCGCCTCGGCGGACAGGTAGTCCGGCTCCAGATCCCACACGGAGTGGTTGGCGGCGATGTGGCCGATGTCGGTCATCCTCCGGCGGCGGAACCACAGGTCTGTATAGTAATAATGAAGATACGGCACCCGCTCGCCGGGGCGGCAGCCGAACTTGCCGATGTCGTGCCCCGCGGCGGCGCCGGACACCAGCGCCACGTCCACCGGCGTGCCGCCCCGGTGCAGGGCGCGGGCGGCGGTGACGGCGATATGGTGGACGCCGGCGATATGCTCCAGCGTGCGGAAGGGTGTGACCTCCAGCCCCAGCCGCATCAGCTCATAGACGTACTCCCGCTTCCACTGGCGCAGGAATTTCGTATAGGACGGGGCGCAGGCGCTGTCGGCCAGCTCCTGCTCCGTGAGGAAATCGAACGTCCACGCCGGGTCGTGGGGCAGCAGCTCCCCCTCGGCGGCGAACAGCACCTGCAGCACCGACAGCAGGAACACCGCGCCGGCGGCGTAAGGCTCCGCGCCGGTCTTTTCCGGGTACAAAAGCCGCCGGGCGTAGTCGTAGGCATAGCTCAGCCAACCCTCCTGCGGCGCGCCGCCGCACAGGGCGTCCAGCTCCTCCCGGCACAGCGCCAGCACATCGGCGCAGCGCAGCCGCGCCCCGTTGAACAGCGGGGCAAAGCGCTGCATATAGCCCTCCGTCTCGATGCGGCGGAGCAGCTCGTCGTGACCGGCGAAGCAGTCGGCGGCAGGGCGGTCGGCCAGACGCCGCCGCAGCGCCAGATCCATCTGGCGGATACGTTTCTTATTCATAGGCAAAAACCTCCGGCGGTGGGGAATCGTTTACACTAATAATAGGTCAAAGCGCCGTGCCGTGTCAATATTTCCCCACGGTTTTAGCGCCGGATTGTCGCTAAACCTTATACAGCTCTTAATCGTTCGTTCACAGTTTGTTCACGAATGACCGCCGCCGGTCATGGTATGATGAGATGAAAGCGAAAGCGGAACCATCCCCCCTTCCCTTCCGTCTATAAGGGTAGGAAAATTTCCCCACGGGCCCGTGGGAGAGGAAAAGGAGACTACATCATGAAAAAAGCGGCATTTGTGCTGGCGCTGGTCATGCTGATGACCTGCATGGCCGGCTGCGGCAAGGTGGAGGGCGAAGCCTCCGTCCAGTCCGTGTCCATGATCTGCGGCCTTGGCTCCGTGGGTCTGGCGGATCGGTTCGCCGGCATCGTCAGTCCCCTGGGCGAGACGAAGATCAAGAAGGACGACTCCATGGCCGTGTCCGACATCCGGGTGAAGGTGGGCGACACGGTGAAGGAGGGCGACGTGCTGTTTACCTACGATCTCAGCGAGGCCCGGAGCAATCTGGAGATGGCGCAGCTGGAGCTGGAGCAGCTGAACGCCACGCTGGAGGATCAGAAGGCCGAGGTGGATCGCATCCAGAAGCTGATGGACGAGACGTATGACGACGCCACCAAGCGGCAGTACTCTCTCGACCTGCGGACAGCCAAGGTCAACGTGCTGACCACCCAGGGCAACATCGCCACCAAGAAGAAGGACATCGAAAAGCTGAAGACCAGCACCAAGAACGCCGCCGTCACCTCCCCGGTGAACGGCGAGGTGCAGTCCATCAACGCCGACGGCGGCACCGACAACAACGGCAACGCCCTGCCGTTCATGACTGTGGTGGAGACGGGCGGCTTCCGTGTCAAGGGCTACGTCAACGAGAACAACGCCTCCGTACTGACACAGGGCACGGCGGTGGTGATCCGCTCCCGCGTCAGCGACCAGACGTGGAAGGGCAGCATCGACTCCATCGACTGGAACAATGCCCAGCAGACCCGCAGCGACTACGGTGACAGCGACACCGCCATGTCCAGCAAGTACCCCTTCTATGTGAAGCTGGGGGGCAAGGGCGACGGCCTGCTGATGGGGCAGCATGTGTACATCGAGCCGGACTACGGTCAGGAGGACGAGACGGACGCCAACGCCATCAACCTGCCCAGCTATTTCATCAACGATGCCGACGGCAGCCCGTGGGTCTGGGCAAAGAGCAGCAAGGATAAGCTGGAAAAGCGCAGCCTGAAGCTGGGCGAGTACAACGGGGAGACGGACACCTATCCCGTGCTGGACGGCCTGACGGCGGAGGACTACATCGCCTTCCCCGACGACAGCCTGAAGGCGGGCATGGCGTGCATCACCTATGACGACGCCACCTTTGACCCCGGCGCCAGCGGCGGCGAGGTATCCCCCGAGGGCGGCGGTGAAAAAATCGACGAAAACGTGCCCATGGACGGCATGGACGGCGGCGATATGCCCGCTGAGAACGACACCGTCACGGACGACGGCGGCTCTGTCACCAACAGCACCGTGACCGTGCTGCCCGGCGGCGTGGCGGAGGCCACTGCGCCGGTGATCACACCGCCGATGGAGGGCTGACCATGATCCTGGAAATGCGCGATATCTGCAAGGACTACCCCATGGGCAAGGGCGTTGCACATATCCTGAAAAACGTGAACCTTGACGTGGAGGAGGGCGAGTACCTGGCCATCATGGGGCCCTCCGGCAGCGGCAAGACCACGCTGATGAATCTGATCGGGTGTCTGGACGTGCCCACCAGCGGCAGCTATCTGCTGGGCGGGCGGGACGTGACAACCTGCAACGGCAAGCAGCTGGCGGAGGTGCGTAACAAGGAGCTGGGCTTCGTGTTCCAGAGCTTCAACCTGCTGCCCAAGCTGACGGCGCTGGAGAACGTGGCGCTGCCCCTGCTGTACGGCGGGGTGAAGAAGGCGGAGCGGCTGGAGCGCGCCCGCGCCGCGCTGGAGACGGTGGGTCTGTCCGACCGGGTGGATCACCGCCCCGACCAGCTGTCCGGCGGACAGTGCCAGCGCGTGGCCATCGCCCGCGCCATCGTGGGCAAGCCCAAGCTGCTGCTGGCGGATGAGCCCACCGGTGCGCTGGACAGCGCCAGCGGCGCGGCGGTGATGGAGCTGTTCCGGCAGCTGCATCAGAGCGGCTCCACCATCATCATGATCACCCACGACCGTTCCATCGCCAAGCACGCCGCCAAGCTGATGACCATCCGGGACGGCGTGCTGTCGGGAGGTGACGACTATGAGTGAGAAGCTGAACCTGCGGGAAAAGCTGCATATCGGTGAAAAGCGCACCGGCGGCGAAACGCCCCGCATGAGCAAAAAGCTGAAAAAGGCCATCATCATCGCCGCCTGCGCGGTGGGCGTGTGCGGCGCGGTGTGGGGCGGACTGACCATCGCCCGGAACGCCCAGCGCAGCGACGTGAAGGTGTACTCCGTCAACGATTTCTGCATGACCGACTACTGGGGCGACACCTCCAGCACCAGCGGCATGGTGACAACGGACAAGATACAGAAGGTGTTCCTCTCCTCCAGCCAGACCGTCAACAAGGTATGGGTGGCCGAGGGCGACTCCGTGCGCAAGGGCGACAAGCTCATCAGCTACGACTCCACGCTGACCCAGGCCTCCGTGGAGCAGGCGAAGATCGACTACGACCGGCAGGACGAGAGCCTGACCACCGCCAAAAACGAGCTGGAGTACCTGAAAAAGGCCAAGAACAAGGAGACGCTGGAAAAGGAAAAGGCCAGCCTGGAGGCGGAGCTGGAGACCGAGATCGGCAAGATCGACAAGGATACCGGCTACGATCCAAAGTCGCCCGTTGTGCCGGGCCGCATCGCTGTGACCAACAGCACCAGCAACGATGAAACGCACCCCATGTACTACCAGCTCCTGCAAGCCGACACCTTGCTCAGTGAAGCAAAGCTGCGGGCTATCCTGCACGGTGACGGTACCCAGCCGGGTCTGGGACGCCTTGAACCCAAGCCCGCTGAAGAAGGGGGAAAGCCCTCTATCAGCACCTACGTTGTGCTGGTAACGCGGGATAAGGATATGATAGGCGGGTTGCCCGAAAGTCAGGGCTATCTGCTGGTGGAAACCTACGTCCCCGCCGTTGTGGACGAAAACGGCATCGAAGTTACCCCGGCCGCCACGACCATCAGCTTCCAGCCCTATGATCTGCCGGAATACGTTGACACCGGTCGGACGTATGACACGGAGAACTACAAGCGCATCCAGCGGAAGCTCAATATTGTCAACATGTATCTGGAGAGCTCCATGGAGCAGAAGGATCTGGCCAAGGCCATCGTGGACAAGGCGCAGGAGGTCAAGGAAAAAGAGGTCAACCTGCGGCTGGCAAAGCTGTCGCTGGACAAGAAGACCAAGGAGCTGGGCGACGGCAACGTGTATGCGGAGTTTGACGGCACCGTGAAGGCCGTCCGGAATGCCGACGAAGCCTATAACAACAGCGAGGCGGTCATCGAGCTGTCCGGCGGCGGCGGGTACTACGTTACCGGCACCCTCAGCGAGATGGAGCTGGGCAGCGTGAAGGTGGGCGACACCGTGTCCATCAGCAGCTGGATGACCGGCGCAGCCTGCGAGGGCACCATCGTATCCATCGACGATTACCCCACCACCAGCGGCAACAGCTGGGGCGACGGCAACAGAAACGTGTCCTACTACCCCTTCAAGGTGTTCGTGGAGGAGGATGCCAGCCTGCAGGCCAACGACTATGTGGATATCCAGTACCAGAAGGCCGGCACGCAGGAGCAGGGCAGCAGCCTGTATCTGCAAAGCTGGTTCATCCGCACCGACAACGGCAAGAGCTACGTCATGGCGCGGAACGAGGACGGCAGGCTGGAGCAGCGCTGGGTGCAGACCGGCCGCGACCTGTGGGGCAGCTATACCCAGATACGCGGCGGGCTGACCACCGATGACTACTTGGCGTTCCCCTACGGGCGCGACGTGGTGGAGGGCGCCCGGACGGTGGAGGCCGCCGCCGATGAGCTGTACAACGACGGTCTGTAAAGGAGGCGGGATATCATGTTGGAAAATATCAATCTCGCCCTGCAGGGCGTTTGGAGCCACAAGCTGCGGTCGTTCCTGACCATGCTGGGCATCATCATCGGCATCGCAGCCATCATCACCATCGTGTCCACCATTCAGGGCACCAACGAGCAGATCAAGCAGAACCT
>ENA-UOJS01001187-UOJS01001187.1-human-gut-metagenome-genome-assembly--contig:-C74-NODE-1187-length-22741-cov-10.872300_pt1 | contig 22741 bp, 20 predicted proteins | sample MGYA00242355_ERZ723902 | MGnify/ENA metagenome assembly ERZ723902
CTGCTCATTCCGGTCGTCACCGACCCGAAGAAGGCGGCGGGCGCCTTGCAGTGGGCGGTCTACGAGATGATGAAGCGCTACAAGCTCTTCTCCGAGCGCAACGTCAAGGATCTTGCGGGCTATAACGCCCTTGCCGCAGCGGACGAAACGCTCAAGAAGCTGCCGAGCGTCGTGGTCGTCATTGACGAGCTGGCCGACCTCATGCTCGTCGCGGCGAAGGAGGTCGAGGAGTCCATCTGCCGCGTGGCGCAGATGGGCCGCGCCGCCGGAATGCACCTGGTCATTGCAACGCAGCGTCCGTCGGCGGACGTCATCACGGGCCTGATGAAGGCCAACATCCCGAGCCGCATTGCCTTCGCGGTCGCGTCCTCGCTCGAATCCCGCATCATTCTCGATACCACCGGCGCGGAAAAGCTCGTCGGCCGCGGCGATATGCTCTACGCCCCGCTCGGCGAGGGCAAGCCCCGCCGCGTGCAGGGCTGCTTCATCTCCGCCGAGGAGATCGACCGCGTGGTCGGCTTCGTCAAGGCGAACGGCGCCGCGCAGTACGATGAGAGCGTGATCGACAAGATCGAGCAGGCGGTCGCCGAGAAGGAAAAGGGCGGCAAGGGCGCACCCTCCGGCGCGGCTCCCGAGCCGGTCGCCGACGAGGGCGACGAGCTGCTTCCCGCCGCCATCGACGTGGTGATGGAGACCGGACAGGCGTCCGTTTCCATGCTCCAGCGGCGCTTGAAGCTCGGCTATTCCCGTGCCGCGCGCATCGTCGACGAGATGGAGCAGCGCGGCATCGTGGGGCCGTTCGAGGGCTCCAAGCCGCGGCAGCTCCTCATCACCCGCGAAAAGTGGGAGGAGATCAAGATGCGCGGCGGTCTCGGCGCGATGAGTTCTGCGGCGATGGCCGCGCAGGACGCGGCGGCGGAAAACCCGCCGGTCGAGGAGGAGATCCCATAAAACAAAAAAGCAGCGCCTCACGGAGCTTCCGTGGGGCGCTGTCGTTCTCGGCCGGGGGCTTTTTTCGTCCTCGCACAATAGGCTTTGACGAAAAGCGCGGAAAAAAGTTCCCGCATTTTCAAAAAAATTTTCACGCGGACGCGCGCCGGCGCATAGGCTGAGATGAACAAAACAGCAGGCAAGGAGGCGAGGCGATGGCCTACTCCGACCGCGAGCTGCTGGCGCGGCTCATCGAGTGCGAGGCGGGCGGCGAGGGGGAGAACGGCATGAAGGCGGTGGCGAGCGTCGTGATGAACCGCGTGACCGCCTCGGGCGGCGAATACGCCCGCGTGGGGCAGGGCAGCATCCGAAAGATCATCATGCAGCCGGGGCAGTTCGTCTGTGCGAGCGAGACGGAGCGGGGGGCCTACAATCCGCAGAACATCTACAATATGCGCCCGACGGACGTCCACTACTCCATCGCGGATTGGGCGATGGCGGGCAACCGTCTGACAGGACTCGGGGACGCGCTGTGGTTTTTCAATCCCTTTTCGGATACCTGCCGCCAGAATTTTCCCTCGCAGGTCGGGGTGTTCCGCGTGCGCATCGGCGACCACTGCTTCTACGACCCCACGGAAGCCTACTACGATACATAGGAGACGAAATCCAAGGCTCTGAAAGGAATGGACGCTATGATCGAGCTCACGCGCTGCGGCGCGCCGGACAACGACCGCTATCTTCCCGCCGTGATGACGCAGGGAGACGCGAGCACATACCAGACCATGATCGACAACAGCACCATGCAGACAAGGCCGCAGGAGATGGTGGGCCGCGCCTTCGGCTCCGCGCAGGGCGGCACAACGCAGAACGGCCGGCAGCAGGGCATGGCGCCCAGCGCGGTGCAGGGAGGAGCGCCGCCGGCCGCGCCCGACGCTGTGATGGGGGCGCAGCAGATCGCACCCGGTCTTGGCCCGCTGCCTGCCGCTCCGAACGGCATGAGCGTGGCGGAGCAGATCCTCCACAGCTCGTGGAAGAGCCTGATGGCGCGCAACGTGGGACGCAGCGTGATCGTGAGCTTTTTGATCGGCACGCAGAACACCATCGTCACTCACGGCATCCTCTACGAGGTCGGCAACGACTACATCGCGCTCTATCAGCCCGACGAGCAGAGCTACATCAGCGCGGACCTCTACTCCATCCGCTTCATGGAATTTCTGCCCGAGATCAGCCAGACCAATTCCCAGCAGCAACAGCAGCCGTAAGGAAAGCGGGAGAAGCGCGGCGCGCTTCTCCCACTTTCCTTATTGCCTGCACTCAGATGCGCGTGGCGAGGGCGCGGAGCGTGCCCGTGAGCCGTACCTCGCCGCTGCCGGCGGGGAGAAAGAGGCTCTCGCCCTTCCTCGCTCTGACGGCCTCGCCGCCGCAGCGGACCTCGCCCTCGCCGTCAAGGATCAGCAGCGAGAGGAAGGACTCCGCGCCGCACGTCGCCGCCTGCGGCGCGGCGAGCAGATCGACAGTGAAATAGCCGCAGCGGGCAAGGTGTCCGCCGAAGTCCGGCGTGGGAACGCCGGCGGTCCGGCGCGTCACGTCCAGCGCCTGCGCGATGTGCAGGGCGCGGGGCTTTCCGTCGGGACCGAGGCGGCCGTAGTCGCACACGCGGTAGGTCACGTTGCTGCTCTGCTGCACCTCCGCCACCACGATGCCGCGGCAGATGGCGTGGATGGTGCCCGCGGGGATGAACACTGTGTCGCCCGCCTTGACGTTCACGCGGCGCAGGACCTCGGGAAGCGTGTTGTCCGCGATGCGGCGCTTTAGCTCGTCCCGGGAAATATCGCGCGAAAAGCCGCAGTAGAGAAAGGCGTCCGGCTCGGCGGAGAGGACGTACCACATCTCCGTTTTGCCGTTCTGCCCCTCGTGCGCGCGGGCGTAGGCGTCATCGGGATGGACCTGAATGGAGAGATCTTTCGCCGCGTCGATGAGCTTGATGAGCACCGGAAGCTCCGCGAATTTCCGCCCGTGCTCCCCCAGCGCCCCGGGGTGCGCGGCGAGATATTCCGCGAGCGTTTTGCCCGCGTCGGGACCGGACGCGAGCACGGAGGGACCGTCGGGATGACCGCTCAGCTCCCACGTTTCCGCGAGACGCGCGCCGTCATACCGCTTGCCGTAATCGGTGATGAGCTTTGTTCCGCCCCAGAGATAGTCCTTACAGGCGGGGGTGAGCTTGAGAATGGACATGGAAACGATCTCCTTTCAAGGCAAACGCGCGGGATCAGAGGATCCCGCGCGCTTTGAGTTCTTCGCGCAGCTGACCGGCATCGTGGAACACGATGCCCTGCATACCGGCGTTTTCCGCCGCCTCGATGTTCGGCGGGAAATCGTCGACGAACAGGCAGCTCGCCGCCGTGAGGTCAAATTTGTCGAACAGCGCCTGATAGATGGCGGCCTCGGGCTTGAGCAGGTGAACGTCCGCCGAGATCAGCGTGCCGGAAAAGCACTCGCTGCCCGGAATGTCGTGCCAGTAGGTGTGCTGGCGGCGGGCGGCGTTGGAGAGCAGATAAAGCGTATAGCCCCTTGCCTTCAGCTCACGCACCACGTCCGCCGTGCCCGTGATGGGCACGATCGGCTCGTTCCAATGGTAGATGATATACTCTGCCGCGGCGTGCAGCTCCGCGGGGAGCCTGGCGCAGGCGTGGGCATAGACCTCCTCCTCGGTGATGGTGCCGCGGTCGAGCCGCACCCAGTCGGTCGTGCACAGCAGGTGCTGCCTGAGGAGCGCTTCGCCCTCCGCGCCGACGTGCAGGCGGCGGGAAAACAGCTCCGCGCCGAAGTCCAGCAGCACGCCGCCCATATCAAAAACAATGGTATTGATCTTCATTACAGCTTTTCTCCCGGCTCGTCGGGGACAGCGGCGGCGACCGCCGCTTCCTCCGCTTCCGCCGCCACGGCGGCGGGCTCCTTTTTGAACAGTCCCGTCAGCTTTGCCACGCGTCTGCGGCGGCGCTCCCTGGCCTCCAGCCGCTCGCCGAGGTCGCGCGCGCCCACGCCGTAGACCAGATAGAGGATCACGCCGGACACCAGCATGATGAACACGGTCGAAGCGCAGCGGCGGCCCGAGGCATTGACATTGTAGCCGTACAGTCCCTCCTCCGCGCACATGGCCTGAATGACCATGGCGTAGCTCGTGCCGTAGGAGCTGGCGAAGGTGGCGGACATATCGTACTCGGTAAAGAGCGCGTTGAAGTTCAGCGCGAACACCGCCAGCACGCTCGGCAGGATGATGGGCAGCTTGACCCTGAGGAAAGTCGTCAGGCCGTTCGCGCCCATGTTGCGCGCGGCGTCCTCCAGCTCCTCGTCGATGGCGTAAAACGCCGCCTTGATCATGCGCAGCGAGAACGGCAGCTTGACCACCGTGTACGCCAGCACGAGCAGGATGCGGACGTGCTCGGCGAAGTAGAGGTTCACATTGCCGACGTACCAGATGTTCTCGGCGTTGAAGTAGGTGCGGTAGGAATAGCAGATGAGAATGGTCGGCAGCAGCCACGGGAAAAGCAGGCAGTATTCCAGCACCACGCCGGACTTCTTGTTGCGGTTTTTGAAGATGTAGTTGCAGGCGATCACGACGATCAGGCACGCGAGCGCCGCGGCGAGGATGGAGAGCACGAAGCTCATCTTGATGCCGCCGAGGGTCGCCTCGTTGGCGAACAGACCGGAGATGGAGCCCTTGCGCACCTTGTAGGTGCCGCGCGAGGTGAGGTACTGGTAGTCCTGCGTGCCGAAGAAGTTGATGAGCGTCCAGTTGGAAAGGTCGAGCTTCTTCATGCGGATGGCGCCGTAGGTCTGGAACGAGAAAATGACGATCATCACCACGGGGATCATGTAGATGATGAAGAGGACATAGGCATAGATGTGCGCGAGGGTATTCCAGACGGGATTTGTGATCTTCTGTTTTTGCAGCCGCGCCTTGGTCTTGGAGACGGAGAGGTAGTGGCCCTTGCGCTCGTAGGCGGAGAGCACGGTGAGCAGCACGATGGTGAACATCGCGAGAATGATGGACAGCAGCGCGGCGCGCGCCTGCGGGAAGGCCTCGTCCGCCGTGGACGAGCCGGCGAGACGCACGATCTCGGGGTTGATGGAGTCGTAGCCGAGCAGCGTGGGGGCGGACATGGCGCACAGACCCGTGATGAAGGTCATGACCGTCAGCGAGAACATGGTGGGCACGAGCGTCGGGAAAACGACCTTCCAAAGCACCTTGAAGGGCTTCGCGCCCATGTTGCGCGCGGCCTCGACGGTGTTGTAGTCGATGCCGCGGATGGCGTTGCGCAGGAAGAGCGCGTGGTTGCTCGTGCAGGCGAAGGTCATGGTGAAGAGCACCGCGTTGAAGCCCGAGAACCAGTTTGGATCAAAGCTCGGGAAGGCGTTGACGAGCGCGGTGGTGAGAATGCCGTCGGAGGCGTAGAGGAACAGATAGCCCGTGACCAGCGCGACGCCGGAGTAGATCATCGTGGTCATGTAGCCGAGGCGCAGGATGTTCGCGCCCTTGATGTCGAAATACTCCGTCAGCAGCACGATGGACACGCCCACCACATTGACCGTGACGACCAGGCAGATGGCGAGCTTGAGGGAGTTCCAGACGTAGCGGCCCATGCTGCCCGCGAAGAAGAAGCGGATGACCGCGAAGGGATCGCGCACGCCCTCGGCGTTCGTGGTGGTGAAAATGCTCGTGAGCGTATTGAGGCACGGCAGGAGCATGAAGCCGAAGAAGAAGTAGGCAAAGAGCACGATGCCGATCATGCGCACCACAAACGCCGCGTCGAAGCGGGACTTAGCAAGAGAGCCGCCCATCACTCCACCTCCTCCGCGGAGGGCGCGTAGGCCATGATGTCGTTCGGATTCAGGATGACCTTGACGCGCTGGCCCGGGTCGTAGATGTTCACGCCGTCGTTCTTCTCAATGACCTTGAGGCTCTGCGTGCCGACGTGGATGTAATACTTGATGTAGAGTCCGTAGTATTCGCAGTTCTCCACCGTGCCGTCGAGCGCGATCTCGCCGCCGCGCGGGGCGACGTTGACGTGCAGACGCTCGAGACGGATGTAGTTGTGCTTGCTTGCGTCCACCTCCGCGCCGGCAGCGCGGAGGGCGGACACGGTATCGTCATTCAGTCGGTTGATGTCACCGATGAAATTGCAGACAAATTCGGTTTGCGAGTGGTTGTAGACCTCATTGGGCGTGCCGATCTGCTCGATGAAGCCCTTGTTGAACACCGCGATGCGGTCGGAGAGCGTCAGCGCCTCCTCCTGATCGTGGGTGACGTAGATGGTGGTGATGCCGAAGTCCTTCTGCATCTTCTTCAGCTCGTTGCGCAGCTGCACGCGCAGCTTGGCGTCGAGGTTGCTCAGCGGCTCGTCCATGCAGATGATGGCGGGGCCGGTGACGAGGGCGCGGGCGATGGCCACGCGCTGCTGCTGGCCGCCGGAGAGCTGAGAGACCGCCTTTTTGAGCTGCTCGTCGGAAAGGTCGACCTTGCGCGCGATCTCGCGTACCTTGCGGTCGATCTCGTCCTTCTTTGCCTTCTTGACCTTGAGGCCGAAGGCGATGTTGTCGTATACGGTCATCGTCGGGAAGAGCGCGTAGCTCTGGAACACGATGCCGATGTTGCGGTCCTCGATGGGGACGCGCGTGATGTCGCGGCCCTTGACCACGACGGAGCCCTCCGCCGGCTCGATGAAGCCCGTGATGGTGCGGAGCGTGGTGGTCTTGCCGCAGCCGGAGGGGCCGAGGAAGGTAAAGAATTCGCCCTCCTTCACATGGACGTTGATGCTGTGCAGGGCGGTGAAGTCGCCGAACTTCACAACGATGTCATTGAGCCGGATCATAATGGATTCTCCTCTTTTTGTATTCGGAATAAAGAGATCAGGCGAGCCGGAGAGATCCCGGCTCGCCTGAAAACACACAACAGTCGGTATCCCGCTGAGCCTCTCCGCGGGACGCGGTGCGCGGGGCTTGCCTTACGCGGCCTTCTGGGTCAGGGTCGCCCAGTCGAGGTTGGCCCAGTCGGGCTCCGCCACGGCGGCGGAGGCGTCGGCCCAGTAGAAGCCGAGGTTGGTCATGATGTTGGTCCACTCGCTGGAGTGCTCGGCAACGTACTCGGCATAAGTCATGTCGGTGCCGTCGACCTTGGTCAGAGCGAAATTCTTGAGGGTGTAGATGGCGGGGATGCCGTCGGGATAGAGGATGTCAGCCGCGGCGGTGTTGCAGGGATAGGAGTCGAACTCCTCGCCCCAGGCCGCCTGCGTCTCGGCGGAGCCGAACCACTCGGCGAACGCCTTGACAGCCTCGGTCTCTTCCTCGGTGCGGCCGGCCTTATCGAGGATGCCGATGTACTCGGCGATGTAATAGGTGCCGTCGTCGATCTCAACGAGGTCCCAGTTCTCGGGAGTCATAGCGCCCTTGAGGGGATGCTCGGAGCTCTCAGCTGCGGCGTCGATCTTGCCGTAGAGAGAAGAGGAGTAGAAGGTGGAAACAGCGACGTCGCCCTTGTTCAGAGGATCGAAGCCGTACTTATAGGTGTCGTCGGAGGAGTACTTGCCCTCGGCGCAGTACTTCCACAGCGTCTCCCAGCCCTCGGTGGAGATGCCGCCGGCGGGGGAGGAGGGATCGACGAAGGCGTAGAGCATCGCGGAGTTGATGTTGGCGTTGGTGGTGCCGCCGACCTTGTTCTGACGGTACCAGGTGTAGCCGCAGTCCACGATGTCGGCCCAGTGCTGGAAGTGGAGCTTCTCGCCGTTGGTGCCGAGCTCGTCGTTGCGGTAGAGCATCAGAACGTTCTGGATGACGAGGCCGTAGGCCGCGCCGGGATAGGCGTACTCGCCGACCTCGCCTGCCCAGGTGGGAGTCCAGTCAACGAGCTTGAGGTTCTCGTAAACGCCGTCGACGACCTGGCTCCAGCGGGTCTCGTTGAGGCCGAAGAGGATGTCGCCGTCCTTGTTCTCATTGGCGGCCTGGATGGCGGCGGTATCACCGGAGATGACGGAGTTATCGTCAATGCTGATGGTGAAGCCGGCGTCCTTGGCTTCCTGAATGAGCCAGGTGGTGCGCTCGGTGGAGTTGGAGTTGGAATAGATGCGGATGGTGTAGCCGGAGTAGTCCTTGACCTCTTCCTGATCGTCGGGCGTCTCGGGCGTGTCCGGAGTCTCCTTCTGGCCGCAGGCGACAAGGCTGAGGACCATGACGGAGGCAAGCAGGAGCGCTAAGAGTTTTCTTTTCATCGTTGTTCTCCTTCGTTTGTAGTTGCGGCATAAAATACCACATACAGTATTATACCTTCCGCGGCGCCGGCGCGGAACGGGACAAGTCTGCGATTATGCGGGCATTTCTGCGAAATGCTGTGAAAGTCCGCTGAGCTTGTCCGGTATGTTCCGTACTTTTTTGTGCAGCTTGCGCGTTCTACCGGCAGCGGTCCTGATACTCCGAGGGGGAGAGGCCGGTGAGCTTTTTGAAGGTCGAGCCGAAGTAGGCGACATCGCGGTAGCCGACCATGCCGGCGACCTCGTAGACCTTGTAGCGGCAGTCGGCGAGGAGCCTGCGCGCCATGTGGATGCGGTAGAGCGTGAGGTAGCCGAGCGCGGTGTAGCTCGTCTCCTTTTTGAACACATGGCTCAGATGGCCCTCGCTGATGCCGATGGAGCGGGCGATGGTGGTGATGTTGATGTCCGCGTCGGCGTAGTGCGCGGCGATGTATTCGAGCGTCTGGAGCACATATTTGCTCTTGTCGCCCTTGGGCAGCGCCAGCAGATCGTCCTGCGCGCTGCGGCTGGAGAAGGCCTCGGCCTTCTCGCGCACGCGCTCGATGGCGGCAACGAGCTCCTGGTCGCGGAAGGGCTTCAACAGATAGTCCGCCGCGCCGAAGCGGAGCGCCGAGCGGGCATAGTCGAAGTCGTTGTAGGCGGTGAGCACGATGACGTGAGCGGTGCTGCCGCGCTCGCGCAGGACGCGCATCATCTCGATGCCGTCCATGTGCGGCATCCGCACGTCGGTGATGATGAGGTTGGGGCTGTAGCGCTCGGCGGCGGCCAGACCCTCCTCGCCGTTGGCGGCTTCGCCGACCACGGCGCAGCCGAGCGAGGCCCAGTCGATGCCGAGCACGATGCCGCGGCGCACCACGGCCTCGTCGTCAACGATCAGTACCTTGAGCATGGTCCTCTCCTTTCTGCATCGGGAGCCGCAGCTGCACGCAGCTGCCGCCGCCCTCGTTCGGATATGCGCTCAGACCGCAGCTCTCACCGTAGCTCAGGCGCACGATGCGGTCCACGTTGTTCAGGCCCAGATGGCCGCCGGGAATAAGCTCATGGCTGTTGAGCCGTTCGAGCACCTCCGGCGGGATGCCGCTGCCGTTGTCGGACACCTTGAGCAGCAGATAGCCCTCCGCGTCCTCCTCCGCCCAGAGCTTGATGAAGCCCTCGTCGCTGTCGGCCACGCCGTGAATGATGGCGTTTTCCACCAGCGGCTGTAAAATGAGCTTGGGCACCACGCAGTGCTGGAAGCGCTCGTCCACATCAAGCTCACAGACGAAGCGGTCGCCGAAGCGGACCTCCTGAATGGCGAGGTAGCGCCCGATCAGCTCAAGCTCCTCCTCAAGCGTGATGTACTCGCTGCCGGAGATGCCCGCGCGCAGCAGCGCGGCGAGGTCGGCGGCCAGCTCCGCCACCTGCGGCACGCCGCCGGTCACGCCCAGCCACTTCATGCAGTCGAGCGTGTTGTAGAGAAAGTGCGGGTTGAGCTGGGACTGGAGCATCCGCAGGCGCGTTTCGTTCAGCTCGCGCTCGCGCTGCACGCTGCGCTCAAGGTTCTGGCGGTACTCCGCCGTCATGCGGTCGAAGCTCGCCGCGAGGCGGCCCATTTCATCCTGCCGTGTGCTTTCGATGCGCACATCGTAATCGCCGCCCTCGACGCGGCGCATCGCGCCGTCAAGCTCGTTGACCGGCTCAAAGAGACGGCGGCTGAGCCACCAGGCGCACACGAGACAGAGCACCAGACACAGCGCGCCCATCAGCGCGGCGACGAGATAGATCGACCGGACGACCTGCGCGGTATAGGTCTGCGGCTGCTGCAGAATGAGCGAAAAGCCGCTTTCCGCGCAGGCGCCGACGTAGTAGCTGCGCTCGCCGTCCCCGTCGGAGAGAGATTTGCCGGAGAGCAGCTGCGCGCGCAGCAGGGCAAGGGTATCGTCGGCGCGCAGGGGTTGGGAGGCGTAGAGCAGCCGCCACGTCGCATCGACGAGCAGCAGATCGTCCGCGCCGCGCAGCAGGGGCGCGAAGAAGGCGTCGAAGTTGGCGTCGTCCATGCGGAACACGGCATAGCCGAGCACCGCACCGCCGCGCGCGGTCACGGGACAGGCTCCGGCAAGCCCGCCGTTTCCGGCGCGCAGCACAATGCCGTCTGCCGCGCGGGCCGCGCTGAGTATGCCCCAGCCGGTGCTTTGCGCGGCGGGCCATACGTTCGCCGTGGTATAGAGGCAGTCGCCGTCCTCGCCGTAGACCTCAAAGTCGGCGTATTCGCGCAGCGCGACCGTGCTGCGGTTCAAAAGCTGATAGAGCGTGCGCGAGTCGCTGCCGCCGCGGCGCAGGGCGCTGCGCGTCACGGTGCTGCCGGCCAGGGCGCGCGTGACGTCGCCGCAGTCGGTAAGCAGCGCGTCGAGCTGCGCGGTGAGCAGCGCCATCTCCTCCTGCGCGTCGGTACGCAGGGTGTGCTCGCTGCGGAAGATCATCACCTGCGTCATCAGCACGTCGCACAGCAGCAGCGGCACGAGCGCGACGAGCAGGACGGTGAGAAAAATGCGGTTTCGGAAGGACCGCTCAAGCCATGCTCTCATGCTTCCACCTCCCCGCACAGCGCCTGCCAGGCGTCGAAAAGCTCCTGCCGCCGCTCATCCGCGCGGCGCAGGTCGTAGGGGAGGACGGTCAGCTCGGGCAGCGCGTCGGAGGCGGTATCCGTGCGCACGCTGCGGCGGCTGAGCTCCGTGCCCAGCAGCTGCTGAACATCGGGCGAGAGCAGAAAGTCGATGAATTTCCGCGCGTTTTCCTCGTGCGCGCAGCCGCGGACGATGGCCGCGCCGTCCGGCAGGACGCTCGTGCCCTCGGCGGGGTAGACGATGGCGACGTCGAGCCCATCGGCGATGGCCTTGCGGGCGTTTTCCTCCAGCGTCACGCCGACGTAGCAGCTGCCGTCTGCCACGGCGGGGACCACGCCGCCGCTGTCGGCGATGATGCGTCCGTCAAGATTGCGGAAGAACGCGGAGAGGGTGTTGTCGGTGTTGCCGCCGACGGCCTGCAGAAGGGTGCCGAGCGCGGTGCAGCTCGAGCCGGAAACGGTCGGGTCGGCAAAGGCGATGCGCCCGCGCCAGCCCGCGTCGAGCAGGTCGGCCCAGCGCTCGGGCGGATTCTGCCGCACGAGCTTGGTGTTGTAGATCAGCACGACCGGCAGAGCGGAAAAGGGCGTCCATATACCGCCGCCGAGATCGTATTCCGGCGCAACGTCGCCGGCGTATTCGCTCACATAGGGCGCGAAGCACGCGCTGTACGCGCTCAGACTGTCCGCGCCGCCGCCGAACATCAGGTCGGCGCCGCTTTCCCCCGCGGCGATGCGCTCGAGGAGCGTCACGGTGCCGCCGGTCTCCAGCTCGACCCAGATGCCGGTGCGCTGCTCAAATTCCTTGAGGATGGGCTCGTAGATCGTTTCCTTGTGCGAGGTGAAAATGACCAGACGGTCCCCCTCAGCGGGCGCGAAGGAGGAGACGTCCTGCGTGTCCGCGCGGCCGCAGCCGGTGAGCAGAAGCAGGCAGACGAGCAGCAGACAGCAGCGGCGCATAACGGGCATCCCTCCTGATCCGACGAATTTCTTTACCATTTTAACAGGAAAAAGCGCACTTTGCAATCCATTCTTCTGGACGAAGCGGGCAAAGCGTGCTTTAATAATAAAGTAAAATTTTCTGCTGGAGGAAGACGATGACCGCTCTGAACACTTACCGCCGCTGGCTCGCGCGCGTGGAGGATGACGCGCTGCGCGCGGAGCTTTCCGCGCTCGACGAGGTGCGCGACGCCGCGCAGATCGAGGACCGCTTTTACCGTGACCTTGCCTTCGGCACCGGCGGACTGCGCGGCGTGCTCGGCGCGGGCACGAACCGCATGAATGTTTACGTTGTCCGCCGCGCGACGCAGGGACTTGCCGCTTACCTCAAGGCGGCGGGACTGCCGCTGCGCTGCGCCATTGCCTACGACAGCCGCATCGGCTCGGCGCGCTTCGCGCGCGAGACCGCGCGTGTGCTTGCCGCCAACGGCGTGACCGCCTATCTCTATCCGCGCCTGGAGCCGACGCCCGCGCTGAGCTGGGCGGTGCGCTATTACGGCTGCGGGGCGGGCGTGTGCGTTACGGCGAGCCACAACCCCGCCGCCTACAACGGCTACAAGGTCTACGGTCCCGACGGCTGCCAGATCACGCTTGAGGCGGCGGATGCCGTATCGAAGCACATCGGGGCCGCGGATCATTTTGACGGCGTGCGTCTGTGCGGCTTTGCCGACGCGCTGGCGGACGGAACCATCCGCATGATCGGCGAGGACTGCCTGGAGGCCTTCCTCGACGCGGTGGAGCGCCGGAGCGTCTGGGATGGCGACAGATCCGCGCTGCGCGTGGTCTATACGCCGCTCAACGGCACGGGGCGCGAGTGCGTGACAAAGATCCTGCGCCGCATCGGGGTGACGGACGTGACGCTCGTGCCCGAGCAGGCGTGGCCCGACGGGAGCTTTCCGACCTGTCCCTACCCGAATCCCGAGGAGCGCGCGGCGCTGGAGCGCGGCCTCGCGCTCGCGCGCGAAACGCGCGCCGATCTGCTGCTCGGCACCGACCCCGACTGCGACCGCATGGGCGCGGCGGTGCCCGACGGCGGGGACTACCGCCTGCTCACGGGCAACGAGATGGGCGTGCTGCTGCTCGATTACCTCTGCTGCCGGCGGAGCGAAAACGGCACGATGCCCGCGCGTCCCGTGGCGGTGACGACCATCGTTTCCACCGACATGGCGGACGCGGTCGCCGCGCATTACGGCGTTGAGCTGCGCCGCACACTCACGGGCTTCAAATTCATCGGCGAGCAGATCGGCGAGCTGGAAAGGGCGGGGGAGGCGGAGCGCTATCTCTTCGGCTTTGAGGAGAGCTATGGCTATCTCTCCGGCCCGCACGTCCGCGACAAGGACGCGGTGAACGCCGCGCTGCTCTGCTGCGAAATGGCTGCGTGGTACCGCGCGCAGGGCATGACGCTCGCGCAGGCGATGGACGCGCTGTACGAGAAATTCGGGTATTACCGCAATGAGCTGCAAAGCGTCGTCCTGCCCGGCGAGGACGGCATGGAGCGCATGAGCGCCATTCTGACGGCCCTGCGCGCGGCTCCGCCGCACACGCTCGCGGGCGAGCGCGTCACGCGGGTGCGCGACTACCTCGGCGGTCTGGACGGTCTGCCGGCAAGCGACGTGCTGGAGCTGCGCACGGCGCACGTTAAGGTCATCGTCCGCCCGAGCGGTACGGAGCCGAAGCTCAAGCTCTACTACTCCGCGCACGCGCGGACGATGGCGGAGGCCGCGGCCCTCTGCGCCGCCGCGCGGCGGGACATGAGCGCAAGGCTCGGGGAATAGGAAAGCGCTGCGCGACCTGACCGCAGGATGAAAAAAAGGAGTCCGCTGCCGAGGACAGCGGACTCCTTTTTTGCAGTCAGATAGGTTTTACAGAACGTGGACGGCATCGGGTGCGAAGGTCAGATGGCACTGCTCGCCCACGCGGAAGATGCGCTTGTTGCGCGGGTCGTTCTCGGCGAGCTTGACGAGCGTGTTGCCCACGCGGACGTGATAGTTCTGGTACGAGCCCATGAAGCAGGAAAGCTCAACGGTGCAGGGCAGCCCGCCCTCGTCGGAGAGCGCCGCGGACTCGGGACGCAGCACGACGGTGTACTCCTCGCCGACGCGCATCCCCTCGCGCGGGGCGACGGCCAGACGCTCGCCCTCGACGTCCAGCACAGCCAGACCGCTCTCCGTGCCGGTCATTTTGCCGCGCAGGAAGTTCGCCTCGCCGATGAAGTCGGCGACGAACTCGCTCACGGGGTGATAGTAGATCTCCTGCGGCGTGCCGATCTGAGCGACGACGCCCTTGTTCATGATGATGATCTGGTCCGAGAGCGCCATCGCCTCGCTCTGGTCGTGCGTGACGTAGATGGCGGTGATGCCGACCTCCTGCTGGATGCGGCGGATCTCGGTGCGCATGGAAACGCGCAGCTTGGCGTCGAGGTTCGAGAGCGGCTCGTCGAAGAGCAGCACGCTCGGCTCGATGACCAGCGCGCGGGCAAGCGCCACGCGCTGCTGCTGACCGCCGGAGAGCTGGTTGGTCATGCGGCCCTCCATGCCCGTCAGCTCGACGAGGTCGAGGATGTGCATGACGCGCTCGCGGATCTCGTCCTTCGGCACCTTGCGCAGCTTCAGGCCGTAGGCCACGTTGTCGAACACGTTGTAGTGCGGCAGCAGGGCGTAGGACTGGAACACCATCGCGGTGTCGCGCTTGTTGGGCGTGAGGGCGTTGATCGGCTCGTCGCCGAGGTAGATCTCGCCCTCGTCGGGGCTTTCAAAGCCCGCGATCATGCGCAGCGTGGTGGTCTTGCCGCAGCCGGAGGGGCCGAGCAGCGTGACGAAGGAACCCGGCTCGATGGTCAGCGAGGTGTCCTTGACGGCATAGAAGTCCTTGCCGGTCTTGGGGTCCTGATAGATTTTGGAGATATGGTCGAGGCGAACGCCCTTCTTGATCTTATCCATGGCTTAGTCCTCCTTCATTTTTTTGCTGGTGCCGAAATGGTTCATAAAGAGATTCATCAGCAGCACCGCGCCGTAGGTGATGACGATGAGGATCGTCGCGAACGCGCAGGCGAGGCTGTAGGAGCCCTTTTCGGCAAACTCGTTGATCTGCACCGTGATGAGCAGGAACTGCGGCGTCACGAGCAGGATGATGGCGGAAATTGCGGTGATGGAGCGCACGAACGCGGTCACAAGGCCGGAGAGGAAGGAGTCCTTGATGAGCGGCAGCGTGACGGTCATAAAGACCTTGAAGCTGTCCGCGCCCATGTCGTAGGCGGATTCCTCGATGGACTTGTCGATCTGACGCAGGGCGGAGATGCCGCTGCGCGTGCCGGTCGGCAGCGAACGCACGACAAAGACGATGATGAGGATCAGGCCTGTGCCGTAGAGCCCCTGCAGGAAGCCGGTGCGGAACACGCCCGCGGAGAAGCCGCGGATGTAGCCGACGCCGAGCACCGTGCCGGGCACGGCCATGGCGAGCATGGACACCGCCTCGATGAAGCCCTTGGACTTAAAGCTCCGCTTGACGACGAGGTAGGAGATGATCATGCTCAGCAGCGCCGTGATGGGGGCGGAGATGAGGCTCAGGCGGAAGGAATCCCAGAACGCCTGCAGACCGTGGTAGCGCGTAAAGATGAGCTTGAACCATTTGCCGGTGAGCGGGAAGAACTTGTAGCCCCAGGTGGGGAAGAACGCGCCGATGGGCACGCACAGGTACATGAGGATGACGAAGGTGGCGGCAAGACCGCAGAGAATGGTCAGCGGGATCTTGACGCTCTTATCCTCGATGAGCATACGGCCGCGGGAGGCCTTGCCGGTCAGGGTCGCGGCGGTCTTGCGCTCGAGGTAATACTTCTGCACCGCAAACATCGCCAGCGTGATGCACAGCAGCACGACCGCCATCGCCGCCGCGCCCGGCTTATCGTAGGAGCCGGTGATCTGCAGATAAATGGTGGTGGCGAGGGTATCGTAGGAGCCGCCGATGAGCATGGGGTTGGCGAAGTCGGCGATGGACTCGATGAAGGTGACGAGGAAGGCGTTGCCGAGACCGGGGAGCATCAGCGGCAGCGTGACGCTGGTGAAGACCTTCCAGCGGCTCGCGCCCATGTCGCGCGCGGCCTCCTCAAGCGAGGGGTCGATGTTCTTCAAAAGACCCTTGAGCATCATGTAGCACACGGGGAAGAAGGTGAGCGTCTGCACGACGGCGATGCCCCAGAAGCCGTAGACGCTGTTGTCGTAGATGCCGAGCAGGAAGCGGGTGATGATGCCCGACTTGCCGAAGAGCATGATCATGGAAAGCGACAGCACGAACGGCGGGGAGACGACCGGCAGCATCGAGACGACCTTGAAAAGGCCGCCGACAAATTTACCGACGCGGACGTAGACCTCAACATAGGCGAAGAGCAGGCCGAGCAGCGCCGAGAGGATGCCGACGAGGAAGCCGACCTTGAGCGTGTTGGTGATGGCCTTGGTAAAGGTGGGCATGGCGAAGATGCGCTCGAAGATGCCGAAGCCGAAGCTGCCGTCGCCCACGAAGCTGTCCACCAGCAGGATCGCCAGCGGATAGAGAATGAACAGAGTCAGAAAGGTGATGAGCACGACGATGGTGGTGACCATGATGGGATCGGCCATCAGCTTTTTCCGGTCCAGCGCCGCGCTTTGAGAACGTGCCATAGGGAGCTCCTTTCTTGGTGGTTTGGAGGAAAACGCAGGCGGGGCAGCGGCTCATGCCGCCGCCCCGTCGGGATCGTTGGGTCGATGCGATAGACGATGTAGGGAGAATTACTTCACCTGGAAGCGGTTCTCGTCGCCGGTGTTCGCGCCGGAGGCGGCCAGAGCATTCATGACCTCCTCAACGTAGGTCTTGATGTTCTTGGTGGCGTCGTCGAAGTCATAGTCCATGACGTTCTCGGGGTCCAGACCGAACTCCGCGGCAACCTCGGGCTGGGTGGCGTTGTCAATGACCAGGAACTGATAGGAGCCGTTCTGAGCGGCGAGGTTCACGCAGTCGGGAGAGAGCGCGTACTCGATCCACAGCTTCGCGGCGTTGGGGTGCGCGGCGCCCTTGAAGATGGCGGTAGCGCCGATCTCACAGGAGGTGCCGGAGGACGGGATGATCAGCTCGATGTTATCGTAGCCGTTGTCGACGATCTGGGTGATGCCGTCATGCAGGAAGCCGATGCCGATGACGCACTCGCCGGTGCCGACGTTCTTGCTCGGACCGGAGCCGGACTTGGTGTAGACCTCGATGTTCTTATCGAGGTCGACGAGGTACTGGATGCCCTCATCGTGGCCGTACTTCTGGATCATGGTGTTGATGACCAGCTTGGCGGTGCCGGCGGTGTTGTAGTTGGACAGCCAGATCAGGCCCTTGTACTCGGGCTTGAGCAGGTCGGGCCAATCCTGAGGAGCCTCAAGACCCATGCGCTCGAGCTCGTCGGTGTTGACCATGAAGCCAAGGATGCCGGTGTAGATGCCGTACCAGTAGCCGTCAGCGTTCTTGTACTGGGGCTTGGCGATGTGAGAGGCGTTCTCCGCCTGATAGGCCTCGAGCAGACCCTCGGCCGCGCAGACGTTGTAGGGATCGGTCGTGCCGCCGAACCAGACGTCGGCAGACGGATTGCCGTTCTCTTCCTCGATCTTGGCCTGCACCTCACCGGTGGACAGACGCTGATACTCGACCTCGATGCCGTACATCTTCTCGAAGTTCTCACAGGCGGCGGCGAGGTACTCCTCCTCGCAGGAGCCGTAGACCACGAGCTTGCCCTCGGCCTTGGCGGCGTCGACGAGGCTGGTCTCTTCGGCACCCTGCTGATCGTCAGCGGGGGCCTGGGTGTCGTCCTGCTTGCTGCCGCAGGCGACCAGGCTGAGCGCCATCACCAGGCAGAGGAGCAGAGCAATGAGCTTTTTCATGCAAATTTTCCTCCAATTCAAAATTTATCCGGGGGCCATCGGGAACGTTCCCAATCCCATCAGATTGCAAAAATATTACAACTTATACGGAACGATGGCAAGAAAATTTGCCGAACTTAGCAGTTTTACACGCAATTTATCAGATTTGTCCGGTGCTCTTGTCAGAATCGTCCCACATTGTCAAAAATGTGACAAAATTGCAGGGAAAGGAGGAGCTGCGGGCGGGGGCGCTAAGACTCTGTGCCGGGGGCGTTCTGATAAAAAATGTCCTCCCGCGTGCGCATCGGGTAGCGGATGAGCGCGGCGGCGTCGAGGTCCTCGCGGCGCAGCTCCACCGCTGAAATGCGGCGGTTGGTGTAGGTCGTGTAGTAATAGATGCCGCGGTCGGCGTTCCAGCAGGAGGTGTAGATGGTCCGCTCGTATTCGCCGGGGCGGACCTCGCAGCAGCCGTTCTGCTGCTCGACCGCGCCGAGGATGTGGAAGAACTGCCCGACGCTGTCGGCTTCGCCCTCGCCGGAGACGGAATGGAGCCGCGTGAACGCCGCGCGCACAAAGCGCGAGGCGGAGGAGAGGTCGCCGGGCAGTCCCAGCGCGCCCATGCCGCGGCTGTAGAGCGTGAGCGGGAGCGCGTCGGAAAAGAGATTTTCCGGCTGCTTCGGCGAGAGGTGCATGAAGTTGTTGAGCGCGAACATCTGCTGCGGAAACGGCGGGTTGTTCGTCAGCACGCCTGCGGGATCGTCGTAGACCTTCAGACCGTCCGCGACGGACTCGATCACGACCGCGCCGCTTTTGTCGGCAAGGAGCCAATGAAGCTGCGAGGCGGGAAGGCGTTCGCTGAACGGCGTGCCGGTGAGATTCAGCGTGCGCAGGGCCTCACGGGCCTCCGCGAGCGTCGCGCAGCGGCCCAGCAGCCGGGGAATGAACTCAAACTGCGCGATATTCTCCCGATCGGGGACGACCTCGGCGTATTGCGCGCTGCCGACAAAGTTGAGCCCCGCCATGCCGAGCCCCTTTTCGTTCACCGCGTCGTAGTAAAGCGGGAAGCCGTCGGCGACGTGCGCCGTGCCGATGATGGCGTAATGCGTGTCCATCACGCCGCCGTGGCGCAGGGCGATGGGGAAGCGGCGCGGAGTGATGACGATCTCCTCGCCGTAGGAAAACTCATAGTCGAGCGTGCGGCCCATGTAAAAGTCTCTGGTCTGGTACGTTGCTGCGGTACACATGGGAAACCTCCTGAAAGTATTTTTGATTAGTATGCCGCGCGGAGGAGAAAATCAACCGCCGCCGCGCGTCTTTCAAAACGGACAGAGGAAAGCTCGCGGAGCTCTCCTCTGTTTCGCGTTATTCCGGCGGACGGCAGCTGGCGTGCCAGCCGCAGCCCTTCAGATGGTCGTCCACCAGCCCCGCCGACTGGAGCAGGGAGTAGACGATGGTGGTGCCGACGAAGGTAAAGCCGCGCTTTTTCAGGTCGCGGCTGATGCGGTCGGAGAGCGGGGTGGAGGCGGGCACGTCGGCATCCGTCTCGGGGCTGTTGACGATGGGCTTGCCGTCGACGTAGGCCCAGAGAAAGCGGTCGAAGCTGCCGAACTCCCGCTGCACCTCTAAAAAATGCCGGGCGTTTTCAATGACGGAGACGATCTTGCGGCGGTTGCGGACGATGCCGGCGTTCTGCATCAGCTCCGCGACCTTTGCTTCATCGAAGCGGGCGACCGCAGCAGGCTCGAAGTCCGCGAAGGCCGCGCGGAAAGCCTCGCGCTTTTTGAGAATGGTGATCCACGAAAGCCCCGCCTGCATCCCCTCGAGGGACAGCAGCTCAAAGAGCGCGCGATCGTCGTGCGTGGGGCGGCCCCACTCGTGGTCGTGGTAATCGAGGTAGATCGGCTCCGGCCCGGCCCAGCTGCAGCGTGTCGGCTGCGCCATGTTATTTCTTGACGGCGATGGCTTCGATCTCGACCAGCGCGCCCTTGGGCAGCGCGCCGACCTGCACCGCGCTGCGTGCGGGGCAATCGGTTGTGAAGTGCTTCGCGTACACGGCGTTCACCGCGGCGAACGCGCCCATGTCGGTGAGAAAAACGGTGGTCTTGACCACGTCGCCGAGCGTGCAGCCCGCGCCGGCGAGAACGGCTTTGAGGTTTCGGAGCGACTGCTCGGCCTGCTCCTCCACATCGCCGGGGACGAACGCGCCGGTCGCGGGATCGAGCGGGATCTGGCCGGAGACGAATACGAAGCCGTTGGCCTCAATGGCCTGCGAATAGGGACCGATGGCGCCGGGCGCCGCAGTGGTGGCAATGACAGTTTTCATCGGAAAAGCCTCCTGAATGAGATTCGGTGAGCCTATGATAGCACCGGCGCGGCGTCCGCGTCAAGGCGGCGCGGGATTTTTTGCCGTGCCGCGCGGGGGGACTTGCACCGCGCCGCGCTTTGTGGTATGCTTGTCCCGACAAAAGCCAAATGGCAAAGGAGAGATGATTTATGATCATTCGTGCAGAGGACCGAAAGCAGATCCTGACGCCCAACGCCCGCGGCGGCGACGGTACGCTCGACAAGCGCGACTATGTGCTGGAGAACATGCCGGAGAACGCGAAGATGTTCGCCGAGATCAAGCTCGAGCCGGGCTGCTCGCTGGGCACACACACCCACACCGGCGAGTACGAGGTGTTCTTCTTCCATGAGGGCGAGGTCACGCTCAACGACAACGGCACCGAGCGCAAAATGCACCCCGGCGACTTCGCCATCTGCTATGACGGCGAGAGCCACGGCATCGCCAACCGCACGGACAAGCCCGCGTCGCTGTTCGCGGCCATCATCAAGACCAAGTAAGGAGACCCCATGACGACCTATACCTATTATCCCAAGGGCACCTGCTCGAAGCAGATGGAAGTTGATCTGGAGGACGGCGTCATCAAGGATGTGCGCGTGCTCGGCGGCTGCAACGGCAACCTGCAGGGCATTTCGAGCCTTGTGCGCGGCATGAAGGCCACGGACGCCATCGAGCGGATGCGCGGCATCCGCTGCGGCTTCAAGCCGACCTCCTGCCCCGACCAGCTCTCCATCGCGCTGGAAAAGGCGCTGGAGAAAGAAAAAGACGCAAAGTGAATCCCACAGGCTCGAAAGAGCTTGCGTGGATGGAAAAGGAAGAAACATAAAAGGAACGGCTTCGCAGCGCGAAGCCGTTCCTTTTATCCTTTTGCAGAAGCCGTGCCGCTCACTCCGCAGCCTGGATGCGATGGTACATATCCTGCATCTTGCGGTCAATGTCGGCGATCTCGTCGGCGCAGGCGAACATCTGCTCGTTGATGCCGGCGGGGAGGGCGGCCTTGTCCTTTTTGTAGCGGATATCGTGCTCAAGGCTGGCCCAGAAATCCATCGCCACCGTGCGAAGCTGTACCTCCACGAGCACGGACTCCGTGCGGTCGGAGAGGTAGATGGGCACGCGCAGGTCGAGGTGGAGCGAGCGATAGCCGTTGTAGTTCGGCGTTTCGATGTAATCCTGCCGCTTGACGAGCTCCATGTCGCTCTGGCGCAGGAGCATCTCCTCCACGCGGTAAACGTCGTCGATATAGCAGCACACCACGCGGATGCCGGCAATGTCGTTGATGTTTTTCTTGGCGGACTCCATCGAGATCTCCAGCCCCTTGCGCCGCAGCTTCTCGATGATGCTGCCGGTGGACTTCAGGCGGCTTTCGACGTGGTGGATGGGGTTGTGGTCGTAGCGGACGCTGAACTCCTCGTTCAGCACCTCCAGCCGCGTCTGGATCTCGCGCACGGCAGAGCTGTAGAGATGTTCAAATTGCAGAAAATCCTGATAGCTGCGATAGAGCTGCGCGGTCTCATTCTGCAGCACGACGTCCGTGCGGATGGGGACAAAGGTCTTGTCCATGGCGGCCTCCCTGAGCGGTTGATCTCTTTCTCTCAGTATACCACATCGGCGCGTGCGCGCAAGGGCAAATTTGCGGGAAAAAGAACTGGACAAACAGGCGGGAAACGGATATACTATAAGCTGTAATTTTCTTGACGGAGGCGCGAAGGGAGGCCGGGGGAATGGACATTGATATGGACATCAAGGAGCTGGAGGCGTTCGTCTATGTGGTCGAAAACTGCAGCTTTTCCCGCGCGGCCGAGCTGCTGCACCTGACGCAGCCGACCATTTCCTCCCACATCTCCGCGCTCGAGCGTAAGCTCGGCATCAAGCTCGTCGTGCGCACGACGAAGGAGACCTACCCCTCCGACGCGGGCAAGCTCCTCTACCGCTACGCCAAGGAGATCCTGCAGGTGCGCGAGAACGCCGCCGCGGCGCTCAAGAGCTTTTCGCAGGAGATGCGCGGCACCATCACGCTCGCGGCCTCCACGGTGCCGAGCCAGTATTATCTGCCGCACCTTTTGCAGAATTTCCACGAGAAATATCCCGACATTGCCTTCAACATCCAGATGGAGGACAGCCCCAAGGTCATCGAGATGGTCGCGACGCGCGCCGTGGAGATCGGCTTCAGCGGCACGCGGGTGGAGAACCACAAGTGCATCTCGCAGGAGTTTGCCGGCGACTGCATGGCGGTCATCACCCCGAACACGGAAAAATTCCGCGCCTATGCCGGCAGGCATCTCCCGAAGGAGCTTTTGCTGAGCGAGACCTTCATCAGCCGCGAGAAATCCAGCGGCACCTATCAGGCCGGCAGGGAAATTTTAGAGCGCATGGGCGTTGACATCGCGCAGCTGCGCACGGCCATCGAGGTCCGCTCGAGCGAGAGCGTGAAGCAGATGGTGGGCGAGGGGCTTGGCATCGGATTGATCTCCCTCTCCGCCGCGCGCGATTATGTGCAGTTTGAAAAGGTGCTCGCCTTCCCCTTTGAGGAAGAGGAGCTCCGGCGCAAGCTCTACATCGTCAAGCACAAAAACAGCATTCTCTCGCCCATTGCGCAGGTCTTTTACGACTACGCGCGGAAATATTACGAAAAGCATCCGGAAAAAGCGCCCGAGTAAGGGCGCTTTTCCTTTTATAGCAGGCATAGAAAAATAGTGAT
>ENA-UOJS01001190-UOJS01001190.1-human-gut-metagenome-genome-assembly--contig:-C74-NODE-1190-length-22631-cov-8.007619_pt1 | contig 22631 bp, 19 predicted proteins | sample MGYA00242355_ERZ723902 | MGnify/ENA metagenome assembly ERZ723902
CGTCGGGGGTGTTAAAAAACGCATGTTGAGTTTTTTAACACCCCCTTGGGTTTCAGAAAATGCTTTCAAATGAGACGCGTTCGAGCCTTGAGGCGTGCTCAATGGCGGTAACGAGCTGCTCGCGCTGCAATTCGAATTCCGCCGCGTCTTTCGCCAATGCCGCCGCCTTCATAAGGCGCAGCCTTTCGGTTATCCTTTCAACATCGTCGTATGATACGCTGAAGGATACGGCGGTCTTTTTTTCATGCCAGTATTCGTCAAAGGCGCATACCGCTTCGTAGCACCCTTCGCTTTCCGCGGAGGGCATTTTTTTCGCTGCTTCGATCGAGTATTCGTAAAAATCACGTATAAAAACGCTGTTTACGGCTATCCCCGCGATGAGGACCGCAAGCAGAAGCGCCGATATTATTATTTCTTTCATTTGCCGCTTGCCTCCTGCTTTCTGAAAAATCTGAGGTTCCCGCCGTCATCGGCAAGCAGGAGGAAAACGTCCGCAAGCGTACAGCTTTCGGTGGTGAGGAACTGCCCGACCCAGCTATCGTTTTTGTTCACCGCCTCAAGCCCGTGACGGTTTACCTTCCCGTTTTCGATCAGTATGTGATATATTCCGGTCTCCTGCGGCGTTTTGCCGAGGTCTGCCGCCGTGGCGGGCTTTTCGGGAGCCGTCGGAATGACGGATATGCTCCCGTCCTGCTCAAGTATCGCATAAGCGACCGTCGATATGTCTGTGCTTCCCGAGTGCCGCAGAGCGACCATAAGCTCATCGGCGGAGATGCGCGTGCGCTTTAGCTCCTCCTCCTGCGGTCTGCCTTGCTTTACAAGCACCGTGGGACGCGTGGAGAGGATGTTCTTGAGCGTCGGGAACCGCGACAGAAGCGCTGCGGAAAAGACCTCGGCGGCAAGCACGAGAATTATCGGTATTATCGCATAAACGAGCGGTATGCTGTGATTTTCTATCGGCAGTGCGGCTATTTCGGACAGAAGAAGCGTGCTTACAAGGTCCGACACCTCAAGCTGACCGAGCTGGCGTTTCCCCATGAGGCGCATGGCGCCCACAAGGACAACATATATTATCACCGTTCTTATCAGAATGATCGACATGACCGCACCGTACCTTTTCCCGGACATTCCGGGCTTTTTTTATAGTATCGGCACAATGCGCGGGAATATACATCGTCAGCCGTTAAGCTGTGCGGGAATATACGACCGTACCGGGGATCGCGCCAACGGCTTTTTTGGCGTTGATGTCAAGATCGTCATAGGCGAGAAGCGAGAACTGCCAGTCGCTGCAGGTGTCAAGATACATAAATGTCTTGTGCATCACGTTCCCCACGGCATCCTCGTCGGCGTCGGGAATGAACTCGATAATGAACATACTGGAGAAGAAATCATCGCTTACCGTTTTGCGCACCAGACGGATCTTTTCCACGATATTGCTTTCGTCGGCGGCTTTTATGTGAGCCAGTATGCCGTCAAGCATTCCGTCCGGGAGCTGCTCGGCGGAAAGACGGTCGTTTTTGCCGATATAGCTTATCCGGTCATATTCATCATGTTGCTTTTGCGCAAGCTCCAGAACGCGTGAGCGGTAATGCTCAAGCTCTTCCTTTTTGCCGGTGATACAGCAGAAGGTCCCTATCATATCCATGCCGTCGTCGATGTAATTTTTATTGTTTTCGACAGCATGATACATAAGCTCTATACCGTCCGGGTCGAAGGAATGCAACAGCTGCGATCCTTTTATAAAGTAGGCATAAAGAGCGGCTGAGTCGGGAAGCTCCTTTATGGCGCGGTCGCAAAGCTCCATAAGATCGTTCATGCGGCGGAGCGCGAGCAGCGCGTTAACGATGTCGCCGTATTCCTCGGCAATAAGAGGCTTATCGGCTGCCTCCCACGCTTCGACCTTGGCAAGCGGGTCGAGGTAGAGGCGTTGGCGCGTTTCCGCATAGGTCGGCGTTATTTCGTCATATATTTTCTTTTCCAATAAAAGTATGGCTTTTTCGCATTCGGCGTCGATGGCGGGACTTTTTGATGAGTCGTCGGCGCGGTAACCGGTGACGCCGAGAGCATTGAGCCGCATACGGAGCGTGGGGTGGGTCGCGTTGTTGGCAAGTATCTCTACGCGGGCATATTCGTTCCACGCATCCCGGCGTTCGTTGATATGCTTCTCGGTTTCCGCTATCATACTGCGTAAGAAATCATGCGGAAGCTCCTCATGTTCATAAGAATTGTTTCCTTCGCGTGCGTCGTCTTCCCATTCGTCCATGTCGCTGTAATACAGCTTGAGAAGCGCCGAGGCGACTCTTTCCTTGCTCCCGCAGCCGAGCATGGCGCGGTCGGCGTTGGACTCGGATATGACTGACGATGCATACGAGTAGAGAAGATGCTCAAACGAATATATGATGTCGGGAAGCAAAAACATCTGCCTTGCCACTGAAAGTAAGACCGAATCATCGGAGGCGGTTCCAAGCTTGGCGGCGTAATGGTTGACCTTGTAAGCAAGGTGTGTTCCCGGCGCGACGTGTGCAAATTCGTGCAGCAGCACGGCGTAAAGTTCGTCCTCAGACAGGAGCGTGAGCAGCGTCATGCCGAGCTGTACCGAATATTCCGTACGTTCCTCACATATGCCCGCATTACAGCCGATAGTGCCGAAAATGCGTATTTTTTTGCGGCAGCCGATCTTTTCGGCTGCGCGAACTGCAAGCGCATTCAGCTCGGGGTACTCATCCGGCGTCAGCTCGGGGAAATGAGAGTCCGAAAATTCGTCCCGTTTTATCGGAAATATTCGGGAAAGGGCTGAAAGTATGAGAATGAACGACAGTGCGATGACGAGGTAGCAGAGAGGCTTTATCGTAATTACGCACGATGACAGAAATGCGGCGGCACATCCGCATATCCCGACGATTCCCGCGTATATGTCGGATGCCATCTTGATACGAAGCAGCTTTTTCAGCTTTGAGGCTGCGGTCTTTTCCGCTTCGTCGCGGTGTGAGATCAGGAATGTGCTGAAGTCGGCTACCGGCATTGAACTCAGCCTTTTTACGTAAAAGATCACCGCGATCCTGCCTGCCACTGCCAGTATCAGCGGAACGGGTATCAGCACGGCAAGCAGCGGGACGACCGACTTTGTTGGGAGCGAAGCTCCGTTCAATGACGTCCCCGCGACCACCAGAGCTATCGTTATTGCCACGGCAGAGGCTACGAGCAGGAACACGCCCCTGTTTTCCTTTGCTTTTTGACGGCTCAGTTGCTTGCGTTTTTCACGCTCCTCGGGCGAGACCGTGGCGTGACTGTATTTTATCGCGAAAAAGAATGACGCGACAAGCGCCAGGACTATGCACGACATGAATATGACAAACAATATGATGTCGCGGTCGGAAAATTCGGGTATATCCTTGCCGCCGGTCGCAATGACGGCGCATGGGATAAAGGCGAATGCCAGTGCAATACTGCATATAAATCCCGTCATATAGGCGCTACGTTTGTTTTTCATTTGATGTCCTTTCTTGGTGCGGAGAGCGGAAGCTCCGGGGCTGTATTATCATATCGACGCATCTATTATATCATAAATATCCCGCACTGTAAACACCGACTGTGGCATATGATCGCAGAAGCGATTTTCATCTATTTTACAAAAATATGAGAATAAAGAAGCATTATATCACCGGTGGAATTTTGACGGCTGAAAAAGTCGTTCTTGCGGGCTTTTTGACCCATTGTGCGAAAAAAATTTTTATTCTTTTTCGATTTCCTATTGCATTTCCGGGGGAGTGTATAGTATAATATCAGCACGGTGGTTTAAAGTGGAGCGAAAAGGTGCGAAATACCACGGTTTTGAGCCGAGTCCCATCAACGTGCAGTCCCGTGGCGCCGTCCCGGAGGGCATGTGAGAGGTGCTTTGAACCGCGCCCTTTAATTTCTTTTTGCGGAATTTGATTGAATTGATAGCATAAGTTACACACCGGATATCTGAGATCTGACCGGATATGCCGCGCGCGGTTCCGCAAAATAACAATGACGGCAGAAAATCAAGGAAAGGAGAACGCCATGGAGGAAAAGGAAACCGAAAAAACGGCGGCGGTCGATATATCGCTTCCGCTCATGGGTGTGTTCCACCACAATGTGGACGGTAAAAACAGGCTTTTCATACCCGCCAAGCACAGGGATATCCTCGGTGCGAGTTTTATAATCTGCCCGAGCATACGTGACAAGTCGCTCAAGGCGTATTCTCTTTCCGAATGGAATAAATATATCGCGCCGATCGAAAAGCTCGACCGCAAATATCAGGAAATGCTAAAGCGTTTCTACAACAGCAATGCGGCGGCGGTGACTCCTGACGCGCAGGGCAGAGTGGTGCTGACGCCCGAGCTTGTAGAATTCGCGGGTCTGCGCACGAGCGGCGCCGTAATCGTCGGATGCGGCAATTACTCCGAGATATGGTCGGAGGAGAACTACCGCGCCGAGCAGGCGGGCATCGACATGGCAGAGCTGCTTTCTGTCATTGAAAGTCAGGGGCTGTGATATGTCTGAGCATGATAAAAGGGTGAACTTCTCGCACGAGCCGGTGCTGCTCGACGAGGTGATCGAGGCTCTTGCGATAAAGCCCGACGGGATATATCTTGACGGCACGGCGGGCGGCGGCGGTCATTCGTTCGCCATTGCGTCGCGTCTTACGACCGGGCGTCTCATTGCCGTTGACCGTGACCCGGAGGCTGTGGCGGCGGCAGGCGAAAGGCTTGCTCCTCTCGGCGACCGCGCCAAGGTGGTAAGATCGAATTTTTCAGATATGGACCGTGTATGCGCCGCCGAAGGGATAGCGGCGCTTGACGGCATCCTGCTCGACCTCGGCGTTTCGTCACACCAGCTCGATACGCCGGAGCGCGGCTTTTCATACATATCCGATGCGCCCCTTGATATGCGCATGGATCCGTCCTCTCCGCTCAGCGCCGCGGATGTTGTGAACGGCTACCCGCGCGAGAGGCTGGAAAAGATCATTTTTGAATACGGCGAGGAAAAATTCGCATCGCGTATAGCTTCAAAAATATGTGAGGCGCGCGCCGCCTCACCGATAAGGACGACCGGCGAGCTTGTTGCGCTGATAAGGGCGGCAATGCCCGCGGCGGCGGTCCGCTCGTCCGAGCATCACCCGGCAATGCGTACATTTCAGGCGATACGCATAGAGGTGAACGGCGAGCTTGAGATAATCGAACCGACGGTACGCCGTGCGGTGTCGCTTCTGGCGCCCGGCGGCAGACTTGCCGTTATCACATTTCATTCGCTTGAGGACCGCAGGGTAAAGCAGACCTACGCAGAGCTTGCGCGCGGCTGTATCTGCCCGCCGGATTTTCCCGTCTGCGTGTGCGGTCACAAGCCGGAAATAAGGATAATAACAAAAAAACCTGTCACGGCGACTCCCGATGAGCTTAAAAGAAACACGCGCTCGCACAGCGCGAAGCTGAGGGTAGCCGAAAAGCTTTAAGAGGATCATGTGGTCCTGAAAATAAAAGAATGCAAAAAGGTATGGAGGTAAAAAATGAACGCATATGCCGAAACTGCCGCATCCGCGTCCTTCAATATCGCATACAACTCGCTTGAGCGGCGCTTTGGGGAGCGCGGGACCGCCGATTCGGTGCGCAGACTTGCCGCAGAGCAGGAAGAAAACGAGATAAAAACCGCGGCTCTTGCGCCGGAGGCATACCGCCTCGGCGCACGCAAGGAATGCCGCGACTGGAATTCAAGATATAAGACCGGCGCGTCCGAGGACGGCTTTTATATGACCGTTTCCGATTACAAGCGCTGCTTTTATGACGGCATGGGCTACGACCCGCAGGTAAAGGTCGCGCGGCGTGTTCGTGCGGTCGGCGGAGAGTGGCACCCGGAGCATCCCGCGGCGGCTTATGAGTTCCGCGACAGCGCGTCCCGCGCGCTTACCGAAAGCGGTGAGCGCCGCATGACTCCCGCCGAGGCATACCGCGATGCCGCGATAGAGAGATGGTTCCCGCGCGAGGAGATCGCGCCGATAAAGGACCGCAGACTGCGTGCGTTCCCGGTGGGAGCGGTCGCGCTCGTTATTCTGTTCGCGCTCGTGCTTGCGCTCCCGATAACACTCAGCGTTATGATAAAGGAACGCTCCGATGCCGTGGCGGCTGCCGAGGCGCGGCTTGCCGAGCTTGATGCAGAGGTCGCATCGCTTGAAAATTCGCTCAGCGTCAAGGACGACCTTGCGGAGATACGCCGCATCGCCGTTGACGAGTACGGAATGATAAGCACGAATGCTTCGACCACGCATTATCTGGCGCTCGGCGGTAAGGACCGCATCGAGGTGTTCAGCGAGGACAGTGGAAATACCGGCGTTATGGCGTTGCTCAGCGCGCTCGGTATCCGCAGGAGCGAATAAAAACGCGAATAAAATCAGCGGCGGCGCAATATCATTGAATGACGGCGCCGCGCCGTGATCCCCTGAAAGGAACGAGGAGGCAATGAAGGGAGAAAAGATCAGGATCAGCACAAAGCTCGTTGTGCGCTCATATATCCTCTTTGCCGTTATCATCATCGCGTTCGTTCTGCTTGCTTTAAGGATATTTACGATACAGACGGTCAATTTCGACTATTATCAGCAAAAGGTGATAAACCAACTCACCACCGAGTCTACGGTATACTCGAACCGCGGCGTGATATACGACGCCGACGGTGTAAAGCTTGCCGCAAACATTTCAGCATACCGCATATTCATCGCGCCGTCCAATATACGCGCAGCGGTTGCCGAATCCACCGGTGAGGATGCAAAAAACTATGACGATATCATTTCGCGCGGTCTTTCCGAGATACTCGGCGAGAAATACGGTGTAACCTACGATACCGTGGCGGAGATGATAGAAAAGAAAAAAGGAAGTCTTGATGCCACTGTCGTGCGGCTTGCCGACGGCGACAGCGCCGATCTTGTGCTTGATTTCGTTTCAAAAAACGGACTTGAGGACATGGTGCTCGTTGAGGCTTCAAGCAAGCGCTATTATCCGTACGGAAACGTCGCCTCTCATGTTCTCGGCTTTACCGGGACCGACGGCACCGGACTTTACGGTCTTGAATACCAGTACAACACACAGCTTGCGGGTACGCCCGGCAGATATATCACCGCGCGCGATTCATACGGCAGGGAATTGCCCTTTGAATACAAAAGCGTGATAGATGCCGTTGACGGCTACGATGTACACACAACGATAGACCTCAAGATACAGATGATACTTGAGGAACAGCTCCGTGCGACATTTGAGGAATGCCAACCGGAATGCGGCGCAGCCGGCGTTGTGATGAACGTCAAGACCGGCGCGGTGCTCGCGATGGGCGTTTATCCCGATTTTGACTGCAACGATCCGCGAACGCTCGACGATTACTACGAGGGACTTCTTGAGGCTTCGGGATATACGGAGGGCAGCGCTGAATACAATACGCTCAAAAAAGAGCTTCAGATGAAAATGTGGTCGAACAAGGTGCTTACCGATCCGTATATGCCCGGTTCGACATTCAAAATAATCACAACGTCGGTCACACTTGAAGAAAATGCCGCAAAGGTGGACGAAAAGTTCTATTGCGCAGGCTATCTTCAGGTGGCAAACCGCAAAATACATTGCTATCATGTGAGCGGTCACGGCAGTCTGACGCTCGGGGAGGGACTTCAGAAGTCCTGCAACCCGGTAATGATGACGGTCGGAATGCGCATAGGACAGGAGAAGTTTTATAATTATTTCCGTCAGTTCGGATATCTCGATAAAACGGGGATCGATCTTCCCGGCGAGGGCGACACTACATTCTGGGACGAGGATAAATTCGGCATAGTTGACCTTGCCGTCGCATCCTTCGGTCAGAACTTCCGTATATCGATGATAAACCACATCACGGCGCTGTCCGCAGTTGCCAACAACGGCGAGCTGCTGACGCCTTACGTGGTGGATAAGCTCACCGACAGCGACGGGAACGTTGTGTGGAAGCACAAGACCGAGACCCGCCGCCAGGTGATAAGCACTACCGTTTCAAAAACGGTATCCGATATACTTGAACGCGGCGTTTCGGGCGACGGTGGCGCCAAGAACTGCTATATTCCCGGATACAAGATAGCCGCCAAAACCGGTACATCCGAAAAGATAGGAGATGCCGACAAGAATGCCCGTATAGGCTCGTGCGTCGCGTATGCGCCCGCCGACGATCCCGAAATAGCGATACTCATCGTGGTTGACGACCCCAAGGTGGGCACGCGCTTCGGATCTATGATAGCGGCTCCGTATATAGCGAACTGCCTGGCGGAGATGCTCCCGTATCTCGGCTATGAGCCGCAGTATACCGCCGAGGAAGCGGCGGCGCTCGACGTCACCGTGGGCGAGTACCGCGGACGCAGCCCCGCTGTCACACGCAACATGATAAAGGAACTCGGCGTCGAGTGCATCATGATAGGCGACGGCGACCGCGTGACGGCGCAGGTGCCCTCGGCGGGTGCGGTGCTGTCCAAGCAGAACGGCAAAATAATCATTTACCTCGGCGACAGCGCTCCGGAGGCGGATGTAAAGGTGCCGAATGTGTCAAAGTTGTCCGCGGCGGCGGCGAATAAGCTGATAACCGACGCGGGACTTAATATAAAAATCGAAGGAAGCAAGAGCCATGCTCTTGGCGGTGAGGCGCTCGTTGTATCGCAGTATCCCGCTGCCGGCGAAAGCGTGGCGCGCGGAAGTGTGGTGACGATAACGGTCAGATTCACCGATGGTGAGGACTGACGAAAAATAAAAAAACGGCAGCGCGGGACGTACCCGGCAGGATGTATAACGATATCTTGACCGGAGGCTCCCATGAATCTTTCAAAGCTGCTTTCCGACGCCGGGTTTGAATACCGGGCGGTCGGCAGTACGGATATTGAGATATCCGAAATAGTATCCGATTCCCGCAGGGTATGCGATAATTGTTTGTTTTTGTGCATTCGGGGCATTAAGAACGACTCACACCGCTACATCGGCGAGGCATGCGCACATGGCGCGGCGGCGCTGGTCGTGGAGGAAGGTCATGCGGCGGAAGCCGTGCATCCTCCTGCGGGGATAACGATAATATACACCAAAGATACCAGATCGGCGCTGGCGCGCCTATGGTACTCCCGGTATGAGCTGGCGGCGGCAGGCATGCGCATTGTCGCCGTGACCGGGACGAACGGAAAAACTACCGTGAGCTATATGCTGCGCTCGATATTCGGCGCGGCGATGCACCGTTGCGGTCTTATAGGGACAGTGCGGTGCGAAACACCGCTCCGCGTGCTCGACACACGCGGCGATCCGGACTTTCGTCCGGATGACGGGAACGCAAATATGACGACACCCGACCCCGGTCAGCTTTACCGTATGCTTGCGGCAATGCGTGACGACGGGGCGGAATACGTGTTTATTGAGGCGACCTCACACGCTCTGGCGCTCGGTAAGCTGGCTCCGCTGCGGTTTGCGGCGGCGGTCATCACCAATCTCACGCCCGAGCATCTGGATTTTCACGGCGACATGGAAAACTACTTTCTCGCTAAGGCGTCGATACTGCATCAGTCGGATGCGGCTGTCATAAACGCCGACGACAGGTGGGGAGGAAGCTTTCTGGATTATGCCGTGAGCCATGATTGCCCGTGCGCGGACAGGATCATCCTGTGCAGCGCAGGGCACGCGATGGTGAGCGACGCGGTGTGCGAACGCTTTACCGCCGAGAACATCCGCGCCTCGGACGGCGAGGGCGTGTCATACACGCTCGTTTCGCCGCGCGAGATAAGGACCATACGCTGTCCCACGCCGGGTTCATTCACAGTGATGAATTCGCTTGAGGCGGCGGCGTGCGCCATGACGTTGGGCGTCAGCGGCGGCTTTGTTGCCGATGCGCTTGCTGCATCGGCTGGCACTCCGGGCAGACTTGAACGCGTGCGCCTCGGCGCGGGATTTCCCGCATCGGTCTTCATTGATTACGCACACACGCCGGATGCACTTGAAAATCTTCTGCGCACGGCGCGCGGTATGATAGATGCCCGCAACGCCTGCCGCGGCAGGCAGGAGGGCAGAGTGATACTTCTTTTCGGTTGCGGCGGCGACCGCGACCGCAAAAAACGTCCCGCAATGGGACGTATAGCCTCCAGGCTGGCGGATCACACGGTGATAACCTCCGATAATTCAAGATCGGAAAAGCCGGAGGCAATAATAAACGAGATAATGAGCGGCTTTGACCCATCGGCTCCGCATACGGTGGAGCCGGACCGCCGCCGCGCGATATTCCGCGCCATCGGAATGGCGCAGGCGGGAGATGTTATCCTGCTTGCGGGCAAGGGTCATGAGCAGTATGAGATAGACGCCTCGGGAAGGCATGAATTCAGTGAGGCGGACACGGTCCGCGATGCCGTGCGTATATGGCAGGGCGAGGACGGCAAAAGGTCAGGTACCGACAATGAAGATAAAAATAAATGTAGATAACGGAAGCATCTCGGCGGCGCGCGTGGCGTCGCTCGCCGGAGGGCGTCTTGCCGGAGCGGTCGATGCGGCAGACAAAAAAGACATATCCTGCGTGTGTACCGATTCACGTGAGGTCTGTCCCGGCGCGCTGTTCGTGGCTATTGCGGGCGAACGCACCGACGGTCACAAATATATAGGCGCGGCTGTACTTTCCGGCGCGGCGGCGGTCCTTGTTGAAAAGGAGCCTGCCGATGTGCGCGACATCCCGATCCCGGTCATCGTTACCGATGCGACGGTCCCCGCGCTTTCACGTATCGCGGCGGGCTTTGCATCCGGGATAAAGGCGCGGCGCGTTGCCGTTACGGGTAGCGTGGGCAAGACCACGACAAAGGAATTCATCGCGTCTGTGCTGTCCCAGGGCGGGAGCGTTTACCGCACCGAGGGCAACCGTAACAGCGTTATAGGAATGCCACTCACCATGCTGGCGACCCCGCCCGATGCTGAGTATGCGGTGCTTGAAATGGGAATGAGCGGGTTCGGAGAGATAGAGGCGATGTCGCTTGCGGCACGTCCCGATATCGCGGTGATAACGAATATAGGTTCATCGCACCTTGAATATCTCGGAACACGCGAAAATATAGCCAAAGCAAAGCTGGAGATACGCGCGGGTCTTGCGCCGGGCGGTATGCTCCTTCTTAACGGCGACGAGCCCCTGCTCGCCGACGTCGGAAAGACCGACAGCCGCGCCGCGTATTTTTCCGCGTCGGGAAATACGGCTGCGGAGCATTACATCACGGGATTCCGTGACGGCGGCGACGGATGCGAATTCGATATCGTGTCCCGCGGACGCGTGATAAAGAATGCAATTATACCGGTCCACGGTAGACATAATGCGCAGGCGGCGCTGATAGCAGCCGCTGTCGGGCTTGCGCTCGGACTTGACGAAGAAAAAATACGCGCGGGACTACTTGCGTTCCGTCCCGCCGATATGAGACAGAACTTTACCACCGCCGGCGGCATCAATATTATCGAGGATTGCTACAACGCAAGTCCCGAGTCTATGCGCGCGGCGATCGACGTGCTCATCCCCGCGGCGGAGCGCCTCGGCGGTATTCCCGCCGCGGTCCTCGGAGATATGGGTGAGCTTGGCGCGGATTCGCCCGCCATGCACCGCGAGGTCGGCAGATATTTTGCCGAGCGCGGCGGCGAGCTGCTCATAGCTTACGGTCCGCGCTCTGCCGAGACAGCACGCGGTGCATCCGAGGCAGGACTTTCACCCGAAAAAATAGTAAGGATACCCGATATAGATGCTCCCGACGCGCCCGAGATAGCGGCTGCGGCAGCAAAGCTGATGCTGGGGAGCAGAGATCTCCTCCTGATAAAGGCGAGCCGTGCCGTAAGAGCGGAAAGGATAGTCGAGGCTCTCGGAAACACGGATAAAGAGCAAATCAAAAAAGACGAAGCAAAGGCATAACGACAATGAAAACAAGAATGCTTATTGAATTCTTTTCAGTACTCGCAGCGGTTTTTGTGCTTACCGTGCTGATACTGCGTAAGCTCATACCGGCGCTCAAGAGCCGCAAGATCGGTCAGAAGATATATGACATCGGTCCGCGCTGGCACAAGGGCAAGGAGGGAACTCCGATAATGGGCGGCGTGGGCTTCATAATCCCGTCCGTTGCGGTGTTCGCGGTGTTTGCGGCGGTCTATGCCGCCTGCGGCCGCGCCGAGGAGCTGATCCCCGCCGCGCTGACCTTGGGTCTTGCGGTGCTGAACGGACTTATAGGCTTCTTTGACGACTATACAAAGCTGATAAAAAAGCAGAACGAGGGCTTCCTCGCATGGCAGAAATTTTCGCTCCAGCTTATCGCGGCTGGGCTTTACCTCTGGGCGATGAGCGCTACGGGATGCATAGATACCACACTTGCCATACCCTTCAGCGATATAAAGCTCGAGCTTGGAATATGGTACTATGTGGTCGCCATTCTGCTGATAACCGGAATGGTGAACGGCGTCAACCTTACAGATGGTATTGACGGGCTTTCAAGCAGTGTTACGGCGGTAGTGGGCGCGTTTTTCGCGGTAGCCGCGTTTGCTGCGGAAATGCCCGAACTTTCCGCGCTTGCCGCTACGGTCATCGGCGGTACGGTCGGCTTCCTTATGTATAACTTCTATCCTGCCAAGGTGTTTATGGGAGACACCGGATCGCTTTACCTCGGCGGTATGGTGGTCGGAATGGCATTCATGCTCGGCAGTCCGCTTATAATAATAATCGCGGGCTTTGTCTATATATGCGAGATCGCATCCGATATACTTCAGGTCGGATATTTCAAGCTCACTCACGGCAAAAGGCTTTTCAAGATGGCGCCGATACACCACCATTTTGAAAAATGCGGCTGGAGCGAAGTGAAGATAGTTGCGGTGTTCGCAACGGTCGCCGCGCTGTTCTGCGTTCTTGCGTGGTTCGGTATAAGATAAGTAAGATAAGACCGAAGCGGTTTTTCTGATATAAATTCAAGGGGGGGATATATATGAAAGCGGGTACATCATCACGCGCATCGCGCAGACGCGAGCTGGGCGGGCGCGGGCTTCTCCGTGAATATATCGAAACTCCCGATTACGTAGCCGATTCGGAAAGACCGGGCAGACTGTTTGCCCGTGTGCGTCCCGATCCGGTATATCTCGTGCTGTTCCTGATACTGCTCACCGTCGGAACCGTCATGTCCTTCAGCGCAAGCTCGGCATATGCCGAACGGCAGTATGGAGACAGCTTTCACTTTTTTAAGGAGCATCTGCTCCACATGGCTGTCGGAGCCGTTGCAATGGCGGCAATGCTTTTCATAACTCCGACCACCATGCGGTATCTGTCCGTCGCGATGTACGGCGCGGTCATCGTGCTTCTTCTTCTCGTGCTTGCAATGGGAGTCGTGGGCGGCGGCGCACAGCGTTGGATAAATATATTCGGACTTTTCAACTTTCAGCCCTCCGAGGCGGCAAAAACGGCTGTCATTCTTCTTCTTGCGCTGTATATGAGCCGTCACGAACGCGAGATCAATTCAAAGGGGCTCAACCGTAACTCGCTGATACACGGCTTTCTCATTCCCGGCGTGATACTGGGCATAATACTTGTGCTCGTAGGACTTGAAAAGCACTTCTCCGGCGTCATCATTATCGGAATGATAGGAGCCGCCATGATGTTTTTCGGCGGCACCAATATGCTTTGGTTTTTGTCGGTCGTTCCCGTGGCGGGCGTCCTCGGCGTCATAATCATGAACACGGAATATGCGCGCAAGAGAATAGATAGCTGGCAGAACCGAGGTGCCGATGCTCTCGGCAGTGACTGGCAGTCCACACAGGGACTTTACGCAATAGGAACGGGCGGACTTTTCGGCGTCGGACTGGGACAGTCGAGGCTGAAATACGGTTACGTGTCACAGCCGCAGAACGACTTTGTTTTCACCATCGTATGCGAGGAGCTTGGCTTCTTCGGTGCGACGGCGATAATGCTTCTTTTCCTTGCGCTCACCGCGCGCGGGTTCGTGCTCGCGGCGCGTGCATCAGATAAATTCTGTTCACTCGTTATATTCGGACTTTCCTTCAAGCTCGCACTTCAGGTGCTGCTCAACATCGGCGTCGTCAGCGGCGTACTGCCCAATACGGGTATCGCACTTCCGTATTTCAGCACGGGCGGTACTGCAACGATAATGCAGATGTTTGAGGCGGGCATAGTGCTTGGACTTTCACAGTTCTGTACGCAGAAGCGGACATGAGGCAGCTACCGATCTTATTCTGAAAGGATACGACAAAAATGCGCGTATTGATGACAGGCGGCGGTACAGGCGGACACGTTAATCCCGCCATCGCCATTGCGGATACAATAAAAGCACACATCCCCACGGCGGAGATCGCCTTTGTGGGAACAAAGCGCGGAATAGAGAACAAGCTGGTCCCTGCCGCAGGCTATAAGCTATATCACGTCGATGTCAGAGGCTTCAGACGCTCGCTCTCGCCTGCAAATATCCGCGCGGCATTTTTGGCGCTGACTTCTCCGATAGCGGCAAAAAAGCTCGTCAGAGAATTCAAGCCGGATGTCGTTGTGGGCACAGGCGGATATGTGAGCTGGCCGCTGATAGTAGCGGCGTCAAAGCTCGGCGTCCCCTCGGCGGTGCATGAGTCCAATGCCGTTCCGGGGCTTGCGGTGCGCAAACTTGTTCCTTACGTTGACAGGATATTCGTGAATTTTGCGGTCACGGGCGAGGCGCTCGGAGCGCCGGAAAAGACAATGCACGTCGGCAGCCCGCTGCGTGCGGATTTCGGTATGATCTCCCGCGCCGACGCACGCGCCAAATTGGGGCTTCCTCCCGAATGCCGTAAATATATAGTCTCCTTTGGCGGGAGCCTCGGAGCAGAACGCGTGAACGGTGCGATGATAGAGCTTATGCGGGACTATCTTGCGGCGCATCCCGACATATACTGCACACATGCATGCGGCGCGGGCGGCTATGCCGAGGTACGCACGGCGTTTGAAGAGGCAGGTCTTGGAAAATACCGCAACCTTGAGCTGGTCGAATATATCTATGATATGCCGGTAAGAATGGCGGCGGCGGACCTTGTGGTGAGCCGCTCGGGCGCCATCACGCTCTCCGAGCTTGCGTTGGCAAAAAAAGCGGCGCTTCTCATACCTTCGCCGAACGTGACCGACAATCAGCAGTACAAAAACGCAAAGGTGCTTGCGGATGCCGACGGCGCAGTGTTGATAGAGGAAAAGGACCTCGCCCCCGGACGCATATGCCGCGAGGTCGCGGCGATACTTGACCGCCCGGCGCGTCAGCATGAGCTTGAAGAAAACATTGCCGCTTTTGCGGTGCCGGATGCCAATGAGATAATTTTCCGTGAGATCGCGGCGCTTGCCGGAAGCGGAGGAGACAAAAAGCAATGAATGTGCAAAATACCGGCAGACCGCAAGGTGCGGTCCCCGTGACAGCCGGGACAGCGCCGGGCGCGGCGCGTCCGGCGGTACGGCGCGTACCGGGCGAGCGTCCCGCAGCGCCGCAGAGCGAGGCGGAGCGCCGCGCCGAAGCGGAACGCCGCCGCATGGCTGCGGCAAGGGAACATGCCAAAAAACGCGAGCGCAGAAGAAAGGCAAAATGGCTGCTGATCGCCGCGCTGTTATGTCTTAGCTGTGTTCTCATATACGTCATATCGCGCTTTCTCGGCTCCTTCTTTATCGTAGGCGAGATAAATGTTGAGGGCGAGTCGCCATATTCCGCGGATGAGATAATCGCGGCATCGGGTATATCGTGGAACGACAAGCTTTACCGGACCGATAAAAAAGCAGCAGAGGAGAGCATAGCGGCAAAGTTGCCGTATATCTCGTCTGTCAGCGTGAAAATAAAATTACCGTCCTTTGTGTATATTACGGTAAGCTCGGACAAGGCTGTAATGTATGCCTGCATAGCCGGGGATTATTACGCGCTGTCAGGCGACATGCGCGTGCTTGAGCGTGCGGACAAGCCCGACGGGTTCGAAGCCGCGGGGCTTATGTGCGTCACTCTGCCGCAGGTGGGGAACGCCGTGGTCGGCACGCAGCTCACACTGGCGGACGGCACCGATCCCGGATATATCGGCAAACTCGTGGATGTGATATCCGGCTCCGAACTTGCAGGGCGCGTGACGAAGCTGTTTGTCGATGAGCGCTTCAATACGGTGCTAACGGTGGACGGCAAATACCGCGTGAGGTTCGGCTCGGATGCCGGAGCGGCAAACAAGACGCTTGCAGCCGCACGGGTGATAGACGAGTGCGGATATGAGGCGGACGCAACGGCGGTCATAGACGTTTCCGATCCCGCGGCGGTCGTTGCGGTGAAGCGTGAGGGACTTGACCTGACTTCAAAGAGCGATTGAAATGCAGATTTTGGCACATTTCGGGTGCGATATCGGTCGGGAAATAAATGTTTGTGAGAAAAAGTAAGAAATTTTCGCAAAACCCCTTGAAAAAAATCGAAAAAGATATTATTATATAATAGATGTATTGTATTGCCCACGCGCGTCCCGGCGCGGGGATTGATCCTAATGTTAAGAAGAAACAAACCGGAGGAAATAAAAATGGCATTTGAGCATGATGATTTACTCGAAAGCGGCGTCAGCATAAAGGTAGTGGGCGTCGGCGGCGGAGGAAACAACGCCGTAAACAGAATGATAAGCACCAATATCCGCGGCGTTGAGTTTATTGCCGTAAATACAGATAAGCAGGCGCTTCGTTCTTCAAACGCTCCCAATCAGATAGTAATAGGTGAAAAGATCACACGCGGACACGGCGCGGGTGCAAACCCCGAGATCGGTCAGCGCGCCGCCGAGGAAAATACCGAGGAGATCAAGTCCGCGCTTGCAGGCGCCGACATGGTGTTCATTGCCACCGGTATGGGCGGCGGTACGGGAACCGGAGCCGCTCCCGTTGTAGCGCGCATAGCCAAGGAGATGGATATCCTCACGGTCGCCATCGTTACCAAGCCCTTCATATTTGAGGGCAGCCGCCGCATGCGTCAGGCAGAGGAAGGCATTCGCCAGCTCAGCCAGTATGTCGATTCGCTCGTTATCATCCCCAATGAGAGACTCAAACAAGTCTCCGATACACGTATAACCCTTTTCAACGCATTTGAAATAGCAGACGATGTTCTCCGCCGCGGCGTACAGAGCATTTCCGAGCTTATCAATGTTCCCGGCTTCATCAACCTCGACTTTGCCGACGTTACTTCCGTTATGCACGATGCGGGCTTTGCTCACATGGGCGTCGGAAGCGCAACGGGCAAGGACAAGGCGGAGCTTGCAGCCAAGGCTGCCATCTCCAGCCCGTTGCTCGAGACCTCTATCAAGGGTGCTACCGGCATTCTTGTCAGCATATCCATCTCGCCCGATGTAGGACTTGAGGATGCCGACCTTGCCTCCACCATGATAGCTAACGAAGCCAGCCCCGATGCGAACGTTATCTGGGGTGTTGCGTTCGATCCCGATCTTGATGATGAGATGAAGATCACCATTATCGCCACCGGCTTTGAGAAGGACGCGGAGGAAGCGCTTGAAAATTCCGCAAAGCAGGAGACGGTTGCTGCCAAGCCCGCCGAGAAGAAGGTCGAGGCTCCCAAGGCACAGCCCGCCGCACCTGCCGCCGAGCCTCAGCGCAACTATGAGCAGCGCAAGGAGCCGGCTCCTCAGCCCAAACCCGCCGAGCCTGCAAAGGCACAGCCCGCCGTTGAGACCCCGGCGCCCGAGAACGCCGCAGAGCTGCCTCGCGATGCAGACGGATTTGACGAGATCATGTCCATACTGCGCAACAGAAAGCACCGTGACGATTTCCGCGGATCGGGACGCAGATGATCCGCAAAAATTCCGAAATATAAAATCTACCGATAAAAGATAAACCTGATCCAGAGAGGCGTCCGAAATATCATGCGGACGCCTCTAATTTTATTTTTACATGAAAAAATTGATGATTCTTGCCGTCCTTGTCGCCTCCGTTTTTGTGTTTGCGCTTTCGGCGGGCGCCGAGGACATAACAGGGACAGTGAAATTTACGCCTGCATCCTCCGCCGTCACCGACGGGAGCGAAAGAACATACTCGGTATACGAGGCGGGCAGTGAGATACGCATATCGTCCGCAGGTCCGCGGATAGCCGCCGTGTATGTGAAGTTCGACCGCGAGCCGCCCTCATGGATGCTTACGGCAAACGGCGTGTCCGTGCCGCGCGGCAGATACGGCTTCTGGCACGAGTTCTGCGATGTAGCGGAAATGTGCGGGGAAGCGGAAGAGGTCACGCTCTCGTTCGACGGTAAGGCGGAGATATGCGATATATACGTGTTTTCCGCAGGCGAGATACCGGACTGGGTACAGCGCTGGGAGCCTGCCGACGGGTATGCGGATCTTATGCTGATGTCAACGCATGCCGACGACGAACAGCTTTTCTTCCTCGGAGTTCTGCCGTACTACGCCGGTGAGCTGGACTATGAGGTGCAGGTCGTTTACTTTACCAACCACCTCAATACGCGAAACCGTCCGCACGAGCTGCTGAATGGGCTTTGGACGGTCGGCGTAAAGCGGTATCCTGTGATAGGAAGTCTCACCGACCACTGGGACGGGTACACGCTGACGCGTGAGTATTCATATTCCGCTGCTGCGGCGGAGGGACTTTCCCGCGACGATCTTATTGCCTTTCAGGTGTCCGTGTTGCGGCGGTTCCGGCCGCAGGTGGTCGTCGGACACGATATTGAAGGCGAATACGGTCATCCGCAGCACAAGATAAATACCGATACGCTGATACCCGCGCTGACGCTTGCCGCAGATGCGTCGTATATGCCGGAGAGCGCCGCGATGTACGGCGTGTGGGATGTTTCCAAGACATATCTGCATCTGTACGATAAGGACCGTATAACCATGGATTGGGACCGCCCGCTTTCGCATTTCGGCGGCATGACTGCGTACGAGGTGTCAAAGCTCGGCTATGCGTGCCATTTGTCGCAACAGTACACGTGGTTCACCGACTGGATAAACGGCAAATACGGGCAATATACAAAGGCTACGGATATACGTTCGTTCAAGCCTACCGAGTACGGGCTTTATCGCACGCTGGTCGGCAGTGATACGGTCGGCGGAGATTTCTTTGAAAATCTTACCGCCCGCTCCACGCTCCCGCCGGAGACCGAGCCTGTGACCGAGCCGGTCACGGAGCCGTCGGTCGAAACACCGGCAGATACCTCCGGCGCGGTGACGCTCCCGCCCGAAAGCACGCCCGCTACCGTGACGGATGCGGAGATTACCGCCGATGCGGAAAAGGATACCGGCGGCACCGCGGCTGTCGTTGTCGCTCTTGCGGCTGTAACGCTGCTTCTCGGAGCGGCGCGCGTTATGTCCAAAAACAAAAAATAAAAGCCGCGATGTCGGTTGACACACGGCGCGTTAAATGATATAATCAAGACACGTTCATGCTCTTGAATACTTTTTAAGGAGAAACGCTATGGCACAGAAGCCCGAAATTTTTGCCGCACTGCCCACCGTATACGCGGTCGCGGATAAATACATTATCATCGTTCCCGTAAATGAGCCATGCCTTATGTGGGTGGGCATCGGCGAAAACGAATATTATGACGACTCGAACGGAATACTGCGCTCCGGGCGTCTGACGCACAAAATGACGGTCCCGATGGCGGAGCTTGACGCTGCCCGGAGCTATACCGTGCGCTGGCGCAAAATGATCGAGCGCAAACCCTACCGTTCCGAGGTCGGCGAGATAGAGGAATACACCTCCGCATTCCGCCCGATCGATCCCGATAAGGAAAGGATAAATATCTACAATATCGCGGATGCGCACAATCGCGTTGAAGGACCGATAAATGCGGGGAAATATTTCGAACGCACGGGCGAGGAACTCGATCTGCTGCTTCTGAACGGCGATATTCCCAATCACAGCGGCGACGTTGCGTACTTTGAGGCGATACACAGGATCGCCGCAGGCGTTACCGGCGGTGAGATCCCCGTGGTATTTGCGCGCGGCAATCATGACACGCGCGGCGTATGCGCCGAGCTTATCGAGGATTATACGCCCACCGACAACGGAGTGTCATACTACACCTTCCGCCTGGGACCGGTCTGGGGCATAGTTATGGACTGCGCCGAGGATAAACCGGACGACCATGTTGAATACGCTCACACCATCTGCTGTGAGGATTTCAGACGCCGCGAAACGCGGTGGCTCGAGGCGCTCTGCAACGCCGAAAAGCCGGAGTACTCGGACGGCGGTATAAAATACAAGATAGTTGTGGTGCATAATCCCTTTACCGAGCGCCGCAACCCGCCCTTTGATATCGAAGAGGATACCTTTGCACATTGGGCGTCGCTTCTGCGCGAGAATGTAAAGCCGCACCTTATGATATGCGGACACGTACATAAATGCTACGTGACATATCCCGGCGGCGAGCGCGACGCCTTCGGTCAGCCCTGCCCGATAGTCGCGGCGTCAAAGCTGAGCAAGGACGATCTTTCGTTTTTTGTCGGCGGCGCCATAACGCTTGACGGAAATATGGCGTATGTCAGATTCACGGACAATGACGGTAATATCGTAGGCGAGGAAACGGTAAAGCTCTGAGGGGCAAACGATCAAGCTCGCATCAAAAAAACCGGGATCATGCCCGGCATTTCACGGACTGTTAAAAGCACTTGGGCTTTTAACAGTCCGTATTTGATATACGGAAAGACCGCGTGTCTGTGGAAATATCAAAAGAAGAACATACCGCCGCAGTCGAAAAGTCTGCCGCTGCCAAGCGGGAAGGCGCGAAATCCCCGGGAAGTCACGAAATCTACGACAGCCGCGCCGTCCGGATGTGTGAGAGGATCACCGGCAAACCACACCTCGCCGCGTTCGGCGCAAAAGCCGCACGCGCCCCCGATAAAGCCGTAGCCGTAGCCCGGAAGGTCGATGTGCCCCGGTGCGATCTCAAGGACCGTGATGCCGGCACGGTGCGCGGCTGCGGCTATTCCCGCGTCGGCTGTGATAACGCCGTCGCCCGCCACGGCTGTCGAGCAGGCGGCGTAGCCCTGTGATACGGGAACTATGTGCAGTCCGGCTGCCCCCGCACTGCGGCAAATCTCGGGCGCTGTGCGCGGATTGGATATGAACATATCGCCCACGCGTTTGGCGCAAAGCGGAACATCCTTCGGGTAGAGCTCTCCCGCCTCCGCTTCGATAAAACGAAGCTCAAACCCCGAATTTTCGCAAATGCGGTCTATTTCGCGGGCGGCGATGCGGTAGTAGCCTCCGAAGGTATACAGCACGCCGTTAAGCGGGTGTATGAGCAGATCGGCGTGCGATGCTACGGGGGAGGGCAGTGCGGCGTAAGGCGGCAGTATCACGGTCTCGACGCCGGTCGCGGCTGTACCGTCAAGCATATTGCGGGGAATGCCCGCTCCGACTGCAAAAAGCATTTTCTTTCCTCCGGATAAATAACAATAAAAATGTGGGGCTGTCTCGTTCAGAGACAGCCCCTACAGAACCTGATCAGGCGTTGTCAACCTTTTTCAGGGTGCGCAGACAACGTGCGCACATGCTGACTGTTTTGACTGTGCCGGTTTCGGAAACCTTGACCTTGCGGATGTTGGGCTTCCATGCTCTGTTGGTCTTGCGGTGTGAGTGGGAGACCGAGTTACCGAACACGACGCCCTTGCCGCAAACGCTGCATTTTGCCATAAGTGACACCTCCTCAATATATAGTAGCGGATTATTTACATACAACATCCGTTATTATAGCATACTCAATGCGAAAAATCAAGAGTTTTTTTTATTTTTTTAATTTCTATCGGTTTGTTTCGGCAATAAATGCCGTTTTTTACGCAGACGCGGACTTGGTTTTCTTCTTTACGGTAATGACAGTCACAACGATTACTGCCGACACAACTATTATTGCTACCGGGATTGCCCATTTGGTTCCCGTTGATACAGGCGAAGGAGCTCCCGCGCCGCCAAACTCATTTTCCATCATAGGTGCAAAAGATGCAAAATTAGTAGACAGAATGTTCATGGCTTCCGTTGCAGTGTACTCCTTGCCGTTTTCAAGGCCGGTAAGGTCCGGACGACTGCCGAACGGGCATACGTATGTTACATTGCCGTCATCAAAAACAACGAATGATGTGTGATATTCGGGCACATCAACGCAAAAGGCGTTGGTGGAGTTGTTTGCCATTCCTGTAACTACGGATGATTTTTCGTTGAGGTACTTGTTAATTGCGGACGTGGTGAGAGTGCTGTTTTTCACAGCATCGGCGGAAGGCTCTGAGCGCCCTATGATCGTCCACTTCCCGTTCAGTTTTTGTGCTTTGGCGATGCTACCGTTTTCGGAAATGAAATACCAGCGAACATTTTTGTCGTTTCCCGTCATGTTGGCATTTTGAGCTCTTCCGGAAGCAAGATCACTGAATTCCGAAGGACTTATGGAGTAAACCTTGATGCAGTCGGTGTTTTCGGGAAGCATGTCGTTATTGCCTATATCTGCAAGAACGTCAGCCGATTCACCGCCACCGTATATGCCGGGAAAAGCGCCCGAAATGCTGTCTGCCGATGCGTAAGTGCAGGCAAACATTGCAATGGGAAAAGTAGCTGGGGGATGAAAAGCCCATCAGCTCGCTGATCTGGGCCAGGC
>ENA-UOJS01001199-UOJS01001199.1-human-gut-metagenome-genome-assembly--contig:-C74-NODE-1199-length-22527-cov-7.829655_pt1 | contig 22527 bp, 25 predicted proteins | sample MGYA00242355_ERZ723902 | MGnify/ENA metagenome assembly ERZ723902
AGGCGGGACATTCTGCCGTTGCCGTCCCGGAACGGGTGGATGCAGAGGAAGTCCAAGATCACACAGGGGATCAAAAGAAGCTGATTGATGTTCGCATCGCTTCGTGCGTCCATGTAGGCAAGCTCCAACTGCTCCATTGCTTTCGGGGTTTCGCTCGCAGGCGTGGGACGGAAACGGACACGGCGGTTTCCGTCCGCGTCGATCTCCAGAATCACATTGTCGTCCGTCTTGTACTGTCCGCCGTACTCATAGCCCGCAAAGCTCATCATCATTTCGTGCAGACGCAGAATGTCGCTCTGCCGGAAGTCAATATGCTCATAGCCCAAGTGGATCTCATTCAGCGCATCGCGGTACCCGGCGATCTCCGCCTCGTTGTGGTTCAGCGGAGCGCTGTTCTGATTGACAATGGCGGCGATACGCTCGTCACTGGTCGCAATGCCCTCAATGGCGTTGGAGCTTTTTATGGACTGTACCTTTGCGACCGCTTCCAGCTCCGTGAATACCTGCGTGTATTCGTCCTTGCGCACGCCCGCCATGGCTTTCAGCGCGGCGATATTTGCAGTGAGATTCACAAGGTTTGCAGGCAGCAAACCGTTATTCAGAAACGAGTAATCGAATTTTCTCATAGGATACCATCCTTTCTGCATATAATTATAACATATTATATGCAGAAAATCAAGGGACTACACGAGTTATCTGCATATAATTTTTCAAAACATATGCAGATAACCGCTCCGTATGTGCAGTATTTACCGCAGGATGGACTTTCACGCATATGCCGCAACGGGACTTGACACTGCGCCGCGGATATGGTATACTGAAAACAACTAAGATGCAATGGCAGACTGAAATAAATATACTCAAAAAGCGGAGGTAGATAAAATGTCAAAACGAAAGACGATACTTATAGCTGTTGCGGTTATTCTGGCATTGATCATCCTGTGGGGGATCGGGTATTCGCTTCTCAGAGCGAACGACCGCCGCATAAGAAACAAAGCGCTTAACAATACCGTCAGTGAATTTATCAGGTCGGATGCTTCATTCGCGGAAAAGTACGGCAGGGTAATATCCACCTCCATATATGAAAAGTCGCAATATGTTTCCGCGGGGAACAAGACGGTCGAGGTCCCGAGCGTTGTGACCGTTGAAGACGGAACCTCGTATGTCGTATGGGTCAGATACGATTTTTCGGGAGAGGCGGATATTTTTGAATACATAAGCGTGACGAAGTATTGAAAAATGGTGTGTAGAAAACTCAAATTGAGTTTTTTACACACTTTTTTATCTCCGCAAGCAACTTCCGTGTGGAGCGAAGAGCGCAAAAACGAAAAAAATCGCTAAAAAAATCAAAAACGGGCGAAAAAACAATTGACTAATGAAGAGGAAGATGTTATAATGTAGAAAAAAGCCGGAGGAGCATAACGTGCTGGCAATCATTATGACAATTGAAGATGAGGAAGACAGTCGATTTGTTGCGGACGTTTACACCCGATGTTCCGAGCGAATGTTTTCGATAGCAATGAATGTTTTGCATAACCGCTACGACGCCGAGGATTGCGTGCATGACACGATGGTAAAGATCATCGATAAGCTGGGCGAGTTCAGAGAGGCGGATAAGAGAGAATACCTGATAAAACTTGTGTCTGTCACCTGCCGCAATACAGCGATAAACAAGTACAACAAGAACCTCCAGCGGGTAGGGACGACATTTTCGACAACGATGTATGATGACGACGGCGAGGCGTCACTGATGGACATCCCGGACGACTCCGCGGATGTTGAAAAGATCGTGATAAACGAATTCACCTGCCGGTATGTGGCAGAGCTGATCGACAAGCTGGAACTGAAATACCGTGACGTTATCATTCTCAAAAGCATGGGATATGATTACGACAGTATAGCATATTTTATGAGTATAACACCGGTATTGGCGCGTAAACGGTATTCACGCGCCAGAGCAATGATATTGGAAATGGGAGGAGAAACGCTGCATGAATACATGGACAGACGATAAGCTGGATATGCTTATCTGCCTTGCCGCAAGGGAATGCGGGAACGACGATGTAGAGGCATTCGACAATACAGACACGAGCGACACAAAGCTAAGTAGGGGATTTTACGCCAGGGCAAGATGGACGGTGAGCAGATACCGCCACAGGACGATGCTGAAGACACTGCACCGTGTGAGCGTAAGGATAGCGGTTGCGCTCATGGCGCTGATGTCGCTTTGCGTCATCACGGTTGTGGCGATACCGGACCTCCGCGAGGCTGTCAGAGGCGCCGTTGTGGAGTGGTACAACGATTGTATTTCGGTAAAATTCGAACCGGATGGGTTGGACATCGCGGATGCTCCCGCAAGCCATAATTCCGACGCACCGGTCATATCCGATGTCAAAAAGCCGACTCATCTTCCGGACGGTGTGACCGAGAAAGTGGTCGCAAACAACAAATGGAGATTTGTGGTAAATTACTATTCCGGAGATAAACTGTTATGCAACTATAGGCAGGAGCCGCTCGATGATAGCGAAACGTATTTCGACAATACCGGAATAAAAATAAGCAGTATCGATATACACGGCTACACCGCGAGTCTGATCGAATATTCCGACCACAACACTAAGACCATCATATGGAATGACGGTAAGTACGTTTACCGTATCACGTCCTACGAGCTGAGCCGGGGCGAACTGATAGATATGGCGGAAAGCATATACGAGGGTGCGCAGTGACCGTAATACCGTCCCGCAAAAAAATAAATAAAAAAATCAAAGATCGGTGTCACAAAACGCCGGTCTTTTTGTTATATGGGGTAGATACAGCATATAAGCGTAAATACGGAGGCATTTTATGAACGTCAGAAAAAGCGTAAAGCTGATCGTTTCCGCTATCCTTCTTGCCGCGCTTATGTCCGCCCTTTGTGTGAACATTTTTGCCGGTAACGATATGATAGCGCCCACGTGGAACAGCATCTATTCCGTCAAGGTCAATCTTCACTTTGACGGCAACGAAGGATGTGCATTGGGTGATGCAACCAAAAAGCCCACTGCAACGGCGATCGATGCATATTTGTATGTGTACAAGCTCGTTGAAGACGAGTGGGTTTATGTTGACGGTTGGTACGATCTATCATTCGATGGAGTGCTGGAAATGGACAAGACGTTTACCGGTGTAAGCGGCGTTACATACAAGGCGGAATTTATCGTTACCGCATATACCGGCGGCTTCGGAAAAAATCCCGAAAAAACGACAGTTGAGCGCATCAAAGTCTGCCCTTGACGGCAAAATAACATCAGGCAATACCTTCTTTCCCTAAAAAGAGGTTTTGCAGGCGGTGTTGAAGGACCAAAGCGGTTTTTCAACACTGCCCTTGGCTTTGCCGCCGAAGGACTACCCAAACGAAAAAATCAAGGCTTTGCCCGCGGGCAAAGCCTTGATTTTTATTTGACCGGCTGTCTTATGCCATGTCGCATACGACGCAGGTCACATCCTGGGGCGCAAGTGTGACCGACTTGCCGAGGATATCGAACGTAAGCGTCTCGGCGGCATCGCTGCGGAGAGCAAAAAGATGCTCGGTCCCGTTTTTGTATTCACAGCAGTGAATGCCCTCGGGAAGGGTGAGGTCGGTGTCGCACACAAAGCGGGCGTTGTCCCAGTCGTAGAAGAAGCGGCTGTACTCGGCTTTAAGGTCAAGCAGCTTTTTAAGATGCTCGCCGTACTCCGGCATACCCGCAACGCCTATCTTGCGGCAGCGCCATATCGCAACGTCAAAGCGCATACCGTAAATGAATGCGTGGTTGAGGTCGTCCTTCCATCCGCGGCGGCAGTCGTGTATCCAGCGGTTGGATATGATAGGCTCGGGGAAGGTGCGGCGGTACAGCTCGGGAAAGAGCGTTTGCACGTTTCCGGCAAGCGTGGAGCGGTAGCCCGCGCCGCGGTCGCAGCCGTGGGTGTAGTCCACCTCGCAGATAAGGGAATCGTTCACGCACTCGGTGCCCACAGCCTGGTCGGGACCGAGAATGGCGCGCACGTCGCGCATATTGCGGCGGCGGTAGACCATTTCGTCATCCGGACGGTAGCCGTGCTCGTGTTCCGGGTTGAAGCAAAGCTTTGAGCGGCCGCCGATCTGGTCGTAAAAAATGCTGTCGGGATTGAAGGAGAGCTTCAGCCTGCCGTTCTCTATCAGCTTGTCGTGCCATATCTTTGTCGCCTGGCAGGAGTCAACAAATGACTTGTAGCCGTAATTGCGCAGCACGGTGCCGTTGTTTTCGAATTTGTAGTGATCCTCATATTCGTTGCCGTCAATGTCTATGCGCGCGGCTTCCTTGTGATGCTCGCGGTAGAAGTCGGTGTTTTTGTCGATAAGGATGCCGTTGTTGTAAAGTATCACGTGTCCGCCAAGGCGCTGTACCTCGGCTATCGCCGCGCGGAGTCCCTCCTCGCCGCCAAGCTCGGGGTCAACCTCGTAGTGGGGGTAGCCGTTGTCAAAGCGACCGCGCCACCAGCCGAACACGAGCAGGGTGTCAAGGCCGTACTGCTTGCCCTCAAGGTAAAGCCGGGGCAGGTCCTCGTATTTCCAGAATATCTCGCCGAACTGGTGACGAAGGATTATGCGCTGCCAGCCGGTCATTTCCTTTACCCAGCGGCGCGGCTCTACCGGCTTGAAGAAGGTGGAATGCGCAAATGCACTGTAAATATCCGAGCCTGTGCGCCAGTCGCCCTCTGTCATGGTGACCACAACGGGCGGCGTGCATATCGCCTCGCCCTTGCGCGCAAAGGGATAGTGGCATATCGCCGAAACAAGGCGCGGCACTGTCGCCTCGCGCGGCTGTATAGCGTTCAGCAGACAGCAGGCGCGGGTGCGCTCGTCATGGCGTCCGACATAAAGGAAGTATTTGTCCGACTGAAGCCCAAGCCATGTCATAGTGCAGGGGCGCGGGTATACAAGGGTGGATTTTATCTCGTTGTAGTCCGAACTCATATATTCGGTGTGAGCGGAGGCAAGCGCGCGCCAGGGGTTCTTTATGCGTTCGCCCATGCCAGAGGGACGGTAAAGAATATCGTCGGCGCGCTCGCCTACAAGGCGGTTGAGGTCGATGTAGGGATATTCAAGCTCGTTTATGCGGGCGTCGCCGCGGTTCTCAACGCAGGCGTCAAAGGTGTACCTGTCGCCGGAGTCTGTTATGGTAAGTGTCAGCTTTACGTCAAGCTTTCTGCCGAGGTCGGTCACAAGTCCGTCGTAGACCACTGTGGTGCGGCAGCCATCGACCGTCACTGTGCCGTGCTGATCGGCGGAATGCACGGTCATTTCGATATAGTACCCGTCGTCCGCCATGATGCGCCAAAAATCGCCGCCTTCGGTGCCGGCAAGAGGCGTGCCGTCGGCACTCCATGTTATGCGCGAGGCGTCGGGCGAAAGGCTGAATCTGAGAAGATTTTTCATTTTTTGAGGATCTCCTTTTCGCTTTTAAGTATGTTACTATATTAGCACCGAAAACTCGCAAAATATATAAAAATCTTATATTCTTTTTCGGAAATCATACGAAAGCGCCGTGCGGCGCTTTCGGGGACCGATAAAATTCAAAAAAAGATCGGAAAAAATGCGGAAAACTATTGCATGATGAAAAAAAGTGTGGTATAATTAATATAGAGTATATTATGATGTAATGGAGAGTGGGCTTGCGTCCACTCTTATTTAGTGAAGAGAAAGGTTCTGACGGTATGAAAAAAGAACTCAGCGGCGTAGCGGGAAAGGTTTACGAGCTGCTTGTGCCGGTCGTGAGAGACGCCGGATGCGATATCTGGGATATTGATTTCGTAAAGGAAGGTACGAGAAGGATACTGCGCATAACCATCGACGCGGAGGGCGGCGTGGGTATCGACGACTGTGAGCGCGTTCACCACGCGGTCGATCCGGTGCTTGACGATGCGGACCCCATAGACGGCGCGTATTACCTTGAGGTCTCCTCTCCCGGCATCGAGAGGGAGCTGACGCTTGAGCGCCACATTCCCGCCTGTATCGGCGAGAAGGTCGAGGCGCGTCTTTACGCACCGCAGGACGGCAGACGCGTGTTTACCGGAAAGCTCGTTGGCGCCGATGAAGAGGGGCGCGTTCTTATATGCGAGAGCGAGGGGAGCGAGCCGTGCAGGCTGCCCACCGACGCGATAGCAAAAATGAAGGTCATATACGACTTCGGCGACTGAGCCGGAGCAAGACATAACGGAATACATTTAAAGGAAGCATTTTTAGCAAAAGCAAGCATGTCGGCGCTCCATGCGCCGGAAGAAAGGAAAATGAGATGAACACAGAATTTTTCGCCGCTCTTGACCTGCTTGAAAAGGAAAAGGGCATACCCAAGGACTATATGCTTGAGAAGATCGAGGCGGCGCTCATTGCTGCGTACAAAAAGGAATACGGCAACAACACGAACGTCCGTGTGGTGATAGACGAGGCAAAGAAGGACGTCAAGGTCTATCAGCAGAAGGAGGTCGTCGCCGAGGTGGATAATCCCGAAACACAGCTCTCCCTTGAGGAAGCGCGCCAGATAAACAAGCGTGCGACCGTGGGCAAGGTGCTTGAGTTCGAGGTCAAGACCAAAAACTTCCGCCGTCTTTCGGCGGGCGCGGCAAAGTCGGTGATAATCCAGGGCGTGCGTGAGGCTGAACGCAAAATAGCGCAGGAGGCTTACGAGAAGAAGCGCGAAGAGATAATCACCGCGACGGTCGAAAAGATCGACCACGAGAGCGGGAACATACTTATCGACACCGGCACGGGCCGCGCGGTGCTCACCGCAGGCGAGCAGATACCCGGCGAGCAGTTCACGATAGGGCAGAAGATAAAGGTCTACGTGCTTGAGGTCAACCGCGACGCGCGCGGACCGCTCGTAACGCTTTCCCGCGTACATCCCGGCTTTGTTTGCCGTATGTTTGAGCTTGAGGTCCCCGAGATCGCGGACGGTACCGTTATAATCAAGGGTATCGCACGCGAGGCAGGCTCGCGCACAAAGCTCGCGGTAATGTCGCGCGACGAGGCGGTCGATCCCGTCGGAGCCTGTATAGGCAATCACGGAATGCGTATCAACAACATCTGCGCCGAGCTGGGCGGAGAAAAAATAGACATAGTGCGTTACAGCGAACAGCCCGAGGAATATATAGCTTCGGCGCTTGCTCCCGCAACGATAGATTCGGTGGATATGACCGCCGAGCGTTCGGCACACGTAGTGGTAAAGCCGGATCAGCTTTCGCTCGCTATCGGACGCGAGGGGCAGAACGCCCGCCTTGCGGCACGTCTTACCGGCTGCAAGATAGATATCAAGACCGAATGACCCGATGAAAAACAAGGGTGCCGCGGTACAAAAGGAAAAAAAGATCCCCGAGCGCCAGTGCCTTGGGTGCGGTGAACACCGCCCGAAGGGTGAGCTTGTGAGGATCGTGCGGGCGCCGGACGGAACGGTCTCTATCGACCGTACCGGAAAAAAGCCGGGGCGCGGGGCGTATATCTGTCCTGTCGCCGCCTGTCTCGCCAAGGTGAGAAAGAATCACCGTGTCGAGCAGAATTTCGGCTGTGCCATACCCGATGAGGTATGGGATGCGCTTGCAAAGGAGCTTGAAGCCGCAAAATAAACGCGGGATATTCCCATGATCCCGCAGGGTAATCAATAAATAAAGGATACAGAAGAGCAGAGTATGCAGAAAAGATCCGGTCATGCCGCAGGTGCGGATGAGGGGCGCGTAAAGGAGACCCGCAAAAAAAGCGGCGCGCCGACTAAAAAAACAGAAAAAAAAGAGAGCATATCGCCTCCGCTTGCGGAAGGAGCGGCGCGTACAGCCGCCGTGGCGCGTATGCTCGGTAATATCGGACTTTGCGTCCGTGCCGGGGCTGTCGTGCGCGGCACCGAGCTTGTGTGCGATGCACTCAAGGCGGGGTCGGCGAAGCTGGTGATATCAGCCGGGGACAATTCCCCGAACACGGCAAAGCGTCTGCACGACAGATGCGCATACTATGGCGTAAGGCTTATGGTGCTTCCCGCAACGGGAGCGGAGCTTGCTGCGGCAGTCGGTCGCGGCGGCGTAACGGCGGCGGTCGCTGTGACCGACGCGTCAATGGTCAGGATGATAGAAAAAGCGGCGCTACCGCTCGGTATCTGATAAAACCCCAAGGAGGATGATGGAATATGGCAGCAACAGCACAGGTTAAGGTAAATCAGCTTGCAAAGGATCTCGGACTCAAGACAAAGGATGTGACCGATTTCTTTGCGGAAGCGGGCATAGAGATCAAAACGCAGAAGGCGCTTGAGCCGTTCGAACTTGATCTGATTCTTGAAAAAATGACCCGCGCCAATCAGATAGACAATATCGAGGATTATATCGACGGCGTAACATTCATTCCGTCGCTTCGTCCTGCCAAGGAGAACGCCGCGGAGAAGCCCGCCGAGGCTGCAAAGCCCAAGCAGGAGACAAAGCCTGCCGCCGAGGAGCCGAAAAAAGCGGCTCCCGAGACAAAGCCCGCGGAAAAGACAGGAGAAAAGACAGGAGAAAAGACAGCGGAGAAGCCGGCAGAGAACAAAAATCCGCCGAAGACAGTGACGGGCGGAGTGCAGGTCAACCCCGCACGTTCGGCGGGCGAGCGCTTTGAGGACCGTCTTAAAAAGGCGGAGCAGGCGAACTCGCAGCAGAAAAAGAACAACGAGCGCGCGCAGGAGCAGAAGGCGGAGAAGAGCCAGAAGCAGAAGCAGCCGGGACTTGCCATCGGCTCGGCGGCGACAGACGGCGCCAAGGAAACGGTCACCGTTAACAAAAACGCCGGTACGCGCGTGGTGGACACGCGCGGCACGGGCGCCGAGGCAGTCGATCTTTCCAAATACGATGACAGACTTGATAATTTCGTTCCCGACACCGTAAAGGATATAAAGGGCGGCGCACAGAAGGTCAAAAAGCAGCCCACATCCGCCGATCAGACACAGGGACGTCCCCGTGCCGCTCAGGGCCAGCGCGGACAGCGCGGTCAGGATGGACAGCGCAATCAGCAGCCGCAGGGCGGACAGCGCCAGGGCGGTAAGCAGCGCACACAGCAGGGACAGCAGTCTCAGCAGGGACGCGACCGCCGTCAGAACGGTCGCCGCGGCGGCGCACCCGCGCCGGCGGCTCAGCCGATAAAGAAGCAGCCCGTGCACGCAACGATCCCGGACGAGATAACCGTCGGCGAGCTTGCGTCGCGCCTCAAAGTGACCGCCGCCGAGGTGATAAAGCGCCTCATCATGATGGGGGTTATGGCAACGGTCAACCAGGTCGTGGACTTTGACACCGCCGCGCTCGTCGCCGATGAGTTGGGCGCCGAGGTAACGCGCGAGGTCGTGACCTCGATAGAGGACCGCCTTTTCAACGAGGACGAGGACCGTCCCGAGGATCTTGTGGAGCGCGCACCCGTCGTGTGCGTTATGGGTCACGTTGACCACGGCAAGACCTCGCTTCTTGACGCTATCAGAAACACACATGTCACTGCCGGCGAGGCGGGCGGCATCACACAGCATATCGGCGCATACCGCGTCCGCATCAAGGGCAAGGAGATCACATTCCTTGACACGCCCGGACACGAAGCGTTCACCGCAATGCGCGCGCGCGGCGCAATGGCAACGGATATTGCCATTCTGGTCGTTGCCGCAGACGACGGCATAATGCCGCAGACGGTCGAGGCGATAAACCACGCAAAAGCCGCGGGCGTTGAGATAATCGTTGCAATAAACAAGATGGATAAGCCGGGCGCGAATCCCGATGCCGTAAAGCAGGAACTGACCAAGTACGACCTCGTTCCCGAGGAATGGGGCGGCGACGTTATGTGCGTTCCCGTGTCTGCGCTCAAGCGCACCGGTATCGACGATCTGCTTGAGGATATCCTGCTCATCGCCGAGGTCAAGGAATACAAAGCCAATCCCAATCGCCGCGCAAAGGGCGTAATTATAGAATCCAAGCTGGACAAGGGACGCGGCCCGGTCGCGACCGTGCTCGTCCAGAACGGTACTCTCCGCAGCGGAGACATCGTTATAGCCGGGACCTCGGTCGGACGCGTAAGAGCTATGACCGATTACGCCGGCCGTGCCGTAAAGGCTGCAACTCCCTCAATGCCCGTTGAGATAATCGGTCTTGCCGATCTTCCCGCCGCGGGCGATGAGTTCAACGCAGTCGAAAACGAAAGAATGGCGCGTGAGCTTGCCGACCGCCGCCGCGCACAGGCAAAGGAGGACACCTTCAAGGCGAACAGCCGTGCAAACCTCAACGACCTGTTTGCGCAGATCTCCGAGGGCGTAAAGGAACTCAACATCATCGTCAAGGCAGACGTCGGCGGCTCCGCCGAGGCTGTAAAGCAGTCGCTTGAGAAGATATCCAACGAAGAGGTCAAGGTCAGAGTCATCCATTCCGCCGCGGGCGGCATCACCGAGGGCGACGTTATGTTCGCCGCCGCGTCAAATGCCATTATCGTGGGCTTCAACGTGCGCCCCGATAAGTCCGCTATCGATTCTGCGGAGCGTCAGGGCGTCGATATCCGCACCTACCGCGTTATCTACGAGTGCATCGATGAGATCACCGCGGCTATGAAGGGTATGCTCGCACCCAAGTTCCGTGAGAATCTGCTCGGTCATGCCGAGGTCAGACAGGTCATTCACGTACCCAATGTCGGTTTTATCGCCGGTTCGTACGTTCAGGACGGCAAGATCACCCGTTCCTCGCTCATTCGCGTTGTGCGTGACGGCGTTGTGGTGTTTGAGGATAAGATATCCTCGCTGCGCCGCTTCAAGGACGACGTCCGCGAGGTGGCTCAGGGCTACGAGTGCGGTGTGGGACTTGAAAAATTCAACGATCTTAAGCCGGGCGACGTGCTTGAAGCGTACGTGATGGAAGAAGTAAAGCCGGACTGATATGATCCATGAAAAATCTTGCGGCGCACTTGTGGTGCGCCGCGGCAAGGACGGAAGACGGTATATATTGATGATCCGCCAGCGGCGCGGCGGCAATCGCTCATTCCCGAAGGGACATGTCGAGGTGGGCGAGACCGAGCTGATGACCGCCGAGAGAGAGGTCTTTGAGGAGACCTCGGTGCGGATAAAGATCACGTCGGCGTTCCGTAAAACGGTAAATTACCATCCCGCCCCCGGCGTGGATAAGGAAGTAGTCTACTTCCTTGCGTTTACCGATTGCGAGGCGACAATGGCGCGCGAGGGCGAAATTGCCGATGTTGAATGGATAAGACTTGACCGTGCCGAGAAGTATCTGGTGCATGAAAATGACCGTATAGTTCTGCGCGCGGCAATGCAAACACCTGAGCTTAAGGAAGCAAATTGAATAAAAGTGGCGTTAAAAAACTCAATTCGAGTTTTTTTAACGCCACTTTTTTGTTATTCAAACTGGCTGTTGTACAGTGCGGCATATGCGCCGCCCTTGGCAAGCAGCTCGGCGTGATTTCCCTGTTCGATGATATTTCCGTGATCCATGAACAGGATGCAGTCCGCGTCGCGGATCGTGGAAAGGCGGTGCGCAATTACAAACGAGGTCCTGCCCTGCATGAGGGATGCCATCGCCTTGCCTATCTCCGCTTCGGTCCTTGTGTCCACGCTCGAGGTGGCTTCATCAAGTATCAGTATCGGCGGGTCGCAAAGGAACACACGTGCGATCGTCAGAAGCTGACGCTGACCGACCGAAATATTTGCGGCATCGTTGTCAAGCACCGTGTCGTATCCTTGCGGCATGGTCTTTATGAAGTAATGTATCTTTGCCATTTTTGCAGCCGCTTCTATCTCGGCGCGGGTGGCGTTCTCCTTGCCGTATGCGATGTTCTCCGCAATGGTCCCGTTAAAGAGCCATGTGTCCTGCAGGACCATACCGAAATTACTGCGCAGTGTTTTGCGTGTCAGGTCGGTGGTCGGAATGCCGTCTACCGTTATCCTTCCGCCGCCTACCTCATAAAAGCGCATGAGCAGATTTATGAGCGTGGTCTTACCCGCGCCCGTTGCGCCGACAATGGCTATCTTCTGCCCCTGTTTGGCGGTAAAGCTGATGTTTTTCATAAGGAGCTTGTCGGGAGAATACCCAAAGCTGACATTCTCAAAGGTGACAACACCCTTTGCACGCTCCAGCGGGACGGGATGGTCGGTGTCCTTTATTTCCTCGGTATCGTCAAGGAACTCAAACGTTCTCTCAGCCGAGGCAAATGCCGATTGCATGGAGTTTATCATATATGCCGCCTCGGTCATCGGCTCGGAGCACATTCCCATGTACTGAAAATATGCCTGTATCGCGCCGAAGGTCATAAGTCCCTTTACCATGCGGTAGCAGCCGATAAGCAGTATGAACATTTGCGAAAGTCTTGAAAGAAAACGAATGCTCGGGTTGACGCTGTTGGTCAAAAAGTCGGTGCGCTCGTTTGCAACGGCAACATCCTCTATCGCACGATTCAGCGTCCGTATGCTGTTTTCTTCATTATTATATGCTTTTATAACGTTCCTGCCGGTGTAGTATTCCTCGGTAAGTCCGGTCAGCACGGCGACCTTTTCCTGCCTTTCGGAGGAAAGGTCAAGGTTTTTGCCGGCAACGATATTTGTAATTACAAGGCTGATCGCCGTAAAGCCGAGAAAGATCAGCGTCAGCAGCGGGCTGAAATAGAACATAAACGCGAGTGAGCCTATTATCGTGCCGAGCGAGGTGATGAAGCGGAGAAGTCCCGTCTGCAGAGTTTCGGAGATCTTGTCAAGGTCGCTCGTGACCTTTGAAAGTATCTCGCCGGGCTTGTTGCCGTCAAAAAATTTAAGCGGCAGCTTGTGTATCTTATCGCTTATCTGCTCACGCAGCGTAAGTATCAGCTTTTCGGCAACGCTTGACATTAAGTAGACCTGGAAAAAGTAGAAGGTTGCCTGTGCCGCGTACATTACCGATATTATAACGAGTTGCCTTCCGAGCGGCTCCCACGGAATGGTGAAGCGGCTGCCGGTCGAGATCGCCGCCTTGACTACATCGACCAGTGAATCCATCACGTCTGCACTGCAATACGGCGTAATGATGTTCAGCGCCGTGGAAATAACGACAGAGAGGATGACGACGATAAGACGTCCCTTCTGGTTGTTCAACTGCCCGAAAAGGCGCACGGCGGTCTTCATGGCGTGCTTGGGCGCATCCTTTTCGATCCCGGTGCTTTTTTCAATTTTGTCGCTCATCTCTCATCCACCTCCTTCGTCTGGGATTCGTAAATTTCTCTGTATACCGCGCAGTTTTTAAGTAGTTCCTCGTGTCTGCCTATGCCGACAGGCTCGCCTTCATTGAGAACTATTATCTGGTCGGCGTGCTGAATGGAGCTTACTCTCTGCGCGATTATCATTATCGCTTTGTCGCTCTTTTCCTTCAAAAGCGCCCTGCGGAGCGCCGCATCTGTCTTGAAGTCAAGAGCGGAAAAGCTGTCGTCGAAAATGTAAAGCTGAGGGTCCTTTACAATGGCGCGGGCAATTGAGAGGCGTTGCTTCTGTCGAAGCGGAGGAAATGCTGCGCAGATTCAGAATACTTGAAAATATGATAAGTCTGCGCATAGGGCAGATCACCTTCGGAAAAGAAATGTCAAAAAAGCCGTTCCCGGCATTTTCGGTCATAGAGATAGATGAGGATATTCCACTGTACATCGGTGGTGAGATCAATGCGTCTCTTGACGATATCTCGGATGATTTTATAATAGATTTTTATGCGGATTGCGAAAAGCAAGGCTTCCCGCTGATCTTTTCAAGCGGACAGATGAAAAGCATGGAAAATTTCATGGCGGGCAGGACCGAGGTCGTGTCCAATATGTGCTTTACGTTAAAGAACGACGAGGGAGCCAATTCCGTGATACCCAAGGGTAAATACGCCGTCGGTTATGTGCACGGCGATTACGGCAATACCGATCATATCTACGGGGCGATGCTTTCGTTTATAAAAGAGAACGGCATGAGGATCGCCGGGAACGCCTATGAAGAATACCTGCTCGATGAGCTGGCGGAAAGCGATCCCGCTAACTTCATCATGAGGATAATGATACGCGTAGAATGATCCGAGACGACGGTACCCCCGCGCGGCGAACACTGTAAAATAAAGCACTGTCGGCTTGACAGTGCATCGGTCATATGTTATAATGAATATGTGTACCAATGCAGGCATAATGAAACGAAGATATATAAATAACGTAATGAACAACAGAACAGTTATTAATTCCGGACGGTTGTCATGGACCGGGCATTAACGATTATATTTCAATGGGCAAAGACGCTTTTTTTGACAAGTATAACGCAGTGAGAGTTGGTCCACGATTTATGGTTCAATAACTTTTTATAATAATCAGCTCCAACAAAATAGACTTGTTGTTGTGAGGAAGGAGTAAGTATCATGAAAAGAAAAAAAGTGTTTTCGGCGATATCTTTTGCGGCTTTTTTGGTATTGTCTACGATCGCGGTGATGATCCTTCCCTGCATACTTGTTATAGGGTCGAATCCTGACAATATTGCGGAATGTATCATGTGGTCGGGCATTGCTTTCCTTGCCTGCATTTTACTTGTGGGACTGATACACCGTAGTGCATTATCTGTTGTGAGCATGGATTCAAGCGGAATAAGCAACGGACGGTGCAGGATCAGATGGGAGGATATCGGTCAGGTCACTACCGCAGAGGCGGCGTTCTGGATATATAGCCCTCTGACCGTGCGGTTTACATTCATATGTATACGTCGCGACGCACTGCAACCGATCGAGCGTAAAACGCTCAAGGGGAAGGTGGTGGCTGCGATCTTTATGCCAACATACGAGATGGAGGTCTACCAGCGCTGCGGAAAGGATGCGATCTTACTTTCAATGAACCGTAAAAACTTGAAAGCTCTCGCGAAATGCTCGGAGGGAAAATCGAAGCTTCTTGATGAATACATAACACTGTTCACCTCCCGAGATCGATCGGAAAATACAGATCCGCATGTCATGTAATGATATGCCCGGCACCATGTCTCCGCTGACATTGCAGCAACGTAATGCGGTGGGGAAGGAAGTATGTACTATTGAAACAGGGAGAAATAAAAATGTCACTTACGGGTCTTTTTAAAGCAGTGTGTTATGATAGCTTGACTTCCTACGGATTCAAGTACAAAAACCGCACCTTTTATCGTATACACGGTGATTGAATGTTTCAGGCGATAAGCGTGTGGGACCGCACTCATTATGAGATAAACGCCGTCAATGCTCCGTTATGGTCACTTGAAGACAAAATACATTTGTATGTTTGTGAGTTCTGCGGAAAAAGGGGACTTTTCGTGGGTCGAGGGTGAGCTTGAGCGCCGTGAGCAGTATGGCAGAAAGATAATAAAATATGTGCTCGGGGAAAAGGCGCTTGGTTAAGATAGATCATCCGGCAACCGACTCCCCGACCACAGAAAAAATATTCTGAAAATTTTGAGGTCCACACATGAAAAATAAGGTTTGGCGCATATGGTTTGTGCTTTCGTGTTTAATAGTACTGTCAGGGCTTTTGACTTCATGTATTTCGATAAGGTACAGAATTTACTATCCTGTGAAAGATAATTATGTTGAAATATCCGGAGTTGTGATTTACATGAAGTACAGCGACGACCATACTGTTCTATATTTTGCTTTTTCGGACATGGATCGCAAATTAGACGATCGCTCATTTAAAATTGTTGGGGAAAATCTCCGGATCGTCGAGAAAAATGGGATCGATGATAAAATAAAAATCGGAGATAGTGTAACATTCGTCACAGCGCCGAAATACTTCGGGGACGGATATGTAATGCCGATCGTTGCAATATCGGCAAACGACGAGAGCCTACTCGATTTCGATGAGGGGTTTAAAAATTTTATGGACTACTTGAATATCAGAGTGCCTGATGGGGAATGAGGCATAGGGCGGCGGCATTATCCCCGACTGACTGTGCAGGTCGATGGTAGCAATTCAATTTGGACACAAGCATTTTTTTGATAGTTATTGAAATTGATCGAGGATGACACGTATATGAAATGTAATATTGATGATATCTTCGGATATTTGTCATGGAATAATGACCCGGAAGTCCAAAGCACGGGAATCGAAATGGCAAAAAAGATAAAGTTTTTATCTGTCTTGATAATGCCAATTGAAGATAAGTCGGTGTGGGAAAACTGCGCTAAGGTATTAGCCTCAAAAAGCGATGATGAATTAGACAGATATTTTATTAAACTCTTTGAGTGGATAAAAGATATGAACTGGCCCGGCGCTGATATCATCTATCGAAGATTGAGCCTTGTACCATCTCAAAAAATCATGTGGGCGTATAAATACAGTGTCTCAATAGCTGAGCAAACACATGATGATATATGGAATTTGGTTCTCAGTGATTTTTATATCGATAATTTGTCTGAAACAGGCAAGAAGTGATTTATATCTGAGCAGTGGCGGCAAAGTTGATCCTTAAAGCTTTCCGAAAAAATAAAACACCAAAATAATAACAGATAACATTAGCCGACAGGCATGGCTACATAAAAAAGAAGACCCGGCTGTTGATATGCCGGGAATGCTCGCTTCAATGTAGCCGAATATCCTTGTGCGTGCTATGAGGAGGAAAAATGACGATCGAAACATATATGGGAGTAATGTGATTCGTGGTTGCGGCGTGCTCCGTGATCGGAATAATCGGTATAGTCTACAACAAGAAAACGGGTGGGCGCAAGCCTTTGGCGCAGCATCGTGAGATCGAATACAAAAATTCGCCGTACATATACATGTATATGGTGTATACCGCTATCATGACGATGAATGTATTTGCCTTCTTGACACTGCCGGAGGAAATAAATATTCCGTTGGTTGTGGCGCTATCTGTCGCGGATGTCTGCATGATTGCCGTATACCTCGCTTTTATGCATAAGAAAACTAAAAAGATCGTTCTTTACGATGATGCATTTGAAATACAATCGGCTTTTCCCGGCCGTGTGCGGAGGTATAAATATTCCGATGTATCGTCAGCCGGACAAAATGATGGCGGAGACATCACGATTGTAGTGAATGGTAAAACGATTGAGTTGCGAAAGATGAATGACGCCAAGGATTTTTTGACGCTGATAAACGGCCGTATGCATTCCTGAAGACCGGGCTTGATATTCAAATTTTGCGGTCGAGCGAGTGCATTTATACATCCACTATGGGTGGTGAAGCACAATAACTACAAACACGATAGAAACAATATACGGCATATTGATTGGGGAAGTGAAAATGCGTTTGAGCGAGTGGAAATCATTTTTGAAGGATAAAGGCTTTGCGCATAAAAGCCTGAAGGTACATGGATGGGATGCCTTTTTTCGCGTCCACGGTGACGGAGTGTTGCAGGTCATTCGCAAAAACTCCGAGAAGGGCAGACGCTTTGTAGACGTCGGATTATTTTCAATGTACGGCAAAATACTGCCGCAATGGTTGACCTGCGCGGGCTGCATACCACGATACGAGGTTTTATACCTGTCAGGGAGAAGTGCATATCAATTAAAGCAAATAGGGGAGAGAGACGGGGTGCCGGTTTATACGGATGATATCATTGGTATCGACGAACAAATACGTTTTTTATGTGAATCCGGAGTCCCTTTTCTTGACAGCATTTTGACTCAGCGTGATATGATCGAAGGTATCAAAAAACTGGAGTATAGGAGGCAGGGACACTTGTGGAATGATGATTTGCTGTATCCTGCATATCTTGCTGTTCGTGATTGGAATCGCGCGGATATGGTAGTCACTGCAATATTGGAGCAACACAATATTGATTCCGGGATCAATTGTTTATCGATAGTTCCCGCGGAAGAGCGATCAATATATGCGCAATATATCCGCAGCAAGCCGCCGCGAAAGAGTCTGCCGGAGTTTGACAGCATGGAAATGGAGTATTGGGATATGCTCCAACACATTCGTTCGCGAGATGAAGAATGGGTAGCTGGATACACCATGACAAATATGAAAACGAATACTGCGCTGTGCGCAAAAAAACACATCATCTGAATAATTTTGCTCGTGCATAAGGCAATACCTTCTTTTGCCCCAAGAAGTGTTGGCTCACCGCCTGCCACCGGCACGGCGCGGAGGTATCGTATATGACTCGGAGGGGATCAAAGATGAATACAAGACATATGAACTTTCCTGTGGAAAATGAGATCGAAATATTAGAGATGAGACTCAAAATCATAGAGGATCGGCTTGAACTGTCGTTGAAGCTCTATTCGGAAAATATGATCTCAGAAGTAATATACAATAATGTTTCGAGGTTTAGAGTTGGAGAAATATCTACGCCTTTAGTAGTGCATGGCTTTGAGATCATTGATCATTCTCAAAATGGTTGGGAAAAGGATTCAAGATATGAGATTCGAGATTTTGAGGACGATCGCATAAATTTCTTTTGTGAGAGCTTCAAATTAGTCAGATGACTAGGTGTATCAGAGATTATCGTTATGATGTTTCTGTACCATGCAACGACGGCGAATATCTTGCTTCATTTGAATAAAAGGAGTGATGACTTTGGGTAATGACGAATGGTGGACTTTAAAATTGGACTCATACGATGTCAGGGTTGATCTTATGGGATAAAAAGATGCAATTGAAGATTTGTTCCGAACGAAAAAAGTTGATTATCGCATGATTGACAACGATCAGATCGCAATTAGATCAAGATTGTTTGCACTCGATATTGATTTTTATCTTTCCTTTGTTTTTGCTCGCGAAAAAATCACCCGAATAATCATCTCGCCATGTGTAAGTCTGGAAGGCAAAGCTCTTTGTTCACGTTATAATAAGATACAAAAGGCTTTAATATCTCGATATGGTTTTCCATCTAACCGTATTTGGGCAATTATTAATTTGTTGGATAGAGATAATAGCTATTCGCGTTGGAAGAATAAAGGCGTGGAGATCGAACATTATCTTGTGGACAGATTCGGCGCGGAGGAAACTATAAAAATACAACTGAGCGGCATTGTTTGAAAATATAATGTTTGTTCAATAGAGCGCAGCCTTCGGCTTGTCCGAGGGCTGCGCTCGCGTTTTTTATTTCGGATAACATGGCAATATACCATCCGCATACAGCTCCCTTGTACTTTTTATATTTGCTCTTGACCGTTTTTGACGTTATTCCGGGTCATTCCGGGTCGTTCCGGTAAAAATAGAAATCGCATATGTCGCTGCCGCGGCCTATCGTGCCCTGCCGCTCAAAGGCTATGCCGCACATATCTCCGTATACGCGGTCGTCGCTGAAGCAGAAGGTGCCGCTCAGCTCTTTGCAACCAAGCAATTCGCAATACTTCACATAGGGGCATTGCAGAACATCGACCCGGTAATGCTTGCTGTCTGCTTCTATCTCCTCAAATCGGAAGCCCGCGTCTCCGTTGAACATAGTGCCTATCATACCGCGGAATATCTTAAAGAAAAGCGGGCGTATAAAAGGAATTTTCGTCGCGATGTGCAGGCGTTTTCTGTCAGGCTCCACACCTATCCTTACGGCGTCTTCTATCAGCGCTATGGCTTCCTCGCACGGAATATATCTTATCATCTGCTGATAGATAGCCGCCCGCGGGAAGATCATTCGTTCGGTATGTATCTTTTCCTTGGGGGAAAGCCCATTATATTTTTCGCACAATTCGTTGCAAAGCTTTACCGCGTCATTGACAAGAGCATCGGTCTGCTCCTCGCCGAGCTTTTTTCTCAGCTCGCCAAGGAGATACGAGAAGCCGCCGAGCTTTTCATAATATCTTTTGCCGATCATAATTCTGTGCTCCTACGTGTTTTCAAATTGATATCTTATTATACCATAGATCCGCTGGGGCTGCAACTGTTCCGTATTAATGATCGGGAACGCCGGGGCGGCATTTATCATTGTTTTCAAAAGGGCTTGACAGCTAACGGGTAAACAGCATCTTGACGGCGTCAACGTTCTGTGATATAATCTCAAAAAATATATTTTGTCGCTCGTTTATAGCATATTCGCTGTTTGTGGGGAAGAATTTTTGCGAAAGCCGTGTTATACTTTTCTTCGGAGGTAGATAAAAATGGATCAAATCAAGATAGGAAAATTTATTGCCGCTTTGCGGAAAGAGAAGGGCTTGACGCAGGAGCAGCTCGGAGAAAAGCTCGGCGTGACCAACAAAACCGTTTCCCGTTGGGAAAACGGGAACTATATGCCGGATGTTGAAATGCTGTCGCTGCTGTCAAAGGAATTCGGCGTCAGCATCAACGAGCTTATAAGCGGCGAGCGTCTCGTGGCGGAGGACTTCTGGAAAGCCGCCGACGATAATCTTGTCACGGCGCTGAACAACAGCACCTTTACGCTGAAAGAGAAGATAGCCTTCTTCAAGAAAAAATGGCGCCGTGAACACATCTCAACAATTATTGCATGCACAGTTGCATGGGTCGTTTTAATTGTTGCATTGAAACTTCAGGAAGTTGATGTATATCTCTGCGGCACTGTTGGCGGTATACTTGCGGTTCTTTATTATGCGGTGCTGAATAATAGAATGATGGCGTATGTGGAGAAGCACGCATATCGATCGGAGCCGGACAAGACGGTCAAAACCGAAAAATCTAACCGGTCAACAGACGATTTTTGACGCAAGCCCTCGGAGATCGCAGCTGCACCCAAGCAAAAAACTTGAGAAATTTTCGGTCATAGAGTGGCGCGGGCACAAATATTTTCGTTTATTGGGGTGAAGGACCTTCAAACCACCTGAAAGGAGTGTGAGGCAATGGAGGATAAGCAGATCGTTGAACTATATTGGGCGCGCTCCGAGGCTGCCATTTCCGAAACCGAAAAGAAGTACGGACGGTATTGTCATTATATCGCGTATCAGATCCTTTACGACGATGAGGACGCAAAGGAGGTCGTAAACGATACATATTTGAAAACGTGGAACAGTATACCCCCGCAACGTCCCGACCCATTAAAGCCTTATGTTGGTATGATAAGCCGTCAGCTTGCGCTCGATGCTTACAAAGAAAGGCACGCGCAAAAGCGCGGCGGCGGGCAGGTGCCGCTTGTTCTTGATGAATTATCGGAGTGTATTCCCGACAGCGACAGCGGTGCGGATATCGGCGAGAGCGTTGCGCTCTCCGATGCGCTGACCCGTTTTTTGCGGGCTCTGCCGCAAAAAACAAGAAATATCTTTGTGCGCCGCTATTTCTATATGAGCTCGATCACCGAGATCGCCAAGGATTTTTCCATGAAGGAAAGCAACGTAACTATGCACCTGCTGCGCACCCGAAAGAAATTAGAACGATTTTTGAGAAAGGAGGGCTTTTACCTATGACAAACATAAATTTGATCAACGCTATGGGGCGCATTGCCCCCGAGCTGATCGCAGACGCGGCGCCCGACGCCGCACAGAAAGAACCCACACATAAAGCGTGGGAAAAATGTGTTTCTGTCGTTGTAGCCGCATGCCTGTGCTTAATGATCGCAGGCGCCGCGTACTACTTTGCGGGCAATAGCGGCAATGAGCCTTCCGTGATCTATCCGGGATATACGGAAGAATCATCGTTCTATTACAAAGGCGATATATTCGAAAATGGGTTTGCGATCATTACGCACGAGGACTTCGGCGAAAATTCGATCACTCTGTTGATCGACAAAAAAAACAACGATACCCTGACCGTTGCCTTCAGAGGATGGAGGTCCGATAGCCCGGAGACGGTGGTCAACGATTTGGCGGATCTGGTTTTGTATGTTGATGGTAAGAAGGCAGGCGCGATCCCCGCGTCCCCCGGAAAATATGAAGTGAAGATCGATTATAGCCAATTTGCATTGAAATGCGATGAGCTTGATCCGTATATGTTCGTTTCGGGCGTTGGATATTTCTGCTTGAACTCCGAAGGATACAAGATCAACGGGGATGTCGATCCTTCGGATTTGACAGAATAAAGCCCATGATAGATCTATTTATTGAGGTGTAAGATGAAAAAAACAGTAACTGTGGTTGTGCTGATCTGTATGTTAGGCTTGGTTCTGAGCGGATGCAATAATTCTTCTGTTTCCTTCGATGGATTCAACGAGGAATTGCGCCGGGACATGGGAGCGGACCTTCGCCTGACCGATTTTTTGAGTGGTGAAAATGCCTATACGTTCAAAGACGGCGTTCTGTCGGTCGATATAGGAGCCGCCATGGCTGTATCCTTTGAGTGCGGTAAAGATCATATTATCGTCAACGGGGAAAAATTCAATTTGCGTTAACGCCCGCCGGCTTGAGAGGGAGCTTGGCAGGGTAGATAAAAAAAACTCAAATTGAGTTTTTGCCAGTCCGTGGGCGTCCTCACACCCCGGAAAACGAATTCTCCGCCATGCGCGAAGGTGCATGACGGAGAATTGGCGTTCCCGAGGTGATTCTGAACACAGCATTAAGCGAGGGAGTGCGACAGCGGAGCCGTGGGCAGAGATTTCGCTTAATGCCGGACTGCTTTGCAGTCCGCGAGTGTCCTCACACCCCGGAAAACGAATTCTCCGCCATGCGCGAAGGTGCATGACGGAG
>ENA-UOJS01001211-UOJS01001211.1-human-gut-metagenome-genome-assembly--contig:-C74-NODE-1211-length-22447-cov-9.518042_pt1 | contig 22447 bp, 20 predicted proteins | sample MGYA00242355_ERZ723902 | MGnify/ENA metagenome assembly ERZ723902
GCGCAATCGGACATTTGCGTAAATGAAAGGTCTGGAAAATCTTTTCTCAGTTCCTCAACGACAAAGTAGATTTCATCATTATCCCATGTGTCTCCTGCCTTCAATTTACACTGCTCTAAATCCTTTCTTGTTTCAAAGGCAACATCGCCGATTATAATTTTACCGTTTCCTTTTAAGTAGTTACGCAAGTCTAAAAGGAAGTCGCTCTTTTGCGCATCCGTCAAATGATGCAGAGAGTATGTCGCAACAATATAATCATAACGAAAGTTACGCAATGGTTCGACAAGCCCTTTTGAAAAGTCCCCTTGATATAAATGCGCATTTGGCATTTTCTCAGATGCCAACGCAATCATTCTTGATGAAAAGTCCTGCCCATAAATGGAACAGCCTCGCTCGTATAGTTTTGCCGTTAATGTGCCTGTTCCAAATCCAATATCCAGTACAACGGCATTTTCAGCTCTCACTATGGTCTGAAAAATGAACCCAAGTACCTTTTTATAACCAGCAAAAGGGTATGTGTTTTCCTCATCAGAAATGCCGACAGTTTTGTCATAGCCATCAGCCCAAAGGTCGAACTCTATGTTGTTTAGCATACTTACTTCCTCCACAAATTCCGATTTGTCGATATCTTATTATATCATAAATCTTCCCGTTTTTCAATGGTGAATTATACGGTCAAGCGCAGCGCCGGAAAGTCCACGCACTTCTTCACTGCTCGCATTACTTATTACCTTGACAAGTGAAAAGTGAAAAAGTAAAAAGTAAAACTCCCGCACTGATGTGCGGGAGTTTTGGCAGGGGCAGGAGGATTCGAACCCGCGACCCACGGTTTTGGAGACCGGTACTCTACCAGCTGAGCTATACCCCTATGCAAGGACGAACCGTGTGATTCGCCCGCTTTTTCTGTTGGTGGGCCTTTAGGGACTCGAACCCCAGACCAACCGGTTATGAGCCGGTTGCTCTAACCAACTGAGCTAAAGGCCCGTGATTAAGAGCGGATTTCTGAAACCGCTCTGCTATTTTACCATGACTCGGCGCTTTTGTCAATAACTTTTATAAAATTTGTCGAGATTTTTTAGCCGCATCGCCGAAGCCGCCGTATGATCTCTCTTATTTTATTTCTCTTCTGCCGTCAAGTGCGCGCATGAGCGTAACCTCATCGGCATATTCTATGCTTGCGCCCACAGGAACACCGTAGGCAAGGCGTGTCGTTCTTATTCCGAGCGGCGCGACGAGCTTAGAAATATACATTGCCGTAGTTTCGCCCTCTACATTCGGATTTGTTGCGAGGATAAGCTCCTTTACCTCGCCATTTCCTATACGCTCGAGAAGCTCCTTTATACGAAGATTATCGGGACCTATCCCATCCATCGGGGAAAGCGCACCGCCCAGCACATGATAGAGACCCTCATATTCCTTGACCTTCTCTATCGCCATGACGGTTTTGGCATCCTCGACAACGCAGATAACGGATCTGTCGCGTCTCGGATCCGAGCATATCGAGCATATCGGCGCATCGGAAAGATTGCCGCATATCTCGCAGTTATGTATATCATGCTTTGCCGAGATAAGGCATCTTGCAAATTCTTCGACATCAGCCTCGCTCATATCGAGAACGGAAAGCGCATAGCGCACAGCTGTCTTGTAGCCGACACCCTTGAGCCTGCCGAATTGCTCTATCAGCTTCTGCAAAGGCAAAATATAATCCATGTTTCCCTCCGAAAATGCTTTACGCTATATGTTTATCAGAAAAGACCGGGCATGCCGGAAAGCCCGCCGAAGGCTCCCGTTATCTTCTCCATTTCGGCGTTTGTCGTATCTTCAACGCGCTTTATCGCTTCGTTCACGCCTGCCACGATAATGTCGGAAAGCGTTTCCACATCGTCGGGATCTACTATTTCGGGATCGATTTTTATGGAGAGTATCTCTTTCTTGCCGTTTATTTTGATCTGAACAACGCCGCCGCCCGCGGAAATATCGTATTCTCTCGTTTCAAGCTCCGCCTGAAGTGCCGCCATATCCTCCTGCATCTTCTGCGCCTGCTTTATCATCTGATTCATGGAGGGACCGCCGCCTCCGGGTATTCTTGCTTTCATATTTCATTCTTCCTTTCCGAGTTCTTCAAATTTCTTTATAAGCTCTTCCATAGGTTCACCAAGCATATTTTCAGCCTTTTCATGCTCGAGACAGAGGATTTTTTCCGGTGGAAAATCCTTCCCCGTCGCTTCTTTTATCGCAGAGGAAACATCTGACTTGCGCTTATCATTCATCAGGCTTATGCCGAAGGGCTTGTCAAAAACCACATACAGACATCCGTCGCACTCAAATGCCGCCGAGCCGCGTATAAACGAGCCGAGCGCCATATCCGAAGCCGCAATTCGCTTCACCACATCACCCCAGCGGCGCATCGGAAGCTTTCCCGAAGCCGATTTCTTTGCCGTCTCGGCAGTCTTATCATCGGCTGATTTTTCCGCCGTCAGTGCGCCGTCCGGTGCTGACGACGATAGTGAAATTTCCGCCTTTGGCTCTTCTGCCGCAGGAGCAGCAGGTGATGCAGGAGTTACGCGCGCCGTCTCCGCTCTCGGCTTCGGCGCCGCCCTTTGCACATATGCTGCTTCCTGTGCGGGAGCAGCCGACTCCGGCTCACAGGCGCGTATCAGCGCCATCTCGGCATAGATTTTTGCCGAGGCGGGAATCTTCTGCATATTGCTTTCCGTCGTTATGAATATATCGAGTATGCGGAAAAGTGTTCCCGCATCGTAATGCTCCGCATATTCTGCGGCGGGTCTGTCTGCCCCGACCTTGCCGCGCGAGCTGATGTAAACAAGCATGTCGCGATAGAAAGCGATAAGCTCGCGCCAGAAAACGGCGATATCGCGCGATGAATTATATATTTCGTCCGTTATTTCGAGTGCCTTTGCCGCGTCTCCCGAGGAGATTGCCGTGCATATCTCGCCGAGAAGCTTTGATGAAGCCGCACCGAGCATGGATGAAGCGGATTCGAGCGTTATTTTGCCGCCCGTTCCCGAGCAGTATTCGAGCATATTCAGCGCATCGCGCACAGCACCCTGCGAAAGCCCCGCTATAAGCTTCAGTGCCTCTGCCTCGGCTTCTATTCCCTCGCCTGCACAGACCTTCTCCATCCGACTTACCATATCGTCGGGCGAAACACGATGAAAATCGAAGCGCTGGCATCTCGAGAGCACCGTCGCGGGAATCTTATGCAGCTCCGTCGTCGCGAGGATGAAAAGCACATGCTCGGGCGGCTCTTCGAGAGTTTTCAGCAGTGCGTTGAAAGCCGAGATTGAGAGCATATGCACCTCATCGATGACATAGACACGATATTTCAGCTCAGCCGGCGTATAGACCACGGCATCGCGGATATCGCGGATATCGTCAACGCCGTTGTTGCTTGCCGCGTCCATTTCGATAACATCGGTGCAGTTGCCGCTGTCTATACTGCGGCAGGCGGCACACTTACCGCACGGATCGCCGTTCACGGGAGAAAGGCAGTTTGCCGCTTTTGCTATTATCTTGGCACAGGTGGTTTTTCCCGTGCCTCTCGGACCGCAAAAAAGATATGCATGAGATATCTTGCCTGCCTGCACTTCGCTTTTCAGCACAGAGGTGATATGATCCTGCCCTACGACATCCTCAAATACCGCCGGGCGCCATTTTCTGTAGAGCGCCTGATACATTTTCCTTCCCTCCCGAAAATAAAAAGCGAGGTATAAAATCAGACCATACACCGAAAACTCGAAATGAACTTCCATGCGCTTTCCGCAGTCTCCGCTCGGAGCAGGCAACCCCACGGCACACCGGTGGCACTGCTTAATGCTGCTTGATTCCTCACCTGACATGGTTCACAGCTACCGATTGCGCGGGACCCACCCGTCATCGCGGAGATTATGCGGTGCAGACCACACAAATCCACCCCTCATAATCGGAAACCATCCCTGCTGTAGCGGATTGCAGGTACAGGGCACCGCTAATTCCCCGACCGGTATGGTCTGATTTTATATCTCGCTTCGTTTATTATAGCAGAAAAGATTGATTTTTGCAATACCAAAATAAAACTTATATAAATTTTTTTGCCGTTTGCAGACAAAAATAAGAAAAAAAGCTGTTGACAACGGCTCTTTACCGTATTATAATATAGAAAGTATATACCTGCAAATGCAAAGACGGAGAGAGTAGCATCCGAAGAAAGCCCAAAGCGAGCCGAAGACGGTGAGAGTTCGGCGGCAAGTAGCCTCATGCGAAAATCACTCCCGAGCATCGCTGCCGAAAGGCTTCTCCGATTAAGCACGCGACGGCATCCCGCCGTAATACGGGAAGCATATAAATGTATGCGAACGGGTGGTTAAGCGACGCTTTTTTGCGCCGTCCCGATTGCGGACGGTGCTTTTTTTGATTTTGCGGTAAAAAAGAAAAATTTATTCGGGAGGAAAAATTTCATGTACGAAAAAGTGCCCGCGAATCTCAATTTCGTGGAAAGAGAAAAAAAGGTCGAGCAGTTCTGGCGTGACAATAAGATATTCGAAAAGAGTATCGAAGCACGCGAGGGTTGCCCGGATTATACATTCTATGACGGACCCCCTACGGCAAACGGAAAGCCGCATATAGGTCATGTGCTCACGCGAGTAATCAAAGATATGATTCCCCGCTACCAGACAATGAAGGGAAAGAAGGTTCTCCGCAAAGCAGGCTGGGATACACACGGGCTTCCCGTTGAGCTTGAAGTGGAAAAGCTGCTCGGGCTGGACGGCAAGGATCAGATAGAAAAATACGGCATCGAGCCTTTCATCAAGAAATGCCGCGAGAGCGTATGGAAATACAAGGGCATGTGGGAGGATTTCTCCGGCATAGTCGGCTTCTGGGCTGATATGGAACATCCCTATATCACATATACGGACGAATATATAGAATCCGAATGGTGGGCGCTCCGCCAGATATGGGACAAAGGTCTGCTCTATAAGGGCTTCAAGATAGTTCCCTACTGTCCCCGCTGCGGCACGCCGCTCTCCAGCGCCGAAGTCGCTCAGGGCTATAAGGATGTCAAGGAACGCTCCGCAGTCGTCCGCTTCAGGGTAAAGGGCGAGGACGCATATTTCCTCGCATGGACGACAACTCCGTGGACTCTTCCCTCCAATGTCGCGCTCTGCGTAAATCCCCGCGAAACATATGTCAAGGTAAAGGCGGCAGACGGCTACACCTATTATATGGCAAAGGCTCTGCTCGACAGCGTTCTCGGCAAGCTCGCGCATGACGATACTCCTGCCTATGAGATAATCGAAGAATACAAGGGCAAGGAGCTCGAATATAAAGAATACGAGCCGCTCTTCGATTTCGCGCTCGATATCATAGCTAAGCAGGGCAAAAAGGCATATTATGTCACCTGCGCCGACTATGTAACGCTCACAGACGGTACAGGTATCGTTCATATCGCGCCCGCTTTCGGTGAAGACGATGCAAATGTCGGCAAGGTATACGACCTGCCTTTCGTTCAGCTCGTTGACGGCAAGGGCGAAATGACAAAGGAAACCTCCTATGCGGGACTTTTCGTAAAGAAAGCCGACCCGCTGATAATTACCGACCTCGAAAAGAAGGGGCTTCTCTTCGACGCGCCCAAGTTTGAGCACAGCTATCCGCACTGCTGGAGATGCGATACTCCGCTCATATACTACGCAAGAGAATCATGGTATATCCGCGAGAGTGCCGTAAAAGAAGACCTGCTCCGCAACAATGCGACCATAAACTGGATTCCCGAATCCATCGGCACAGGAAGATTCGGAAACTGGCTCGAAAATATTCAGGACTGGGCGATATCGCGCAACCGCTACTGGGGCGCACCGCTCAATATATGGGAATGCGAATGCGGTCACCGCCACTGCGTCGGCAGTCGCGAGGAGCTCTATGAAATGAGCGGCGACGAACGCGCAAAGACGGTTGAGCTTCACCGCCCGTATATCGACGAGATAACGATAAAATGCCCGAAATGCGGCAAACCGATGAAGCGCGTGCCGGAAGTGCTCGACTGCTGGTTTGACTCGGGCGCAATGCCTTTTGCGCAGTATCACTATCCCTTTGAAAATAAAGAGCTTTTCTTGAGCCACTTCCCCGCGCAGTTTATCTCCGAGGCAGTGGACCAGACGCGCGGTTGGTTCCATTCGTTGCTCGCCGTCTCCACTCTCGTTTTCAATAAAGCTCCTTATGAAAATGTCATCGTTCTCGGTCATGTACAGGATGAAAACGGTCAGAAGATGTCGAAATCCAAGGGTAACGCAGTAGACCCGTTTGATGCTCTTGCCAAGCACGGCGCCGATGCGATACGCTGGTATTTCTATTCAAACAGTGCTCCGTGGCTTCCCAATAAGTTTCACGATGCGGCTGTGACCGAGGGGCAGCGCAAATTCATGGGCACGCTTTGGAATACTTATGCTTTCTTCGTTCTCTATGCAAACATCGACGGGTTCGACGCAACAAAATATACGCTTGATTATGAGAAGCTTCCGGTCATGGACAAGTGGGTGCTCTCCAAGCTCAATTCGCTGATAAATGAAGTCGACGACGACCTCGGCAATTACCGCATAACCGAAACGGCGCGTGCGCTCTCCGATTTTGTGGACAAGCTTTCAAACTGGTATGTCCGCCGTTCGCGCGAGCGCTTCTGGGTAAGCGATATGACAGAGGACAAGATAAACGCATATATGACGCTCTATACCGTCCTCGTCACATTCTGCAAGCTCGCCGCTCCGATGATTCCTTTCATGACAGAGGATATATATCAGAATCTTGTGCGCAGCATAGACAAGTCCGCGCCCGAGAGCATTCATCTCTGCGATTTCCCGCAGGCAAACGAGGCATATATAGACTCCGAGCTTGAAGCGAGAATGGATGAGGTGCTCGATATTGTTGTTCTCGGCAGAGCCTGCAGAAACAGCGCCTCCATCAAGAACCGCCAGCCTATCGGCGTTATGTATGTCAAGGCGGAAAAGGTGCTTCCCGAATATTTTGTTGAGATAGTAGCAGACGAGCTGAATGTCAAGAAAGTCGAATTTGTCTCCGACGCCGCTTCGTTCACAAGCTATTCCTTCAAGCCGCAGCTTCGTACAGTCGGTCCGAAATACGGCAAATATCTCGGCAAGATAAGAACCATGCTCGCAGAAATAGACGGCAATGCCGCAATGGCGGAGCTTCGCGACACAGGCAAGCTGAAGCTTGACCTCGGCGACACGGTAGCCGAGCTTTCCGAGGAGGATTTGCTCATAGAGTCCGCTCAGATACCGGGCTATGAGGCTCTCTCGGATAACAATGTGACCGTCGCTCTCGATACCAATCTCACACCCGAGCTTATAGAAGAGGGCTTTGTGCGCGAGATAGTCAGCAAAATTCAGACGATGCGCAAGGATTCCGGCTTTGAGGTCATGGACAATATCAATATCTATTGCTCCGGCAATGATAAGATAGCTGATATCATGGAGCGCAATGCCGACTCCATCAAGAGTGAAACGCTTGCAGTGAATATAATCTTCGGAAGCGAAACGCATTTCAGCAAAAACTGGAATATCAACGGCGAGGATGTCGTCCTCGGCGTCGAAAAAATAAACAAATAATTTCGGAGGGAGAAACCATGGGAAAAGGCAAATCAACATTCTGGGCAGATTTCAAGAAGTTCATCACTCGCGGCAATGTGCTTGATATGGCAGTCGGCGTTGTAGTCGGCGGTGCTTTCGGCAAGATAACGACGGGACTTGTAAACTACATTATCAATCCTTTTGTGGGTCTTTTTCTGAAAAGCGGCAGTCTTGACGGCGTAAAAACAGTCATCACGCCCGCCGTGACAAATGCGGAGGGTGTTGTGACAACACCCGAGGTTGCCATCCTCTGGGGTGCATGGCTTCAGACAATAATCGATTTTCTCATCATTGCGCTATGCATTTTCACTGTGCTCCGCGTTATCATGAAGGTGAGAAATACACTTAATGAAAAAGAGATAAAAGCGGCAGAAGAAAAAGCCGCCAAGGAAAAGGCGGAAGCCGAAGCCGCAAAAGCGGCGGCAGATGCGGCGGCCGCGAAGAAGGAAGCCGAGGAGCAGAAGCTGAAAGCCGATGTTGCCCGTCAGGCGGAGCTTCTCGAAAAGCTCTGCAACATAATGGAAAGCAAAAAATAAACCTATACTTTCAAAAAAATGGAATCCTCGCGGATTCCATTTTTTGTTTTTGCAATGGTTTTGAATAAATGCGGTCAAACACGTCAAAAGGCGGAAATCTCTCGGATTTTCCGCCTTTTCTTCTGTCGTTTAAGTCTCTATTCCCGCAAACTGCGACATATAGAGCCCGTAATATACGCCTTCTGCGGCGATAAGCTCATTATGGTTTCCGGCTTCGACTATCCTGCCGTCGTCGAGAACTATTATCTTATCCGCATCGCGTATGGTTGAGAGTCTGTGCGCTATTATCAGCGTGGTTCTTCCCTGCATCAGATTTATCATCGCGCTCTGGATATCCATCTCCGTGCGCGTATCTACGCTTGAGGTCGCCTCATCGAGAATGAGTATCTTCGGGTCTGCCAATATCGCGCGGGCAATGGTAAGCAGCTGTTTCTGTCCCTGACTTATATTGCCGCCCGATTCATCGAGCACCGTATCATAGCCCTCGGGCATACGCGTGATGAAATCATGCGCTTTTGCCGCCTTTGCCGCCGCTTCCGTTTCAGCTTCGCTCGCCTCCGGTCTGCCGTAACGGATATTCGCGCCTACCGTATCCGAGAAAAGCACCGTATCCTGCAAAACTATCGCGATATTCTTGCGCAGCGAAGCCTTGGTTATCTCGCGGATATCCGTGCCGTCCAGCAGTATCTTTCCGCTGTCCGTCTCGTAAAAGCGCGTCAGCAGATTGATTATCGTCGTTTTTCCCGAGCCGGTCTTTCCGACTATGGCTATCTTCTGTCCGCTTGAAATCTCAAGATTGAAATTTTTCAGCACAGGTTCGCTTTGAACATATGAGAAGCATATATTCCGGAACGAAATATTGCCCTTGATATCGGCGGGTAAAAGCACCTTTTTGCCCTCGTCCGTCTCATCGTTCTGATCCGTTATCTCAAAAACACGCTCCGCGCCCGTTATCGCATTGAGTATCGAGGTATACTGGTTTGCCACCTCGTTTATCGGGCGTGTAAACTGCTTGGAATACTGGATGAAAACATATATTGTAGTGATGCCGATAAGCCCCTTCATCGTAAAGAGCGCACCGCATATTACGATAAGCAGAAAGCCGACATTGCCGATGATATTCATGAGCGGACCCATGACTCCGCCGAAAATTTCCGCCTTGATACCCGCCGTGCGGAGCTCGTCGCCCGTGCGGTTGAATTCATCTTTTATCTCGTTTTCGTGACCGAAGGCAACTACGGTTTTATAGCCCGTCACACTCTCCTCCACCTGTGAGTTTATCGCGCCGAGCAGCTGCTGCTGACGCATGAAATACCTGCGGACATATTTTGTCAGCTTTGTCGTCACAAGCACCGTCAGCGGGATTGTCACGAGAGCGACAAGCGTCATCTGCCAGCTGTGATAAAGCATCAGCGAGAAAGCGCCGATTATCGTTATGATACCGGAGATGAGCGATGTCACGGAGTTTGAAACGGTATTTGAGATATTTTCTATATCGTTTGTCATGCGGCTCATGATATCGCCGTGCGGATGATTGTCGATATATTTTATCGGGAGCTTTTCTATCTTGCGGAAAAGGTCGCCGCGCATACGGTAGACTGTTTTCTGCGAGAGCTTTGCCGAAATATGCCCCTGAATATATGTGAAAAGCGAGGAAAGCAGATATACCGCACCGAGGAGCACGAGCAGCCTTGCCATACCCGCGAAATCGACCTTTACAGTACCGTCCTCGAGGATTATCAGCTTGCCGCCCTCATCTGTCGACGGCGTGAGGAATTTCAGTGCCTCGCCCTGAATGGAAGGACCCGCGAGGTTGAGAAGCGCCGATATAATAACGCTTGCCACGAGCATAATTATCATGAATTTATTCGTGACTATATATTTGAGAAGCCTTGAGAGCGTCTTTTTCATGTTCTTCGGCTTTTCGGCTATCATGTTCATGCCGCGGCGCGGACCGCCGCCGGGACGCATATCCATCGGCTTTTTGTCGCCGCCCTGCGGTGCGCCCACGGGTTTTTGCGTATTATTCAATGCTCTCACCTCTCTTCAGCTGTGAATTGTAAATATCGCGATAAACATCGCTTGTTTCGAGCAGCTCGGCGTGCGTGCCTACGGCGGAAATGCCTCCACCGTCGAGTACGACTATCCTGTCCGCATTCATGACGCTTGCCACACGCTGCGCTATCGTGATGACCGTTGTATCAGCCATTTCGCTTCGCAGAGCTGCGGAAAGCCTTGCGCTTGTTTTCAGGTCGAGTGCCGACATGCTGTCATCAAAAATGATTATTTCCGGCTTTTTCAGTATCGCACGGGCGATGGAAAGCCTCTGCTTCTGTCCGCCCGAGAGAGACGCGCCCTTCTCCGCTATCATTGTGTTGTAGCCTTCGTTAAACGATTCTATGAAGCCGTCCGCCTGCGCTATCTCGGCGGCTTTTTTCAGCTCGGCATCGCTTGCCTCGGGATTGCCCCAGCGCAGATTTTCCGCCACGGTGCCGGAAAAAAGCTCGCTCTTCTGAAGCACGAGCGCCACCTTGCTCCGCAATGCGTCAAAGGAATAATCGCGCACATCCTCTCCGTCGAGCAGGACTCTGCCGCCCGTCACATCGTAAAAGCGCGGTATCAGATTCACAAGCGAGGTCTTGCCCGAGCCTGTGGCTCCGAGTATGGCAACATTTTCGCCCTGCTTTATATCGAGATTGATGCCCGAGAGCACGGGAGCGGAGTTTTCGGGAGAATCGGGATAGCGAAAGCTTACATTTTCAAATGTGACGCAGCCCTTTTCTCCGTTTGCTCCGTCTGCGCCGTGTCCTTCGACAACGGCAGGCTCGGCATCAAGCACCTCCTCTATTCTGCGTGCGGAAGCCGAAGCACGTGAGAAGCTCTGGAATATCATGGATATCATCATCATGCTCATCAGAATCTGCGAAATATATGTCACAGCAGCCATGATATCGCCGACAAGTATGCCGCCGACCTCGGAAACCTGCTTTCCGCCGACGGCGATAAGCGCGATAACGGCAAAGTTCAGCACTATCATCATGAAAGGACTGAGTAGAGCCATAAGCTTCTGGATTTTGAACATCGTTACCGACAAATCCTTGTTTGCCGCGTCAAAACGCTCGTTTTCGTGCTCTTCGCGCACATAAGCCTTGACGACGCGTGCACCCGTGACATTCTCCTGCACCACGGAATTGACCTTATCGAGCTTTTTCTGCACGGCATCGAACATCGGGCGCACCTTTCCGACGACAAAAAGCACCACGATAAGCTGTATCGGTATCGTCACGGCTATGACTATGCCGAATCTGGCATTGAGCGCGAGCGCCTTGATTATGCCGCCGACAAAGAATATCGGCGAGCGGAAAAACATACGCAGTCCTGTCGCCACAAACTGCTGAACCATCGAGATATCGTTTGTCATTCGCGTGACGAGCGAGCCTGTGGTGAAATCGTCCGTCTGCTCTATCGAGAGAGACATCACCTTGGCAAAGGCGGATTTGCGCAGACTGTTTCCGAAATTCTGCGAGGCATAGGAGGCGAAAAACGCCGCGCCCACGCCGAATATGCCTCCGAGAATGACATATATCAGCATCTTTATGCCCATCGGCAGTATAACATCCATCCCGCCGCCGTTTATTATACCTTCATTTACTATCTGCGCCATCACGGTAGGAAGCTCAAGATCGATAAGCACCTCGCCCACCATAAATATCGGCGACCATATGGCAATAAACCAATATGGCTTCAGATATGATAAAACCTTTTTCATCATTTCTCCCTTTCGCTCATTCCGATTTTGCCTCTTCCGTGATTCTGAGCATATTATCGCGCAGTTTTGTCAGCGTGGCGACGAGCGCGTCAAGCTCGCTCTGAGGTATACCCTCGGTCATTCTGCTGTCAAGCATATGATGTATCTCGCGTATCTTATCGTCCGTCTTTCTGCCCTTTTCCGTCAGGTAAACATGGATAACACGTGCATCGTTTTCGTCGCCTCTCCGAACCACAAGCCCGTCTGCCTCCATGCCCTTCAGCGTGACGGAAACGGTCGGTGCTTTAAGATGCGTAGCACGTGCAAGCTCAAGCTGACTTACGCCGTCCATTCTCGAAAGGTGAAAAAGAAGCTGCCTGTAACCGTTCTGCACTCCGAGCTTCTCAACCTCGCGGTTTATGATATCGCGGAAAAGCTTGGAAACCTCGTTTGTCATCATGCTCGGCAAAAATTTGCGGTCGCATTTTTTCTCTTCCATAACTGCCTCCATATTAGTTAGTTTTCAAACTAACTGTATAATACACCCTTCTGCGACTTTTGTCAATAAAAAACGAAAATATTTTTTTGTAAACAAAATGTTAATGCATGCCCCGCATATGCAGGCGCAAGGCACGGAAGAATACTATAAGAAAAATTTATCGCTTTCCGCTTGACAAAAGAAAATTTCGTGCTATAATGTTCGTAGAAAATACCCTTGTGGGGTATTTGGAGGTAATATATGAGAGAGGAAAAATACAGCGTTTCGGGTATGTCGTGTGCCGCCTGCAGCAGTGCCGTCGAGCGTGTCACGCGCAAGCTGGACGGAGTGGAGCGCGCCGATGTCAATCTGACCACAGGCAAGCTCGTCGTCCGCTACGACGAAAGCAAGGTCACGCCCGAAATGATAATCGAAAAGGTCACAAAATGCGGTTTCGGCATAGAAAAGGATTCGCCCGAAGCTGAAACAGCACCGAAAGAGAAAAAAGCGGAGCATGAGGATTACGGGCTGAAAAGGCTCATCACGGCGGCGGTTTTCTCCGTCATTCTCCTGTATGTCAGCATGGGAAAGATGATGATTTCTTCCCTGCCCCTGCCGCCCATCATGGATATGAGCAGTCATCCCGTAAACTATGCGCTGACACAGCTCCTGCTGACGGTACCCGTCATGATAGCAGGCAAGAAATTCTTTATTTCCGGCTTCCGTGCGCTTTTCCATAAGGCACCGAATATGGATACGCTCGTGGCGATAGGCAGCTCCTGCTCGTTTATCTACAGCGTGGTCATAACATACACGCTTTCCGACCACCCGCATAATGTCCATGGGCTTTATTTCGAGTCTGCGGCGATAGTGATAACGCTCGTCATGCTCGGCAAATATTTCGAGGCACGCAGTAAAAAGAAAACGAAAAGCGCCATAGAAAAGCTCATTTCGCTCGCACCCGACACGGCGCTTCTGCGCGACGCATCCGGCAATATAAAGGAAGTTCCCGCGTCCTCTCTCGTGCGCGATGATATCGTGCTCGTGAAGCCCGGCGCGAAAATTCCGCAGGACGGCATTATAACAGAAGGAAGCTCGGGCGTCGACGAATCGATGCTCACGGGTGAATCGATGCCTGTTTTCAAAAATGTCGGCGATAAGGTCATCGGCGGCAGTATAAATACCGACGGCGCACTCACTGTAAAGGTCACAAACACCGGCGCAGACAGCGTTCTCTCGAAGATAGTGAAGTTTGTCGAGGATGCTCAGGGCAAGAAAGCGCCGATATCAAAAACAGCCGATAAGGTAGCGGGCGTTTTCGTGCCGACAGTCATATCCATCGCCGTAGCGGCGGCGATAATCTGGGCTATCGCGGGCAAGGATATCGCCTTTATCCTGAAGGTATTCACTTCTGTGCTCGTCATAGCCTGCCCATGCGCACTCGGACTTGCCACGCCGACAGCCATCATGGTCGGCACTGGTCTCGGCGCTACGCACGGCATACTGATACGCGACGGCGAAACGCTTGAAGTAACACACAAGACTAATGTCGTGATACTCGACAAAACAGGAACGATAACGAAAGGCGAACCCGAGGTCACCGCCGTTATCTGCGGCGATGGCACAGATGAAGCCGAGCTTCTCGCCATTGCCGGCTCTGCGGAATCTCTCTCCGAGCATCCGCTCGCGCAAGCCATAGTGAAATATGCCGATGGCAGAAACGCCGCAAAAAATGACGTTTCGGATTTCCGTGCTATCTCCGGCAAGGGGATTTCATGCAGGGTCGACGGCAGCGATATCCTGATAGGAAGCAGCAGGCTGACAGCCGAATCCGCAGTGCTCAATCCGCTTGAAGCCGATGCCGTTTCCCTTGCCGCCAAGGGTCAGACACCCATGAGCGTCATTAAAAACGGTAAGGTCATAGGTATAATCAGCGTTGCCGATACGATAAAGGAAACAAGCCGCGAAGCCATAGCAAAGCTTCATAAATCGGGAATAAAAACGGTCATGCTCACGGGCGACAACCGCGCCGCCGCCGACTATATCGGCAAGGAAGCGGGCGTTGACGAGGTCATCGCCGAGGCACTTCCCGAAGATAAGGCGAGAATAGTCGAAGAATATCGCAGCAAGGGCAATACCGTAATGATGGTAGGCGACGGCATAAACGATGCGCCTGCCCTCACGAGTGCCGATGTCGGCTGTGCTATCGGAAACGGAAGCGATATAGCCATAGAATCGGGCGATATCGCGCTGATGAAGAGCGACCTTGCGGATGTATATCGCGCGATAAAGCTGAGCCGCTATACGATAACAAATATCAAGGAAAATCTCTTCTGGGCTTTCTGCTACAATACTGTAGGCATTCCCGTGGCAGCCGGTCTGCTCTATGCCTTCGGCGGTCCTCTGCTCAATCCCATGATAGCTGGACTGGCGATGTCGCTCTCCTCTGTCTGCGTCGTATGCAATGCCCTGCGCCTGAGAGGTAAGAAATTATGAGTGAAAAAGAAATATGCCCCTGTTGCGCACGGAAAAAGGAGCGCACACCCGAGGAGCACCGTTCTCTGCAAAACCGTCTCAGCCGTATAGAGGGGCAAATCCGCGGACTTCGCAATATGATTGACAATGACGCCTACTGCATTGATGTGCTCACGCAAGCCTGCGCCGCCAAAAGTGCGCTTGAAGCCTTTATGCGCGAGATGATAGCAAGCCATATGAAAACCTGCGTGGCACACGACCTTCGCGAGGGCGATGACAGCAGCATAGACGAGCTGGTAAATATACTGAAAAAAATTTAATTGCCGAAAGGCGGAAAGGAAATAAAAATGACTGTACTTAAAGTGGAGGCAATGCACTGTCCGCATTGCGTGGCAAGAATAGAAAAGGCTCTTTCCGAAGCGGGACTGAAATTCTCGGTTTCGCTCGAAAAAAAGACCGTCACGATAGACGGCTGTGACGGTTGCGTCAAAAAGGCTGTCGGTATACTCGATGACCTCGGCTTTGATGCCGTAAAGGCGTAAAATAGCATGAAAAGTCCCGCGCGAGCGGGACTTTTTCTTTTATTTATTATTTTTTCCGAGACGCTCAGCCATAGTCAGAAGCGCGGTCATATCTTCATCGGAAAGTCCCTTTGCGGCTTCACAAAGCCTGCCGAGCAAAATAGGATTGTCCGTTTTCTCATCGAAAAATTCTTTCGGCGTTACCCCGAGATAATCGCACATATATAAAAATTCCGACATCGACGGCAATGCTCTGCCAGAGGTAATGGCTCTTATATAGCTGTCGCTGTGACCGAGGTCGAGACTCATTCTGTATTCAGAAACATTCTTTTTTATGCGAAGTTCGGTGATTCTCGCCCGAATATATTTCTCATCCTGCATATTCAAATACCTCCGTTTTTATTATTTTACCGTATATCAATTTCGAATATTGGTAATTTAATCATCAACATATATTGACACATAGTTATTAAATCACTATAATTATGTAAAAGCACATGTGATTTTATATAATTCGGAGGTTAATAAGCTTTCATGTCGGCTTTCAGAGTTTCGCTAATAGGTCACAGAATAGTAGATAACATCGACGAAATCGAACAAAAAGTATCGTGTGTAGCAAAAAACATCATACTAAAAAACGAATATACTGCATTTTACATAGGAAGAAACAGAGACTTTGATATAATCGCCGCTTCTTGCATAAAGAAAGTTCAAAGCGAGCTGAACAGATTTTCATCATCAATATTTCTCGTTCTTCCTTATACTGTTTCAAACTTGGAGTATTATGAAAAATATTATGATGCGGTAATAATACCCGATGAATTATCGGCGATTCATCCGAAATCAGCAATAACAAAAAGAAATGAGTGGCTGATAAGCCACTCGGATCTTCTTATCGCATATGTTGTACGCAGTAGCGGCGGCGCCGCCACATGCCCGAAAAAAGCCGTAAAAGCAGAATTGCCGATTATACTGCTGTAAATTCCGCAACATTACATCGCCTTTCGCAAGTCCCGCTCGCGCGGGACTTTTCTGTTTTCGTTCATATTCACGTTTCCCGCCGAATAAGATTTACCGAAACAAAAAATGCGAAAGCAAAAAGCGGAGGAGCAATATGAACACAAATAAGTACAAGCCCGAAGGAATGAATTTCAGCGCGGAGCAAAGTGATTTTTCACTTGCGGCGCTCGAAAAAGCAAAAGAAACAGGCAGGATACTCGAGGCTGTGGCAAGCGTTTGCACACCCGAGATGTCGCTGAAAGTAAATCTCGGCTCTGTTATCGGCATCATCCCGAAAGAAGAAGCGGTACTCACGCAGGCGGGCGAAGAAATAAAGGATATCGCCGTCATAACCCGTGTGGGCAAGCCCGTATGCTTCAAAATAACAGGCTTTGAGAAAAGAGGCGGCACGACAGTAGCCCTGCTCTCGCGCAGACTCGCGCAGGAGGAATGTATGCGCGCCTGTCTCATGTGCCTCGAAGCAGGCGATGTTATCGATGCAAAGGTGACTCATCTCGAACCCTTTGGTGCCTTCTGCGATATAGGCTGCGGCATAGTTTCACTCCTGCCGATAGATTCCATTTCCGTTTCCCGCATATCTCATCCGCGCGACCGCTTCTATACGGGAATGGAGATAAAAGCCATAATAAAAAGCATAGATTACGACAGCGGCAGGATATACCTTTCGCACAAGGAGCTGCTCGGCACATGGGAAGAAAATGTCGCCCGCTTCTCCGTCGGTCAGACGGTATCGGGCATCATCCGCAGTACTGAACCGTACGGCATATTCATCGAGCTTGCGCCGAATCTCGCAGGGCTTGCCGAGGTAAAGGAAGGTGCGGTTACGGGGCAGACCGCCGCAGTATACATAAAAAACATCATTCCCGAGAAAATGAAGGTCAAGCTTGCACTTATAGATTCATATTTCCCTGCCTCCGCTGTGCCCGCTCAGTTTGAGTATTTCACAGATACCGCACATATAGACAGATGGGTTTATTCGCCCGAAAATTCGTCAAGAATAATAGAAACGGTATTCGGCGACGAAATTTAATAAATATTTATAATTTATTCTTGAATTATTCTCCTCTTTGTGCTTTAATATAGATAATGTAAATTTCCCGAGGAGAATATAAAATGACAGAGTATTCCTTTACAAAAGCCGTTCCCGTCTGGGAGGAAGGCAAAGAAAAAGAAATGAACTATTGGCTCTGCTTCCGCGCCGAGACAGGAAAGCATGAAAGCATCACTCTCGCACTGACAGGCTCAAGCGCATACATCGTCAAGGTAAACGGAGCCTTCGTCGCATTCGGTCCCGCGAGATGTGCGCATGGCTACTATCGCGTAGACGAGCTTGATCTCTCTTCCCTTTGCACGCATGATAAAAATATAATAACAATAACCGCGCTCGGCTATAACTGCACAAGCTTCTATCATCTCTGCCAGCCCTCGTTTCTCTGTGCGGAGCTTATCTGCGACGGCAAAGTGACCGCCGCAACGGGAGACAGCGGCTTTACGGCACGCTATATTGCAGAGCACGAACAGAAGGCGGAAAAATTCAGCTTCCAGCGCACCTTCACCGAGGTTTATAATCTCGATGGGTCATACCGCGATTTTGAGGTAGCTTCCGATGTCTCTTCTTTGGCACAGGTAAAACTCGTGCCAACGGAGAAAAAGGCTTTCATCGCACGAGACAGCGCATTGAACTCATACTATCATGTGCCGGCAAAGAAGATCGTGCGCCGCGGCGCATTTGATGTCGGCGACTACAGCGCAACCATCGGTTACGGCAGACACATCAAGGAAATCTCATATAAAATGACAGGCTTCACGCTCGATGAGGTGACAACAAACTCCCTGCTTGAGGCAAGAAATATCGAAAATAAGGATATCACTGTAACGGATATCGCCGCCGACTGCGCCGATATCGAAAAAAATCATTTTGCCGTTTTTGAAATGGAAAGAAATACCACGGGGCAGATAGAATTTGATATCGTCTGCGAGGACGATGCCGAGGTGCTTGTAACATTCAGCGAGCTTCTCGAAAAGAGCGGAAGCGAGCCCGTCGATTTCCGCCATGCGGGGCTTGTCTGCTCCATGATATGGCGGCTGAAAAAGGGTGAATATCATCTCTCCACCGCCGAACCGTATACGGCGATGTATATTAAATTTGCGGCAAAAAAGGCAAATATCCGCGTTTCCCGCGTCGGCATGAATTATTTCGGTGCCGATATGCCGAAAAAGGCATATGCGGGAAGTGACAAGGCACTCGGCGAAATATTCGATGCCGCCATAGAAACATATCGCCAGAATACTTTCACCATATATATGGACTGCCCCTCGCGCGAACGTGCCGGCTGGCTCTGCGACAGCTTCTTTACCTCACGCGTGGAAAAGGTGCTGACAGGAAAAAGCGAGACAGAAAAGGTTTTTCTCGAGAATTTCCTGCTGCCGGACAGCTTTGAAGCACTCCCGCACGGTATGCTGCCGATGTGCTACCCCGGTGACCACAGAAACGGAAATTTCATCCCGAACTGGGCAATGTGGTATGTGCTTGAGCTGGAGGAATATCTCGGACGCACAGGCAACCGTGCCCTCATCGATACGGCAAAGGAAAAGATATACGCTCTGCTTGATTATTTCCGCCGCTTTGAGAACGAATATTCCCTGCTCGAAAAGCTTGACGGCTGGGTTTTCGTTGAGTGGTCAAAATCAAATGAGCTGACACAGGATGTAAATTTCCCGACAAATATGCTCTATGCGCGCATGCTCGAAAGCGTTGCCCGCCTATATGACGATGCAAACGCCATGGAAAAGGCACAGAAAATAAAAGATGCCGTGAACACGCTTTCCTTCACGGGCGAATTTTACTGCGACAATGCCGTGCGCAGTTCCGACGGAAATCTCGTTCTCTCGGATAAATACACCGAGAGCTGCCAGTATTATGCATTCTTCTGCGGCGTGGCAACCTTTGACAGCCGCCCCGGACTCTGGCAGATAATGCGCGACGATTTCGGTCCCGGCAGAGTCGATGTATGGCCGAATTTCCGCGAGGATGCCAAGTGGAAAAATGTATATCCTTCAAACGCTTTTATCGGCGATTATCTGCGTCTCGAGCTGATTTATCTCTTTGGAGACTATGATAAGCTGACGGCAGATATCAAGAGCTTCTTTACGAAAATGGCTGAAACAACAGGCACACTCTGGGAGAATGAAACCTCAAACGCAAGCTGCAATCACGGCTTTGCCTCTCATGTGCTCTATTGGATGGATAAGCTCGGCATGATAAAAAATGTATGAGGTCACCGACGTATATAAAAAATGAAAAACAAAAAGAAACTGATCAAATATATTGTCATGGCAGCCGTGATAATCGCCGCCGTGATATACTTTCTCAAAAATCCCGTATCGGCGGATAAGCTTTCTGCCCTGCTTGAAAAGAATAATCCGAAAGCCGCCGCAGTGCTCCTGCTGCTCTTCTCGGTCAAAGGCTTCGTGCCCGTCATACTCTATATGGCACTTGCCGCGGCTTGCGGTCTGCTCTTTGATTTAAAGTATGCCATACCGATAGCCATAGTCGGCACGGTGCTCAATTTCACCGTTTCGTATCTTATCGGCAGAGTCGGAAAAAACGATGTCAATGCGATGATAGAACGCCATGAGAAGCTGAAAAAATATTATACCAAGGGCGAAAAATATTCGTTTGTGCTTTCGCTTGCCCTCCATGCCGTGGGACTCCAGAGCGAACTGCTCGGTACATTCTTCGGCTCGCTCGGAATGCCGTATCTGCCGTATATAGTGAGCAGTGTCATCGGTACATTTCCCGGCGCCGTGATATGGATAATCCTCGGCGGCAAGAGAACGCACCTCTCATGGTATGATTTCATTCCGGTCGCCATAGATCTGATAATAATCGGCATATCGCTCTTCTACCTGAAGAAAAAAAGCGCAAAAGCGGCGGCAGAATCAGCCCCTGCAGAAATCAAAAAAGCAAAATAACTGAATAAGTCATAACCACCGGCTAAGCCGGTGGCTTGCACAGCCCTATAAGGGCATGGTGCCGGCAGGGCTAAAAGCCCTCTGAAAAAGTCTGACATTTGCAAATTTGCACTGCAGTCGCAAATGCGACAACAACTACTTTTCGCCTCCCTTGTGTAAAGGGAGGCTGGCGTATCAATACAAAATTCACCGATGTTCCCGCGCGTTTTATGCCCCGTTTATTTTCCTGTGGAGCCGAAGCCTCCGCTTCCTCTTGCCGTATCGCAAAGCTCGTCCGCTTCCTCAAAATCGGCATAGACATACGGCGCGAAAACCATCTGTGCTATTCTGTCTCCCATGGAAACCGTACGTGCAACATCACCGTGATTATGCAGAGCGACGACTATCTCCCCGCGATAATCGCTGTCTATCACGCCGACCTTGTTTGCGGGCGCAAGTCCGCTCTTGCAGGCAAGTCCGCTTCTCGCATAGATAAGCCCGACAAGCCCCTCTGGGATTTCAAGCGAAATGCCCGTATGGACAAATGCGGTCTTCCCTGCTTCTATTGTCATTGGTTCATCGCAGAGCGCATAAATGTCCGCACCTGCGGAAAATTCGCTTCCGTATGAGGGAACTGTCGCCCTCTCGTCAAGTTTTTTTATTCTGAGTTTTGTCTTGTTCATATAATATACCTCTGAAAATATTTACAACGATATTCTACCATAATTTTTTTGTGCTTTCAAGCGTTTTGCATTAAATACCGATGAAAAAACAAAAATATATTGACGGCTGCCGCAGTCGGTGGTAGAATAAAAGCACAATACTTTTCGGACGGTAATAAAACTTGAAAAAAATGATTTCTGTTGTCTTAGCGGCAATAATTCTCTTTTGCATCGGATTTTCGCTCTGCACTCATGCGAAGGAAAGCGGAGATTACCTCATTTTCGGCGATTCGATAACCACAGGCTATGGTCTTGCCGATAAAACGATGCGATTTGCCACGCTCGTTTCAAATAAGCTCGGTATTGCCGAGCGGAATTACGGCGTTGACGGTGCGACAAGTGCCGACCTTCTCGCAAAAATAAACGGCAGTGAGGAAATAAAGCGCAATATAGCAGGCGCGGAATTTATTTCCGTTTCGATAGGCGGAAACGACCTGCTTGATAAATACAAATATATACTCCCGCAGGCGCTCGGGCTGGATGTTGCCGATCACTCTGCCGAAATCGACGCTGCATATACGGCTTTTGATAAAAATCTCCGCGCGATATTTGCGGCTATCCGTGAGCAAAATCACGATTGCAAGGTGTATATACAAACGCTCTATAATCCCTACGGCAACCTCACCGTGATGGACAGATACAATGCGGGAACATTGCTTGACCCGTATATCGTCAGGTTAAATAATATAATCCGCACGCGTGCCGCGGAAAAGAACTGCACTGTAGTCGATGTCGCCGCCACGCTCAACGGAAATAAGGCTTGCTTCTCTACTGCAAGCAATATTTCGGCACAGGATATCTGGGCACTCATGAACGGAACGCTCGACTATACAAAGTTTGATTTTCATCCGTCGGCAGTCGGGCATGCGGAGATAGCAAAGCTGCTTGAAAAGCATATTGCGGCAGATTATCCGCAATTTTCCGAGAGTGAAACAACTACGTCAGCCACGGCTACAACAGCGACCACAGCTACTACTACGACAGCCACAGCTACAACTGCCACTACAACAACTGCGACAACCACCACTACTGCAACCAGCGCAACGGCTACGACCACAACCGAAGCGACCACGGCGGAAACAACCGCAACTGCTGCAACTACTACAATCGCCACAACCGCTGTTATCACTACAGCCGAAACTACTACAACTGCCGCCAAAGTCACATCAGCCATCGCCACCGTGCAGCCAACCTCCGGCACTTCTTCCGAAAGCGGAAATTCATTTGTCAAGGCGGGTCTGCCGATAATATGCATTATCGTGCTCCTCGGCGGCGCATATGCTGTTTATGCGGTGAAGAAAAAGAAATAATGATATACAAAAAACGGGAAGCCGCATGGCTTCCCGTTTCAGTCTG
>ENA-UOJS01001212-UOJS01001212.1-human-gut-metagenome-genome-assembly--contig:-C74-NODE-1212-length-22446-cov-5.466393_pt1 | contig 22446 bp, 13 predicted proteins | sample MGYA00242355_ERZ723902 | MGnify/ENA metagenome assembly ERZ723902
GTTTTCAGATAGACCCTAAGAGAGAGGAGAAGGAATTTTCTTGATTTTCGGCAAGCATATCAATGTCTATTACCGCAAGTACGCGCTGGCTCTGCTAACGGGGCTGCTGGCGTTGTTTACCGTGGACTACTTGCAGCTGAAGGTGCCTGAAATTTATCAGTTGGTCATCAATGGACTGAATCAAGGATACATTGTGGAAAACGGCGTACAGGTGCCCTTTGATATGGCGTTCCTGCTGGACAGGATCTGCATGCCCATGGTCGGCATCATCCTTGCCATCGTCTTCGGCCGTTTCCTGTGGCGGGTAACGATCTTCGGCGCGGCTACTAAGGTGGAGACGGACCTGCGGGATAAGATGTTCCGCCACGCAGAAGACCTGAGCCGGGAGTATTATCAGGTGAACAAGGTGGGCAATCTGATGAGCCTGTTCACCAACGATCTGGACACTGTTCAGGAGTGCTACGGCTGGGGCTTCATGCAGTTCTTTGACCCCATCATTCTGTGCTCTCTGGCCATTACCAGAATGTGGCGCATGGATCACCTGCTCACCGTCCTGTCCCTGATCCCCATGGGGCTGCTGTTCGCCAGCGCCGCGGTGGTGGGCAAGAACATGACCCGGAAGTGGGACTACCGGCAGAAGTGCTTCTCCGATCTGTCCGACTTCGCTCAGGAGAGCTTTTCCGGAATTGCCGTCATCAAGGCCTTTGTGAAGGAGGCCAAGGAGCTGATGGCCTTTGAAAAGCTGAACCGGGACAGCGAGGACTCCAACATCGCTTTTACAAAAACCTCCGTACTGATGCGGATTCTGGTGACCACCTTCGTGGAGAGCGTCATCTGCGTGATTCTGGGCTACGGCGGCTATCTGGTCTACAAGGGTCAGTTCAACGCCGGTCAGCTTATGGAGTTCATCGGCTATTTCAACGCCGTGGTCTGGCCCATTATGGCTGTGGCCGATCTGATCGACATGACCTCCCGGGGCAAGGCATCCCTGAAGCGGATCAGTGAGCTGCTGGACGCGCCCAAAAACGTTTTTGACCGCCCCGGCGTTCAGGAGCTGACGGACCCCAGGGGCGAGATCGAATTCCGCGACCTCAGCTTTACCTACCCCGACGGGGATATCCCCGCGTTGGAGCATGTGTCCTTTACCATCCGCCCCGGCGAGAGCATCGGTCTGGTGGGCAAGACCGGCTCCGGCAAGACCACTCTGGTAGACCTGATCCTGCGCACTTACAATGTAAACGACGGGCAGCTGTTCCTTGACGGCAGGGATGTGAACGACCTCTCCATCCGCTCCGTCCGTGACGCCTGCGCCTATGTGCCTCAGGACAACTTCCTGTTCTCGGACACCATTGAGAACAACATCGCCTTCGGCAAGTCCGAAACCGTCTCTGAGGAGATCCGCCGGGCAGCAAAGCTTGCGGATATTGACGGCAATATCTCCGAATTCCAGATGGGCTATCAGACGGTACTGGGCGAACGGGGCGTTACCGTCTCCGGCGGCCAGAAGCAGCGTATCTCCATCGCCCGGGCGCTGATGAAGGATGCGCCCATTCTGATTCTGGACGATTCCGTGTCCGCCGTGGATACCAAAACGGAAAAGGCCATTCTGGACAACCTGCGCGCCACCCGGGCGGGCAAGACCACCATTCTCATTGCCCACCGTATTTCCACCATCGAGCAGATGGACAAGGTGCTGTTCATTGAGGACGGCCGTCTTGCGGGCTTTGACACCCATGACAGGCTGTACACGGAAAACCCCGCCTACCGCAAAATGGTAGACTTGCAGCGGCTGGAGGAAGAAGGAGGTGCGGTCAATGCGTGAGTATCTTCCCCTTCTGATCGTCTGCGCCGTCATCGGTGTGTTTACGATCCTGTTCCTTGCGGCCTATGCTGTGCTGAAGCGAAAAACCAAAGAGGAGACCAGCGAACGGCATATGTCCGACAGCGAGATCATCAGAAGACTGCTGGGCTATGCCAGACCCTATAAAAAGGATTTCGTTCTGGTGTTCCTCATTATGCTGGTGTCCATCGCCTATGATGTGGTGTCCCCCCTGCTGGTGGCAGACATTCAGGGCACCATCAAGCAGAGCTTTGAGCTGTCCCAGCTCTATTCGCTGGTTGCCGTGTACGCGGGCATTCTGGCGGTGTCCATGGTCTGCACCTATTTTCAGGCCATGATCCTGCAGAAGACCGGCCAGAAAATTCTGTCCCAGATCCGTCTGGACACCTTCACCCACATTGAGCAGCTGTCCCACGCCCAGCTGAACCAGATCCCCGTGGGCAAGCTGGTGACGAGAGTCACCAACGACCCCAACTCCATCAGCTACCTGTTCACCAACATTCTGGTGACGCTGGCGAAGAACTCTCTGGTGATCATCGGTGTGCTGGCGGCCATGCTGATCCTGAATTACGCCCTGACGCTGATGGTGCTGTGCTTTGTGCCGTTCCTGGTGATCTTTACCATCATCTTCCAGAAGTTCTCCCGCCATGTCCACCGCACGGTCAACAACGCCCGGACGGATGTGAACACCTACCTGTCCGAAAACCTATCCGGTATGAAGGTCACCCAGATATTCAACCAAGAGCAGCGGAAAATGGACGAATTTCTGGCTCGCAGCAAGCGCCTTGAGAAGACCAAGATGAACCGGATGTTCGTCTTCGGCATCTTCCGGCCCATGGTATACATGCTGTTCGTCACATCCAACCTGTTCCTCTTCTATATCGGCTGCAAGGGTTATATCAAGGACACGACCTTTCTGGGGCAAACCATTACCAGCGAGACGGTGGTCGCTTTCTATATGTATATCTCCCGGTTCTTCAACCCCATTCAGGCGCTGGCCGAGCAGTTTGATATGCTGGAGCAGTCCTTCGCCGCGGCGGAGAAGATATTCACCATTCTGGATATGGTTCCCGAGGTGGTGGACGAGCCGGACGCCATCGAGCTGAAGGAAATGAAGGGCGAGATCGAGTTCAGGGACGTGTGGTTTGCCTATAATCCCGGCGAGTGGGTGCTGAAGGGCGTTTCCTTCCATGTGTATCCCAAGCAGACCGTGGCCTTTGTTGGGGCTACCGGTTCCGGAAAGTCCACCATCCTGAGCCTGATCTGCCGGAACTATGATATCCAGAAGGGGCAAATTCTGATCGATGGCATTGATATCCGGCACATTAAGATCGCCTCTCTGCGCAGCCACTTCGGACAGATGCTTCAGGATGTATTCCTGTTTGCGGGGGACATCCGCAGCAACATCGTCCTGCGCTCCGACAACGTGACGGATGAAGACGTCTGGCAGGCCTGCCGGTATGTCAACGCCGACGGCTTCATAAGGAAGCTGGATGGCGGTCTGGACGAGGCCGTCCGGGAGCAGGGCAACAACTTCTCCGCGGGTCAGCGGCAGCTGCTGAGCTTCGCCCGGACCATTCTGCACAAGCCCTCCGTCATGATCCTGGACGAAGCCACCGCCAACATCGACACGGAGACGGAGGTACTCATTCAGGACTCTCTGGAGAAGATGAAGAACATCGGCACCATGCTGATCGTAGCCCATCGCCTGAGCACCATCCAGCATGCGGCCAACATTATCCTGCTGTCCCACGGCGAGATCATGGAGCAGGGCACCCATCAGGAGCTTCTCCACCTGAAGGGGCGCTACTACCAGCTCTATACCCTCCAGTTCCGCAAGCAGCAGCTTCAGGAGAGCTGACGGGCAAATCGGGTAAAAAGACATAAGCCCGGGCACGAGCGATACGACCGCTCTGTGTCCGGGCTTGCATTTTGGAAGAAGGCGCTGCCTCAATACGTCAATGTTCGCGGTCTGTGTCCGTCAATTCAGCCGTCAGGCGATGCCTTCCTGATTAAAATTAAGATTTTAATCAGGAAATAGTATCAGGTTTCCGGAAACAGCGCTTTCTGCTATCCTTGCCATTCGCTCTGCGGGTAACAGTCCGGAAGCAGCACATCTACGGTATGACCTGACCACAGGCGCTTGACAGCGATATCAGCCGCAGGCTACTTCCTGATTCAATGGCAGTTCCAGCAGTTCAGGGTGTGTGAGCAGATGCTGTATGATCTTGAGCGAACGGGCAAAGTAGAAGCCGTCCGCAATGCGTTCGTCCAGTGTGAAACCGATATCCACCACATCCCGCACCTCGCGGCTGCCGTCCCCGGCGATCTTCTCACTCTTGCGAATGGTGCCGATGGCCGCCATAATGGAGCTTGAGCCGTAATTGTTGAGATGATGGTAGACGCTCGGGCATTTGATGCTGCCAAGATTGGTGAGGAAGACGGTGGCAAAGTTCGGGTCATCCTGCCGCAGGAAGTCGGGCACCTTGCCAAAGAAGTCCAGTGTCTTGATGATCCAGATGACAAATGCCAGAACCGGACGCGGCAGCTTTTTGAGCACGTCCATCGCGCCATTCACACCGTCGTTCTTTTCCGTGCGGGCCTTGTGAACCTTGCCGACGACCCGGTGCGTCACCTCGGTGAGCGTCCAGTCTTCCGGCGCGGAGATGACCACGAGGGACTCCTCGCTGTGATCCTCGAAGCGTTTCTTGGCTACGAAGCCAAGGGTAATTTCGTCGCGCTGGTAAAAACGCCGGCCGGAGATGAAGCTGTTGAGCTGCGGGCGAAGATATATCGTTTTTGCGACAGCCATAAGAATGCAGTGAAAAAGCGTGGCGCGGTATTCTTCCTCGCCCTCGTTCTTCCGTGCGATGTAGCGAAGCGCCTCTGTCACGTCGAATTCCATATTGACGTAGACCTCGGCATCCGTGCGGTGGTTCATCAGATGCGGCAAAATGACATGGAGCGAATCCATATCGCGGATCCAGCGGGCGTCTTTCCGGTCGCCCCAGCGTTTCTTTGTCGTGTTGCTCATAGTGTGTCCTCTTTTCTTTCTTTTTTCGGGCCGAAGCCCCTGAAGATGCCCTGCGCACCCTCATACGCAGAAATCTTCGGATAACCTATGCAATCATTACTTCCTTAAGTAATGGAAAGCCCCATGCCGGTTTTGCATCTTAGTTCCCGCCTTTCGGGCGGTGTGCTTTTTCAACCTCTTCCTTCAGCGCGGCAGCAGATTTTGTTCCATAATCCCCCTTCCCTGAAAAGTTCCGAAATTCTAATCCATGATACTACGATTTTGGAAAGGATGCAAGAGGTTTCCTCGCGCATTCCGGAAAATGGAAAATGCGGTATAGCCTCAGCACCCCCCATCCATTCCGCGGAAAGCGGACTGGATGGGGCTGTTTGTCTACGTGAGACTGCTTTTTTTTCACAGCATATGCGCCGGAAAAAGTCGATGTCGGCGTTTTTTGGACCTCGTTTCTGGAAAAATTTTTCCGATTCGACGAGAAAAACAGTTGCGCTTATCCCAGCTGTATGTTATACTGGTGGTGCATATACCATCCCGGAATGGCGCTGACCACGCGTTCCCGCGGAGTACGGGAAACGCACAGAACTGAAAGGAACGGAACAGCTATGAAGAAACGACTGCTCAGCATCCTGCTCGTGTTTGTCATAGTGCTCTCCACGCTGCCCATCCCGGCCTTTGCCGAGGACGGCGGGGAAGCAGCCCCCACATGCATCTGCGAAACGGCTTGCACGGCAGAAGCCATGAACGAAGACTGCCCAGTGTGCGGCGCGGAAGGTGCGCACCTGCATGACTGCGCAAAGTACGTCGAGGGCGCGGAGAATCCGGCGGAGACCACCACTCCCACCGCCGAACCGGTGAATGTCGGGGAAACCGAAGCCACCACTGCGCCCGTCGTTCCCGAGACTGAAAAGGACGAGACTCAGCCGGAGAGCGAAAATGATGCCGAAAGCATTGAGGGCGGCGAAGAGACTCTTCCCGAAGATGCGCCGGATACGCTCGCGTTGGACGCGGAAAATCTCATCAGCGTGCAAAGCGGCGAAACCATGTCGGACGAATTGTATGATTCGCTGTCCTATGCCACATTCACGCTGTCCGCAAGCGAGTACCAGTGCGGCGAGGCGGGGCATACCGGCTCCATAACGGATATATGCCTGAACAGCGTTGACCTGTCGGACTGGGATGCAAACCGGAAAATCAAGGTGAATTTTGATATTTCCTTCCAATGTGATACGCCGGGCTGCCCGCGCGGGAAGGAGATGAACCGGTATAACAAGACAAGAACCTTTACCGACTCGGATTCCTGCCACACGCCGGTCTCCGCCACTGCCAATTACAGGAAGGCATGCAGCAGCAATAACAATGATCTAATCGTGCTGACCCTGACCTCCAACAAGAGCATCGCCTACAAGGAATACTTTCCGAAAAAGGAAGCCACCTGCACCGAGGCGGGCTATGAATCCTACTGGATGTGTGGCAGCGATGCGGACAGCAACAAGTGCCGGAAGATATTCTCGGATGAGGACTGCACAAAGGAGCTTGCCGCGCCCATCGCGATTCCCGCGAAGGGACACTATTTCCCTGCAAGTGCCTATCACGCGGAACTGCCTGGCACCTGTACCGATATCGGTCATGTGGAATACTGGCATTGCGGCCAGTGCTACAAGTATTTTACCGATAACACCGGCACAACGGGGATCCCGAACATAATGCTCCCCAAGGATAAGGATAACCATGCCCAGGCGCCGCAATATATCGCTGACGACGTACATCATACGGCAAAATACAATTGCTGCAACACGACGATCCCCATGGAAGCACACAGCTTTGACTATGGCGTGTGTGACGTATGCGGCTACGTAGCCACTTTCCTGGTACAGAGCGGCAGGGAGACTGCGTACTTTGGCTCGTACAACGATGCAATGGCCGCGCTAGCGCGGGAAGGCGCGACGTTTCTAATGGTGCTGAGAGACTATGACGGTACGATCGATATCAATGTAGACGGGAAACGTACCGTCCTGATCGGCGACGCCAGAACAAATGTCCGCGTGAGTGGCATCAACATAAACGGCGGAAGCGTTACCATATCGAATTACGGAACGGTTGGCTCTCTTACGAACAATGCCGCCACGATCCTCGGCAAAGGCGGCGGCAGATATGACGCGATCCGGAATAACATGGGCGACGTCGGGGCGCTTCTCGGCAGTTGCATTGTGTATAAAACAGAGGACGGCGTGTTCCTGCGTTCCAAAGATGAAGCTTGCAAGGCCGACAGCATTCAGAATGTCCGTGTCATTGGCGCTCCGATTTCGTACATCGAGATCACCGGCGCGGGCAAAGGCACCGGTGAAGAGTATGACGTCAGGTATGCCCATACGGTAAAAGCGGGAGAAACGGTGACGTTCCGATCGGATGTGTACCAGATCAGCGGTGCTACCGCCGCTGGTGCTGTCATCACATCCTGGGACTGCGGAACCATACCCGCGGAAAATGTCGATGTGCAGACATCCAATGGGGGCTGGAGATCGACGCTTACTCTGACGAACATTACACCTGGCGTATATCCTCTGGTCTGCACGGTGAATTCTGACAACAACGGCGAAATCTATTCCGTTCGCGCAACCGTCACACTCGCCGCGGAGGCGGGCGAGACAGAGTATACCCTCACCTTCGACGCCAACGGCGGCACCGGCGCTCCGGCTGCCATGACCGGCGAGACAAACACCTTCGTGATTCCCGACACCATCCCGACACGGGACAATGCCCACTTCGGCGGCTGGGCGCTCACTGCCGGAGCCGACAGCCCGCAGTACCAGCCCGGCGATACTGTCACCATCGACGGTGGGATGAAAATGACCCTCTACGCCTACTGGAGGGCGCACGGCGACGGTAACGGCGACGGCTTCTGCGACGGCGGCGAGGAATGCCTCCACGGAAAGGACGCCGATGGCTACTGCACCGTAAGCGGCTGCACCCACAACGCGGACGGACACGACTGCTGCCCGAAGCGCGGGCCTTCGGAAACCGTCATCACGACCTTGCCAACCCTGCCCGCCGAAACATATGTCGGCACCCAGTTTCTGGATGAAGCGCTCGAGGGCGGAGTGGCGCAGGTTAAGGGAACGGATACCGTCGTCCCCGGTAAGTTTGCATTCGAGGGAGAGTATGGCGGGAGCGTAAGTTTTGTGGGGGAAAACCGCCTGCATGTTATCTTCACTCCCGATGACACGGAAGCATATACAACAGCGGAATGTGAAGTGATTGTGACCGGCATTCGGCATACGATCACGGAGGTTCTTACGAAGTTTGCCATCACGGACAAACCGCTGGGCACGCCCCTTGCGGAGCTGGGAATCCCTACGGAGGGCGTCACGGTAAAAACCGACTCCGGCGCAATGTTCGCCCCTATTCCGGTCATTTGGGACACATCTGCCTATGATCCCAATTCTCTGGAACCCCAGACTATCTACGGAACGCTGGATGTTGCCAACAGCTATTTTCATGATAAAATCGTTACGGAAACCGATGTAAAAGCGACCATTGAGGTATCTCTTATGGATACTCGGGTCTTCCAGACTACCATTGTCACACCGCCTACGGTTGAAGGAACCTTCTATGCGCTGGATCGTTACGAGACGCTGACAAGCGGTCTCAAGGGCGGAAAGGCGATGGCAAACGGTCAGGAGATCGAAGGCACGTTCGAGTTTGATGAGGACGAATTGCTGTACGGAGACACCGCCTACCCCGGCATCGGGCTGAAATACGGCCAGCTTACACGCACGGTCGTTTTCAAGCCGACAAACTCCAGAAACTACACAACTGCAGCCTGCACGGTAACCGTGAACGTTCTCCCGCTCACGATCGTCAGAATCAATCCCAATTTCGAGGACATCACCGACAAGCCCATTGGTACGGCGTTTGAACAACTTGGATTGGCGGAAGCGGGTTCGATGGACGTGATGCGCGGTGACCCCCAAAAAACGACGATCATGAGCGACACGGTGGTCTGGGATAAAAACCAGTATGACCCGAATACGCCATATGAGCAGCGCATTACGGGCAGATTGGTGCTGTCCACATGGAAGGATTATATTGCGCCCCCCGAAGGGGCGTCCACCGTCAGCGTCAAGGTGAAGCTGGAGTACGACCCGGTTGAACCTGTGATTGTGACCGCGCCGACGTTCCGCTGGACAAAGGGAGACTTCCGGCTTGGCGACAATCAGATTTTTGTCAGCGAAACCTTCCAGATCGGAACGGAAACGCCCCCGGAGGAAGCTGACGAGATCGGTGCGCTTATTGGCGGTGAGGCGCGGGTTGGCGGCAAGAAGATCGACGGCACATTCTCTTTCAAGGCCGGTACGCCTAAGTGGTTTAGCGCAGCGGGAACATACAACGTGACTGTGGTCTTCACGCCGAGTGATACCGTTCGTTATGCGCCTGCCGAATGTACCATCCCGATTGAAGCGGTCAAACGCACCCTCCTGAGCATCGAACCCTCGACGGATATCACGAACAAAGAGGTCGGCACGGAGTTTGATGCGCTCTGGCTGCCTTCATTCGTGAACTGCCGGACAGAGGACGGGTCGTTCTACTCAGGCATTGGCGTAACGTGGGATAAGACGTCGTATGACCTGAATTCTACTGCTGAGCAGGCCATTACCGGCACGCTCAATCTCGGCGATATTCCGACTATTCAGCAGCTCGTCCCGGAGTTAAAGGCCACGGTCAAGGTCAGGCTTATTCCCCACGACTGGAGCGACTGGACGCCCGACGGCAACGGTACCCACAGCCGCGTCTGCGCCAGAAACAGCAGTCATAAAGAAACCGTCAGCTGCTCCGGCGGTACGGCGACCTGTCAGGCAAAGGCAGTCTGCGCTGTGTGCAGGCACGAATACGGCCAGCTTGGCACGCACAGCTTCACGGCGGAAACCGTGGAGGAACAGTACCTGAAATCCGCCGCGACCTGCACAGAAAAGGCAGTCTATTACAGGTCCTGCGCCACCTGCGGCCTGAGCGCCAAGGACACCGCCGAGGAAGCGGTCTTTGAAACCAGGGCGCTCGGCCATGACTGGGGCAAGTGGCAGTCCAATGGCGACGGCACCCACACCCATGTCTGCACCAGAGACAATACCCACAAGGAGACGGTCAGCTGCTCCGGCGGCACCGCGACCTGCGTGGAGCAGGCGACCTGTAAGGACTGCGGCGGGAAGTACGGCGAAAAGGATGCCGCGAACCACACCGGTGCGAAGAAATGGACGACCACAAAGACCACCCACGAACAGAAATGGTCCTGCTGCGGCGGGATCACCGTCGCCAAAGAAGCCCATACCTTCGGCAAATGGGTCGTCACCGAAAAGGCAACATCCAGAAAAGACGGGGAAAAGACCCGCACCTGTGAAGTCTGCGATTACGTCGAGACTGCGAAGATCCCTGCCACCGGCACTTCGCCGAAGACCGGCGACGACAGCCACATCGGCATGTGGGCCGGCATCCTCTGCGTATCCCTCGCCGGTATCGTGGCGCTGGTGGTATGGTATAAACGGAAGAACAGGAAGTAAACCAAGCCATATTGCAGTCATAACCACCGGCCAGCGGTTATGACTGGGTATTGGAATCTTCGTCCGCCTTCAGGTTTTTCCGAACGTTGTCCTCAAAATCGGCTGGTTGTTCCAGGCAGAAAAATCCGGACTTATTCCCGAGTGGGGAGTAAGTTCGGGTTTTTCGCTTTATCCAGGAAGTGCCGCACAGAAAAGATTGCCATGTGCAGCCGGATGTAGTATGCTGTCAGAAAGAAAAATCTTCCATTCCGCGCTTTTCTGCGTGTATAAGGGTGAAGCTACTTAAAAAGGAGGCGGCGACATGGATGACAATGAAATTCTCGATTTGTATTTCGCCCGGTCGGAACAGGCCATTGTTCAGACTGACCAGAAATACGGATTTTATTGTTACAGTATTGCCAAACGTATTTTATCCGACCCCCTGGACGCTGAGGAAAGCGTCAACGATACCTATTACTCCGCCTGGAAGCTGATCCCGCCCCGCAGACCCCAGCGGTTTTCCACCTTCTTAGGAAAAATCACCCGGAATCTTGCCATCGACCGCTGGCGGAAGAATACCGCCGAAAAGCGGGGGAAGGGGGAGACGCAGGTGCTGCTGGACGAGCTGGCGGAGTGCGTCGCCGGAAGCGAAAGCCCGGAGACGGAGCTGCTTCGCAAGGAGCTGACCGCCTCGCTGAACCGCTTTCTGCGGAAGCTCCCGGAAAAAGACCGCACCGTCTTTCTGCTCCGGTACTACTATGCCGGCACGAAGGAAGACATTGCCCGGAAGACGGGGCTGTCTTCCAATCAGGTGAAGTACATCCTGCAAAAAGTAAGAAAACAGTTGGCCGACACACTCAAAAAGGAGGGTTTACAATGACGGCTTATCAACTTTTCCGGGGACTGACCGGCGTGGACGGGGAGCTGCTGGCGGCGGCAGAGCTGGTGGATTCCCGGAAGGAACCCGCCCCAAAGAAACTGCCCGCAAGGAAAATCTGGCTGATCGCCGCGGTCATTGCGCTGGCGCTGCTTTTGGTAGGGTGCGCGGTGGCCTATGCCTTAACTGTTTTTGACAGTCCCGCAGAAATGATCGCCGGTCTGTACGGAGGGTCTGACAGCGCCGCCCCCTTCGAAGATTCCGACCCGGATCGGCCGCATGGACTGTTCCGGGGTATGAAAAGTCCCCCGTGGAGGAAACCGTTGTTCAGGAGCTTCAAAAATGGGTTTCCCCTGTAGGAAAAAGTATTTCTACGGACGGATACACTCTGACGGTCGATGCCTATGTCTACGACAGCACCACTCAGTGCGGGTTTATCACCATGCTTCTGACCCACGACGCGCCGATAGAGCTGTCCCCAGGCCGGAACGGTTTGCTGGGCAGTGTTCCCGTAAACATCAATCAGTACGGCTATGCCTATCTGATACCCGAAAAGACGACGGACACCCAGCTGGCGTTTACCTACTATTTCCGGGCGGATATGCAAAATGGAACGAATCTGCTGGTATCCTTCCCGGACTTTGAGGCGGAAGCCAAATGGGAGGAATACGAGAAAAACCGTCCCGCCGAAGTAGAGGCCATTCGCGAGCGGCTGAAGCAGGAGCTTACCCCGCAGGAAGCCGCTGAGAAAATGGAAGCGCTGGGTTACGGGAGCGGCGGCTATACCGGAGAATATGACGACTACTATTTTCTGGCCGCTCATGAATATGACATCGCCCACGGTGCATACCAGCTCAGCGAGGAAGAGATAGAACGTCAGGCGCTGGAGAAAAAATTACGGGAAGAACTGACACCGGAGGAAGCGGTGGAACAGCTTCGTTCCCTCTGGGGAGACGAACTGGTAGACGAGATTTTCGCCGGCCAGACGGAGGAGATGACCGCCTTCGCATACCTCACACTGTCGGAAAGAGCCTACGAGCAGGCCCACATGGACGAAATGGTGTGCGTTTCCCTCCCGGACGGCGGCAGTCTGCCCCATCGGACCTTTGGTCAGGGGGATGTTTATGTAAACTCCCTGTGCGTTCGCATCCGGTCTTCCCGTTACGCGGAGCCGGGCAGCGATATCCAGACCCTCATCTTCCACATGACGGACGGCACCGACTTTGTCGTTGTGGACAGCGTGACAGACAACACCCTGTTCAAGCGGGTCATTGAACACGGTGATTTTCTCGACATGTTCAACAGTGCGATCAACATCGATAAAATACAGTCCGTGGAGGTCGTTGGCAAGCTGTCCGGTGCAACGCTGGAAGCCGATGCGGATTGAGTAACAGCGCCCCGTTTTCCCACCAAACGGGAAACGGGGCGCATTTTGCTGTTGACGCCCGGGAATGCGCGTGGCATAATAGTTGTACATACAACGATGTATCTACAACGAGTCAGGAGGCTGCCATGGACATTACGGAACGGAAAATCACCAAAATCGCCCGGGAGGCGGAAAAGCTGGTTCTGCGCACCATGCGGGAAACCGGCGTCGGCACGGCGGAGATCGACCTGATCCACGCCCTGCGCCACAATCCCGGCTGTACACAGGCGGCGCTGGCGGAGCTGTTGCACGCGGACAAAGCCGCCATCGCCCGAAGAACAAAAAATCTGGAAGCGAAGGGCTACCTCGTCCGCAGGGACGCCCCCAACGACCGGCGCAGTCAGCTGCTGTACCCCACGGAAAAGGCGGAGAGCCTGAAATTCTCCAAAGCGGAGATCGAAGCGGCCTTTTATGAGTATCTGGCGGACACGCTGACGAAAGAGGAAGCCGCCGCCTTTGCCGCCGCGCTGAACAAGCTCTACGCGGCATCCAAGGCGGAAAGCCGGGCGGGCTTCCCGCACTTTATTCAGGCGGCAAAGGGGGAAAACCGGGGGTGAAACGTGAAAAAGCCTTCCGCCCGGACAGGATCGGTTCGTATTTCCGCGTCGAGTGGCTGCCGCTGGCACTTGTGACCCTTTCCGGCCTGATCTACAACATCGGTCTTCTTGCCATGCCCTGGTTTGAAGGGCGGCTGGCGCAGTGCCTTGCGGACATTCTGGGCGGGAATGCCGCTGCCGGGAAAATGGCGGTTCTGGTGCTTGCCTATATTCTCGTCACGCTGGGGGTGCAGGCCGCGCGGTTTATCAAGCGGTTCTATGTCCGCCGCTTCGCCAACAACATCAACCGCCGGATGAAGGGCATCCTGTACGCCAATCTGGTGCGCAGAAGCCGGGCGTCGCTGGAGCAGGAGGGCGCGGGCGAGCTGATGACCAAGGCCATCTCCGACGTGGACGACTGCGTGGAGGGAATGCGGAAATTCACCACCGAGGTCTTCGACACCGGCGTGGCGCTGGTGGGCTACGCCGTCATGCTTCTGGTATACGACTGGCGTCTGGCGATCCTGAGTTTGCTGTTTACGCCGGTGTCCTACGTCTGCGCGGCGTGGATGAAGCGGAACGTCCAGCGTGCGGGCGCCGCCTACAAAAAAGCGGCGGGCGCACTCAGCACGGCCACGCTGGATCGGGCGCAGAACGCCGTGACCTACCGCATTTACGGCTGTGAAAGCACCCGGGAGGAGCAGTACGAGCATACCCTGGACACCTACGAGAAGACTGCCGTCCGCAGCAACGTGTGGCAGTCGGCCCTGCCGCCGCTGTACCTGGCTGTGTCGGAGGCGGGGGTGCTGTTCATTCTGTGGTTCGGGGCGAAAAACGTCCTCGGTTCCGGGTGGCGCGCATGGGATATTGCGGCGTTCACTACGTTTCTTTCCTGCTTTACCAAGCTGACGGTGAAATCCTCCAAGGTGGCGAAGCTGTTCAACTCGGTGCAGAAGGCGGAGGTCTCATGGAAGCGCATTCAGCCGCTGATGAAGTCCCCGGAGACGCTGGAGCCTCTCGCCGTTCCGTCAGCGATGGACGTGACCCTAGAGAATCTTTCCTTTGCCTACGGCGACCAGCCGGTTTTCTCCGGGCTGAGCCTGACGGCCCATCCGGGGGATATCATCGGCGTTACCGGGCCGGTGGCCTGCGGCAAGTCCACCTTCGGGCGGGTGTTCCTCTGCGAAGCGCCCTACGGCGGCTCGGCGAAATTCGGGAAGACCGAGTTTTCCGCCCTCACCCCCCGTCACATCGCGGCGACCGTGGGATATTTGGGGCACGACCCGGAGCTGAGCGCCGACACCATCCAGAATAATGTTCTCTGCGGAAGCAATCAGAACGCGAAGCCGTATCTTGCCGCGGCGGCGCTGGATCATGAAGTGCTTGCCATGGAAGCGGGGCTGGATACTGTCATTGGCAGCAGCGGCACGCGGCTTTCCGGCGGTCAGGCGCAGCGGCTGGCGCTGGCAAGAACCCTTGCCCACCCAAGACCCGTTCTGGTTCTGGACGACCCCTTCTCCGCGCTGGACAGAAATACAGAGGATACCCTGTTCGCAAATTTACAGGAATACGCAAAGGATAAGGTCGTGTTCCTGATCTCTCACCGCCTGTATCACTTCCCGCAGATGCGCAGCGTAATCTTTATGGAGGACGGCAAAACCACCGTCGGCACCCACGAGGAATTGATGGCATCCGTTCCGGTGTACCGGCAGCTCTATGAAAGCCAGACAGGAGGGCAGACTCATGAATAAAAACGGTGTGTTTGCCGCGATCCGGACGGCGGCAGCGACCCACCGGCTTCTCACGGTGGGGACGGTTCTCTGCGTGGCGGCGTCGGTGGGTGCGTCCCTGCTCCCGCCGCTGCTGCTGGCACGGGTGGTCGATCGCCTGACCGTGGGCAGCGGACTGACGTTTCTCGCGGTACAGGGCTACTTTTGCAGTCTTGCGCTGGAGGGACTGCTTTCCTCCGCGCAGGAAAGCCTGCTCGTGCTGTTCGGCCAGAAAATGACCCACGCCCTGCGTTCGGAAATGTCCCGGAAGCTGACCCGGCTGCCCGCAGGCACCCTTGTTGACCAGAATCCCGGCGAGGTCGCCGCCCGGTTTTCCGGGGATGTGGATACGGTGGAGGCGCTGTTTACCTCCGGCATCATCAGCATGGTGGCGGACGCGTGCCGCATTCTGTCCATCATGGCGGTCATCGCGGTGAAAAATACCGGCCTTGCCCTGATTCTGCTGCTGGTTCTGCCCCTGTTTGCCCTGTTCACCCGCCACGTGCAGAAGCGGATGCTGGCCGCCCAGCTGAACAACCGCCGCGCCGTCGCCGCCGTGTCCGGTCAGGTGCCGGAGACGCTGCACAATATCCGCACCATCCGGGCGCTGGGGCTGGAAGATTACATGGAGCGCCGGTACGATAAGCGCATCGGGGACAGCTACGCCGCCATGGAGCGGACCAATTTTTACGACGCCATCTATTCGCCGGTAGTCCTGCTACTGAACGCCGTGGTGGTGGGCATCGTCATGCTGCTGTCCGCCTCCGGAAATGCGGAAATCCTGCGTCTGTTCGGCATGTCGGTAGGCACGTCGGTGGCCGTTATCAGCTACATATCCCGCATTTTTGCACCCATTGAAAGCCTTGGCATGGAGATTCAGACCATTCAGTCGGCCATGGCCGGGGTCAAGCGCATCGACGCATTCTTAAGCCAGCCGGAGCGCGTCATTCCGGAGCATCGGGAAACCGCCGCCCGGGGGGACGTGGTACTGTCCCACGTGACCTTCGGCTACGGGGAAAAGCCTGTTCTGCGGGACTTTTCCATGACCGTAAGGCAGGGCGAGCAGGTCACGCTGGTAGGCCGGACGGGCGCAGGAAAAAGCACTGTGTTCAAGCTTCTGCTGGGGCTTTATCGTCCGGAAGCCGGTACGATCACCATTGGCGGCGTGGACGTTTCGGCCATTTCGGATCAGGAGCGCCGCACCTGCATCAGCTGTGTGGAGCAGCATTTTTCCCGCGTGCCGGGGACGGTGCTGGATCAGATCACCCTTGGTGACCCCCAGATAACGGAAGATATGGCAAAGAACGCGGCGCACCTTGCCGGGATCGACGCGGCTATTCAGGCATTGCCGGAGGGCTACGCCACGGTATGCACCGAGGGCATGTTCTCGCAGGGCGAATGGCAGCTTCTGTCCATCGCCCGCGCCGCGGCGGCGGACCCGGCGGTGCTTCTGCTGGACGAGATCACAGCAAATCTGGACGCCGAGACGGAGGAGCGCGTTCTGGAAGCTCTGCGCCGCGCCTCTGAGGGGCGGACAGTTTTGTCCGTTTCCCACCGCGTCTATGAAAATCTGGGTGGGAGGACGGTCGAGATCAAGCCGCAGGGGCAATGAAATGGAATTTCAGGGAGAAACGGCGCAGGCAATGACCGGCGGGAGCCGCCGATCTATCCCCGTCACAGAGAAAAACCGCCCTCCTGACAGTTACTGATGGCAAATGCGAAAAATGTCTCCTTTGCGATAGCCGCAAAATAGCCGGTCTGCTCGTACTCATGCGCATAGTGCTTGGCAATGTGTCCCAGCGCCTCCTTAAGCTGAAGCATCGCGGCAAATTCATGCTTGCAGGGATAGCTGCAAAAGCAGTCGCACAGTAAATTCCGGATTTCCCCGTCGTGATAGCGGAACTCAACGGCGTATGCTTTTGTCCCTTCCACGACTGCATACCCCTTTGTCCCATCCAGACAGAGATAACGGACGCGGTTCTCCATGAAGTAATCGTGTCCCCGCTCCGCAATGGCATTGGTGACTTTCATTTCCTCCAAATGCTCCAGAGAGAAGGGGAAATCGTCGTTTCCGCTGGCAAATTCCTCGCCTTCGCCGACGGGTGCCCGGAACCAGCTTGTTACTTGGGCGGCGGGGAGAGCAACGGGGTCGAAGGTGATAAAATGGGAAGCGGACATGTAAAAACTGCCGTGCACCCGGGTATTTACCTGGAAAATGACCTTCTGATATTCGGACAGCCGAATCCTGAAATTGTAATTCACGCTGGTCACGATGCCGAGAACCCCTTCCAGCTTGCCGCTCACATAGACCCGGTCGCCGGCCTTCAGGTCGAACCGGTCGTTGTAATAGGCGAGCGACCTTCCGGTCTCCGGAAAACAAACCTGCACCACAGACTTCCGGGGCGCGGCGCTGACCGGTTCTGCCTCCCGCACTGCCGGAGTTTCCTGTCCCTCTTTGGACGCTCCACCAAAACCACTGATCGTAAAACGCATAGCTTTTCCTCCATCCATAATCTTTTTTGGGTTTCTGAGAGGATTATACAATGCGATGTGTCCAATAAACCGGACCAATTCAAGTAAAACACACGATAATGCAAAAATTTTCAAAAAACAGCGGGAGGCCGACCGGCTTCCCGCTGTTTCCATAGTTACGTATCCAGACTTCTCAGCCGCTCGACGATGCTCTGCTTCACCGCCTGACGGTACATGACCGCCGGGATGGCACAGCCAAGCACGATAAATGCGGGCAGCATGGCCAGTACCGGGGTGATGGTGTAGTGATAGCTGTAGAACCAGTAGGCGCTTTCCAGAAGCCGCCCCGCCAGCGGGTTCACCGCGGCGGACAGAAGCCCCGCGATCAGGCCGGAACCAAGGGTGTACAGCAGCCCCTCCCAGAGAAGCATGGTTTCCAGCTGACGGCCGGTCATGCCCACCGACTGCAAAACCGCGAATTCCCGGCTCCGCGCCAGAATGGCGGTCATCATGGCGTTGAAGAAATTCAGAATACCCACAATGCCGATGATGGCGCACAGCAGCCCGCCCAGAATCACAAAGGTCATCCGGAACTCCTGAAAATATGCCCGGTGGGTCGCCTTGCTTTCGTACATCAGGGGACTGTCGGGGTCGGAAGTGAGCTGGGCAAGGTAGCTTTCCGCGGCGGCCTCCGCCTCGGGACTGGGGGTGTCGAAGAGGTAGAGCATGGGAAACACGTTGTCTTCCCCGGCGTCCCGGTACAGGGCGTCCGCGCTGAGGATTGCCTCATAGCCCATGGTATAGAACCGGCTGCTCATGTTGTAGGGAACGTCCACCAGTGCGCAGACGGTGTAGGTTACGTCGTACGCAGTATCGCCGTTTCCATAGGTGACTTTGATTTTCTCGCCCACGGCGGGATAAATCCCGGGGTCAGGCAGCTTCCCGGAATCATCCAGATTCATGGCAATGGCGATGGCATGGCTGTCCGGTTCCCAGAGGGAATCCAAGCTGCCGTCAATCACCGTGAGCTTTTCTCCAAGCGTTGGGTCAAGCCCCTCTATCTGGGACACCGCCTGCACCTTGTCGCCGTCTCTTGGCGTCTGGGCGAGAAGCGCGTCGATGTCCATATCCGTATCCCGGCTGTAGAAGGCGGCTTCATCCCGCCAGACGCTTTCCGGCAGATACATACCCACCCCGCCGGTCTGATAGGCAAAGCCCTCCAGAGAGTGCGCTGTGTTTGCCCGCACCGGTTCCACAGCCTCTTTGGTCAGGGAAAAACCCCGATAGTTAAAGTAGTCCGGTGTGCTGATGAGGAAGTCCGCGCAGCTTCGCCGGCTCAGATATTTGTCCATGTCAAAGCCGCCGATAAACGTGACCAGCAGATTCAGCAGAACGACGGTCAGGGACAGCGACACCATCACGAGAGCCGTCTTCTTTTTATCTCTGCCCAAGTTGGCGGCGGCCATCTGGATGGGGGTGACCTTGCCGCCCTTCCGGTGCGTTTTCCCCGACGACTGCCGCTCGGTGTAGCACACCGCCTCCACAGGGGAGACCCTCCCGGCAATTCGTCCCGGCCGGGCGCAGGAAAGCAGCACCGTCAGCAGGGCGAACACTGAGGAAAACAGGAATATCCATGGGGAAACGCTGACTGTGGTGTACCGCCCTCCCATCGTGGAGGTGGACATGGTGATGGGAACCGCCGCCGCGCCCACGCCGTAGCCCAGCAGCAGACCCACCGGAATGCCCAGCGCGCTCAGCAGCAGCGCCTGCTGGCGGATCAGCCGCCGCAGCTGCTTCGGCGTGACGCCGATGGTCTTGAGCAGCCCGTAGTAGCGGATGTCCCCAGCCACGGAGATCTGGAAAATGTTGTAGATCACCAGATATCCCGTAAACGCCACCAGAATCAGCACGGCGAGCATGGCGAGGATTCCCCCAACGCCCAGCGTGTCCCAGATCTGGGTAGCGGTATAGCCCCAGTTGACGCCGATGCGAAGCTGCCCCGCCTCCTCGCCGATGCTGTAGCCGCAGTCCTCGCCGATTCCGGTCAGGTCGTTTTCAATGTTCAGGGAGCTTCTCAGCATGACGCTCAAATCCGTGCGGAAGGGCTTTAAGCCTCCCGCCACGGCTTTTTTTTCGATCTTCTGGGCGTATTCCTTGGAAACGTTGAGGAAGTGGACGCTCAGCAGCTCGTCGTAGTCCCACCAGCCTACCAGCGTAAAGGTGTCGGTGATGTCCCAGCCCATCTGTTCTTTGTCCGCCAGCGTGTAAGTGACCTTCACCTGTGCCCCCAGCTCCGGCTTTACGCCGAGAAGCTCCAGAGCTTTGGTGTCCATGGTAATTTCGTTCCCGCTTTTCGGGGTGCGTCCCACCGTGGGCTGGGAAAAGCTCCACTTGGCGTTGTTGTCGTCCATGTAGCTGACTTCGGCGTAGTCCTTTTCAAAAGCGCCCTGCATGGCAAGACCCAACACCGTCCGCACGCCCACGGCTTTGACGTCGGGATGTGCCGAAAGCACCGCGATCTGGTCTTCGTCCACGTCCTTGAACGCACCGTGGGCATACCCGCCGACAGAGCGGAACTGGTAGTTTTGGTTCGTCTCGTTGATGGACATTACGATGGTAAAGAGGGACGTGAACAGCAGGGCGGTCAGGGCGATCGCCAGCACCGCGATGATGTTCCGCTTTTTCGCGGACATCAGGGTCTTGAAGCTTAGATGGCGAATGCAGCTTCCGTTTTTCACCTTCATGCCGCTCACCTCACGATCCGTCCGTCCTCAATGCGGATGATCCGATCCGCCATCTGGGCGATTTCCTCGTTGTGGGTAATCATGACGATGGTCTGGGCAAATTTCTGGCTGGTGACTTTCAGCAGGCTCAGCACGTCCTGACTGGTTCTGGAATCCAGATTGCCCGTAGGCTCATCCGCCAGAATGATGGCGGGGGCGGCGGCAAGGGCGCGGGCGATGGCTACCCGCTGCTGCTGACCGCCGGACAGCTGACTGGGAAGGCTCCCCAGCTTCTTTTCAAGGCCCAGCGTGTTTACAATTTTGTCGAGGAAATCCTCGTCCACCTGCCGCCCGTCCAGCTGGATGGGCAGGACGATGTTTTCCCTCGCGTTCAGCACCGGCACCAGATTGTAGCTCTGGAAGACAAAGCCGATCTTCCGCCTGCGGAAAATGGTCAGCGCTTCATCTTTCAGGGAAAAGATGTCCTTCCCGTCCACGATCACGCTGCCGGAGGTGGGCCGGTCAAGGCCGCCCAGCATGTGCAGCAGGGTGGATTTCCCGGAGCCGGAGGTGCCCACAATGGCGACAAATTCGCCGCTGTCCACACTCAGGTTCACGCCGTCCAGCGCCCGAACCTCCGTGTCCCCGGAGCCGTAGATTTTGCGCAGGTTTCTGGTTTCCAAAATACTCATAATAACCTCCCAAATAGAAAAGTCTGTATTGTTTTCACACTACAGACTTTACTACAGGATTCTTTCTACATTCTTTCCGGAATCTAACAGTGTTGACAGATTTCACGGGGGAGGTACAGGGAAAATGTGCTGCCCTCGCCCGGTTTGGAGCTGACCTTCACATAGCCGCCCTGCCCCTCCGTGATCTGACGCACCAGATACAGTCCGATGCCCACGCCTTCCTCCGTGGGATTGCTTAAGCCCCGATAGAAGCGCTGAAATACCTTCGGCTGCTCGTCCTCCGGTATCCCCGGCCCGTTGTCCGCCACGTGAATGGCCGAAAACATCTGGTAGGCGGACGCGGACACACGAACCGCCCCGCCGGCGGGGGTGTACTTGACGGCATTGTCCAGCAGGTTAAATACGGCTTCCTCCGTCCATTTTGCGTCGAAAACCGCTTCGGCATCCGTGGGAAGAAAAGTGATGGAAATGTTCTTTTCCCCGGCCTTCGGCTCCAGCTGGGATACCGCCGAGGATAGAACGTCCTGAAGCGCCCCCGGCTTCGGGCGCAGGGCGATCACCCCGGATTCCAGCCGGGAGGTCTTCACCAGCGCTTCAATGAGACTTTGCAGCTTCTTCGTCTGGGCGTCCAGCGCGTCCAGACACACCGTGTTCCCCGGCTGCTCCCGCAGGAGCTGGGCGTAGAGCAGAATGTTGACAATGGGTGTTTTCGTCTGGTGGGAAATGTCCCCGATCAGGGTTTTCAGCTTTTCCTTTTCCGTGCTGACGTTCCGGGCGGATACCGTGGACGCCGCGAGGTAGTGCGCCAGCTTGCTTTCCAGCGCGGAAAGCAGCGTCTCGTCGAAGCTGTCCTCCGTAAAGTCCCCCCGCATGGCATCGGTAAGCATCTCATTCAGCTTTTCCAGTGTCCGGCGGGTCTTCCGGCGCTCACACCAGACTGCGGCGGCGCAGAGGACGATTGCCGCCGCGAGAATTCCGTATCCCAAGGCCGTCATATCATTTCACCGCCCATGTGTAGCCGAGGCCGTACACCGTTTTCAGGTATTGGGGGCTGGACGGGTCGTCCTCCAGCTTGACCCGCAGACGCTTCACCGTGACGGACAGGGCGCTCTCGTCCACAAAATCCGCCCCGTCCGTCCAGATGCGGTCAATAAGAACGCCCCGGGACACGGTCTGCCCACGGTTCTCCACCAGCAGCCGCAGGAGCTTCTGCTCCGTCTTGCTCAGCTCAATGGGTTCACCGTTCTTCCAGAACGCCATTCGCTCAAAATCGAACCGGAAGCCGTCCAGTTCCACGCAGGAGAATTTCACTCTCCGGCGAAGCTGGGCGTTTACCCGCGCCCGGAGAATTGCCAGGGAAAAGGGCTTCGTGATGTAGTCGTCCGCCCCGGATTCCAGCCCGGTGACCACGTCCATCTCCAAGTCATTTGCCGTCAGGAGGATCACGGGAACGGCTTCCCCCTGCCGTACTTCTCTCAATAAATCCAGGCCGCTGCCGTCCGGGAGATTCACGTCCAGAATCAGCAGGTCAAATTTCTTCTGCGCCAGC
>ENA-UOJS01001228-UOJS01001228.1-human-gut-metagenome-genome-assembly--contig:-C74-NODE-1228-length-22190-cov-9.398464_pt1 | contig 22190 bp, 29 predicted proteins | sample MGYA00242355_ERZ723902 | MGnify/ENA metagenome assembly ERZ723902
CAACCGGGTATAGGCAGTTTAGAGAGGTTTTTATAATTGTTGCCCGTAAGAACGGTAAAACACTTTTTGCCGCAGCAATAGCCGCATACATGACATACGTAGACGGGGAATATGGGGCAAAGGTTTATTTCCTTGCACCGAAGTTAGACCAGGCGGATTTGGTGTATGATGCCTTTTATCAGATTGTGCAATCAGATGATGAATTAGACAGTATCACAAAAAAACGCCGGAGTGATATTTACATAAAGGCTTTCAATACAAGCGTAAAAAAGATTGCTTTCAACTCTAAGAAATCGGACGGTTTCAACCCTCAATTGGTAGTCAATGACGAAATGGAAGCGTGGCCGGGAGACCAGGGATTGAAGCAATACGAGGTTATGACTTCCGCCCTGGGAGCGAGAAAGCAGCCGTTAATAATATCCATTGCAACCGCCGGATATGTGAATGACGGAATTTTTGATGAATTATTTAAAAGGGCAACGGCATTTCTAAAGGGCAATAGCAGAGAAAAACGGCTTTTGCCTTTTATTTACATGATAGACGATATAGAGAAATGGGATAGCATAGAGGAATTAAAGAAGAGCAACCCAAATTTGGGCGTGTCCGTATCGGCGGAATACTATTTGGAGCAAATAGAGATTGCAAGAAATTCAATCTCGAAAAAGGTTGAGTTTATGACAAAGTTTTGTAACATCAAACAAAATTCAGCCGTGGCATGGTTGGATTATTGGGATGTTATGAAATGCGTACACGAAGAAAAGCCGTTATCCCTGGAAGATTTTAAAGGATGCTATTGTGTGGGCGGTATCGACCTATCAAGAACCACGGATTTAACCGCAGCAAGCATTGTAATAAACCGGGACGGAATAAACCATATATTCACACGGTTTTATATGCCACAAAAGCGGTATGAAGTGGCAATTAACGAGGACAACACGCCGTACAACATATATAGGGACCGGGGTTTTTTGTTCATATCCGGGGAAAACCAGGTGGACTATAAGGATGTTTACAATTGGTTTATCGAACTTGTGAAAGTGTATAAAATCAAACCGCTAAAAATCGGCTATGATAGGTATTCGGCAAATTACCTTGTGGAAGATTTGAAAACCGCCGGGTTTCACACGGATGATGTATACCAGGGAACGAACCTCACACCTGTATTACATGAGTTTGAGGGGAATTTAAAAGACGGGCTTTTTGATTTTGGGGACAATTCCATGTTGGCGGCACATTTCCTTAACGTGGCGGTGGATATTAACCTAAACGATAGCAGAATGAAACCCGTAAAAATTGAAAAGCGTATGAGGATAGACGGGGCTATGAGTGTGTTTGATGCCCTCACAATGGTTTCCAAGTACCACAATGAGATAGGCAAGAAATTATTGAATATAAGCAAAGAAACCGCATAGATGCAAGGGAAAATGCGTTGCGGCAGCAGTATTAAAGTGGGTCAGAATTTCAACACGAAACATTATAGAATGTTGGTGTGGGAAAACTGGCCCTATTTTTGAAGAAAGGGGGAGAAGAAAACGGGAATTATCGCAAATGTATTAAATTCATTCCGGGCAAAGTACAGACCCCTACTATTGAGCCGTGGAGAGTATGAGCCAACGGGAACATTACGGGATAATGACATTGTGGGAGCAATTGCGGATGCAATCGGAAAGAATGTTGGCAAGTTGAAACCCCAGGTAATCCGTAAGGATGAAAAAGGCATGGTAATTAAAAATGATTACATTGCAAGGCTTTTATCTTTACGCCCATGCCCGGAAATGTCAACCTATGATTTTTTATACCGTATTGCCGTTGATTTGGTTTATACATCCAATTCCTTTTCCGTGATTTTTTGGAACAAGGATTTTACCAGGGTTGAGAGCATCCAACCGATTACCACAACATCATATAGGATTTTTGAGGATGATAAAAATAACATCCTTTTCCGCTTCCGTTGGGATTATGACGGAAAAACGTACACCGTGCCATACCAAAATGTAATCCATGTTAAGGCGAGATATAATAAACGCCGTTTCCTGGGAACAACGCCGGATATGGAGTTAAAAAGAAGCCTGGACCTCATAGAAACATCCGGGGAAACCATAAAGAACATTGTAAACCGTTCAAATTCTTTAGCCGGGTATTTGAAATATAACAATATCGCAGATGATGAAGAATTGAAAGAAATAGCCCGGAATTTCCAGGATGCCTATATGAACAAGGACAACGCCGGGGGAATTGCCGCAATTGATAACACGGTGGAGTTTAAAGAAATCTCACAGAGAACGCCGAGCATACCGACAAACCAAATTACATTCTTACGGGATAACATATATCGTTATTACGGCGTGAATGACAAAATATTGACTTCCACGCTAAACGATACCGAGTTTATTTCATTTTACGAGAATGTAATTGAACCTATCAGCGTGCAATTGTCCTATGAGTTTACATTTAAACTCTTAACGCCCCGTGAAATTGGTTACGGAAACCGCATTGATTTTGTGGCAAACCTTTTACAGTATGCCACATTGCAGACAAGGGAAACCATAGGCGGCGGAATGTTTGACCGTGGAGCGTTGACAATTAACGAATACAGAGAACTTATGTATTACGGCCCGGTAGAGGACGGGGACCAAAGGTTGGTATCTCTAAACTATGTCAAGGTTGGGGACCAATCATTGTACCAGGTAGGGCAGCAGAACGAGCCGCCGGATGATACCGGAGCAAATGACAGAGAAAAACGGGCAATGCAAGCGGCCGCCCGTGCCTATATGCAGATTATGAAAGGGGGTTAATGGAAATGCCACAGATAAAACAGTTTATTGCGTGCAAAAATGCCAAGACCGCAACCGTAAAGCCGTTTTGTGAGATTAAAAACATCACAGATACAACGGCGGACCTTTATTTTTACGGGGATATTGTTTCGGATTGGTGGGGAGCATGGCAAGAAGAGGACCAATACCCGGATGCAATCAAAAATTTCCTTGCAGAAGCAAACGGCAGAGATTTAAACATTTACATCAATAGCGGCGGCGGTTCGGTATTTGCCGGAATTGCTATTTACAATATGCTTAAACGCTACCAGGGAAAGAAACATTGTTTTGTGGATGCCCTGGCCGGTTCGATAGCATCACTTTTTCCGTTTGTGGATAGTGACAAACCAACAATTCCAAAGAACGCCTATTTGATGATACATAAGCCGTGGTGCGATTGCGAGGGAAACGCTAACGAATTACGCAAAATGGCGGACACATTGGAAGCCATAGAAGCCGGAATTTGGAGCATCTACGAGGAACATTTAGCAGAGGGCGTAACAATCGAGCAGATAAAAGAGTTAATGGAAGCAGAAACATGGTTGAGCGGCGAGGAAGCCGCAAAATACTTTAACGTGTCGGTGGGAGAAGAAAATACCGCCGTTGCAGCAGTCCAGGACTACACGAAATTATATTGCAAGAACACGCCGGAAGCATTAGCCGGGGGAAATCCGCCGGACGATACCAAGGACCAGGCAGCAGCCAAAGAAAAAGAAATCAGAAGCAAAATTGCAGCATTAACAATTCAACATATGGAGTAAGAAAGAGAGGAAAGCAGCATGAACAGAGAACAGTTAATGAAAATGAGCAAGAAAGAGTTAAAAGCACGCCTTGTTACCGTGGGTAAAGAAGCTCAGGACAAGAGCGGCGAGGAATTAACCGCCCTCATGGACGAAGCAAGGACCATTGGGGAAATCCTGGACGAGATTAAAGCCCGTGAGGAACTTGCAAAGGCAGCCCAGGCAGCAGCCGGAGAGGGCGAAGGACCGGACGGAAACGCCGGAGAGGGTGCAGAGGTCAAAGACCAGGCAAGAGCAAAGAGCGGTAAGGCATTAAAAGCCGGAGCAAAGACCACATACAACGCAAAGAAGATTGCTAAACCTATGGCGGCACTTTCCACCACAACGGGCGTTGTTATGCCACACCATACAAGCCCGGACATTGCACCGACATTTAACAACGTATCATCCCTTATTGACCGTGTTACAACTATTCCGCTTGTAGGCGGCGAAACATATAGCCGTCCTTATGTGAAGTCATACGGGGACGGGGCCGGAAGCACCGCAGAGGGAGCAGATTACAACACATCTGAACCGGAATTTGGTTACGCAGAGATTGCAAGAGAGAAAATCACAGCATACGCCGAAGAGCCGGAAGAAATGCAGAAATTAACGGATGCAGATTATGACGGCGTTATTGAAGATAGCATTACAAGAGCAATCCGCCGTTACGCATCCCGTCAGATTTTGGTAGGGGACGGCACAAGCGGAAAATTCAAGGGAATTTTCTATAATCCGGCAAGCGAAAGTGATGATATTATTGACCGCAACACGGACATTACAACCATTACCGCCGTTGCAGATGATACCCTGGACGAGATTATTTATTCCTACGGTGGGGATGAAGAGGTAGAGGATGTAGCCGTGTTAATCCTTAGTAAGAAAGACTTAAAGAAGTTTGCCAAGTTAAGAGATAAACAGGGCAGAAAGGTTTATACAATCGTAAACCATGGCAATACCGGAACAATTGACGAAGTGCCTTATATCATCAACTCCGCTTGTGCAGAAATTGGCGGAACAAAAAATGCTTATTGTATGGCTTACGGTCCGTTATCCAATTACGAGGTTGCCGTATTCTCTGATATTGAAACGGCAAAATCTACGGATTACAAGTTTAAGTCCGGCCAGATTTGCTACAAGGGTTGCGTATTCATGGGCGGAAATGTCGTTGCAAGAAACGGATTTATCCGTGTAAAGAACCCGGCAGCGTAAGAGAAAGGCGGCTAAAGCATGACAAAGGAACAATTGATTGCGAAAGCCAAATTGAGAATTAGAAAAACATCAAGTGATATGTTGGATGAAGATGTGGGGCAGCTTGTAGAAGTTGCCCTTGCAGACTTAAAACGTATCGGTGTGCATAGTTCCTATTTGGATGAAGCAGACATAAAAGACCCCTTAATCATTGAAGCCGTTTTGTTATATTGTCACGCTAATTTTGGAAGCCCGGATAATCAGACACAGTTACTTGCATCCTATAATGCAATGTGTACCAAGATAAAAGGCGGTGGGTATCATAGAGAAGCCAATAAAACTATTGATTAAAAAGAACCAAACAGAATACCAGGAAACAGAAGTAATAGCATCAATTAACCCGGTGGGGCGTGACGAGTTCGCAGCCGCCGGGCAATTGGGTTATAAAGCAACCTCACAATTGGAAGTTTGGGACTTTGAATATGACGGACAAACAGAAGTTTCCATAGACGGAAAGCGTTATGCGGTATACAGAACCTACGGACCGAAGAGCAACGGAAAAACAGAGTTGTATATTGCGGAAAGGGTGGGGAAAGGTTGAAAGTTTCACTCGATAGCCTGGACGAAGAAATAAAAAAAGCGTTGGAAGATTACAACGTGGAAGTGGTGCGTGTAACAAATGAAAGCATTAAGGAAACGGCAAAAGAAGCGGCTAAAATGCTAAAAAACGGTGGACCTTACAAAAACAGAACGGGAGCATACGCCAAAGATTGGACCGCCGGACAACGTGAAAAAACAAAATCAGTAATACAAGTGCAAGGATACACTGTTTACAATAAAAACCATTTCCAATTAACCCACCTTTTGGAACACGGACACCAAAGCAGAAACGGCGGACGGGTAAAAGAGTTTGCACATATAGCCCCGGTAAACGACCAAATGGGCGAAATGGTCGCAAACAAGATTGAAAGCAAATTAAGGGGGTAAAAATGGCAACGGCAGCAGTATTAACAGAAAGGGCGGCAGTCCTGGGACTACCCATAACGAAAAACGCCTTTGAGGGGACTTTAGAAAACCCCGTGCCGCCATTACCTTACATGGTTTACCTTTTGCCACGGGAAGCAACCGCCGGGGCGGATAGCAGACCGAATAATCTAATGGCGGATGATTGGCAATTGGAACTTTACACCGTTGCAGATGATGAAGCGGCGGAAGAAATCAGAACACGGATTGAAAACGAGGTTTTACATGATGTGGACTATGTTAAATTTGTGGCTTATGTGGATAGTGAGGAATGTTTTCAAACGGCCTACGAAGTCACGGGATTATTGAGGAAAGCGAGGAAATAAGAATGGACAAAGAAAGCATTGTTTTAGGTAGCGGAGATTTGTATTGTACAGACTTCCAGGGAACAAACGAAGCAATCCCGGATGATGCGGTGATTGAAACAGAAGATAACCGCCTGGGGCATATTAAGGGCGGTGCGGAAATCGAGTATGCACCGGAGTTTTACGAAGCAAAAGACGATATGGGTAAAGTTTCCAAAGTAATTATTACGGAAGAGGAAGCCACCCTTAAAAGCGGAATTATGACATGGTGCGGAACAACGCTTGAAAAGTTATGTCAGACCGCAAGAGTGACAGAAGATAAGGCAAAGGGAATTAGAACGGTCAAAATCGGTGGTATCGGCAACGCAACGGGTAAGAAATACCTTTTGCGATTTGTCCATAAAGATACCCAGGACGGAAATATCCGTGTAACGATTGTTGGTAACAACCAGGCCGGTTTTACAATTGCCTTTGCAAAGGATAGCGAAACCGTTATTGATGCAGAATTTAAAGCGCAGCCTATGGATAAAGAGGGTACTTTAATCCTTTACACAGAGGATATTGACAAAACAGAGTAACCGAAACACGGGCCAACGATAAGAACGGGCGGCCGGTTGAAAAATCGAGCCGCCTTATTACATGAAAGAGAGGAACACAACATGGCAGTAAAAGAATTTAACATGAACAAAATTAAACGTACCTTTTGGCCGTTTACTCTGAAAGATAAAAAGGATGAAAACGGAAATGTGGTTGAAAAGGGCAAAAAAATTATTGTCCGTATGCCGCAAAAGGGAGTTTTTGAAGCAATAAAGGATGTGGAAGCCAACGGAACGGGCGAGGATGCCGACACATCAACCATTTATAACCTTGTGGCAGCAGTATTAAATAACAATATGGGAAATGTGAGAGTTTCCGCCGAAGAGGTAGAGGGTTACGACATTGAAGAGTGTACGGCAATCCTTAACGCATACATGGAGTTCGTGGATGAATTAAAAGCAAACCCAAACTAAAAACGCCCTATTATCCACGCCAGGATAAAAAGGGCGAAATCCCGTATACAATCCTTACACGCCCGGAAAAATTGGTTATGGACTATTGCCATATCAATATTTACGAAGTCCAGGAAATGGAAATAGATATTTACCTTTTCTTCTTACGGGAAGCAATGATTTTTGAAAATTCGCAGACCGAAGAGGGACGGAAGTATTTAAAAGATTGTTTCCGTATGGAGCAGACAAAGCCGGACCGTGAGGGACTAAGAGAAAGATTTGGAAAGAAAGGGGGAAAATCAAGTGGCTAATAACATCAGAGGTATCACAATTGAGATTGATGGAAAAACCGATAAATTACAAGATGCCTTGCAAGGAGTAAGCAAGAACCTCAAAAGTACCAAGAATGAGTTAAAAGAGGTTGAAAAGGGCTTGAAATTAGACCCCAAGAATACCGAACTTTTAGCACAGAAACAACAGTTGCTTACAAAGGCAGTAGGCGAAACCAAAGATAAATTAGATGTATTAAAAACGGCAGAAGCCCAGGTGGAGCAGCAGTTTAAAAACGGCGAAGCATCCGAGGAACAGTACCGGGCAATCAAACGTGAAGTAATCGCAACGGAAGCGGAACTTAAAAGCCTGGAAGAGCAAGCAAAGGCAAGCAATTCAACACTTGCAAAGGTGGGGGATGCTTTCGGAACGGTAGGGGATAAGGCGACCAAAGCCGGGGAAAAGATGATGCCAGTAACGGCCGGAATAACCGCATTAGGGGCGGCCGGGGTTGCTGCATCTATGGAATTAGATAACGGCTATGACACCATTATTACCAAGACGGGAGCAACCGGGGAAGCCCTAGAAAGCCTTACAACCGTAGCGGACAATGTATTTTCGGATATGCCGACTACAATGGATGATGTGGGCGTTGCGGTTGGAGAAGTAAATACAAGGTTCGGGGCAACCGGAACAGAGTTAGAAAATCTTTCAAAAGATTTTATCAAGTTTGCGAACATAAACGGAACGGATTTAAACACGGCTATTGATAGCGTGGACAGTATTATGACAAAATTCGGCGTTGATGCTTCACAGACAAAAAATGTGTTGGGGCTTATGACGAAAGCGGGCCAGGACACGGGTATTTCAATGGAAACATTGGAAACCGCACTTACAACCAACGGTGCAAGCCTTAAAGAAATGGGGCTTGATTTAACATCATCAGTTAATTTACTTGCACAAATGGAAGCAAGCGGCGTTGATGTTTCAACCGCCCTTGCCGGAATGAAAAAAGCGGTGCAGAACGCAACGGCAGACGGTAAGAGTGCAGACGAAGCATTGACCGAAACAATAGATAGTATTAAAAACGCCAAGACAGAAACGGAAGCCTTAACAATTGCATCCGACCTTTTCGGAAAGAAAGGTGCGGCGGAAATGACCCAGGCAATCCGTGAAGGGCGTTTATCCGTAGATGATTTAAGCGGTGCTTTATCAGACTATGGGGATGTGGTAAGTGATACATTTGAAACCACATTAGACCCGTGGGATGATGCAACCGTGGCAATGAACAATTTAAAACTTGCCGGGGCAGACCTGGGAAATTCCATTTTAACCACATTGCAGCCGACAATTGATAAGGTTGTGAACAAGGTAAAAGAGTTTACAACATGGTTTAAAAACCTGGACGATAACACAAAGCAGATGATTGTAAAAATCGGAATGATTGTTGCGGCTATCGGCCCGGCGTTGTTGATTTTTGGAAAAGTATGTACCGCAATATCAAGTATTATCAATGTTGTGAAATTACTACAACCGGCCGTAGCGGCTTTAAATGCAGTTATGGCAGCAAACCCGGTTGCAATAATCATAATAGCAATTGTGGCGGTAATAGCCATATTAGTAACGCTTTACAACAAGTGCGAGTGGTTCAGAAATGGGGTTAATAAAATTTTTGAAGCAATCAAAACCGCATTTTTTACCGCTTTCAATGCGATAAAGGAATTTTTTACCGTAACAATTCCAAATGTCTTTAATACCGTACTGAATTTTGTAAAGAGCAATTGGCAAGGACTTTTGCTATTGCTTGTAAATCCGTTTGCCGGGGCTTTCAAATTGATTTATGACAATTGCGATAGTTTCCGGGAAGCGGTAGACACGCTTTTGCAGAATATAAAACAATTTTTTATAAATTTGTGGAATGGGATTGTTGCGATATTTCAAAATGTGGGTCAGTGGTTCACGGATAGATTTACGGAAGCATATACGGGTGTGACAACAGTATTTTCGGTAATCGGTTCATGGTTCGCCGCCAGGTGGAACGATATAAAAACCGCCCTTGCGACCGTGGCAACGTGGTTTCTTACCATGTTTACAAATGCCTATACGAATGTAACAAACGTATTCGCTGCAATTGGTTCATGGTTCGCCGCCAGGTGGAACGACATAAAAACCGCCCTTGCAGCAGTAGCCACATGGTTTTTAACTATGTTTACAAACGCATACACCAATGTAACAAATGTATTCGCTGCAATCGGTTCATGGTTCGGGGCAAGGTGGACGGAGATAAAAACCGCCCTTGCATCCGTTCCAACATGGTTTAAAACACAGTTCGATAACGCATGGACGAACATAAAAAATGCATTTGCCAATGTGACTTCCTTTTTCTCCGATTTATGGGAGAAAATCAAAGGTTGTTTCGTGAATGTCGGCGTGGCTATCGGTTCAGCGGTTGGGGATGCCTTTAAATCGGCAATCAACAGTTGCCTATCAACCATAGAGGGCGTTGTAAATAAGTTTATCGGTATGATTAACGGAGTAATTGGAATTATCAATGAGATACCGGGCGTTTCACTTTCAAAAATTGATACGCTTTCACTTCCGAGACTTGCAAAAGGCGGTGTATTAAGAGAGGGTACGGCAATGGTAGCAGAAGCTGGACCGGAACTTTTAAGCATGGTAAACGGAAAGGCAGTTGTAACACCGCTTACGGGTTCAGCGGTAAACACGGCAGCAGACAACCTAAAGGGCAACAATAGCGGTTTCCACCAGGAAATCAATATTACAAGTCCTAAAGCCCTATCCCCTTATGAAGTGGCAAGACAAACGAGAATACAGACCCGTGCAATGGTTATTGCAATGCAGAGGGGGTAAATTATGGCAGATATTACAGTTACTTGTACAAATGATAAAAATGTTTCTATTGCCTTTAGGTGGGATTGGGATAATAACCCATTCCACCTATTAGGGCTTGACGGAATATATGGTTATGATTGCAATGTTACCACATCAGAAAACACCACAACAGACGGCAGCACATACCAGGGAAGCACGGCAAAGGAAAGAAATATTGTAATAACCGCAGAGATTGACGGAGATTACAGAAAGAACCGGGAATTACTGTATAGAGTGTTTCCAAAAGGCAGAACCGGAACGCTTGAATATAGCGAGGACGGGGATATAAAAACAATCACTTACAGAGTGGAAAGCGTGACACCAGGGGCAACAACGGGCGTTGTAAGGGATTATACAATTAGCCTTATTTGCACCGACCCGTATTTTAAGGACCTGTCAGATGTGGAAGTGGTAATGGCAAGTTGGGTATCAGATTGGTACTTTGAAAACGGGTTTGATATTAACGGCGTGGAATTTGGACACCGGGAAGCCGAGTTGGTAAAGGAAATTGAAAATAACAACGGTGCGGACAATATCGGAATTACCGCAATATTCAGAGCGGACGGCATTGTAAAAAATCCGGCTATTTACCATTCGGAGAGCGGGAAATATATAAAGGTCGGTTATGCCGGAAATGATTTTGAATTGCAAAGTGGTCAATATGTGGTTATTTTCACACACACCGGAAAGAAAAATATATACCTTTTAGACGGAGTGAGCCAGGCGGAAATTGAGGAACACAAGGACCGTTACGGAATGATTGATTGGGACACGGTTGTTTCCAGGTATGGAACAATCATAAATCAGTATTTGGACGAGGACGGGGATTTTATACAGTTGCAGGACGGCACAAACACCATTACATACAATGCAGAAAGCGGCATTAACTATTTATCCGTGTCCGTATATTACCGCATTTCATATTTGGGGGTGTAAGAGCATGGAAATTATTGTATATGACCGCAATTTGTACCGCCTGGGGACGATTGAAAACCATACATCCTTACAATGGCATAGAAAATATTACGAGTGTGGCACGTTTGAGTTACACGCCCCGGCAACAGAGGACAACATAAGGCTTTTGCAGCCGGGTAATGTAATAAGGCCAAAGGGAAAGGATGAAGCCGCCGTTATCCGTGGGGACCAGACAGAAGAGGAAAGCACCCTTGTAAATGAGATTGTGCGAAACGGCTATTTTCTGCCTATATATTTTAATGACAGATTGACCGGTCCCATGTTTACATTTAACGGAACGTGTGAAGATGCTATGCGTTATATGATTAACCGCATGGCAGCAGTACCGTTGTTGGAAGTAGCCCCAGGAATAGGGGATGCAACCAAAATAACATTCCAGGCAACCTATAAGAATGTATTAACCTATCTTTCTAAGATTGCCCGGTATTGTGAATTGGGCTTTAGGGTAGTGCCGGACTTTAAGGGTAAGAAAATGACCTTTGAAACATATAAAGGCATAGACAGAACCACGAAGCAAGGCACAAAGCCCCGTGTAATCTTTTCAGAGAGTTACAACAACCTAAACCGTGCAAAACATACCTATTCAGACGAAACCGCCAAAACAAAGATTGTTGTAGGTGGGGCCGGGGACGGTGCGGACCGTATTTATGTAACGGTAGGCGGCGGAACGGGGTTTGATTTACGGGAAGAGTTTTTGGATGCCAAAGACATAAATAAAGATGATTTTTCAACCAATGCGGAATACCTGGAAGCGTTACGCATCCGGGGGGAGCAGTACAAAGCGGAAAACGCCGTGATTGAGAACATAGAAGCCGAAGTGGAAGCCGAGGTTAATTTTATCTATGGCACGGATTACGATTTAGGGGACATTGTGACAGTAGAAAAGGCAAAATGGAACAAAGTATTAAATTTACGCATTACGGAACTTTGCGAGGTTTACGAATACGGCGGAATGTATGTTGTTCCTACTTTTGGGGATGCCCTACCCACAACCATAAATTGGGACAATTAGGAAAGGAGAGGAAAAGCAAATGGCAGTAAGAGGATTTTTTTACAATTCCGTAAATAAAGACCGCTTATACAACGGCCAGGATATGAACGAGGACAAAGCCCCGTTCTATAAAGAGGGTGTGGCGTATGGACATTTGCAAGTAACCGCAGACGGGGAAAGTATGGCGGTAAAGGTGGACGGCGGAAGCCGTACCGGGTACGCATACATCAACTTGCACACAATCCACAATACAACCGTCCTAGAATTGCCCGTGAGCGGTTCAAACGGTACATTGCCAAGAATTGACCGTGTAATATTGCGGAATGATGAAACAGAGCGAAAACCAAGCATTTTTATTTTAGAGGGGGCATATTCAAGCAATCCGCAGCCGCCGGAACTTACGAACAATGACACAATCCAGGAAAAATGTTTGGCGGAAATTTATGTGGCAGCCGGAGCGGTGGCAATATCCCAAAGTGATATTACAGACACCAGGGCAGACACTGGATTGTGCGGTTTCATTGCATCACAGTTTGAGGACTTTGATTTTTCACAGTTCACAAAGCAATTTAACGCATGGTTCGCCCTGGAAAAAAAGAGCATGGAACAAGACCATGCAAATTTCATTGAAGAATACGCCGAAATGACACAAGCATTTATGACGGACCAGGAAGCACAATGGAATAAGTGGTTTAAAGAGAAGCAAACGGAACTTTCCGGGGACATTGCCGGGAAACTGCAATTACAGATTGATGATGTAAAAGAAAAGGTTTACAACATTGCCTTTAAGGTTTACATCATTAGCACATTGGAGCAGATTACAAGCCCGGTAACGGTAAAACTTACGAATAAGACCACGGGGACCATGCAGACGGTTACAGTTACAAAAAGCCAAATGGGCTTTTATGTCACGGAAGCCGGAGAATACACCGTGGAAGCGGATTTGGAAAGCGTTATGGTTACACCGAAAGCCTTTAAGGTTACAAACGATAATCTTATGACAACGCAGAATATTACATTGCGTGAGGGTTCAAACCTGGGCTATATCGGAAATTATATTGGTTCATTTATTGCACAATAAAAAGAAAGAGAGGATTAAACAATGGTAGGATTTCCAAAAGTAATTAAGACAAAGGCGGATTTAGTCAACACTTACAAACTTGTAAAGAAAGGCAGATTGAAGAAAGAAGATTGGTTGGCAGCAGTTGAGAAGTTGGAAAATCAGAATTTCATCTTTTGCCCTATCCTGGAGAAAACCGAGGACAGAAAGGGCGTTACCCTTATGTTTGTAAACGAGGTTACAGAGGGGGACAAGGTAAAAGCCGGGAACGTGACCGCAACCGTTAAGACCGTGGAGCATATTGAGGTTGAAAAGGCAGCAGAAGCAGACCAGGAAGCGGCAGCAGCAGATACCGAAACAACCACAAATAACAATCAGACCAAGCACACGATTTTAACACTTTCAAAGGCTATTGCGGCGGATGCGGCTACAATCGGTATTCCGGCAGAGGTTACATTTTATGACCGCCTGGGAATTACAGAAGAGGAAGTGGAGCAGATGAAAGGAGAGTTAGTATAATGGGAAGATTATTTGTTTATGACGAGAATATGACGGACGAGAGGGCGAAAATCACAGTTGCTAAAATGGCCGCCGTATCGGACATTGTAGCGAGTGAAAAGGCGTTTATACAGTATTCCGCAGCCGGACAATTAACCGTGCTTACCGGGGCAGTTATTGCGGTAGGGGATGCCATTTTTCAGACCGAGGAAACAACACTTTCCGCCGCCAACCTGGACGGTGCAAGCAGTTTTGCACACGGTAAGGATTATTACATTTACTTGTGCGACAATGGCAAGGACAGTTCAAACGAGGTTTATTTAATCTCTGAAAATTCCACATTCCCGGACGGCGTGGAATGGGACGATACAAACACCCGTAAAATTGGCGGTTTCCACTATGGCTTTGTTAGAAATGTGGATGAATACGGCAGAGAAGTAAATACAAGTGGAAGCGTGCGTGGTAGCGGTTGGGAAAGTAACGTGCGTGAGGACATTGCCCCTAATTCTGTATGGACCGCCTTACACCGTCCGAAGTGCGACCCGTCCGGTATGGCATACCTGGGGAATGGTTTGTGGGCTGATATTTACCTTGCGTCAGATGATGGAGCGAACGGCTTACAATCCGTATATAACGCAACGCCTATTACGGGTACAGAGGGGTTAAATTGGTATATTGCCAATGAAAAGGCTGCCCGTGTCGGAAAGCGTTTACCGGACCTTGCAGAGTGGTTAATTGCAGCAGAGGGAAGCCCCCAGGGATTAGACGGCAGCAATACAAACGGTTGGACCGCAACAACCAACACCGCAAGAACCGCCGTTGGAAAAATCAAAAATGCAATTTCTGTAAAAAATATTATGGATATTGCCGGGAACGTGTGGGAATGGCTTAACGAGTTGTGTTTAGACCCAACCGCCGCATCCTGGAATTGGTACAATGTTATGTCCGGCTACGGTCAAATTTATATGCCGTCACAAACAGCTTTGCACGCCCTCATTGGCGGCGGCTATTGGAACGGCGGCGTGCATTGCGGTAGCCGTGCCGTCATTTGCAGCGGTTACCCGTGGGGCGTGGGCACGGACATTGGTGTGCGGTGCGTGTGTGACAGTCTGTAATCTGCCAGGGTGGGCGAAAGCCCACCCCATAGAAAAATATATAAACCGAGGATAAAAACATGGCAGAGAACAAGAAAAGCAATCAAGCGGATGCGTATATGGAGAGCATGAAAGCGTATCAAAAGACCTATGATTTTCTTTTATACCTTTATCCCATATTGTCACAGTTTCCAAAATTTGAGAAATTCGCATTGCAGAGCCAAATTAAAACGGCGGTTTTTGAAATGCTTAAATCAGTAATCAGATTTAGAAAGACCGGGACAAAGAGCCATATATATAACGCAGATGTAGAGTTGCAGTTTATCAAAACCCTCATACGGCTTTCCTACGATTTGGAATATCCGGCAATGAGCAAACACAGATACGAAGTATTGAGTAAGAAAATGACAGAATTAGGATGTATCATTGGCGGAATAATCGAAGCCGTAAAGAATGGAAATTGGAAATAATGTTGGCATTGCCAATTTTATTTTGGGGAAACTGTTAATATGCACCGGGCCAGTTCACGGAACTTTCCGAGCTTTGCACGCCCTCATTGGCGGCGGCAATTGGAACAACGGCGTGCATTGCGGTAGCCGTGCCGTCAATTGCAACAATTACCCGTGGAACGTGAACACGAACATTGGTGTGCGGTGCGTGTGTGACTTTACAATTTTATAGACATAGAAGCCCAAGCGGCCACTAGCAAAGATTTACATTTTAAGTAAGTCAGACGGTTTGCCCGTTCCGGTGCGATACCGGACAAACTAACAAAGCAAACCACCTTTTAGTAAAATAGAATATTTGAAAATTGGTAGGGATTAAATGAAAACAGTAAAGGGACTACATGAGAAAATGGGGACCTTTGAAAATGCCAATACTTCATTCCACCAGGCGGCAAGGTGCAAGCGGTACACGAATGAGGTATTGGCTTTTTCTATGGTTAAGGAAGAGGAACTTTTAAGAGCAACCGAGGAAATACAGAATTTAACATATAGGCAAGGGGAATATAAGATATTTAAGGTGTTTGAGCCAAAAGAACGGCTTATTATGGCGTTGCCGTTCTATGATAGAGTGGTGCAACACATGATTTGTAACGCTATTCAACCCGTATTTGAAAACGGATTTTATTACCATTCTTACGCTTGCCGGAGCGGTAAGGGGATGCACGCCGCAAGCGATACATTGTATCAATGGATGTATGAAACAGAGGTAAAGCAAGGGTTAAGGATGTATGCCTTTAAAGGGGATATATCAAAGTATTTTGCATCTATACCGCATGACAAATTAAAGGATGAAAACCGCCGCTATATAGGGGATAAGAAAGCCCTTATGTTAATGGATGATATTATAGACCACAACGGCATATTGCCGGACGGCGTGGGAATACCCGTTGGAAACCTCACAAGTCAGTTATTTGCGAATGTGTACGGCAATAAGTTAGATAAATTTTGCAAGCACGTTTTACATATTCCGTATTTTGTGCGGTACATGGATGATTTTATTATCCTATCGGATGATTTGGAGCAGTTAAAAGAATGGGTTAAGAGAATAGAAGAATTTTTGGAAAATGAAATGCTTTTGCATATTAACCCTAAAAGCACAATCCTATACGCCGGGAATGGCATAGATTTTTGCGGATATATCCACTATGCAGACCACAAGAAAGTAAGAAAATCATCTATCAGAAAGTTAAAGCAAGATGTAAAGGCGTATGAGTTGGGCGAATTGCCGCCGGAAGAATTTAACCGGAAGTATGAAAGCAGAAAGGGACATTTAGGACACGCCGACACATACCACATTGCAAAGGCGGTTGAATACGAATTGTTGTTCTATGAATGGGAACGCCTGGAAGCAACGGCGTAAAAAGGGTCAGAATAAAAAGCCGTTCCATTATATGATTTACTTGTAAAAAATCCACAGAAAGGAGCGGTGCAAAATGAAAGAGGAAATTGCAGCATTTATTTTAGCGGAAACGGCTAACCCCATTTTCCGCCTTGTGGCCCTTGCAGTTGTATTTGATACAATCATGGGCGTTTTCAGAGCAATAAAGGAAAGAAAGTTTAATTCATGTGTTGGGATTAACGGGGCAATCCGAAAGGTAGGAATGATTGTTTCTATCATCTTCCTTTCCATTGCGGATAAAATTCTTTCAATCAATCTGATAGGTTTTATCCCGTCCGGTTTATGGTCTGATATTGGTATGCAGACCCCGGCGGTTATCGGAATGGCAGAGTTTTTTTCTTTACTGTTTATTGCGTATGAAATCGTGAGCATCCTTAAAAATATGACCCTTGCCGGACTTCCGGTAAAGAAGTTGTGGGATGCCGTAAAGAAGTTTTTAGGTAAGTACACGGAAGAGTTACCGGATGATGATTAAAGAAAGCGAGGAATAAGACATGGCAACAAAAGACCAGGTAAACACCTTTATTGCGAAATTGGCAGCAATCGCAAGAAAAGAATATTTAACCCGTGATAAATGGGTTTTACCGTCCGTATGTATCGCACAGGCCGCATTAGAAACCGGGTGGGGAACGTCCGGGCTTATGACAAAAGCCAATGCGTTTTTTGGCATTAAGGCAGGCAGCAGTTGGAAAGGAAAGGTTTACAGTAGCAAAACAAACGAGTGCTATGACGGTAAGACCTACACGCAGATTACCGCCGCTTTCCGTGCTTATGATAGCCCGGAAGAGAGCGTGGCAGATTATTACAATCTGATTTGTGGAAGTTCCCGTTATGCCGGAGCAGTAAACAACGGAAACGCCGAAAGTGCCATTACCGCAATCAAAAACGGCGGATATGCAACAAGCCCTACATACATCAAGAATGTAATGAACATCATCAATTCTTATAACCTTACACAGTATGACACATGGGACGGAGAGAACCAGGGACCGGCGAACAAGGAAACCCACGGTTATAAGGTGGGGGACAAGGTAAGAGTGATTGACAACATCACATACAACGGGGTGCGTTTTGCAACCTATTATGATGAATATGATGTTATCCAGGTAAACGGGGACCGTGTTGTTATCGGTATCGGTAACACCGTGACGGCAGCAGTAAACGCCGCCAACATTGCAAAGGATGAAGAGATTGCAGAAGCCCCGGCGGATGCAGAAGTACCAACCGACATTCCGACCCAGGAAGAAACAGAGAACGCCCACGGTTTCAAAGTAGGGCAGAAAGTAAAGGTTATCAATGCTTACGATTACTACGGTAATATGTTTAAGTGTTGGTACAGTAAATATGATGTTATCGAGGTTAAGAATGACAGAATTGTTATCGGTATCGGTAACACCGTAACGGCAGCAGTAAACGCCGCCAATTTAGCAGCAGCATAAGCAACGCCGCCTTTAGGAATTTGGCTACCAAAAGAGCAAGGAATAATGTATATCACGGAAGAAAAAGCACACCTTAAAAAGTGTGCTTTTTTCTTACGCTAAAAACTATCATAAATATTGCGTAATATGTATTGACATATTGCGTAATATGGTATACAATAAAGACAATTAAAAAAGTAGAGACTAAAAAGAAAGCGAGGGAAACAATGAAAGCGGCAAAAGGATATAGCAAGGAAGATTACCAAAAAAGCCCGGTTGTATTGGAGTTTGAGACGATAGAAAAAGCGGCGGAATATTTGGAAAAAAAATATAATCAAGATAAGGGAGATATGATTAAGGCTATTAAGGATGATACAAACGAGGATGCGGTATATTTTGAGGATGGCACAGTTATATTAAACGAACTTATCTAATACAGATAAAAGCACACTTTAAAAGGTGTGCTTTTTCTTTATTTTAAAAGATTTTTAAAATATTGCGTAATATGTATTGACATATTACGCAATATGCAATATAATAAAGACAGTTAAGAGAGGAACACAAAGAAAGCGAGGAACACAACATGACATATAGCGAATTAGTAAAGGAAGCAATCAGAAAAGCGCATGAGGAAGCAAAGGCAGCAGCCGAAGCAACCCAAAACCAGGTAGCACAATTTGAGATTGGAAAAACCTACTATACACGCAGCATTTGTAACCATGATTGTATCTTTTCCGTAAAGGTTACAAAAAGAACCGCAAAGACCGTTGTAGTCTTAAAGGACGGAGAAGAAAAGCGGTGCAAAATTGGGCTTTCCTGGAATTGCAAGGAAGAAACAATTACACCGTGGGGCGTTTACTCCATGTGTCCGGTAATTGGAGCATCCGACATAGCAGCATAATAGCACATAAGACCGGGGCAAACGCCCCGGCAGAAAGGAAAAGAGCATGAAAACATATTATTGCGTAACATCATCATTTGACGATAGGGGAAGAGCAACGGCAAACATTACAAACATTATAAAAGCGGAAGAGAAGCCGGAAAGCACATACACAAGCACCAGGAGAAAAGATATATATAATGATTGGTTTGAGAGCGAAAAAGAAGCACAAGAGTATGCGGAACAAACAAGGATTGCATAAGGTAAGGGCGGCAGCAGAGCCGCCCAGGCAACTAAAACGGCCGCACCGTGAACGGGTGCGAGTGTCCCAAGCCACTATAAACCGTTGAGGGGTTGCAACAATAGGCGTTGCGGTACTGTCTGACAAGTTTTGACCCACGTTTTAATGTGAAACGGGGAAGCAATGAGGTATACACCGGGCAAGGGTGCATTGCTTATATACACAATCGTTTAGACCAATGCCCGGAAACCCAAAACGCCTATATGATGCAACTATATATTGAAACCCGTTGTTTCTGTGATTTTATCAATGGTAAATACACGCACTTTTAAGCCTGGCACATTTCGCCGGGCTTATTGCACATAAAAATAAATTTATAAATATTGCGTAATATGTATTGACATATTGCGCAATATGATATATAATAAAGACAGTTAAGGGAGATACATAAAACCTAACGAGTACCTGGGCGGCAGAGAAAGGAGAATAACATGGAAGATATGGACAAGAAAGAAATTAAAGAAGTCATTGAGTGGTGTGACGAGAAAGGGCATAGCGAACATGAGATTTTGGATTTAATCAGAAGAATTGTGGATGCGAAGCCAAGAAATGAAGAAAAGCCTAATGAATAGGCTTTAGGGATGCAGAAAGGGCGGTGGACTTGCCAAAGCCGCCCAAACTGTAAAACCTATTATATACCATAAGGCAAGAGAAAGGAAGAGGGCAACGGATGCCGAAAACAAAAAAAGAGTTCGACCAAGTAAAATACCAAAATCAGTTTATAAATGAGAAATATGACCGCATCAACTTGACCGTACCAAAGGGAGATAAAGCCGTTATTAAGAAAAGGGCAGCAGCAGCCGGGGAAAGCGTGAACGAATATATTAACCAGGCTATTAAACAGAGAATGGAGAATGCAAGCAATGCCTAATGAATACGGAATAACGGCAAAGGAAGCCGCAGAAGCATTAACCGCCGCCATGCGATTATTACCACCGCCAGGGAAAGAGGATATAGAACTTATAAAAAGAAACCCTACTTTAAATTGGTGGCAAAAGTGGAAACTGATACGCCAAATTAAAAGGAAGTAGCACGGAAGAAAGCGAGGAACACAACATGGGATATTTAGCAACCTATTTTCTAAAAAGGACACGGCAGCAGTACAACCGCAGCCCGTACAGATGCCGGAAGAAAAAAAGCCGAGGTATATTATAAAAAACCAACGGTTTATCCTGGACAATGTAAAAGACCACATGGAAGATATTATGGACCTTGTGGATGAAAACGAAGATTACAAAATGAAAGACCGGGATTTCATAGATGAAAAACAAGAAAATGAAAAAGTATTTCAATATGAAATAAACGAAAAAGCCACAATAACCACTATATCTTGTGAGGGGGGGCAGAGCAACTACAAGTATTTGTGCGTAATACCCACATTGGAGATATTAAAAAGGGCGGCATAAGTAGAGTAAAAAATCTTTTAAAAAAAGGCAATATAGAAAATATATGGGTTGAGGTGTCCGGCGGAAAATATAAAATGATAAAGGAATGGGACAATGAATATACCGTATTAGACACAGAAACACCATTTAGTATTACCATTGAAATAACCTATAAAGAAGAAATCACAGAATAAGGAAAGAAACATAGGAAACAGACGGGGACAACAACGGATTATTCCGGGTTGTCCCTATTGCCGTATCAAGGGGGTTATTTTTATGGGTAGAAAATACAAACAGTTAAGCCAAAATGATAGAATATCAATGGAAACACTACTTAACAAAGGCCATTCCGTACAAGAAGTTGCGGACTATTTACACGTTCACAGAAGCACCATTTACAGAGAAATGAAACGGGGCGAGTATGTACATAGAAATTCAGACTATACGGAAGAGGTGCGTTATAGTAGTGACAAGGGGCAGCAGACCCATGATTGGAACGCCCAGGGCAAAGGCAGAAATATTAAAATAGGCAATGATATTAAATTGGCGGAATACATAGAAAATAAGATTGTAGAAAATAAATATAGCCCGGAAGCAGCATTGGCAGCAGTAGCAACAAGCGGAATAGAATTTAGCACCACTATAAGCGTAAGAACCCTATACCGCTATATTGATAACGGCATATTCCTTAAACTTACCAACAAGCATTTACCCGTTAAGGGCAAGAAGAAAAAGAAAAATAAGAAAGTCCAGGTGCAGAAGAGGGCAGCAGCCGGGGAGAGCATAGAGAACCGCCCGGATGAAGTGGCAACCCGTGAAACATTCGGACATTGGGAAATGGACACCGTAAAGGGCAAACAAGGCGTTACGAAATCATGTATGCTTGTATTAACAGAGAGAAAGACCAGGGACGAGATTATATTTAAACTGAAAGACCAAAAGGCGGAAAGCGTGGTGGATGCCCTGGACCGTTTAGAAAGAAAATGGGGAGATATGTTTTCTAAAGTGTTTAGAAGCATCACGGTAGATAATGGCGTGGAGTTTTCGGATTGTAAGGGCATGGAGCGTTCAGCATTGACACCAGGGGAGAAACGCACATATCTATTCTATTGCCACCCATACAGTAGTTGGGAGAGAGGGACTAACGAGAACACTAACAAACTAATACGCCGCCATATCCCTAAAGGGGAAGATTTTGACGAAAAGCAAGATAGGGACATTGAATTTATAGAAAATTGGATAAACACATACCCACGGGGTATTTTTGGCTTTAAAACATCAGAAGAATTATTTAAAGAAGAGTTGGAGAAAATCACGGCATAATATTTTTTCAAAAAACTTGTCGCAAAACTATTGACAAAATATAAGGCGAACAGAAACTGTATTTTATTATTGACAAGTAAAATGTTCTATGATATAGT
>ENA-UOJS01001239-UOJS01001239.1-human-gut-metagenome-genome-assembly--contig:-C74-NODE-1239-length-22079-cov-7.382537_pt1 | contig 22079 bp, 19 predicted proteins | sample MGYA00242355_ERZ723902 | MGnify/ENA metagenome assembly ERZ723902
GTCATTCCCTTTCAGATTGGCCCCGTTCAGGAAGCGCATGCCGGGGCGGTGGGTGAGGACGAGGCCGGGAAACTCTTCGCCCGCCTCGGTGGCGGCCGTCGTGCGGGGAACCCCCGGCTTGAGCCAGAACGCCTCCTGGCCCAGGTGGAGCTGCGGCAGCAGTTGGCCGTCGATCTGTACGGTGCGGAACAATCCGGGAGTTTCCGATTCGCGGAAGTCGAAATAGAACGGGAAGCCGCCCGGCAGGATCAAGGTTCCGCCCCGGCGGACATACTCCGCGACCGCTCCGATTTGAGAGGCCGGAAAGCCTTCGCGCCCCGGCAGCGCCAGGATCGGGCAGTCGGCGACCGGCACGGTGCGAAGCTCGTCGAAGGTGAGCTGCCGCCGCCGTTTCCACTCCGGCAGGTAGTCGTCAATTCTGCCGGTATGGAACAAAGTGCGGTCATCCGCGATCACTCCGACCGTATCCCGCTCCGGGCTGAAGCCGAGTTTTTTCAGGGCAGGGGGGACCGTTTCGCGGGCGAGGAGAAAGCGGTCGGGGGCACTGGAGTTGCCGATTTCGGTGATCCAGACCGGCTTGTCGATCCCGTATTTTTTCATCAGGGCCTTGAGGTCGCGGATGCGCAGCGGCAGTTGCGACTCCGGCACGTTGCGCCACTGGTAGGGGTGAAAGTTCATCACGTCGAAGCTGTCGCCCGCCCCGGCGCGGAACACTCCCTCCACGAACTCCATCGGCCTGCCGAAGTCGGAGACGCCGGTGAAAAGCACCCGGGCCCGCGGATCGGCTTTTTTGATGGTCCGGTACGTCGCCTGCAGCAGCGCGGCATAATTAGCCGGATCGGGCTTTTCACCCCACGGGCGGTCGCAGTCGGCTTCGTTGATCACCTCATAGCAGTCGATCCTGCCTTTGTAGCGGCTGACGCAGCGCTCCACATAGTTGAGCCAGCGTTCGAGGTTGCGGAACGGGGGCTTGCCGTGGGCGGGCAGTTCGCCGCCGAGGATCGGCAGGACCTTGACCCCTTGCCGGCCGGCCTCCCCGACCAGCGCATCCCAGCGGGTGAAGTTCCATTTGCCCGGCTCCGGCTCCACCTGCGACCAGTCGAGGTCGGTACGGACGAAACCGATGCCGGTCCGGGCGATGCCCGCAAGCTCCTGCTTCATCTCCTCCGGCGGCATCCGGTTCAGATGGGCGCAGACGCCGTAAGGGGATTCCGCCGCGGCCAGTGCCAGCGTGGCGGCGGCCAGCAGTCCGGAAAAGAGCAGACGTTTCATTGTGCCTTGAACTCCGGTTGAGCGCCGGGGGCGGTGCGGAAGTACAGGATTCCGGGCGTGGCGTCGAATACGCCGTTTTCAAGTTTCACCTCGTTGCCGAGGAAATCCGTGACGGTTTCAAATGCTCCGGCAATCCGCATTTTCCGGGTGCCGGAGGTTGACCAGACCGCATGAATCCGCGCGCCGTCCGGCAGCGGCCACGCCGCGGCCTGAACACCGGGAGCCGGAGTGGAAAGCTCCACCGGGCCGGAACCTTCAGGACGGAGCCGGGTCAGCGTTTCAAACGCGCGGGCGGCGGGTTTCGGCGAAAAGTCACGCCGGACGATGCCGAAGTGCGCCTCGCGGCCCCGGTTCCACTCTCCCGCCCGGAACCGGTAGTAGCAGATGCCTTCGACCCCTTCGGCGAGCAGCAGCAGATATTGGCGCGGCAGCAGTTGCGCCTGCATCTCCTCCGAGGAACATTCGTTCTGGATCCCCGGCATCAGCACGAGGTTGCCCTTGAGGTCGCTGTCGAGACGGTAGAGGGCGGCGACCGGAGCTTTGTATTCGCCCTGAACACCGCAGAAGATCGGGATCATCCGGTCGTTTCCCTTGAGATTTTCGGCGGTCAGGAAGCGGCCGGTCCAGAACTGGCGCGAGCTGAGGCCGGGAAAATTCTCGCCGGGAACGATCTTCGTCGCATTGGCGGGGACGCCCTGCCGGGTCCATGAGGCCTCCCAGCCGTAGTGGAGCTCTCCGGGGCACTGGCGGGTGAGCCAGGCGTTGGTGAACATGCCGTCGGGCTGTTTCTCCACATTGAAATAGAACGGGATGCCGCCGGGAATGATCAGCGTGCCGCCCCGCTTCACATAGTCGCGCACGAAACCGAACTGGCGGATCGGGAACCCCTCCACGCCGGGCAGGATCACCGCCGGGCACTCTTCGACCTTGAGCGCGGCCAGTTCGATGAATTTCAGCGGCCGCAGCTTCTTCGCTTCCGGCAGGAACTCGTTGACCTGCATGTGGATGCCGTCGGCGTAGCAGAAGTTTTCATCGTCGCGGATCACGCCGATGGTGCGTGAGGCCGGATCGATTGCCAGCTCTTTCAACGCAGCGGCGGTCGCGTCATGGACGAACTGCACTTGCTGTTCCCCCGAGGAGTTGCCGATTTCGGTGACCCAGACCGGTTTGTTGAAATTGTATTTCTTCATCAGTTCGCGCAGTTCGGCGACTTTGTGGCGCAACTGCGCCTCCGGCACGTATTTCCACTGATAGGGGTGGAAGTTGACGCCGTCGCAGTAGTCGCCCGCTCCCGCCGCGAACGCCTTTTCGAGGTATCCGTAGGGATTCCGCACGAAGGAGACGCCGGAAAACAGCACCTTCGCCGCCGGATCAATGGCCTTGATTGTTTCACAGGTCTTTTTCAGCAGTTCGGCGTAGTGTTCCGGGTTCGGCGTTTCGCCCCATGGGCGGTCGCAGTCGGCTTCGTTGATCACCTCGTAGGCGGCGATCTTTCCTTTGTAGCGTCTGGCGCTCTCGGCGACGTACCGCAGGAAATCCTGCTGGTTGCGGTAAGGCGGGCGGACCGGCTTGTGGAGTTCGCCGCCCAGAATCGCGATCACGGCGACGCCCTGTTTGCCGGCCTCCTCGACCAGCGCGTCCCAACGGGTGAAATCCCATTTGCCCGGCTCCGGTTCCACCTGCGACCAGTCGAGATCGACCCGGACCATCCGGGCGCCCAGTCCGGCCATATCTGCCAGCTCCCGGCGCATTTCCTCCGGCGGCATCCGGTTCAGGTGCGCACACATGCCGAACGGCGAAGCCGCGGCGGTCAGGCCGAGGGCGGCCGCCCCCAGCGTACAGAAAAACAGTTGATTCAATTTCATAATCCTGAACCTTTCAATTGGTGCTTCCGGTGGCTTTGTAGTAATGGGTTACGCCCATCGGGGAGGCTTCCAGTTCGGAAGCCCCGGAGCTTTTGACGTGGCCGTCCATATAAGCGGCGTTGGCCCGCCCGCTGTGAATCAGGTGAATCCGTGACTGCTCGACTTCTCCCCGCGGCGAAAAGATGAAGAAGGTTCCCTGATCACTCAGCCGAAACGTATCGGCCAGCATGATGAATTCCGTCGGTTTCCTGTTCCGGACGGTATTGTAAAAATAATTGGAAGAGTAGAGCGTCGGGTCGCCGCCATCCGGCCGGTGCAGGAAGTCGCCGAACTCCTTCTTGATCCGGATCGCGTAATCCCAGCCGTCGGTACTTGCGTTGCCGAGGTAGTAACCGTAGGTGCGCGTGTCCCAGATGCCGATTTCGTTGTTCATCGCCCGCGCGGAATTTTCACTCGTATTGGAGGGGCAGCTCAGCATTTTCCAGCCCGGCAGATAGCGGTTGTTGTACAGAACGCGCCCGAAAATCTTGTTGTCGGAGCGGCCGACCATCAGCCCCCGGTAGTCGTTGCCGTAGAAAATCTGCGCTTTGATGATCTGTCCGAGTCCGTTCAGGCAGCTGGCGCTTCGTGCTTTCTCCCGCGCCTGATTCAGCGCCGGGAGCAGCATTCCCGCGAGTATCGCAATAATGGCTATTACTACGAGCAGCTCAATAAGGGTGAATTTGCAGGAACATTCCGTCACACGACCGCGGCATTTCGCCGTTGAAATGAATTTCCGTCTCATGCTTCTTCTCCTTGCAGTTGAAATTTATGGTATGTAACAGCGGTATATCCGTAGAGCAGCGGCAGGATTCCCACTCCGGCGCAGCGGGAGAAATCGATCCGGCGGAGGAGCCGGGCGGTTCGCTCAAGGAGTGTTTCAGGGAATGGGAAGTCGTCGCTGTGGGCGATGGTGGCCAGATAGTTGCCGATGCCGCGCAGCAGCGCGTTGGGGCGGGCGTATTCGTCGCGGAAAACCGGGTTCAGGTAGCTTTTGCCGCCGAACAGCGCGGAACCGCCGTCCGGGGCGAGCGTCACGGGCGTCACCTTCATCGGCAGTCGCCGCCAGTTGTCGTAGAGCATTCCCCAGTCGCCGTCGAACTCCTCGGCCTCGCGCAGCAGCGCCAGCAGCCGGGGGCAGGCGATCGCCGCCGCCGTGTGCATCGCGCGTCGCACACCGGATTCCAGCTCCGGGGCGATGCCGCTTTCGGCAAAGAAATTCAGAGACAATTGCATCTGGATGACCGGCATGTCCCACCAGTCCGCTTCCGGATTCATCGTCAGGGTTTCCCGCAGCCCTGCTGCGGCGTAGCGGCGCATCAGTTCGTAATAACGCGGTTCGCCGGTCACGCTTGCGGCGATGCCGTAAATCATCGGCAGCCGCAGCGCCTCGTGCGGGGCGCAATTCCACATTGTCGAAACGATCGCGGGCCGGCCATCCAGCCGCATCAGGTTGCAGGCGTTGGCTGGAGTGACGATCCGTTCGCAGTAGTCCGCGACGGAACGCAGGAATGTCACGCCCCGTTGCCGCAGCCGCTCCGGGATCACCCCGCCGCCTGAGAGAAAACGCCACATCCCGTAAGTCGCCAGCGTGAACTGGTCGCGTGAGGAGTTGCCGTAGCAGCTGCGTCCGTCGCGCGGGGAGATGCCGCGCGCGACAAAGCCCGGCATACCGTGGACTTCCGCGCACCGGATCAGCCCTTCCGCCGCGAGCCGGGCGAAGTCGGAATCCTCCTCCCGGCGGAAGCGCAGCAGATCGAGCAGAAAGCCGCCGTTGAGCGCGCAATCTTCCATGCCGGTACTCCAGCCGCACGGATTCGGGAAACCGAGGGCGATCTCCTCCGGCGAGGGCAGATGGGCGAACCGCCGGGAATGGTCACGGCTGGTCACATAGTCGTATACCAGACCGGTTTCCTCGCAGAACAGCGTGTGCCGGATGCGGCGCCACGCACTTTCCTGCCAGGTGTGTTCATCGAAATTCATAGAGGGCTCCGTGTATGGAAACTTGTATTTTCTTCTGCAGTATAGTATAGTGAAAAAATATTTAAAAACAACACCTGATTCTGATTTGATGTTTGAAAAAACGGCAATTATATTTGAAATCGGAACATTATGAAAATTCTTGAAGACATTTCGGCGTTCCGCTGGGAACCGCTGCCTCCTCCCTGTTATTTTCAGGGAATGGAATTCTTCCACCGCCGTTCCCGCCGCTCCTACCGGATGCGGGCGCTGCCCGCCGGTATTGCGGATGACCTGTTGCGGATCGATTGCATCTGTGAAGTCGATCTGCTGCGGCAGGCCCATTATATGCGGCGTTGCGCTCCCTTTCTGTCGTTCGAATATGTGAAGCAGGGATCGCTGCTGGTGCGGCAGCGGGGGAGGGCGTATGAGCTGGAAAAGGGCGAAATTTTCCTGATGCAGCCGCAGATGGAGAATGAGTTTCTGTCGGGAGAAGGCGGCTGCCGGAAGATTTCGGTGATGATTGTCGGAAAATTGCTGGAACCTTTTCTGGCGGAAAGCGGATTGGGGATGCGGGATGTCGCCGCCGGTCTGGACAGCCGCCACATCGAACGGCTGTTCCAGGAGATCGAGGAGTTGGCCGACGAGACGCCGGATGACGCTTCCTGCCGCAACTCCCGGCTGACCTTCGAGTTTTTGCAGTCGCTCCGGATTCCATCCGGTATTCATGAGTTGCCGGAATTGCTGGCGGAGCTTCGGGAAGAGCTGGAGCTTCACCCGGAATGCGACTGGTCGCAGCACCGGATGGCCGGGCGGTGCGGCTGCTCCTGTACCCATCTGGTGCGGCTTTTCCGGAAATATTTCGATACGACTCCCCGGCAGTATCTGCTGGAATTGCGCATGCGCCGCGCCAAGCGGCTGCTCGCCGATGAAAAACTTTCGGTCAAGGAGATTTCGGCCCGGGTCGGCTATGACAATGCGCTGAACTTCTCGACGGGATTCCGCAAAAGGTTCGGCATCTCTCCGAGTGAATACCGGAAGCAGCTCTCGATTTTTTCGTAATTTCGCGGGAGGATTGGAAAAAATAACGTTTTTTACCGGAACGGCTGTTGACTTACAGTAACTCTAAGGATTAGATTGGAATTACAGGATATAGGAAGTGCAAGCAATGCTGTTGTTCGGATTCATTCTGCTGAGTTATATCATCTGCCGGGCGATATTGCCGCTGCGGCTGCACTGGGGCTGGAAAGCGGGACTGGTGCTGGCGGCGGCGCTGGCCGCCTTCAAGTTCCATATTCTGCACTGGTTCGGCGGAGAAATGTTCTTCGCGCCGGAGCTGCCGGTGCCGGTACTGCTGGGGGCGGCGTGGTATTATGCAGTCTTTTTCCTGTTTTTCTTTCTGCTGGCGGGGGCGGATATCGGCCGGGGAATTGTGCTGGCCTGGATGTTCTGCCGGGGCAGGAAGCGGACGGAACGGTTCCGGGTTGTCGGGAACCGGGTCAATCTGGCGCTGCTGGCGGGGGCCATGATGCTGGCTGCAATCGGAATTGCCGCCGGGACCGCGGTGCCGGAGGTCCGGGAGGAACGGATCGAACTGGAGCGGCTGCCACAGGAACTGGAGGGCTTCACGATCGCGGTGCTGGCGGACCTGCATGCCGATACCCTGACCCGGGCCGGCCGCATCCGGGCGATTGTCGAACGGGCCAACGCCTGCAGCCCGGACCTGACCGTGATCGCCGGGGATTTCGTGGATGGAAGGGTTGTGGAGCGCGGAGCGGAGCTGCGTCCGCTTGAAGAGCTGCGCGCAAAATACGGTGTGTTCGGGGTGCCCGGAAATCATGAATATTACTCCGGTTACCGGGAGTGGATGCGGTTTCTGCCCACGCTTGGAATCAGGATGCTGGAAAATACCGGTGAAACAATCGCCGGCGGCCGGTTGACGCTGGCCGGAGTCACCGATCCGGCCGCCGTCCGTTTCGGGCTGGAAGCGCCCGACATCCGGGGCGCATTCGCCGGAACTCCGGCCGAAACCGTCAAAGTTCTTCTGGCCCACCAGCCGAAGCTGGCGCCTGAAGCCGCCGCGGAGGGGGCGGATTTACAGATTTCGGGGCATACGCACGGCGGGCTGATCCTCGGCTTCGACCGGCTGGTCGCCCGCTTCAACGCCGGATTCGTCTCCGGCTTCTACCGGGTTGGCGCCATGGCGCTGTATGTGACGCGGGGCAGCGGAATGTGGAACGGATTCCCGGTCCGGCTTGGCGTTCCTTCCGAAATCACACTGCTGCGCCTGACGCGGGGCGGAGGCGGATGAGTCCGCTTACAACCGGGGGGCAATTGAAAAACAGACCGGAACGGGATATATTAAAAATATTGCTTTTTTATTGTTTCCCCTGTTGACTTGGAGTAACTCTGAACTCTATATTGAAGTGACGGAGCGGAAAACTTTCTTTAAATGATTACGGGGGATGCCATGAGGAAGAAACTGAGGCCGGACTTGAAGCCGGCACCGCCTTGCCGGGCGCTGGGGGCGCGGTATGAGGCGGATGCGTCCTGTGCATTCCGCCGTTTAAGGCCGTTCACCCTCATTGAGTTGCTCGTGAATATTACTCGTAAAATATACAATCAGTCCCCGTATGCCGTTCAGCGTAAAAGAGAGGGAGGCGGGGGAGAGAAAGCGACGACCAGCGCCGCGTCTCTCCCCGTACCAACCAATCTGAACATTTCCCTCATTCCTCGCAAGTTCTCACGCCTTTGCCAATGCTCTGCAAGCGGCAAGCCGGAGCAAAAACGTGAAGTTGCCTTTCCGCAGAAAAGCGGGAAGACAACTTCACGTTATTGCGGCTCTTCCTTCCCCGCCGGCCGACCGCGCCTCTGCCTGTCGACCGCCCCGTACCCGGCACCGGCACCTTGCCGGACGCAGGGGGCGCGGGGGGCGGCGGATACGCCCCCCGCATACCGCCATATAAGGCGATTTACCCTCATTGAGCTGCTCGTGGTGATAGCCGTTATCGCGGTGCTGGCGGGAATGATGCTGCCGGCATTGAACAAGGCGCGGATGAGGACGCTTTCGATCAACTGTACGGGCAATCTGAAACAGATCGGGACGGGGATGCAGAGCTATGCGGCCGACTGCGATTACTTTCCGGGGGCCTACCTTTCGGGGAGCGGGGCGCACTGGTACGAACAATTGAAAAACTACCTGCCGGATCATACGCCGGTCTACCGCTGCCCGGCGGAACCGGAACCGAAAGCCTACGGGACGCGGGATGTGCTGATCAGCTACGGGGTGAATTCGTGCAACTTCTCCGAACCGTATGACAGCAGCTATCCCTACCGCTTCTGGAATCCGATCAAGACTTCGCGGGTCAAACATTCGTCGCGGACGGTGATTATGGCGGATACGCCGGGGGGAATCTACTATTTCGGCAGTACGCGGGATTTCCGCCGGAATCTGGCGGTGCGCCATCCCGGCTACAGCTTTAACGGACTCTTCTGCGACAGCCATGCGGAGACGCTGCATTCGGAAGGGGCGGATTCGCGCCTCTTCGATGCGGCTGGAATCGGCGTGCCTGAGCTGTAAAGGAGTGGATATGAGGCGCGGTTTACTCCATCTTGCGGCATTGGCGGCATGCCTGGCGGCAGGCTGCGGGCGCGAAGCCCCGAAGGAAGCCGTGCCGCTGCGGATCGTATCGACTTCGGCGGCGGCCACGCATATCCTGCTGGCGCTTGGTGCGGAGGAGGAGCTTGCGGCGATCGATTCGCACGGCTCGATCGTTCCCGGAGCGGAACGCATCCCGGTCGCCGGACGCGGCAGCGTGCTGTCGCTGGAGGAACTGACCCGGCTCAGGGTGAACCGGGCGGTGCTGTGGTATTATCAGCGGGAACTGGCCGCTTCGCTGCGCGACCGCGGCATCGCGGTCACGACGGTGCCGCCGCTGCGGCTCGGCAATTACGCGGAGTTGGTGCAACGCCTCGGGGAGTTGACCGGCCGGAAGCGGGAAGCGCAGAGGCTGGTCGGGGAATTTCAGGCCGCGCTGCCGGCGGCTTCGGAAAAGACGGGGCCGAAAGTTTACTGGGAGCTGTACGGCCCCGGCCGGGCGGTCGGGGAGGAGTCCTATTTCGGGGACCTGCTCCGGCTGGCCGGAGCTGAGAACTGCGCCGCCGGATCTGCCGGAGGCGGCAGCGTCAGCCTGGAGGCGGTGGTGGCGCGTTCGCCCGAAGTGATCCTGTTTATGGAAGGCTCCGGCTCGGCGGCGGAGATCGCCGCACGGCCCGGCCTGGCGGGAACGCCGGCGGTGAAATCCGGCAGAATCCATCCGGTCGACCGCGTCCGGGTGCTGGAGGGAGTCGATCCCGCCGGAGCCGTCCGCTATCTGCATGAATTGATCCATCGGAAGGAAAGAAAATAGAATGGCCTTTTTCAAAATCACGTATCACGATACTCTGCATTTTGCGACGCTTCACAACTACGGATGCACCTTTCACTGCTCGTTCTGCAGCTACAAGCTGCGCAGCGGCGCGGAGGGACGGCCGGGGTTTTCCTGGCCGAAGCCGGAGCGCTTCCCGACGGTGGAGGAACTGAAGGAGGCGCTGCGTTCCGTCGCCCCGGAAAAAGTGTTTTTCATGGGGGGCGAGCCGACCGTCGCGAAGGAGCTGCCCGAACTGCTGGCGTTTGCCAAACAGGAGCTTGGCGCGGTGACCCGGCTGGGGCACACCACGGCAGCCGCCTGCCGCTGGAATTTCTCGACGGGGCCAATGTCGGCTTCAAGGCGTGGAGCCCCGAACTGCACCGCCGGATCACCGGCCGCGACAAGAACCTGATCTACGACAACTTTGCCGCGGCCTGCGACGCCGGGCTGGAGATGGCCGCGAACATGGTCTATGTGCCGGGACTGGTGGAGCTGGATGAATTCGCGGGGACGGTGCAATTCCTGAGCCGGATTTCGCCGGAGATTCCGTTTCATATCATGGGGTATATCCCGGTTCCGGGCGAGCCGTACCGCCGTCCGACTGACGCGGAGATGGAGCAGGCGGAGGCGCTCTGCCGGACGTATCTGCGTCACGTGGCCTCCTCCCACCTGACCGACGCCGAAGCGCTCGACCTGACCTGCCGGGATCACCGGTTCCGGGTGAGAACGGTTCTGTGAGACCGGGCGTCTCGGTATATTCCTGTTTTCAATATAAGTATTCTTGAAAAAAACAGTTCCGCATGATATAGTTGATATGAAAACATTTTTTTGTCACAGGGAATTCGCGAAAAGCGGCATTCCCGCTTTTTGTTTATAATTGTCCGGTCATTACAGGCTCTGCGAGCCGATTTCCTGTCTTATGCGGTTCTGAATATGAGGAAAATGAAGAGATATATCGGCGTTCTGCTGTTGCCCCTGCTGATGTTGTCGGGGATGTCTGAAGTTTATGCGGGCGGAGGTTCGAAGACGGTCCGGGTAAAACGGATTCTGCTGATCGATTCTCATTCCTCGTCGGATGTTTGGACTGAAGATTTGCGTAACGGTCTCCAGCACTGCCTGACCGAGCAGGGAGTGATGGCCAATTATGAGAATTTCGAATTGGGAGTGCGTTACCGCCCCGGCATCGTGCCGTCCTCCGGCGATATCGAGGCGCTCCGAACCAAGCTGGCCTCGACCCGTTACGACCTGATCGTAACCAGTAACAATGCCGCGACCGATCTTTTCCTGGCGGGAGAGTTGCCGGTGCCTGCCGGAACTCCGCTTCTGGCGAGTTCCTACAACGGGCCGCTGGCGGAGCGAATTCCGGCGGGCATGAATCTGACGGGAATCGAAACCGCGCGGACACTGCCTGAAACTATTGCGCTGGGGCGGCGGCTGAAGCCCGAAGTCCGCAGCATGGTCGTAGTGGTGGATGCCTCGGCGGACGGTCGCTTTCTGGGAGGGGATGAGCTGCCGGAACTGCTGAAGAAGCTCCGGACCGACTTCCGGGTGCTCAGGGGCTCGGATTATACGACTGACGAGCTGCTTGAGCAGATCAGTGCTTTGCCGAAGAATACCGTCCTGCTGTTTCATTCCTGGGCGTCTTCCCGGGAGGAGGAGCCGGAGAACAGCTATACGGCGCTGCCTCAGATCCGGCAGCGTTTCTCAGGCCTGATTCTCGGGCGGTTCGACTGCTATATGCAGTTCGGTTCCGCCGGCGGGCACGTGGTGGACGGTGAAATGCAGGGCAGACAGGCCGGAGCGGTTGCGCTCCGGTTGCTTGCCGGGGAACGTGCGTCCGGGATTCCTGTGCAGAAGGGCGGAAGCCTGCTGCTGCTCGACGAGCCGGAACTGGTACGGTCCGGAGTTCAGCTCGAAAAGGTGCCGCCGGATGCGACGCTGCTCAATGTGCCGCCGGGTTTCCTGATCCGGTACCGGGTCGAATTGGCTTATGCGGCATTGGCGGCCTGTTTCCTGTTTCTGCTGGGATTGGCGGCGGTATTGTTCCGGCGTCAGGCGCAGCGGAAGATGGAAGTGCTTTTCCGAAACCTGCCGATGCGCATTGCGGTGGTCGATGAAGAGGAACGGGTTCTTTACGCGCATATCCCGGACGACGCCGCCGGCGATTTCAGCGGAGGCTTTGAAAGGCTTGAGCAACTGCCTGACGAGAGCCGTGAACAGTTCGTTGCCGCAGTGGTGCGGACTTTCCGGACGGGGGAGCGGTGCGGAGTCGATTATACGGCGCATCGCCGGGCGCGTCATGCGGAGTTTGTGCTCCTGCCTCGGCGCAACCCTTTCCATACCAATGCCGTGATGTGGATTTCGGGCGATATGACCGAATTGCACGAGGCGCATCTTGAGGTGGCACAGACCGCGGAGCGGTTCCGGCTGACATTGGAGGCGATCGGGGACGGAGTGATCGTGACCGATCCCGGTCTGCGTGTCACGTTGGTCAATCCGGTGGCGGCGGAGCTGACCGGCTATTCCGCGGAGGACGCCTCGGGCCGGAAGCTGGAGGAAATTTTCGACATCGTCAGTTATCTGGATGGATCCAAAGTCGAATCTCCGCTTAAAAAAGCGCTGGCCACCGATTCCGTGGTGGCGTTGGCCAACCATACGGACCTGATCGCCAGGGACGGAATGCGCCGGCATATCGCCGACAGCGCGGCTCCGATCCGGGATGCGGCGGGGCGGATCACCGGCGGCGTGCTGGTGTTCCGCGATGTGACCGAGGAGTATGAAAAGCGCGACCGGCTGCGGTTGAACGGCGTGATTCTGAAGAATGCCGCCAAGCTCGCGAAATTCATCTATTTCTGCTGCGATGAGCAACAGACCTTTTTCGTTTCGGAGGAGGACAGCGGCTTCTGGCCGAAGCGGGACGGGAAGCCCGTTCCGGCGAAGGAGTGGATATTGCCGGAGTACCTGGAGGAGTTTGAAGAAGGATGGCGCCGGCTGCGGAGTGGAGAAGTTGAAACGCTGAACCTGCTTTATGCCGCCGGCTTTTCCGGCGAAAAGAGATATTTCGAATTGCGCATGGAGCGCTCCGTCAATGAAATCAGCGGACGGCGGGAATTCTGCGGCATTATCCAGGAGGTCACCGAGGCGCGCGAGAACGATCTGCGTTGCCGCGACAGCCTGAAATTGCTGGAGAGCATCCGCGACAATCTGCCCGGCTATCTTTTCGTGAAGGAGGCGGACAATGAATTCCGCTATCTGATGTGCAACCACGGCTTCGAGGAGCTGACCGGCATGTCCTCCGCGCAGATTCTGGGCAAAATCGATCCGGAAGTGTTTCCGATGGATGAAGCGGCCGCCGCCAAGTTCCGTGACGACGATGTGCGGCTGGTCGAATCGGGCGGCCAGATGGATATGCAGGAGTTCGCGACCAACGCGCAGGGACGGCGGTTGATCGTGAGAACCATCAAGAATGTGATCACCCGTTCGGACGGCACGCGGCTGCTGATCGGCATGGGGATCGATATCTCCCGCCAGTATCATTTGGAGCAGGAGCAGAAGCGGACTATCAACACCCTGAACGACTATGTCAACAGTGAGCGCATCATCAACCAGTCCCTGACCCGGATCACGCTTGAGGAAGATTTCGACCGGGCCGTCAACGGCATTTTGCGGATCATCGGCGAGAATGCCGGAGCCGACCGCTGCTATATATTCCGCTACACCGACGCGGAACTGACCCGCTGCAGCAATGAATACGAGTGGGTGCGGGACGGAGTCGAACCGGCGATCGACATGCTTCAGAATGTCGATATGACGCGGTTTTCGGCGTGGACTGCGGAGCTGGCCGCCGGGCGGGATATCGTGGTGCCGGATATGACCGAGCCGCCGGAGAAGCTGAGCAGGGAAGTAAAGTTCCTCGAATTCCAGCACATCCGTTCGCTGCTGGTGACGGGGATTCAGTGCGACGGGAAGCTGTACGGATACGTCGGGTTGGATTTCGTCCGGGAGCGGAAGGAGTTTTCCGATTGCGATATCCATACGGTGCACAGCATTGTGAATCTTTTCCTGCTGGCGCAGGAGCGTTTCCGGCAGCTTGAACGGATTGCCGACAGTGTGGCGCTGCAGCGGCAGATTGTGGAGAGCATCACCATCCCGATTACGATCGTCGACCCGGAATACCGCATTATTTCGGCCAATCCCAGCGTCAGCAGGGAGTGCGGCCGCACTCCGGCGGAGCTGGCCGGTACGAAATGCTATGAAACGGTCTGCCGTAATCCGGAGCCGCCGCCGTGGTGTCCGGTGCGTTTGACTCTGCTGGACGGTCAGGAGCACCGGACCGAGAACGAATTGAACAACCGCCGTATCATTTCCACTGCCCAGCCGCTGCTTGACCGGCAGGGCAAACTGATGTACGTGTTGACTTCGGATATCGATATCACGGAGTTGAGCCGCCAGAAGCAGGAGCTTCAGAAGGCGATGGAACAGGCGCAGGCCGCCGACCGTGCCAAAAGCTACTTCCTGGCCACGGTAAGTCATGAGTTGCGTACGCCTTTGAATGCGGTGATCGGTTTCAGTGAGCTTCTGCAGGGAGGGGATGTCGCGGCGGCGGAGCAGCTTGAGTATCTGCGTTCGATCAGTTTCGCCGGCAACGCGCTGCTGAACCTGATCAACGACGTGCTGGACCTCTCCAAACTGGAGGCCGACCAGTTGAATCTGGTGCTGGCCGATACGGACGCCGGTCAGCTGGTTCAGGAAGTGGTTGCGGTATTCCGGCTGAAGGCGATGGAAAAAGATCTGAAGCTGACCGTGGAGTGCGTGAATCTGGAGCAGCCTCTCCGTCTGGACAATCTGCGGCTGCGTCAGGTGGTGCTCAACCTGGTGGGAAACGCGGTCAAATTCACTTCCGCCGGAAGCGTGTCGGTGCGTGCGGTGTTCCAGCCTGATCCGGGCGGTGAAACCGGAATGCTGATCATCCGGGTGGCGGATACCGGGCCGGGGATTTCTCCGGAGAGCCGGAAGAAAATTTTCGATCCGTTCGTTCAGGGAGAATCCACCCGCGGAACCCACAGCTATGAGGGGTCGGGCCTCGGGCTGGCGATTTCACAGCGGCTGGTCAACCGCATGGGCGGGGAGATCCGGCTGGAGAGTGAGCTTGGCAGCGGGAGTGTTTTCACGGTCCGTATCAATCAGGTTCAGCGTTCGCAGCCCGGTTCCGCCGGTCTCGCGGTCTGCCGGTCCGCCGGCGGCGGCAGCATGGCGGGAAGCGCTTTGCGGGTGCTTCTGGTGGATGACGTGCCGATGAACCTGAAGGTGCTTGGAGCGATGTTGAAAAAGCTGAATATCAGGAGCGTTTCCGCCAATTCCGGGCCGGAGGCGCTGCGGCTGCTGGCTGAAGGCGATTCATTCGACCTGGTGCTGACTGACCTGTGGATGCCGGAAATGAGCGGCTCGGAGTTGGCGGAGATTCTGGCCGGCGACGAGCGGTTCCGGTCGGTTCCGGTCGTCGCGGTGACGGCGGATACGCAGGCTGTTTCGGAAGCGCCGAAGCGGTTTCAGGGAATCCTCCTCAAGCCGATTACTCCGGAAAGCCTGGAAAAGATCATCCGGGAAGTTCTGGAGCGGAAATAGAGAATAACTGTTGCTCCGATCGTCGGGAAAGGCGAGGTGAGACGATGACAATTGACATTCGTTTGCGGATTGTTGCGGTGCTGGGAACGGCCGTTGCGGCATTCGCGGCGGAAGGAGCCGAAGGGGCCGCGGAGCGGTTTTCCTATCTGCCCGGAATTTGCGGGCTGGCAGTCGGTCTGGCCGGCGTGGCCGTCGCAAGAGGATTACCGCCGCATCCGCAACGCATGCAACTTCTGCTTGCCGGCTTTTGAACGGGAGCGCCACCTGAAGGAGATCAGGAACTGCGTGATACTGCAGAAACAGATTTTCGACAACATTATGACACCGGTGGTGCTGTTCGACCTGTCGCATACGATTATCGCCGCAATTCCTGCTCGTGTGAGATCAATACCAACGGCCATGAGTGTCTGGTGACCGCCACTCCGATCCGCGATCGGCACGGCAGAATTACCCACGTGGCGGAGAGCGCCATTGATCTCACCGAGATCAACGAAGGCAAACGGAAGCTGGAGGTCGCGATGCATGCGGCGCAGGCCGCCGATCGGGCCAAGAGCTATTTTCTGGCCGTCGGCCCGCAGCAAGAACCTGACGTTCCGGCTGGAGCTTTCGCCGGGGTTGCCGGAGTTGGTGAAATTTGACCGCAAACGGTTGCGGCAGGTGATCGTGAATATTCTCGGCTTCCGGGGCCGCCGCGCTGGAAATTCTGAAGCGGGAACAGCCCGGTGTGATTCTGACTGACCTGTGGATGCCCGGTATGAGCGGCATCGAACTGGTGGAGCACCTGACGGGAGATCCCCGCTGGAAGCAAATACCGGTGATCGCCGTGACTGCCGACGTGCAGATCGCCGCGGAGAAGCGGGCATTGTTCACCGATCTGCTGCTGAAGCCGATTACCTTGGATTCCCTGCGCGAAGTGCTGGGGCGTACCCTGAGAGCTTATCCCTGAAGGACGCCCCGGATGGTTCAGACCAGTTTGAAGTAGACCGCGCCGCCCCACAGCGTGCCGAGGATCACCCAGAGGATCACGCCGTGCAGGACCGGCTTGAGGCCCAGTTCGCGTATTCTGGCAAAATCCAGATTGGTGCCGATCAGGAACAGTGTCAGCAGCATCAGGTGCTTGGAGATGTCCTGCAGCACCAGACCGGTTCCCTTGAGCACCGGTATCACCGTGATCAGCGCCGCGGCGAGAATAAAGCCGGGGATGAACCACGGAACCTTGATTTTAAGTTTGCGCTTTTGCCCTTCGGCAACCGGAGTGTCGCGGTGGACCAGGTAAGCCAGAAACAGCGATACCGGAATGATCCAGAGGGCGCGGGCGAGCTTGACGGTGGTGCCGATCTCCAGTGCGGTTTCGCCGTACTGCATGGTGGCGCCCACCACCGAACTGGTGTCGTGAATCGCCAGTGCCGACCAGATGCCGAACTGGGTCTGCCCGAGGCCGAGCAGGTGGCCGAGCGGCGGAAAAATGAGCAGGGCGGCCGCATTCAGCAGAAACACGATCGCGGTTGCCAGCGCGATGTCGTGCGCTTTGGCCTTCAGGACCGGAGCCGCCGCCGCGATGGCGCTGCCGCCGCAGATGGAGGTGCCGACGCTGATCAGCAGCGTGGTGTCCCGGTTGAGCTTCAGCTTCCTGCCGAGCAGGATGCCGAGGCCGAGGCCGAGTGAGATGCCGACGAAGGTGTAGAGCAGTCCCTCCGCTCCCGCTTCAAGCACGCGCGGCAGGTCCATGCCGAACCCCATGCCGACGATGGCCAGCCCGAGAAAGGTCGGCACCAGCCGGTGGGAGTGTTCCTGAAAGGGATTTTTCAGGAACCAGGAGAAAAGCGCGCCGGTCAGCACCGCCGCCCCCGATGCGTAATTGCTGAGGGCCGGGACAAACCATGTCGCCGCGAAAAATACCGTTGCGAGAATCAGATAACTTGCTTTGATCAACATAGGGAACCTCCTTGTATGGTGGATAAAATAGTATTCTTTAATGCTAATTTGAAATTATCGTTTATTATTGATTGATAATTAAAAATTATCTGTTATATTGATCAGGGCAGGACAGGAGGAAAAGGAAATGCTGGATGCGAAGTGGAAGATTTTCCAGATGGCGGCGGCGACGTGCAATTTCACGCAGACCGCCGCCGCATTGGGAATGAGCCAGCCGAATGTGACCGGGCAGATCAGGAAGCTGGAACAGGAGTTGGGGGTGGCGCTGTTTATCCGGGATGGCCGGCAGCTGCGCCTGACCCGCCCGGGACGGGTGTTGCTTCTGGAGGCGGAGTCACTGCTGGCGCTGTCGGAAAACGCGGTGCGGATGGCGCGGAATGCGGCGGCGGACGTGTTGAGCTTTCAGTTGGGCGCGACGATGACGGCCGGCGGCTATGTGCTGCCGCCGCTGGCCGCGGAGTTCATGCGCGAGCACGCGAACCGGCGTATTCATCTGTGCATCGCGAATACGGAGGAGATTTCGGACAAGCTGAAAAAACGGTTCTTTGACCTGGCGCTGGTGGAGGGGGCTTTCGACCGGGAGCTTTTCCTGTCGCGGACGCTGTTGGCCGACGAATTGCTGCTGGCCGGTTCGCCCCGGCTGCCGTTTTTCCGCGGCGGCAAAGTGGAGCTGGCGGAGCTGGCAAAGTCGAATCTGCCGCTGCTGCTGCGGGAGAAGGGGTCCGGAACGCGGTTTTACACGGACCGGTTTTTCCGGGAACACGGCTTCCGGCCCGAGCGTTCGGGGCGGATTCTGGAGCTGAACAGCCCCGACGCGATCAAGTCGATGCTGCGGATCGGGTTCGGGGTCACGGTGATTTCGGAGCTGGCGGTGCGGGATGAATTGAAAGCGGGGACGCTGGCGGCGGCCCGGTTCGCGGAGGGGGAGGTCCGGCGGGAGATGAACTTCATCTATCTGCCGAACGATTCACTGAAATTCAACGAGGAGTTCATCGCCTACTGCCGCCGGAAATACCGGCCGTAAATCTGGCCGAAAGCGAGAATCGCCACAGTCGCGTCGTCGAGTGCGCCGAAAAAGGGGATCGCATCCGGGATCAGGTCGAGCGGTGAGATGATCCAGAGGATCGCGAACAGCGTCACGAAGATCAGCCGGGGGACGACGGCGATTCCGGCGAGGGGGGAGTCGACTTCGGTGAGTTCCGCAGCGGGTTCGAGCCGGACGCCGTTGCGGTCCGCCCGGAAGATCAGGATGCGCCGGTGCTCGACCAGGTCGGCGAGAAGCCGGGAGGCGGCGGCGCGCAGCGCGTCAGGGGAAAGCTGCGGGAACTCTTCGCGCAGGATCGCCAGTACTCCGGCTTCGCGGAGGCTTCCCCGGCGGCAGGCTGCCAGCGCGATCCGGAAAGCGGCGCGGAACCGGGCGCGCCCGGCGACGGAGCCGAGCGCGTCGAGGATGTTCCGCGTCTCCATCAGCCTGCGGCAGGGATGCCACTGCAGCACGGCGGCCCCGGCCAGTGCGATCACGGCGGGGATGAAGCAGCGGTTGCTGCCTTCGGCGGAGAAGAGCGCGGTGAAGGTGAAGCCGCCGAGGATCAGTCCGACCACGCCGAGCCGGATCGCCGTTTTTCGGAAACACATTCCGGTCAGCAGCAACAGCAGGATCACGAGCAGGGCAGGGTTGCTGAAGATGTCGCGCAACAGGGCCGGCACCAGCCGGGCGATTCCGGTCAGGTCCAGAGCGGAATGGGTCCAGCCGGAGAGGGTTTCCACCAGCGAGCCGCCAGTCCGGGCCGCCGGGGATTTTTCGGTGATCCGGCAGAGATACAGGGTGAACGGCGCCAGAAAGGTGACCTGAAGCAGCAAATTGACGCCCCGGACCGGGCCGAACAGCAATCCCTCCCACGCCAGCGACGCGACGATCAGCACCGCGATGGCCGGAACCAGCAGGTTCGGTTCCAGCCGGAAACCGTACCGGCCGAACCATGGGTCGGCGAGCAGGAAAAACAGCGCGGCGCACTGCAGGACGGCGGCGAGATACCATTTCCAGTCGCGGATTCCCGAGATGCCGGGGTGCGGATAAAACGGTTGAAGCATCGCGGTCCTCCTATTGTTCCAATCGGCGTTCAAGGTCGTCGATTTCGCGCTTGAGATCGCGGTGGTGCGTGGGGCGGCCGTCTACGGTCTGGAAGTTCCAGAAGTACCATTTGGCCGACCAGATCCGGTAGAGAATATCGCAGCGCAGCCGGGCGAACCGGCGGCTGTCCAGCCGGGAACGGCACAGGGCCAGAGCCGCTTCCCGCTCGGCAAAGCCGGGTTTGTCCGGAAAGGCGGCGGCTCCGGCGGCGAGCCAGCAGCCGGTCGCCGCCAGCGCGTATTGCCACGCGATTTCGCTTTGCTGGTCGGCGGTGACCGCCGAAGCGCCGAGCAGCGGGCGTAACATGGCGAGGCGTTCTTCCGACATCTCTCGCAACAGCTGCGGCGCTTTTTCCTGCAATCCGGCAAGGGCGGGAAAACTCTGCGGCTGGAGCCGGGCCAGTGTGAGCTTGGCGACCAGATGGTCCGGGGAACAGCCGAGAATCCGGCGGCACTCGGCGGCGACGCGCACCGGTGCGACCGGCATCCGCCACTCCCAGAACTGGGCCAGCAGCGCCTGGGCATTTTCGGCCTGCACGGGATCGGAGGATTCCAGCACCCGGCGCACCGCGGGGGCCAGCAATGTGAGGGCTTCTCGGATTTTGCCGTGATTGTGAAGTTCGCGTGCCCGGCGGAGCAGCTTCCGGTCGGAGTCGGGCAGCGGTTTTTCCTCGGCGATCGCAATCGGCGTCTCTTTCGGCGCGGCAAAGCGGCTGTGCGGAAAGAACAGATACATCGCAGCGCACATCGCCGCCAGCGCCGGAACGGTCAGCAGCAGAGAATGCCATGAAAAGGGGGCGGAGGCCTGCAGTTCGCGCTGCAGTTCGCGGAATTCGGCGGGAGGCAGCAGGTCGCGGACCGCCTCCTCCCGTTCAGCGGGTGAAAGGGGGCGGACGCTCTCTTCGGGCAGTTGTTCATCGCCGCGGGGCGTGAGCCATGGTTCCATCGGTGTTCCTCCCCCCTAATATAGTACAACTGTGGCGGAATGCAACAAGGACGGCAATTGGAGAGTTGGCAAATTATGGAAATATGGTTGATTGACGCGGGAGAGTTTTGTGATAAACTTTTTTCCCTTCGTGCGTATAGCGTGTCCGGGGGCGGTAATGGGGAGAAAACAGGTTGTCTTCGTGCGGAAATCCCCGGTATGTGATGCCGCAGAGGTCCAATATTCCGTAAAGCAGCCGGTCGGTCTGGTGAGGGCGGGAACGGTTGTTCTTCAGTTGCTCCGCGAAACCGGGGCGGAGGCGCCGGTATTCCGGAGAGAGCCAGACAAACAGCGGAACTTCATAGCAGGCATTGGCATCCGGGTTGCGAGGGCGCCACTCTGCCATTCCGGGGTAAACTGCTTCTCCATGATCGGAAAAATAGAGTAGAAATGCCGGACGATTCAAACCTTTCAGCCGCATCAACAGTAGAGCAAGCAGTCGATCGGAGAAAGCAATTGAATTATCGTATTCCGCGGTCAACTGCTGGATTGTTGCCGGAGTTCGTGAGTCGGATATTTCGCCGGGAGCAGGAAAAAGTGCCGCTTGGGCTGGATACCGATGATGAAACGGCAGGTGGCTGCCCAGCAGGTGAATGTAGAGAACAGTGGGGCTTCCGTTTCCGGCTGTCAGTTTCTCCTGAATAACCGGCAGCAACTGGTCATCGCGGGAGTTGGCGACTCTTTCTTTCAGATAATACGAATCATTGACATCTTTGAACATCAGAGTGATCGGTGTATCGAATTCTCCCCAGCGCAATTGGTTGGAGAGCAGTGTTGTTTTAAAGCCAACATGCCGGGCCAAAGTATCGAAGGAACAGCGGGGTGAAGTCCGTTCCTGTAATGTGACAAAAGAAAAAGTATTGGTCAATGAACTGGCGGTATGGACTGTTGAGGAGATCACATCATCGAACAGGATCAATTCCTTTTTCCACTCTTCCAGCCGTGGATTGGTATTGCGCCGATAACCGTAAAGGGAATGATGGCTCCGGGTTGCGGATTCGCCGATCACGATTACACCGAGCAGATTGTCCGGTGAGGTACGGTGCAGTTCCGGCGGAAGCACCGGAGTCAGTGCCGCCTTGACGAAACCTTCCAGAAGTTGCTGGTATTGATGTATTGCGACCGGAATACGGGTCAGAGTTGCGCAGTTGAGGATCTGTCCTGGTTGGCGGCTGGTCAGAAAATACAATGTGAGCAGCAGGAAAGGGAGAAAAAGCAGATACCCTGTCCTGCGCATCCCCGGAGTGACGCGGAATTTCAAGTGCCATGACAGAAAGCAGAGCAGTACAGTGGAGCAGATTGCGGCTACCGCAAGCCATCCGTGCGGGGATTTCAGGACTTCGACCGTGAATTCCCTGCTCTCGCCGAATGAGGAAACTGCCAGAATTGCGATCAGTGTTTCATCCACCGGCCTTCCATAGTAATGACAGAGCCAGCAATTGAGAAAAATGCTCAGCATTGCAAGCGGTATTATGGTTATGGTGTACAGACGGTTCCAACGACGGGACAGCAGCAGCAGCGGAGCAATGACGGCCAAAGTGAAAGCGATAGAACGCAACGGCCAGAATGGGATTATTGCAAAATAGTCGCTTTGTGTTTCCGCAACTGCCAACACCAGCAGGCTTCCGGCAAGAAGGCAACTGTCATAATATTTGTGAAACTTCCAGAAAGGACGAGGCAGATGACGCAGAAATGTCTTGAACATAAGGGAAAATCTCTTTATTATACTTTTTCTAGTAATATATCATTAATAATTACTGGTTCAAGTATAATTATGCCGTTTTCAATACTTTTTTTCTGCTCAGAGTATAAGTTAGAGAAAAAGAAGATGATTGATATGAAAATTGTAAAAGAGATTGA
>ENA-UOJS01001249-UOJS01001249.1-human-gut-metagenome-genome-assembly--contig:-C74-NODE-1249-length-21972-cov-8.315919_pt1 | contig 21972 bp, 17 predicted proteins | sample MGYA00242355_ERZ723902 | MGnify/ENA metagenome assembly ERZ723902
TTTCGTTTGTCTCTAAATGTCACCCGCTGGGCACCCGCCGAACCGGGGCGGGCGGGGTCAACCCCCCCCGGCCCGCGGCAGGAAAAAGCCCGGAAGTGATTCGTAGCGCAGGGCTTCGATCGGGTCGAGGCGCGAGGCTTTCCAGGCGGGATAGAAGCCGAACACCACGCCTACCGCGGCGGAAACCACCACGGCGGCGACCACCGCCTCCGGGCTTGAGATGATCGGCCAGTTCAGGTATTTCTGCACCAGCAGCGCCGAACCGTGCCCGAGCAGGATTCCGACCACGCCGCCGACCAGACAGAGCACCATCGATTCGATCAGGAACTGCTGCAGGATATCCCGCGAGCGCGCTCCGACCGCCATGCGCAGGCCGATTTCACGGGTCCGTTCGGTCACGGAAACCAGCATGATGTTCATGATGCCGACGCCGCCGACGATCAGCGAGATCAGCGCCACGCCGAGCAGCAGATTGGTCATCACCGCCGAGGTGCCGGTCAGCATCTTCATGAATTCGGCGGAGTTGCGGATATGGAAGTCGTTCTCCTCGTCGGCTTTCAGCCGGTGGCGCTCGCGCAGCAGCGCGGTGACCTCCTCCTCGACGTCGCCGACCTTGTCCGGCGAAACCGCGGTCATCAGGATCATGTCGACCTGAATGAATTTGGGAACCAGCAGCGTATCGGTTTCCGCGTTTTCGGTCGGCTCCGGGTAGAACGCGATCCCTTCGGCAGGATAGAGGTCGGAGGGGCTGGTGGCGGCGATGCTGGTCGTATCGGTGGCGGTGCCGGTCTTGAGGCCGGTCAGGCGGAGCCTCACGGTGGTCCACGGCGCGATGATGATATCGTCCTCATCCGCCCCCATCATATTGGCGCCCTTGCTCTTGAGCACACCGATCACCTTGAAGGCGGTATCCTTGATGCGCAGTTCGCTGTCGATCGGGGAACGGCCGCCGAAAACTTCCCGCACGATCGTCGAACCGACCAGGCAGACCCGGCTGCGTGCCTCGACTTCACGTTCGGTGAAGTTGCGTCCCTCCTCGATCTCCCAGTTGCGGATCTCCAGAAAATCCGGCGCGCTGCCGGAAATCTGCCGAGGCGCGTAGTTGATGTTGCCCGAAATCGCCTGATATCCCTGCCCGTTGACCACCGGCACGGCGCGCCCGACGGTGGTGCATTCGCGCAGGATCGCTTCGCAGTCCTCCGGCGTCAGGGTCATCCGGCTGCCGGAACCCTGGCTGACGCCGCCGCGCCGGGAAGCGCCGGGAAGCACCAGAATGGTGTTCGCGCCCATCTTTTCGATCGAGCTTTTGATCGACTGCGAAGAACCGTTGCCGATCTCCATCATCGTGATCACCGCCGCGATGCCGATCACGATGCCGAGCGTGGTCAGCAGCGCGCGGGTCGGATTGCGCAGCAGCGCCTTGAATGCGACGTGAATGGTGCTGAATACGGTCATGACTGCACCGCCTTTCCTTCATAAGTGCCGCTGACGATCCGCCCGTCCTGCACGTGAATGGACCGCTTCGCGAAATTGGCGATTTCCACCGAGTGGGTCACGAGGATCACGGTAATCCCCTCGGCATTGAGTTCGCTGAACATCTGCATGACCTCCTCGCTGGTCTTGGAATCGAGGTTGCCGGTCGGTTCGTCGGCGAAAAGCACCGGAGGACGGTTGACCAGCGCGCGGGCGATCGCGACGCGCTGCTGCTGGCCGCCCGAAAGCTGAGACGGATAGTGATAGATCCGGTCGGAAAGCCCGACCCGCCTGAGCATCGCGATCCCCCGCTCGCGGCATTCGCGGCGGGAGAGGTTGCCGGCGGTGTAGGAGAGCGGCATGATCACGTTTTCCAGCGCGGTCGTGCGCGGAAGCAGGTTGAAGCTCTGGAACACAAAGCCGATTTTCTGGTTCCGCACCAGCGCGCGGCGGTCGCCCGAGGCGCGGCCCACCTCCTCGCCATCGAGCAGGTAGTCGCCGGTGGTCTGGCGGTCGAGGCAGCCGAGGATGTTCATCAGCGTGCTCTTGCCGGAGCCGGAGGCGCCCATCAGCGCGACGTACTCCCCCTTGTCGATCGAGAGCGTGATGCCTTTCAGCACCGGCACGTCGATCTCACCGAGGAAATAGGTCTTGGTGATATCTTTCAGTTCAATCAGTTTCATGGCGATGCTCCGGCGGATTACTTTTTCTTATTGTCCCGGTGCGGCGGTTTCGGCAGGAAGGGGCTGCCCGCATCGGCGGAAGAGGCGCCCGGCTCCTCGGCGGAGATCACGGTCGAACCGGTGACGATCTCCATGCCTTCGGCGAGATTGCCGGAAGCGACTTCGGTGACGATGCCGTCATTGAGTCCGACCGTGATCTTTTCCGGCCTCAGTTCGTCGTTGTCGCGGACCCAGACGATGCGCTCGCCGGTGCCGCGCAGTTCAGCCGCTTCGGCCAGCGCCGCCTGGTATTCCGGGCGGATCTGCGAGGCTTCGGGCAGGTAGCGCAGCGCGGCGTTCGGCACGGTCAGCGCCTGTTTGCGGCTGTCCTTGATGAATTTCACGTTGGCGGTCAGGTAGGGAAGCAGTACGCCGTCGGAGTTGTCGGTCGAAACTTCGACCACATAGGTGACCACGTTCTGCGACATCGTCGCATTGAGGCGGATTTTGTAGACCTCCCCCTGAAAGGTGCGGTCCGGGAAGGCGTCCACCGTGAAGGTGACCGGCATACCCTGCTTGATGCTGCCGATATCGGCTTCGTTGACCGAAACCCACACCTGCATCCGCTTCAGGTCTTTCGCGATCAGGAAGATGCTTGAAGCGCTCATGCTCGAAACCACCGTCTGGCCGATGCTGACCCGGCGGTCGATGATCACGCCGTCCACCGGCGAGGAGATCACGCAGTAGTCGAGGTTCCGCTGCGCTTTGTCCAGCGAAGCCTCGGCGGTGGCGAGCTGCGCGTTGGCCTGTGCAAGCGAAGCCTCCGCGACCAGCACGGCGGCGACGGCGGCGAAATATTCGGACTGCGCATCGTCATATTCACTTTCCGCCATCGCTTTCTGCGGGAAAAGCTGCTGGGCGCGCTTCCAGTTGCTTTCCGCCAGCTTCAGTTTGGCCCTGGACTGCTTGATGCTCGCCTGCGCGCTCAGGATCGAGGCTTCGGCCTGCTGTTTGGCCGCCTTCGCCGAACGGACCTCCGCATCGTAGGTCGCGTCGTCGATATTGGCCAGCACCGCGCCCGCCTTGACCCGCGAGCCGTAGTCGACGCTCTTGCCGTCGGCATCGGTGCCGAAGGAGACGATCTTGCCGGTCACCTGCGCGCCGACGTTGACCAGTTCCTCCGGTTCGACGGTGCCGGTGGCGCTGATGGTGCTGGCGATATCGGCGCGGACGACCGGCTCGGTATTGTAGCGGACGGTGGTCTTGCCGCCGGCATATCGCTGATACCCCCAGTAAGCGCCGCCGGCCAGCGCCCCCAGAATGACCAGTACCAGAAGTACACGCAACATCTTTTTCATCTGTAAAGACTCCCTGATTTTTTATCGTTTCATTACCTGCATTAACGCTTCGGATTTCCGATTTATTGTGCCGCGTCAGTTGATTCAGCGGGAAAATGTGATATTTTATTGCTGAAAATCGATGTATAAACGGAGAAAAAAGCGATGAAACTTGAGAACCAATCTGCAATCGTGACCGGAGGCGCCAAGGGGATCGGCCGCGCCGTCTGCGAACTGTTCGCGGCCGAGGGAGCGCGGGTCGCCATTCTGGACCTCGACGCCGAACAGGGCGAAGCGGCCGCCGCCGGGCTTCGGAACGACGGACACGACGCCGCGTTTTTCCGCTGCGACATCGGGGATGCGGCGCAGGCGCGACAGGCGCTCGATGCGGCGGCGGCCCGTTTCGGAGCGCCCGACATTCTGGTCAACGACGCGGCATGGCAGCTCAACAAGCCGCTGCTGGAGACGACGGACGAGGAGTTCGACCGGGTGTTGAGCGTGAATCTCTCCGGCACATTCCGGATGACGCGCGACGCGGCCAAACTGATGATTGCGGCGGGGAAACGGGGCGTGATCGTGAATTTTTCCAGTACCTTCGCCGTGGTCGGTTCGCCGGGCTACATCGCGTATCACGCCTCGAAGGGCGGCGTGGCAAGTTTTACCCGGGCGGCGGCGATCGCGCTGATGCCGCACGGAATCCGGGTCAACGCGGTCGCCCCCGGCACAACGGAAACTCCCGGGCTGTACGACGGGGCGCGCGATACCGGAGACGTGGAGAAAGGACTGCGGAGTTTTCTGGCGCTCCAGCCGCTGAAGCGCTTCGGACGCCCGGAGGAAATTGCGCGGGTGGTGCTGTTCCTGGCCTGCGGGGACTCCGCTTTTGTCTACGGCAGCAACCTGATGGCGGACGGAGGCTACACGATAGTTTAGCTTCCGTAACCGCGAATGTTGCCAAACTGTAATTTCCTGCGGAATGTCCGGGATTGAAAAACGGCGCGGATGGTGTATATTACCCCCCTTATGTACTTTTTGATTTTACAATTCGTGAATCGTTTACACGCCGCAGTCCGCTTGAGCGCCGTCCTGTGGTGTGTCTTTATTTTTCTGTGGGGGCAGTCGTTTTTGACGCAGGACCCCGACAGTTATATCGCAATGCCGACCGGAAGCGCGGCTGTGCTTGCGGGTGTTTCCCGGTCTCCGCAGAACGGGGAGTGCGCGCCGGATTGCCGCCTGAGTGTACTCACGCAGTTTCAGGCCGACTTTACCGACAGCCGCAGGGGTGTTTTTGCGCCGGAACCGGCCGGTATGCCCGCGTATGCTGAAATCCCGGTTCCGGCGTTTTCCGGCATCGGGACGCCGCCTGAAATCCGGCCCGCGCCGCGTTTTCTGCAGTGCTGCAGACAACGCGCGGTGCTGCGCTGCTGACCGGGGAAAGGCTTTGCCTCATTCCCTTGTTTTGCATTCTCCGTTCAGTTGTTCATATCCCCAAAGTTTAAGGAATTTCCGATGAATCGTTCCAATAAAAAGAGCAACCCGAGCTCCCAGGAAATCGGACTGCGTATCGCCAATATCTGCGGCCGCTACCTGCTGCACACCGATCACTTGCACTACGGTTTCTGGCCGGAGGACCTGCCGGTCAGCCTGGAAAACCTGCCCCGTGCGCAGGACCTTTACAGCCAGTTCCTGTGCGACCACCTGCCGGAAGGCGTGACGACCATCCTCGACGTCGGCTGCGGGACGGGGCACAATGCCGAACTCCTGCTCGAACGCGGCTATCAGGTCGATTGCGTATCACCAAGCCCCTATCTGTCGGAGGTCACGGAAAGCAAGCTCAAGGGGCGCGGCCATCTCTACAACTGCATTTTCGAAGAACTCCCGGAAGGGAAAAAGTACGATATGCTGCTCTTCAGCGAGAGCTTCCAGTACATCCAGCTTGACGGCATCTTCGAGAGATTCAAAAAATACCTGAATCCGGGCGGCGCGGTCATGATCGCCGACTTTTTCCGGATCGAATCCAACTCCGGCCGGAAAAGCGCGATGGGAGGCGGCCACCGCCTGAGCCGTTTCCGGGAGCGGCTCGCCGAAGCCGGAGAGTTCCGGCAGATCGAAGAAATCGACATCACCGAGAACACCGCGCCCAATATGCAGCTGGTCGATGAAACCCTGCAGCAGGTCGCGGTGCCGATCCGGGATATGGTTCTCGACGAATTTTCCAGCAATTACAAACTGCTCTACACTCCGACCCGCTGGCTGGCCAAGCTGTTCTTCCGCAAGAAGCTCGAAAAACTGGAGTACAAGTATTTCAGCGGCGCGCGCAACCCGGAGAATTTCAAGGAGCACAAACGCTACATGTTCTTCCTGCTGCGCCACATTCCCGCCTGAAGCCTTTCCCGGGATTTCGCTCCTGCCGGAGCGCAATCCCCCGGGAGCTTATCCCGAAATAAAGAATTGGCCTGATGCCGCGCCGAAATGTCAGACGCGAAGCCTGATAAAATCGACGCGACTTTCGGTACAAGCTCTAGGCTTTGCAGCGCTTTCCCCTGCCGGAGAGCCGAAGCAGGAGCCGATGGAACCAACGGCGGCGCGGCTTCGCGGTGTCATGCACGAAAATGAAGTACAGCGCCGGAATCACATACAGCGTCAGCAGCGATGCGATCGTCAGGCCCCCGACCACACCCATGCCGCAGCTTGAGCGCAATTCGGAGCCAAGCCCGGTTCCGAACGCCATCGGCAGCATGCCCGCCACCGACGCGATGCTGGTCATCACGATCGGGCGGAATTTCGACTGGGTCGCCAGCAGCATCGCCTTGTGGGTGGTCACTCCGGATTTGACCAGTGCGGCGCATTCGTCCATGATCAGGATCGCGTTGTTCACCACGATGCCGATCATCATCACGCCGCCGAGCAGCCCCATCATCGACATCGACATGCCCGCCGCCCACAGCGTCGCATACATGCCGAGGAAGCCCAGCGGCACCGTGAACATGATCAGGAACGGGCGGGTCCACGACTCCATGATCGCGGCGATCAGCAAATAGGTCAGGATCGTCGCCAGCACGATCACCTGCATGAACTCCCGTGCCGTCTCATTCATCAGTTCCACGTTGCCGCTCATTCGCACACCGTAGCCGGGCGGCAGCGACTCCTGCGCCAGTTTGCCGATCTCTTCCGAAACCGTGCCGAGCGCCGCTCCGGGGGCGGTATTCGCGTAGAGCCACATCGTGCGCACCTTGTCGTAGCGGTTGACCACCACGGGACGGGCATCCTCGGTGATTTCGGCCAGCGCCTCCGCGCCGAGCGGATTGTTGTCCTTGACCGCCGGAGCCGCCTGCCGCAACTGCGCTTCGCCGTACTCCTTCTGATTCTTCACGCGGATATCGAAGGTACGCGCGCCGTCGCGATAATCGCCGACTTCGATGCCGTCGAGGGAACCGAGCAGATACTCGTAAAGCTCGTTGGCCGACATTCCGAGATTCTGCAATACGGTCCGGCGGGGAGTAATGTTGATATTGGGCTTGCGTTCGCGGCGGCTGGAGTCGAGGTCGCGGGTCAGGCCCATCGCCGGAAGTTTCTCCATCACCTGCATTTCGGCGTTTTCCAATACGTCAAGGTCGGTGCCGTTCATCACGCACCGGATCTCCGCGCCGCTGCCGCCGAAAGTCGCCGGGATCGACAGCGTGATCCGGCAGTTGTCCAGATAGGAAAGCTCCTTGCGCAACTGGGCCTGCAGGTCGTAAATCGTCTCCTCGCGTTCAAACTTGTCGGTGGTGCGCAGCGTGATCTGCCCCATGTAGACCGCCGAACTGACCTGTCCGCTGCCGCCGTCCGAATCGCCGACCGAAATCGACATGCCCCGGATGAAGTCGAATTTCTTCAGGTGGTCCGCCGCCTCCCGGATCAGCCGGTCCGTGGTGTCGAGGTTGTAGTTGGTCGGGAATTCAAATTTGATCCGGATTTCGCCCTGGTCGCAGAAAGGCAGAAACGACAGCCCCACCTGCGGCACGATCCAGAAGGATACGCCCGCCGCCAGCGCCAGCACCGTCAGCATCAGGCTTTTCGGATGGCGCGCGGTCCACTCGATGCTCCGGTCGAACTTCCGGCAGAGCCAGTCGTAGCCCATGTCCCACGGCAGGAACATGGTCTGAAGCCAGCCGCGCTTCTCCGGCGCGCTGCCCCGCTTTTTCTTGCGCTTCAGCAGCACGCAGGCCAGAATCGGCGTCAGCGTAAAACTGATGAAGAGCGACACCAGCGTCGCGCCGACCATCACTCCGGCGAACGGCACCATCATGCTGCCGATCCGGGTGGTCATCATCATCACCGGCACGAACACCACCACATTCGTCAGGGCGCTGGCGGAGACCGCCGCGATCACCTCGCCGGTGCCGCGCTCGGCGGCGGTCTTGATCGGTTCGCCCCGGTCGAGATGCTTGAAGATGTTTTCGATCACCACGATCGAGTTGGTCACCAGCACGCCGACCGAACACCCCAGCGACAGCAGCGTCATGATGTTGAACGAATAATTGAAGTAGGCCATCACCGCGAAAGTCACCACCACCGAAATCGGCATCGAAATCATCACGATGAAGGTCGATTTCGGTTCGTGCAGAAACAGAAACAACAACACCGCCGTCAGGATGATGCCGGTCACGATGCTGCTCCACGCATCGTCCACCGAAGCCTGGATGAACGCGCCGGAGTCGGTGAACCAGACCAGCTCCATGCCGGTCGGCAGTTCGCCGTTCTTCACCATCGCGTCGAACCGCTGGCGGATGCCGTTGATCACCTCGATCGCGTTGGCCTCGCCCTTTTTGACGATCCGGAAGCGGGCGGCGGGCTGACCGTTCACATACGCCTTGCTGCGCACTTCACGGCTCATGAACTTCACCTCGGCGACGTCGCGCAGATAGACGCGCTTGTTCTTGAACTTGCCGACTTCAAGCGCCCTGATCTGCTCGAAATCCTTGAAGTCGCCGTCGAAGGTCACGTTCTTCTCGCCCTTGTCGAACTGGATGCGGCCCAGCGGTTCGCGCACGTTGTTCTGTTCGAGCTTGGCGACCACGTCGTTGATCGACAGGTTCATCGCGGTCAGTTTCTCGCGGTCGAGCAGCACGTGAATCTGCATCTCATTCGCGCCGTAGACGCGGACCTCGCCGACGCCGGGCACCGAGGAGAAACGGTCCGCGATCACGTCGTCCGCGTAGTCATAGAGGTCGTCCTGCGTGCGGTCGCCGACCAGAAACACCTGCGCCACAGTGGTTGCGTTGGTGTCGATCTTGCGGATCGTCGGCTCATTCGCACCGTCGGGCAGGTCCTCGCGGATGCGGTTCAGCGCTTCACGGATATCGGTCGCGGCGACGTCGACGTCGGTACCCATGTTGAATTCCAGCTGGATGCGCGCCTCGTCCTCGATCGACATGCTGGTGATATGTTTGATACCGTCGAGCGAGGAGACGGCGTCCTCGATCCGCTTGACGATTTCGACTTCGATTTCGGTCGGGCTGGCACCCTGATATTCGCAGCGCACCAGTACCGTCGGAATCTCCATATTCGGCAGCAGGTCGATGCTGATCCGGGGATAGAGGCTGATACCGATCATCACCAGTACGATGATCAGGGCCGTCATCGCGATCGGCCGCTGTACGGACCATCTGCTCAAAAACATGACCGGAGCCCTCCGTTACTTCACGTTGACCGCCCGCAGCAGCGAGCCGTTGTTCACGAAGGTCTGGCCGGTCACCACGAAACGCTCCTTCAGCAGCTCGGCGGCATTCACCACTTCGCAGTATTTGCCGTCCACGATGCCGCGCACCACGTCGAAGCTCTTCGCGCGGTTGTCCTTGCCGGCCGCGTAGACGATGTACCGGTCGTTCGCCCGGAGCAAAAGCGCATCGGCCGGCAGCCCGTAGGCCTCTTTCTCCTCAAGAATCAGATTCAGGTCGCACAAGGTGCCGCTGACCAGCGAGATATCCGGCGGGACCAGCACCTTGAGCTTGAACGTGCGGCTTTCCGGATCGATGCTCGGCGCCTTGTAAGTCACCACCCCCTGCCCTTTTTCCACGCCGTCGAGCGCGAACCGCACCGGCGTCTTCCCGGCGGCGACCTGATCGTAATAGACGGAACTGATATAGCAGATCACCTCAAGCTGTTTCTGGTTTTCCAGCTTCAGGATCTGCTGCCCCGCAGTCACATACTCGTTTTCCTCGACGTACTTGTCGGCGACGACGCAGTCGAAGGGGGCGTGCAGCACGGAGTCATCCAGATTTTTCCGCGCGATGGTCAGATTGCCCTGCGCCTGCTTGAGCTGGGCTTCGGCGTTGATCACGGCGGCTCTGGCGCTCTTCACATCCATCTCCGCCTTTTTGTAGGTGGTTTCGTAGGTTTCAAATTCGGTCTGGCTGGTCGCTTTGGACTGCCACAGCGTCAGGAAGCGCTCGTAGTCCAGAATCGCCTTGCGTTCGGAAATTTCGGCGCTCTCCAGCATGAATCTGGCGCTTTCCAGCTCCGCCTGCTTGACTTTGATCTCATCCTCGCGGACCGTCACCTGGTTCTTCAGGATCTGCCGGTCGATGCCGAACAACACATCCCCTTTTTTCCGGCTGTCGCCCTCATCCACTTTCAGCAGCTCCAGCGTGCCGCTGATTTTGGCGGAAATCGTCGCATATTCGACCGGCCAGACGGTGCCCTGCACCGGAATCTGCCGCCGGAAAACGCGCTTCTGCAATGGTTCGAGCGTCACGCGCACCTCGCGCTCCGCGACCGCTTTGGATTTTTTTTCAGTACAGCCGCCGGCGAAGCCCAATACGACTCCTGCCAGTACCGTACAGACCAGTGAATCGAAAAATCTGTTCATGTGTCCCCCCGTTATTCTGGTTTTCAAATCTGTCCGCAGATAAGGTAACACGGGGGAAACGGGTTGCAACAGCCTTGACCGAATTCTGACAAAATACTGATTTCAGCGCGACAAACCGGGATTTCGCCTTTGGCGACCAAGGCGCTTCCCCAACGGCGAAATCCCACTTCAGGAAACTTGCACACGGCATTCATTGAATTGAGAAGCTGAACCTTCAACGGATCACAGACTCCTGAAACATGCCGGTACCGGACGGGTTTCCGTGAAACTCCGGGGCGCAACTTTCTTTTTCGGGAAAACGTGCTATATTACATTCAATTTATCTATCACCTGTTTTGTTCCGGCCGGTTCGGCGCGGAATTCATCTCTTGAGGAAAGGATCGATTATCACTATGAAACCGCTGATCATCGCCGGCAGGGAATTCACCTCCCGGCTGTTCCTCGGCACCGGCAAATTCTCCTCCAACGCGGAGCTTTCCGCCGCGATTCAGGCTTCCGGCACCGAACTTGTCACCGTCGCGCTCCGCCGGGTCGAAATCGGCAAAGAGGGGCAGGACGAGGATATTCTCGCCGCCGTTCCCGCCGGCGTCAAGGTGATGCTGAACACCTCCGGCGCGCGCACCGCCGAGGACGCGGTCCGCATCGGCAAGATCGCCCGCGCCGCCGGATACGACTGGATCAAGCTCGAAATCCACCCCGATCCGAACTACCTGCTGCCCGATCCCGTCGAAACCTACAAGGCGGCGGTCGAACTGGTCGCGATGGGCTTTACCGTGCTGCCCTACATCAACGCCGATCCGGTGCTCGCGAAGCGGCTTGAGGAGGCGGGCGTCGCGGCGGTGATGCCGCTCGGCTCCCCGATCGGCAGCAACCGCGGCATCGAAACCGAGGCGATGCTGCGCATCATCATCGAACAATCCAATCTGCCGGTCGTGGTCGACGCCGGGCTCGGGCTGCCCTCCCACGCCGGACACGCGATCGAACTCGGCGCCTCCGCCGTGCTGGTCAACAGCGCGGTCGCGGCGGCGGGCGATCCGGCGGCGATGGCCGGAGCCTTCGCGGCGGCGGTCAAGGCTTCCGAAGCCGCCCTGACGGCCCGGCCGGCCGCGGTGCTCGACCGCGCCTGCGCCACCAGCCCGATGGACAGTTTCAACGCGGTGGTGTAATCATGAAAATGCTCCCCTACAGCAACTTCACCGCCGAGGAGATCGACGGCTACATCAGAAGCGTGAAGCCCGAACAGGTGAAGCGTTCGCTGTCGCAGGCTGAACACAAGTTCACCGATTTCCTGCACTTCATCAGCCCGGCAGCAGCGGACCTGCTGCCGGAGATGACCGAGGTTTCGGCGCGGATCAAGCGCCGCCATTTCGGCAACACGGTGCGCACGTTCGCTCCGCTGTACATCTCCAGTTACTGCATGAACAACTGCGTCTACTGCGGCTTCCGCAAATCCTACGATTATCCGCGCCGCCGCCTCTCCTTCGACGAGGTGTTGAACGAGGCGCGGATCATCCGCGACATGGGCCATGAGAGCCTGCTGCTGATCACCGGCCAGGACGCGAAGATTTCGCCGGAATTCACCGCCGATCTGATCCGGGTGCTGAAAAACGATTTCGCCTATATCAACATCGAATATTATCCGATGACTGAGCCGTCGTACCGCAAGCTCTACGAAGCGGGCTGCCACGGGCTGACCATCTTCCAGGAGACCTACGATCCCGAGCTTTACCCGTCGTTCCACCCCTCCGGGCCGAAAGCGAACTACCAGTTCCGGCTGAACGCACTGGCCGAGGGCGGCAAGGCGGGTTTCTACAACCTCGGGATGGGCGCGCTGCTCGGGCTGAATCCGAACTGGCGGCTTGAAGCCTCCAACATGGCGGTCCACGGGCTGTGGATCAGGAAGCACTTCTGGAAGAGCCATCCGCAGTTCAGCTTCCCGCGGATCACTCCGACCAAGTGGGGCTATAACGTGCCCGCGCCGCTTTCCGACCACGACCTCGAGCAGATGATACTGGCTTTCCGGCTCGCGTTCCACGAGGCGGACCTGATCCTCTCCACCCGCGAGAAGCCGGAGTTCCGGCTGCGGATGGCCGAATCGGCGGTCAGCCACCTCTCCGCCGGTTCGCAGGTCGATCCGGGCGGCTATCAGGACCACCTCGACGGCAAGAACCTCGGCCAGTTCTCGATGAACGACCAGTCCAGCGTCGAACAGGTCTGCGCCGGAATCCGCAAGCACGGCATGGTGCCGGTATTCAAGGATTGGGACCGCTCTTTCCAATGATCTATTGCGATTTCAACGCCACGGCGCCGTGCCGGCAGCCGGTGATTGACGCGATGCTCCCGTTTTTCCGGGAGGAGTTCGGCAATCCCGCCAGCCGTCACGGATTCGGCCTGCGGGCGTTGGAGGCGGTCGAACAGGCCGCGGCACAGGTCGCCCGGCGCATCGGAGCGGAAGTTGACGAGCTGGTTTTCACCAGCGGCGCCACCGAGAGCAACAACACCGTACTGCAGGGGGCGGGCAGGCGCGGCCTCCTGATCTCCCGGCATGAACACGCTTCGATCTACCGCCCTGCCCGGTCGCTCGGCGCCCGGCTGACCGATCCGGCGGAATTGGAGGAAGTCCTGAAGGACGGCGCAAGGCTGGTCGCCTTCAATCTCGCCTGCCACGAAACCGGCGAACTGCTCGCCGGCGTTCCCGAATTGGCGCGGCGGATTCACGCCGCCGGGGCGCTGTTCCACCTCGACGCGACGCAGGCAGCCGGTAAGATTCCGGTGGACGTGCATGAACTGGATTGCGATTTCCTGAGTTTTTCCGCCCACAAGCTCGGCGGCCCGAAAGGGGTCGGGGCGCTCTATATCCGCTCCGGCGTGGAGCTTCCGCCGCTGATCGACGGCGGCGGCCAGCAGCGGGGGCGGCGTTCCGGCACATTGAATGTGCCGGGCATCGTCGGTTTCGGCGCCGCCGCACGGCTGGCCGATCCCGCAAGGTTTTCTTCCTGCGCGCGGGACCGCTTTGAAGAGCTGCTCGCGGCCTCCGGCCTCCCGTTTGAACTGATCGCGACGGACCGCCCCCGCCTCCCCGGCACTTCGCTGGTTTCATTGCCCGGAGAGGATGCCGGGAAACTGGTGGACGCGCTCTACGCCGCCGGAGTCGCGGCCTCGGCGGGCAGCGCCTGTTCCGGCCGCGGCTCGGAGCCGTCGCGGCTTCTGCTGGACCTCGGATATCCGGCGCTGACCGCGGCCGGGGCGGTCCGCTTCTCCTTCGGCGCGGAGTCCTCCATCGCGGAGGCGGAGGAAGCCGCCGCCGCTTTCATTCGTATTATTCAAGCAACCAACCGCAAAGGAGTGGTCGATGTCAACGCTTACCGATGAAATCAAACGCCTCAAGGAGGAGCGCCATGCGGTGATCCTCGCCCACAACTATGTCCGGCCCGAAGTACAGGATATCGCCGACTTCACCGGAGACTCCCTCGAACTGAGCATCAAGGCGAAAGCCGTGAACGCTGAAGTGATCGTCTTCTGCGGCGTGCGTTTCATGGCCGAAACCGCCAAGCTGCTGTCGCCGCAGTCGATGGTGCTGCTGCCCAATTCCGACGCGGGCTGCCCGATGGCGGACATGGCCGATCCCGAACCGGTCGCCAACTACCGCAAGGCTCATCCCGACGCGATCTTCGTCGCCTACGTGAACAGCACCGCCGCCGTCAAGGCGCAGGTCGACATCTGCTGCACCTCCGGCAATGCGGAAAAGATCATTCAATCCCTGCCGAAAGACCGCGAGATCCTGTTCCTGCCCGACCGCAACCTCGGCGGCAACATCTCCGGCAAACTCGGCGTCGATATGGACCTGTGGCCCGGCTTCTGCCCGACCCACAACCGCGTCACCGTCGAAATGATCGAAAAGGCCCGCGCCGCCGCCCCGGACGCGCTGGTGCTGGTCCACCCCGAATGCACCCCGGAAGTCGTCGCCGCCGCCGATCAGGCCCTCAGCACCGGCGGCATCCTCAAATTCGTGCGCGAATCCGACGCGAAGCGGTTCATCATCGGCACCGAGGCGGGAATCCTGCACCGGCTCCGCAACGAAAATCCGGGCAAGGAGTTTCTGCCGCTTCAGCCTGAAATGATCTGCCCGAATATGAAGAAGATCACTCTTGAAGACGTCGCCCGTTCGCTGCGCGATCTCACCGAACAGATCGAAATCGCCCCTGAACTGCGCGAAGCCGCCGTCCGCCCGATTCTCCGGATGCTCGAAGTCAAGTAATTCCCGGCGATGCCTCCGGCGGCCGGGGGCGCTTCGCCCCCCGGTCGGGGTCAAGGGACGAAGTGCCCTTGCCACCGGAGGTAATTTGTGCGCGCAGCGCCCAGCTACCGGAGCCTGATTGAAAATCAGGCCGCGTAGCGCACAAGGTCTGCCGCCCGACAGGGCGGGCAGACCCGCCTGCCGCGAATGCGGCATGGCTTCCCCGGGACTTTGCCCCGGGGTAATAGATTGGCTCTATGGGCAGTACTCCGCACCGGCACGTTGCCGGTCGGGATCAAGGGATGAAGTGCCCTTGCCGCCGGAGGTAATTTGTGCGCATAGCGCACAAGGCCCGCCGCTTTCGCGGCAGGCTTTCCCCCGCGATCTGCCTCCGGTTACAGACGCACCAGCACTGAATACTTGTAGTTGAGCTTCAGTTCTTCGCCGGGCTTGAGTTCGACTTCCCATTCAAGGCGGTTGCGCTGGTTCACCGAATAGATGCCGCATTCGGGCATGCTGCGTTTCGGGTTGCCGTCGGCTGAAATCAGTTCGCCGGAGAATTCGAGGTTGACCAGCACCCTGGCGTTGCTCTGGCGGTAATTCTTCAGCGTGAGTTCGCCGATCACTTCGGGCTTGCGGTAGGTGTATCCGGCAAGGACGATCCGTTCTTCGTTGATCCGCTTCAGGCTCGAATCCGCTTTCGGAACTCCGGCGGCTTCATATTCGACCGCCTTGCCGACGACGGTCAATGCTTTGGTGATCTTCACGACCGTGCTTTCGCCGGGGTTGACCCAGCCGGTTTCGGACTGGCCGAGCACCTTGTCGCCGTCCACGATTTCAACCGGGCTGGAGGTGATCGCGCGCTCGAAGGGGTTCTTGAAACGGACCGCATCCCACAGTTCGCCGGAAGCGGTCTGGCTGTCGCGGTTCAGCGGGCGGCCGTATTCGTTGCGGTTGTCGGGGATGTTCCACTCGACCAGCCGCTCGTAGGAGGCTTCGGCGGAAGCCAGCGGCAGATAGAGCGCGTCGCCCGCCGCCAGCGTGACCTTGCCCGCCGGAGTGATCTGGATGTCCTCGGTGGCGCCGGATTCCGGCAACGGAGAAAGCCCTTTGCTTTTGGCCGAAACAGGCAAAGCTTCATACACCCGCGCCTGATTCATCATCATGGAACTGTCACGAGCGTATCCCATACCGCCGGAAAGCTGGCTGAAGAAGGTGTTCAGGTCGAATTTGGTCGACATCGGGCTGGTCACATCGGCGCAGCGGATGTTCGGGAAACCGGAAACCAGATTCACATTCACATCCTTGAGGTCGGCCAGCTCGTTGCTGATCACGGCGGACTGGTCGATTTGGAGCTTCGCCTCCGGCCCCAGCGCAAGCCGGTAGGAAGGCGCCCAGGTGACGCCGCGCGTCAGGTAGTTGATGTACATCGGCCCCGCCATCTTGATCCGGGAATTGAAGAGCCATACCGGACGTTCGACTTCGAGGGTTTCGCGGATCGAAGCCGCCTGAATGGAGGCGATCCGGCCGGTCTGGAAGGTCACGAGTTCGCCGGAATTCAGCTTCAGCGTCAGGAAAGGCTGCACGTAAATCTGTTCCTGCCGGTTCCCGAACCGCTTCGGCGGCCGGGCCTTGACCGGATTCACCACAGTTCCGGTCAGCGTCTGGGCGGGCTGATTGCCGTAACTCTGAAGTTCGACGGTCACGCGGCAGTTCTCGTAGGTCGCGGTGAAGTTGTTGAACGGTTGATAGTTCGGCGTGGAAAGCCTGCGGTTGACCCGCGCCACGGTCAGGCCGTCGGCAGGACTGAACCACAGCGTTCCGTGCAGCGGCTCGATCTCCTCGTCGACGAGGAACGGGCCGGGGCCGGGCTTCGCGACGCGCTCGACCACGGCAAGGCCGTTCTTGAAAAGCGTAAGTCCGGTGATCGGCGCCGGAACGATCGGTTCGACCGCCGCCGCCAGCGCCGTGACGCCGCAGCAAAGAAGTGACAGATAACTTTTATTCATGGTTTACCTCCTCAGGTTGTTGGTTCCTATCCTCTAACATAGCCGCATCCGGCGAAAATTTGTCAAAACAATGAAAAACGATTGTAAAAAGATTGTAAAAGCGTTATGGTAATATATTCCGTTTGCCGGAAATGTAAAGCCGGAAACCGGGAACAGCAATACAGCAAATAAGGGAAACAAAGCGATGCTCAAGGTCGTGCAATGCTGGGACGACGGAGTCTACACCGATCTCCGCCTGACGGAACTTCTCCGCAAATACAACGCCAAGGCGACATTCAATCTCAATCCGGGCTTTCTCGCCGACGAACCGGTCAAGCCCTTCTGGCAGCCGTTGAACCACGTCGGCTGGAGTCACCACGGCTTCGCCGGAGGCCGGGTCGGGCGGAAACAGCTGCGCGAAATCTATGACGGCTTTCAGGTGGCTTCCCACTGTTTCCGGCACGAGGTGGCCGGAAGCGTGCCGGACGACGTGTTTTTCAAGGCCGCCCTCGACGCCCGGAACTTTCTCGAAGAGCTGTTCGAGCGGGAGTGCCGCGGCTTCGCGTGGCCCTGCGGCGCGTTCACGCCGTCCACCGTCAGGGGACTGCGCGAACTCGGTTTCGCCTATGGCCGCACCACCCGCAACACCGACGATGTGGCCGCGTGCCAGGAACCGATGACGCTCGACTCCTCCTGCCACTTTCAGGCGTGCGATTTCATGCAGAAATACGAACACGCGAAGCAGACCGGCGTTTTCTACTTCTGGGGGCACAGCTACGAGATGTACGAATACGATCCGCTCTGGGAACAGCTTGAAGCGAAGATCCGTTATATCAGCGAAGATCCCGACGCCGTCTGGGCCGATGTGATCGACATCGTGCCGGAATGCGGCCGCTGACCGGCAACGTGCCGGAGCGGAGAGCTGCCAATAGAGCCAATAAACTGATAGATAGTAATCCCGGCCGCCGGAGGCATCAGCCGATGCGCAGCCGGGCGGCGGAAGCGGCGAGATCCACGGCGCTCAGCGTCACCTTGACCGTTTCGCCCAGTGCGATCCTGCCGCCGAACCGGTTCTTGAATTCGTAGGCCAGTTCCGGGATCACGAAGGTCAGCCGGTCGTCCTGACGGAAAGCGAGGATCGCCTCGCCGCTCCACTCCGGATGCTGGTCGAGATAGACCAGAGTCCAGAACTCGTTGGCGGAGCGCTCCAGCTTGCGCCGGATCAGCGCGGCGGCTTCGCTGGTGAACAGGCGCGCTTCAAGTTCGTCGGAGGTGAAAAGCTCCTCTCCCTTCAAGTGTTTGCGCAACTGCTGGTGCGCGAGCAGATCGGCGTAGCGGCGCAGCGGGCTGGTCACGCGCACATAGGGTTCGAGTCCAAGCCCGGAGTGCTTTCCGGCGACGGTCTGCACCACGCTCGGCGCGCAGGCCTTGCGCAATGCGTACATATCCGTGAAGGAGGTGCCGCGCTCTTCAATCTCCGGCGGCGGCTGCACCACGAAAGGCAGCGCAATGTCATGGGCTTCGGCGTATTTTGCGACCGCGGAACCGGCGGCCAGCATCGCATTGGCGACCAGTTCGCGCTCTCTGGTGATCGCGCAGGGGGAAATTTTCACCTCGCCGTCGACGACCCGGATTTTGACTTCGGGAAGCTGGATGAACAACGCCCCCTCGGCGCGGCGCTTCTCCTTGAAACGTTCAAGTTCGGCGCGGAGGCTCGCCAGCGGCTCCTCCTCCCAGTGAGCGGCGGCGGATTCGTAGGTGAGCCGTTCAGCGCGGATGGTGGAAAGCTCGATCTTTGCCAAGACAGCCTCCCCCTCCGGGGTGATGCGGATTCCGAAACTCATCGCCGGGCTGATCTCCTGCAATCCCAATCCGAAAATATCGGTGGCCTCCGGCGGCAGCATGTGGCTGATCCGCTCAGGCAGATAGAGGTTCTCGCCGCGCTCGCGCGCTTCGAGATCGGCGGGGGAATCCGGCGTGACCACCGCCGCCGGATCGGCGACGTGCACCCAGACCAGCCCGTCCGCAAAACCGACCGCGTCGTCGGGATCGTTGCTCCCTTCGTCGTCGATCGCATAGGAGACCATGCCGGTCAGGTCGGCGCGCTTTTCCTCCGGCAGCGGCCCAAGCGGAATCGCCGGATTGTCGGGCGCGACATCGAACCGGGCCGGCCACGGATCAACCTGATTGTCCCAGACGCCGAGTTTCAGCAGCAGTGCGTGCGCCTTTTCCGGCGTCGCTTCCATGCCGAGGTCGCGCAGCAATTTGCTGGACGGGGCCTTGCCGAATGCGACCTGTTCGATTTCACGCAGGCTGGTGCGGTCATCGGGAGTGACGGCGCCGTTGCGGATGCGCTCAAGCAGGGCTTCGCGGGCGGCCTTTTCCTCGGCTTTGGCCCGTTGCGCGGCCAGCGCGGCGGCGACTTCCTCCGGGTTGCGCCCGGTGACTCCGGCGGCGGGCGAACCGGTGAAATAGGTGCCATCGGCCAGCGCCTGCACGGCGGCCCACGCGGCTCCGGCGGTATTGCTGCCGTAAGCCAGTTCGACAAACTCTCCGAAAGGAAGCGTTTCGCCCTCGGTCAATTCGAGGATCTCGGCGAAATCCGGCTCTTTCGGAGCGGCGGGCGGCAGCGACGCGACCGGCCCCGGATGGATCACTTCAATATCTTTGGGGCGGACGCTTTTGGCGGAACCGCCTTCGATGCGGATGTCGATCTTGTCTTTGTTGATCGCGGTGATCACGGCGGCTTTGCCGTGATAGAGGGCGAGCGCGCCGGTATTCAAATGCTGCATAGGATTGATCTCTTTCTGTAAAACATCCGTTACAATACTGGGCAGAGGCAAGTTTGTCAAATAATTCCCGGCCGGAAGGGTGGAAAAATCCCGCCGCGGCTGTATGGTAAGGAAAATATCCACAGAAAGGGCCTTTGAATCATGTTCCACGTCGTCGATCATCCTTGCGTCAAGGCGAAACTGACCATTCTGCGCGACCGCGCGACCGGTTCCAAACAGTTCCGCGAATGTGTCGAGGAGATCACCGCCTTCATCGCCTACGAGGCGCTGAAGAATCTGGAGGTGGAAACCGTCCCGGTGGAGACACCGATCGCCTCCGCCACCGGCTACCGGATCAGGAACGACGTGGTGATCGTGCCGATTCTGCGCGCCGGAATGGGGATGCTCGACGGGCTGCTGCGGCTGGTGCCGGATGCGAAAGTCGGCTTCGTCGGCCTCGAACGCGACCATGAAACCAAACTGCCGCACGAATACTACTGCAAGCTGCCCGCGGCCGGGCCGGATTCGGTCGCGGTGGTGGTCGACCCGATGCTGGCGACCGGCGGCTCGCTGGCGGCGGCGATCGATCTTCTGAAGCGCGAGGGGTTCCGGCAGATTCTGGTGCTGGCCATCGTGAGCAGCCCGGAGGGGCGCGACGCGATCGAAGCAACTTCGCCGGAGGTCAAGGTCTACACCGGCTGCCTCGACGCCGGGCTGAACGAAAACAAATACATCGTGCCCGGCCTCGGCGACGCCGGCGACCGCATCTACGGCACGCTGTAACGGAATCACTTCTCGTAAATTTCAAACTCGACGATCGAAAATCCGGCGCGCCCCACCCGTGTCCGGCCGTTCATGCGCACGTAGCGGGCCTCCTGCGGGGCGAAGGTAAAGCTCTCCTTGCCCATTTCCAGCTTGCCGTCCTTGCGGGCGAACGCCTCTTTCCAGGTCTTGTTGTCGTTGGAAAGCTCAATTTTGAATTCTTTCGCCGCCGAGGAGCCCCAGATCAGCACCACCCTGCCCACCGCGCAAGGCTTGCCCAGATCGACCGTAAACCACTGGTTGTCGTAATATTTCGCCTGCCAGCGGGTATTGGTTTTACCGTCCACCGCATTTTCGGCCCTGAGCCGTTCGCTTTCGACGGTACTGGCGCTGACGTTTTTGCCGAGGGCGAGATTTTCAGCGGGAGCGGCGGCGGGTCCGGCGGCAATCAGCCCGAGCGAGGAGGCGGCCAGGACGGCGGGAAACAGAGTTCTTTTCATGGTGTTTTCTCCTTTCTTATTCCGGCATCGGCGGACGATATCCCTGATCGCCGCCATGTTCCAGATAATTATGGTAAATCTTCACGAACAATCCGATTGCCGCCACGGTAACGAATCCGCCGATCAGAAACACGTAACGGTAATCCTGATGGAGCAGGTCGAGTGTCTTGCCGAGCGCCGGCCCCATTACCATCGAACCGGCCGCGAACACGATGCCACCCGCCGAGGAGAACTGGGCGAATAGCCCGTGAGGCAGCAGCCGCGAACCGAGCGAGGCGGTCAGCGTGAAAAAGCTGCCCGACACCACACCGTGCAGAATGAACAGCACTCCGAAATACACCGCGTCCGCCATCAGCACGAAACTTGCGAACATCAGCACTGCATAAAGGATCAGCGCGGCCAGCCCGGTACGCAGCGGATGGAAGCGGTCGGAGAGGATTCCGAGCGTGAAGCTGATCACCAGCGAACAGCAGTAGGTGATCACCAGATAGATGCCGTACCGGTCCATGCCGAGGTTGAGCTTCTGCGCGTACTGGATCGAGAAGAAATTCACCGGCGTAAATGCGAGCGACGCCACCGCCGAAGCCGCCATGTACCAGCGATAGTACGGCAATGAAAAACTCTGGCGCAGATAATCCGCCGCCGAATGTGCCACGCGCAGCAGCAGCGTCCGCTTTTTCCCCGCTCCTCCGGGGAGCGGCGGTTCCGCTTCCGGCGGCGGATATTCGCCCTCCTTCACTTTCCAGCACAGCGACAGCAGCCCGATCCCGTAGAAGGTGCCGACGCCGAACAGAATCTCCAGCGCATGGTTTTCCACCTTGTCGATCAGCCACGCGTTGTAGATCATGCCGGCGGCGAGGCTGACCATGCGGAACAGCGCGAAAAAGCGCCCCAGCACCTCTTTCGGCACCACGTCGTTCGCCAGCGCATTGAACAGCGAAGCCGACAGCGTCGCCCCGAAGTCCAGCAGAATCCAGCCGATGCAGAAAACGATCAGCTTGGCGTGATGCTCCGGCAGCGCCGGTATGCCCTCGTGCAGCCAGCCGCCGAGCAGATGGGTCAGCCCCATCAGGTAGATGCCGAATACGATAAAGGGGGTCGTGAACAATAGAAACGGGATCCGCCGTCCCCATCTGCCCCGGTGCCGGTCCGAAATATAACTGATCGCCGGTGACAGAAAGGTGTTCGTGAAGTTCGGGAAACCGACGATGATCAGCCCGTACAGGAAATCCGACACGCCGAGCTGCTTGATCAGCAGCGTCGCCGACGGCCCCACCGCCCGGTCTTTCATCGCCCACGGGAAATCCCCCCACAGCAGCCAGAAGCAGAGCAGTACCAGCCCCCCGGTCGTGTCGGTCAGAGTCCCGGCCCGCCCGAATTTCCGGGGGGCGG
>ENA-UOJS01001258-UOJS01001258.1-human-gut-metagenome-genome-assembly--contig:-C74-NODE-1258-length-21860-cov-7.999771_pt1 | contig 21860 bp, 17 predicted proteins | sample MGYA00242355_ERZ723902 | MGnify/ENA metagenome assembly ERZ723902
TTTACTGTAACCGGAAACAGCGCGGTTAACGGCGGCGGAGTCTACGCCTCCGGCAGTGCGCTGATCACCATCGACGAGGGTGGAAACATCGACCTCAATACTGCGGCGAATGGCGGCGGCATTTACCTTGCCGGTTTTTCTATTCTGGCGGTAAACGGCGGCAGCATCACGAACAATACCGCTTCCTCTAATGGCGGCGGTATCTACGCGGCAGCCGGGACCACCCTGAACCTCGTCTCCGGCAGTATCAGCGACAACACCGCGACCGGCGGAAACGGCGGCGGTGTCTGGACCGCAACCGGAACAACTGTAGACCGGATTTCCATCACCGGCAACCGGGCCGACAACGGATACGGAGGCGGACTCTATGCCACCGGCCCCGCCGTGGTGACGGTTTACGGCAGCATCACGTTGAACAGCGCGGCCAACGGCGGCGGCATCGCCGTCGTCGACGGCGCACAGGTCACGTTGAAGCATGATGCGGCAGTCAACCGGAATCAGGCCGCCAGCGGCGGCGGCGTCTATGTCGGGAGTTCCGGCCGGTTCACGGCGGAAGATGCCTTCATCAACGGCAATATCGCCACTGCCGACGGCGGCGGCGTCTATTCCGCCGATCAGGGCTATTCGTACATCACCCGTACCCAGATCGACGGCAACCGGGCCGGCGGCGCGGGCGGCGGCCTCCATGTCGCCGGCGGCGAACTCCTGATCCACGAAACCACCGTATCGCGCAATGCCGCAGCGAATGGCGGCGGCGTTTCCATCGCGGGCGGGGAGTTCGGCGCGGTCAACTCGACCATCGGCTTCAACACCGCGACCGGCAACGGCGGCGGAGTGTTCCAGAGTGGCGGCGTCACCCGGCTCGTCAACGTGACGGTCGCGGCCGACCGCAGCGCGGGAGCCGCCTCCGGAACGGGTTTCGAGCTCTCCGGCGGCGAAGCCTATTTGCTCAACAACATCATCTACGGCGACGGTCTTGCCAACGATGTGCAGTACAACGGCGGCACGCTGGATGGATTCAACAACATCTACGGCAGCTTCAGCAGCCGGAACTGGACCGGAAACATCGCGGCGACCTACCGGAGCTCCTTCGGCGACGATGTCGCGCTGCGGGTGAATCCCGGAGCCGGGCGGACGGAAACCATCGCGATCCTGAGCACCTCGGACGCAGCGGCGTACGGCGTGCAGACCGGCTATACGCGCAGTTCGGACGGCACCTCGATCGATGCGATGTTCTTCCGGACAACCAAAGGCTGGCTGGAATTCGCCGGAAGCTCCGCCGATGCACCGGAAATCGTGGTCGGCGCAGACCAGCGCCAGGTCAACGACGGCGACGGAGTCCATTACTGGGCGGGCGCCTATTCGATCGCCCCGTCGATACAGCCGCCGGTGCCGCCGCCGGTCGACCCGGAACTCCCCTGGAATATCCTCAAGGATCATTCAAATCACAAGGGATTCACACAGACTTTCGAGGATGCGCGCGGCTGCCTGGTCTACGTCTCCAGAATCGACCTGCGGCGCGTGCCGGACGGCGAATTCACAGTCCGGTTCAAACCGGCCGTCCATCAGACCGAACTGAGCGACGCGCTGCGGCTTTTCGAACACAACTCAAGCGAATGGCCGGCCGAACTCGAAACCAGTGAACTTCTGCCGGTCAGGCATGAGCTGTTCCAGGATCACTTCAACCGGTCCCTGGAACAGATGGTGCACCTGCCGTCGAAATTCGCCGCTCCGGGGCATTTCGCCAACCCGGTCATCGGTCACTGATCCTCGGATCACCCGGTAAAAAACATCGGCGGACAGTTTTCAAAAACTGTCCGCCGAATTTATTCGGATCCGATACAAGTACGCGCGAAATCCCCGCTTCAGAATCTCGGCCCGGTGGAACCGCGCCGGATCAACTGATCCTGCAGGATGGTTTCCGGCGCTGCGGCCCTTCCGTCGATCAGTCCGATCAACTGCTGTGCCGCAAGCTCTCCCATGCGGCGTGCCGGACGGCGGATCGTCGTCAACGGAGGATTCAGCAGCGTACAGAAATTGTCATCGTCAAAACCGACCAACTCGATATCCTCCGGAACCGACAGCCGGGAATTCAGGATCGCGTTCAATGCTCCGGGGGCCAGTTCATCCCACATCAGCAGGATCGCATCCGGCGGTTCGGGCGTCATCAGCAGCTTGTGGGCCGCCTGGTAGCCGTAAATATCCAGTCCCACGTCGGCCGGAGAGCAGGAGGCCAGTACCACTCCCAGCTCCTGCACCAGTTCCATCCGGAATTCGATGCCGCTTTCACGCAGCGCCTCCCGGTAGCCGGCATATCTTTTACGCACGGAAAAACTGGTTTCCAGCGCATCGAAGGTGTCGGTCAGGAAACCGATCCGCCGCCGTCCCTCCGCAATCAGCCGGAGCGTCGCTTCATAAGCCGCCTTCCGGTCATCCGAACCGATATAGGGAATGCCTTCGATTCCATAATGATGGTCGAGGCAGATGATCGGCCAGCCTTCCTGATGCAGTTCGAAGATCAGGTCATGATTGGCGGACGGAACCGGAAGCAGCGCGACTCCCGCCGTCCCCTGCCCGTGCAGCCGTTTCAGGTGCTCCGCCTCGCGGAGCGCATCGCCGGCACTGTTCCCGACCGCCACTGCATAATTGTTCCGAGCGGCTTCCGCCTCGAAGCCCAGAAACACCTCGTGATCGAAGGAATCGCGCGTATAAGAGCAGATGAAAGCCAGCTGGCGGCCCGCCTCCTGTCTGGCCGGAGCCCCCCCGGAATGAATCACAAACGTTCCCCTGCCGCGGACTCCGGTCAGGAATCCTTCGTTTTTCAGGAGATCAAGCGCTTTCAGCACCGTCTGGCGCGACACGCCGAAACGCTCCGCAAGCTCATTCTCGGTCGGCAGGCAACTGCCCACCGGAAAGACGCCCTCCTCCAGTTCCCGGACAAGGGTATCGTAAATGTTTTTGTATTTTGCGGCTGCGTTCATAGTTCCTCTCTAAGATATTATCGTCTACTATTATACTACAGGAAAACGACTTTTGCAAGAGAGTATGTAAATGTATTTCCGATAAATGTACATATTTTTGAAACCGCCGCAGGAATATGGCCGGCAAGGCTGTGGTCCCATCCCGATTAAAGGCGGATTACCGCTCCTCATCCGCCGGAACGGGCAGTTCCCCGGTCTCCTCTTCCGGACGCAGCCGGGCCGGGATCTGCCGTGCTTTCGCCATCTTGACGCCGAGCTTGCGCAGTTTTTCCCCGGCGAGAACCACACTGCGGTTGCGTTCGCCGTGTTTCAGGCGGCGGACCGCCGCGTCGTAGACATCCCGGGCCTTGTCCAGAGTACGGCCGACTTCGTCGAACTGCTCATAAAACGCATAGATCCGCTCCAGCATCTGTGCCGCCGTATCCAGAATCTCCCGTTGGTTGCGGCTCTGGTCCTCGCGGGTCCACGCGGTGTGGATCAGCTGGAGCAGCGCAATCAGGTTGGACGGACTGACCGGCATCACCTTGAGCTTGAACGCCTCCGCCCACAAGGACGGCTCCGAGATCATCGCCAGCTGGTACGGTCCCTCGTTCGGGATGAACATGATTACGAAGTCGACCGTTTCCCGGTCGCTCCGGTTCAGGCGGGCGCTGTAATTCTTTTTCGCCAGTTCATCGATATGGGTGCGGATGCTGCGGATATGGCGCGCCAGTGCGGTCTTGCGGCTCTCTTCGTCCTGACTGTTCATATAGTCGAGGTAGGCGACCAGGCTGACCTTGCTGTCGACGATCACATCCTTGCCGTCGGGATAGTGGATCACCACATCGGGACGCATCCGGCCGTGGTCAGGATCGGCCACCGTCCGCCCGTCGTCATCGCGCAGCGTCGCCTGACACTCGTAATGGATGCCGGGCTTCAGGCCGGAACGTTTCAGGATATCCTCCAGAATCATCTCGCCCCAGTCGCCCTGCGTCTTCTGCCCGCCCTTCAGGGCGTCGGCCAGATTTTTCGCTTCGCTGCCGATCCGCAGGGTCTCCTCCATCATCCGGGAGAGCCGGGTGTTCAGCGCGGTGTTCAATTCGATGCCCTTGACCTTCGACTCCTCCACGGCGGTCTTGAACTCCGTCATCTTCTCCTTGAGCGGATTCAGCAGCGATTCCAGCTGCTCTTTATTGGCGCTCTGCAGTTTGCCGGACTTCTCCTCGAATATCCGGTCGGAGAGGGATTTGAACTCCTCCTTCAGCAGTTCCAGACGGGTCTGCCACGCCTTTTCCTGTTCCTGCCGCGCCCGCTCCTGCTGTCCGGCAAGCAGCTCCTGTTCCCGCCGGAAGCCTTCCTGCATCAGCCTTTTTTCCGCCTCGGCCTCCGCCAGCGCGACGCGCGCCGTTTCAGCCTCGCGACGTTTTTCCTCCACCTTTCCGGCAAGCCGCCGGGAAGCCGTCCACGCCCCGATTGCGCCGCCGACAATCAATGCGGCGATGATAAGCAAATATTCCATATCACTCTTCAAAAAACAGCATGAGATAATTGTAAAGGATATCACAGTTCACGGTTTCAGCACCGGCTGGCGGCAATCCCACAATGAAGCATTTCACAAGAGAAGCCGCTTTTTCCCGGAGCCGCTTTCATCAATATACACGGCGGCTTTCCCGATTGCCAGCGGCACGAAAGCATTTTTTGCCGAAAGAGGCCTCAAAGTTTGTCCCACTGATGGTGGCCCCCTTCCGGGCAGTTGAATACCGACGGACGGCCGCTCACCGCCACCTTGATCTTACACTTCCGGCACAGATGGCGGTCCCGTCCGGTCTTGCCGAGCAGCGTCCAGTCGTGATGCCCCGAAGCCGGACAGTCCGCCGGATTGGGCCGGGCCGCAGTCTTTACCGCAACCGTGCATTTCCGGCATAGATAGACCGAATTTCCCGCTTTCCCCAGATCGGTCCAGCGGTGATGCCCGCCGCCGGAACATGCAAACACGGCCGGGTTTTTCTCCTTTCCGACCGCAACCGCGCATTTGCCGCACAGATAATAGCGGCGGGCTTCCGCCATCGCCGCCACCCCGGCCGCAACCACACCGCAAATCAGAAAAAATCTTGCCGCATTCTTCATTCCGCACCTCCGAATTCATTCCTTCCGCGACAACCGGTCGGCCAAGCCGCACCGTCGTTTCAACCATTATCCGCAACAACTCCGGTTATCTTACAGAACCACTTCGGAAATCCGGTCGTTTTTTTCAGAAAAATCAACAGAGGAATGGCAGCGCCACGCCGTATTCAGGCCGACCGGCGGAAACGCGGTTCACCGGAACAGGAAGAACCAGAAAGCGCCGGCAACCAGAATCACTCCCGCCCCGCCGGCGATCACGGCAATCAGCACTCCCAGCGACACTCCGGGAGTTTTCTCCGAACGCATATAGCCGGGCAATGCCTGTGGCATATTTTTCAGAGGAAAGGGCCGCAGGACCGCATCCGGCTCCCCGCTTTCATCGGCCGGAACCGCCTGCAATACCGGTCGTCCAACCGGCGCCGGACGCAACGCCGATTCCGGCCCGGGAACAGGAATCACCAATCCGCGACGGCAGGCAGGACAGTGACCGCGGTTGCCGCCCCAGCTGCGCGGCACCCGGATGCGCTGGCGGCAATGCGGGCAGGCGAATTTGAACGTCGCCTCCGATCCCAGCGCCTTCACCGCGGAGCCGCACTCCGGGCAGAATCCCGGCCCTGCCGGAATCCCGGTGCCGCATTGTTCACAAATCATCCCGCCTCTCCGGAAGTTGCTGTGTCCGATCCCATTTCAATATTATAGTATAAATCGATCGCAAAAACAATACCGCACCCCTGAAATCAGTTAAAAATGATCAGCTTTTTCAGCAATTCGGCACGACAAGCGATGTGTCATCGTGCCGGATCAGCACTCAGAAGCTGACCACCGGGAAGAAGTCCGTATTCTTGCTGTCGCCGAGCCCGGGGGCGACCGCGATGAAGCTCTCGCGCATTTCGCCGTCGTTGTCGTTGATCAGCAAATTGAAACGAAAGCCCCGCCCGGCCGCCTCCTCCGTCAGGCCGACGGCGGCAAACGGAATCACGGCTTCATAGAGGGTCCGTTTCCTTTCCTCATCGCGCCCGGTTTCAAGCCGGAACCGTTCCGTCACGCGCCGGACATCGAAGCCGGCGGGGGCATTCCAGACAAAACACCCGTTTCCTCCGTCGCCGCGTCGGAAGAAACCGATCTCCCATGAACCGGCTTGCCCGGGAATCCGCAATGCGAGTTGAACGCTGTCGCCTTTCCACGACTCCTCCCCGGAGAAGGGCTGGCAATGCCTGTCGTCGGTCACCTCCACGCGCAGTTTCAGGGAATCCCGGTTCCGGGCAAGGTATACCTTGCCGCTGAGGTCCTCCGGCCCCTTCCAAAAGAGATGGCTTCGGGCGGGATCATTCGGAGCGAGCATGGTCAATCGGGAAGCGTCCTTGAGCTCGAAATCCGGAACCTGCGGAAAATCCCCTTCCCGCAGGCGCGCCACCGTCCAGAGCGGCTCCTCAAGCTCCCCTTTCCAAAGCCCGCCCGCTTCAAACCGCAAATTCAGGTGCTTCAACTGTCCGTGGAGCGAGCGGAACGTGCTTTCCGCGCGCAATTCAAGTTCGACTGTCCTCTCCCCGCCCGGAGCGAGCCGGAAACGGAAGCCGGAGCGTTTCAGCGCCACTCCGCCGGGTGCGGAGAAGTCCAGCCGGAACAACCGCGCCTTCGCCGTCGCATTGGTCACCCGGTATTTCACGGTCGAACTTCCGCCGGGAACCAGGTTGGCGTCCCCTTCGCGCCGGATCAGTTCGCCGCACGGGACCGGCTCCTTTTCCTGTCCCCCGATCAGCAGCGTCGCGGGTTCTTCACCGACCTCGATGACCGCCTCTCCCCCGGCGGCGGCCATCCTGCGACGGTTTCCGAAAAGATCGATCTGCTCGCACCGCCCCGTCACACCGCCGATCACCGCCAGCCGGACTGCGGAGTCCCCCCGGTTGTTCCAGTGTGGCAACAGGAAATTCCCCCTGCCGTCCCGGAAGAGAAAACAGTCCAGCCCGTCGCCGAGGAAAAGGTCCTTCCTGTATTCGCCGCCCCGGAAAACACCGGCCAGCATATTGTACGCCGCATACGCCTCCTTCGGGTAAAAATCCCGGGTGACCAGTCCGAAGTTATGCTCGTTGTTGCGCGGGTCGTACCCGTCGTTTCGCAAGTCATACCAGTTGTAGCCGACCGCTCCGCGCGCCCAACTGTAAAGGAGTTTCTGCACCAGCGTCCGGGCCTGCCGGCGCTCGCCGATATGGATGGAGGATTCCGCCGTCTCGTTGGCATACCACGGAGCGGTCACGCCAAGCTCCCTGCGCAGTTTCATCAGCCGTTCGATCTGCGGCCGGTAGTGCGCGAGCGGCCCGTGGCCATGAAAGGCGTGGATATCATAGAAGCCCCTGCCGCCGCGCAGCGTTTTGGGCATGTGTTCCGGGTCGCTCATTGCGCCGTGCATACCGGGCATGCAGGCATAGCCGCCGGTGAGCACGTTCATCTCCGGCGCGGCGGCCTTGGTTTCGCGGTGGGCGATCTTCATCAGTTCGAGGTATTCCGGCTGGGAGAAGTCAGCGAAGCCGATCAGGTCCGGCTCGTTCCACACTTCGACATAGCGGATTTCCCCCCGGTAACGCTGCGCGAAGGCCCGGATGAAGTTCGCCCAATGACCGTAATCGGGCCGCCCCTTGCCGCGCCGCGCCGCCGAAACCGGCTTCCACTCCTTCGCCACCGCCCAGCCGGGTACATAGCAGTAGATCGCCTGCGGCTCCAGATGGTACTTTTTCAGGGCGGCGACCAGCCGGTCATAAGAAGAGAAGTCCGATCGCCCCTCCTCCGGCTCCAGCCGTTCCCAGAGAATATCCTCGCGCACGACTTTCGCGCCGCACCATGCGGCGGCCATCGCCTCGCGCTCCAGCTCTTCATCGGAACTTCCCTGCGAATGGCTGCACACCCCGAACAGGAATCCCTCCGCCCTGCCCGGCGTCGGTCCCGCCGGCGGCATATATGCAAAACTCAAGCGCCGTTCCAGCGGCCTCACTTTCGGATCGTCGTCAATCACGCGCACCTCCACGCGGGAGACGCCGAACTTTTCGGGGCGCGGCAGTTCCAGCCGGAACTCCTCGCCCGGCCCGAGCCGCCATGCCGCCGCCCTGCCCGGCGCATATTCCAGCCGCCCGGAAGCTGTCCTTCCCCTGGTGTTGACCAGCTTCAGCACGGGTGTCCGGCCGTCCCCCGGCGTCAGCACGTGAATCGGATTCCCGGTCTCCAGCTCCGGCGTGAGCGGCCGGTTGCTGTCGAGGACCCGGATCGACACCCGTTCGATTCCGATCCGTCCGGCGCCTTCCCGCTTTCCGAAATCCCCGGCAAAGCCGTTCAGGCGGACGGGGAAGTCGAGCACTCCGTCGCCGGGACCGCCCCAACTTCCGGCCGCGGGATTTCCGCAGTCGACCCGATAGACAAACTCCTGTCTGCCGCTGAGATTTTCCGGGATGTTCCGGGAAAACTGAAAGGTCTCGCCGCCGGCGTCGGCCAGTCGCAAATTGAAACTCTTCAATCCCCCGGCGGGGGGCAGTTCCGCCGTCACCCGGATTTCCGCGCGGATAAATTCCGGCAGAAAAAGTTCCCGGTTGATGAAAAATTCAAAATGCCGCGCTTTCGCACAATCCCAACTGATTTCAAGTCCCCGCCGGCCATAGGCGAAGCCCTGCGCCTTCTCCTGCGGCCGGTGCAGCACGACCGGGAGTTTCTCGCGGGTGAAATCGACGACCTCCTCCGCCGGAAGCCCCGCCGTGATTCCCGCCGCCAGCAGAAACGCCGCCGCAATCCACCTCTTCATTCAACGGATCTCCAGATTCAGGCCGTTTTCGGCGATGTAGTAGACCCGGCGGGCATCGTCCTCCCACACCTTCCGAAGCGCATCCCGATAGTCGTACGGAGTCGACAGCGCGGCATGGCCATCAAAAAAACCGAGCGTTCCCCGGCCGCCGTGCGCCGGAAAGAAGCCGTCGCGCCCCGCGTCGTTGCACAGCGCCCAGCTTCCCATCATGGTATCCTTGCGGGCACTGTCGGCGAACAGCGGAAAGGAAGCGGGAAACTTCACCTGCTTGAGCCTGAGGCAGTGATAACCGGTCACCGCCGAGAGGTACTGCGCCTGCGGAACCGACTGGTTGGAGCTGTCCGGCTTGGCGATGCCGTAAGTGTTCCAGGAGATGTCCCCGCTTTCGGGAATCGGAATCTCCGGGCAATAGAAGAGCTTGTCCTTTCCGGTGATGTCCAGCGCGCTGCCGCTTAACGTGGAACGCCCGGCCAGTACCGCCGACCAGCGTGCGTTGACGGAATAATAGAGCAGCAATCCGTCATTCTCGCCGAGGTACATCCAGGCCAGCGTAAGCAGTTGCCTGTGGTTGTTGACGCAACTGATCGACCGCGCTCTGGCCCGCGCCTTGTTCAGCACGGGCAGCAGCATAGCGGCGAGAACGGCGATAATCGCAATTACCACCAACAGTTCAATTAAAGTGAATTTCCGTTTCATTGACAGACCTTTCAGGGGTTGATGTTTCTGACCGACTGCCGCTCGATCAGCAACGGCGGGGCGGAACGCAGGCCGAAGCGTCCTCCGGCCGACAGCGCCTCGACCCCGGCCTTGACCGCGGCGGCAAATCCAGCGAAGTTTTCCGAAACCGTGGTGAGCGGCGGAGTATAGAGCGTTCCCGCCGCGAATCCGCCGTTTCCGATCACGCTGACATCCTCCGGCACGTTCAGGCCGTAATCCTTCAGCGCCTTGAGCGCGCCGAGGGCGGAGGTGTCGCTCGAAACGAAGATTCCGGTGAAATCCGCGCCGTGTTCCTCCAGATGGGCGCTCAGCGCGGCATGGGCCAGCGTCGGCGAATAGTCGCCGCTCCTGACGCCGCAATCGATCACCGCCGGTTCAAGCCCGTTCAGCCGGGCGAGATGCAGAAAGCTGCTGATCCGGCAGTGTTCCGCCAGCGACATCGGCTCCGAAAGCAGCAGCGCGAGCCTGCGGTGGCCGTTCCGGATCAGGTGGTGCGCCGCCGTCATGCCGATAAGTTCCGGATGAAGGTCGACCGCATCCACTCCGGCATAGCTCAGGGTATTGCAGCAAAAGACGATGGTTTTCGGCAGAGCCAGCAGCCTCCTGAGCTCTTCCCTTTTCATACCGTATGGCGGATAGAACAGCACCGCGTCGGCCCGGATCGCCTCCAGCCGCTCGATACAGTCCCTGCCGTCAAACGGATAGAGCACCGTCGAAAAAGCGTACCTGTCCGGCTCCTCCCCGAGAACCTTTTCGACCGCCTGATCGAAATTGCGTACCTGCTCACTCTGCCAGTCGCAGTGAAAGGAGACCACCCGGAACCGGTCAAGCTGTTGGTTGCGAACCACAAAAATCCCCTCTCTCGGCCGGACTTCGATCATTCCGGCTTCGGCCAGCAGCCGCAGGGCCTGATCGACCACATGCCGCGTCACCCGGAACTGCTCCATGATCTTGCGCTGAGAATAGAACCGGCGACCGCCCTGAATCGACTCCAGTTGGCCGCGCAGCTCAAGATAGAGCTGTCTGGAACGGCTTCTGACTGCTTTGGACATCGCTGAATCTCCTCCTCCGGAGCTGCTGAATCAAACTCTTTACCCATAATTATAGCGAATCGACTCAGCCATTGCAAGACTGAGTCGATTTTTTGCAATTTTTTTTTACCGCAGGATCAGTTCATCAGCGATGCAGCTTCGGAGTGAACACGATTTTGCGCGCCGTGTCCGGCTCTCCCTGTTCCAGAATCCGGAGCAGTTCTTCGCCGATCGCTTCACCGAGCTCGTATTTGCACTGGGTCACCGTCGCAGGGCGCGGGGAGAGCAAATCCAGAAAAGCGAGGTCGTCGTAGCCGACCACCGCCAGCTCCTCCCCGATCCTGACCCCTTCCGCCAGTGCCCGGCAGCACAGCGACGCCGCCAGAAAGTCCGAAAAACAGAATACGCCGACCTTCATCTGTTTCGCCGCCGCGATCACCGGCTCCGGCGAATCGACCTCCTCGACCACCGTGCCGCGTTCGGCGAAAAACTCCCGGAAGGCGATGATCCGGCCGAAGTTGCAGCCGACGTGATCCTCGAAGATCATGATCCGCTCCGCGCCGGTCGAGGCGATGTATTCCGCCGCCGCCCTGCCCCCGGCGGATTCGTCGTTGTAGACGCAGGTCAGCCCCTCCGCCGGGGAGTTCATGACCACCACCGGCGTGGTGCCGTTCAGTTTTTGCAGTTCTTCAAAATTCACGCAGTTTCCATGCTCGTCGAGCGCGGGCGAAACCACATAGGCGTCCACCCCGATCCGGCGCATCTCGCGCAGCGCCTCCAGCTCGCCCGCCGCGTCGGTGTGGGCGCTGGAGAGCACCAGATGAAAGCCCGCCGGAGCCAGCTTTTCCTCCAGCCCGGCGACGATGTCGCTCCAGAAGGAGGTGTTGATCCGCCCCCGCACCAGCAGTCCGATCAGATAGGTGCGGTTGCACTGCAGCGCACGCGCGAAGATGTTCGGCACGAAATCATTGCGGTCGATCGCCGCCTGAATCCGTTCGCAGGTCTGCCGGGAGAGCTTGTACTGCCGGGCTTTGCCGTTGATATAGAACGACACCGTGGTCACCGAAACCCCCGCTTCCCGCGCAATATCGGCCAATTTGATCCGCGCCGCCATCTCCCGTCCTTTCCTGTATGATCCGGATGTATAAAATATCACAGATTCCGGCTGATTGCAATATTTTTACCGGATCGCTCCTTTTTTATTTGAATTTTCATTTCTCCGGAATATAGTATGTTAAAATGTTTTAGTTAAACCAGAATGGAGGTCTTTTTATGGAAAAAGTCGAATTGCAGGAGGCGGTGCGCCGGAATCTGCAATGGTTTGAAGAGTCCGGGGTCATGGAGCCGCCGGACGGAAGCTGGGGGGTAGCCGAACGGCTCAGCGTCGCCGAGGGCGAAGCACTCGAAAAGATGAAACGCGCCTTCCCCGCCTGGACCACGCTGCCGCAGGGGCTGGTGATCGAGCAGCGCCGCGCCGACTGCAACTTCGAAGCCGCCCTGCTCTACAAGCTGGCGGGAGAGGTTCTGGACGATCCGGAATGCGGCGCCGTCGCCGGGAAAATCCTCGATTTCCTGTACTTCCGCAGCGGCCTGCTGAACCGCTACGACGAGGGCTTTCCGGCGGGCGGCTGGCGGTGGTCCCATATTCAGTGGCGTCCGACCGTCTGGTTCGACGACGACGCATGGTGCATTTTCATCCAGCTGGCGCTGGCGAAGCTCGATCCGGCGCTCGACGCCCGGTACGACCTGAAAAAGTGGGCGCGGCAGCTGGCCGGCGAGCTTGTACCGGCGATGCGCCGCACTTTCATGGCGGAAGATCGCCGCGTTCCGGGCGAATGGCACGATCCGGCCGGCGCATGGAGCGGCCGCCTCGAACTGCCGCACTGGGGATCGCTCGCGGTGATGGCGCTCGCCCGCGCGGCACAGGATTCCCCCGATCCCGCCGCCGCTGCGGAAATCCGCCGTTACCACGGCTACCTCCGGGAGAATCTCGAACATTTCACCACCAGTGAATTCGCCTATGCGATCCTCGGCGCCGCCTCCGCCTACCGGGTTTTCGGCGAAGCCGCCGACCTCGAACTGGCGCGGCAGGCGGGCGAACTGCTGCTGGCCAAGCTCGACCCGGAGACCGGCAACCTGCCCGCCGAACACTACGAGGCCCCGACCGGCGGCCGCCTTGCGGACACCATCTACACCTTGAACTGGTCGTTCCTCGCGTTGCAGATGCTCGATGAACTTGCCGACGATCCGCGCGTCCGACAGGCGCGGCGCCTTCAGGCGGAGCTTCTGGTATCGATTCAGGACCGGACGCCCGATCCGTTCTTCCGCGGCTGCTGGCGCGGCATGTACGACCTCGACAAACGCGAATGGGGCGGAGGCGACTGCTTTGAAGGCGGCGCGGGCAGCATCTACACCGGCTGGACCAACGCGCCGATTTCCATCGGGCTGCTGTTCGAGTCCCGCCGCGAATCGCTGCTGAGCCTTTTTTAGAGCTTATCCCTGAATAAGCCAATTTTTCCGGGCGGCGGGTTGAAAAACGGAACCTGCTGCATTCTATTTCCAAAGATGCAAACAGGAGAGTGATTCAGCCCATGCCCGGAACAACAGCGATTTCCCCTTTCGACCGGGCCATGTGCGCACTTTTTTTTCGCAACAGGCCTCTATCTCTTCTGTTATCCTTACCTGTTCCCGGAAAAATTCAAGACTTTGCGTTGGGGTAATCCTCCACATCAGAAAATAACCCGGCTCGGTCTGCTTGCTTCCTCCATTTCACTTCTGCTGTTTCCTACCTGCGCCATCGCCCAATACCTCCAGTGCCACTGGCTCTTCGACTTGGGTCGCGGATTGCTCATCGTCTGTTTCCCGGCATTTTTTCTGGACAGATTAATCAGCCCTTTCGTTGATTTTCCACCCCGGCAACGCCCCCGGAGCCGCCAGAAGCCGGAAAAGCGCCGGAAACACCGCCGCATCAAAACCCGCGATCTCCTGATCGGCCGTACCTCCCGCAACCCCTGACCGCCTTCCTCACCGAAACACAAAAAGAGAGCCGGGATTCCCGGCTCTCTTTCGTATCGTTTCAGCGGAACTCTCAGAGTTCTTCGCCGACTTCCCAGCGGACGAAGCGCTTCACCTTGAGGTTCGGCTTCAGTTTCGCGAGGCAGGTCTTGTCGTCCTTGACCCACGGCTGGTTCATCAGGCAGACTTCGGTATAGAACTTGTTGATCTTGCCGCTCAGAATTTTGTCGAGCATCTCGGCCGGCTTGTTCGCCAGCTTCGGATCGGCGGCCTTGGCGATCTCCTTCTCCTTGGCAATCACATCCGCCGGGATATCGGACGGAGCGATGTACTTCGGATTGAACGCCGCGATATGCAGACACAGATCGTTCAGGATCGCCGGATCGGTTTCACCTTCCACCTCGACCAGCACGCTGACGCGGCCGTCCATGTGGTGATAGCTCGCGAACACGCTCGCTTCGGAAGCGCTCCACTTCGTCGCACGGCGGATCTGCATATTCTCGCCGATCACGCCGATGTGGTCGGTCAGGTTGCCCTTCTCGGCGGCGTTCACCGCCTCGGTCACATCGCCTTCGCCATCCAGCGCGAGGGTGTTCCCGGCAACCGTCTTGACCAGATTGGTGAATTTGTCGGTTTTGGCCGCGAAGTCGGTTTCGCAGAGCACTTCCACGATCGAGGCCTTGCCGTCCTTGATGGAGGTCAGGACCTTGCCCTGATTGGTCGCACGGCCGGACTTCTTTTCCGCCTTGGCGGCGCCCGACTTGCGGAGGTTCTCAATTGCCAGCTCCATATCGCCGTCGGCGGCGACTAGAGCCTTCTTGCAGTCCATCATACCGGCGCCGGTCTTCTCCCGGAGCTCGGAAACCATTGCAGCAGTAATAGCCATTTTTATCGTCTCCTCTACTGGAAAATTCTCAGATTACTCGGCGCTCTTGGCTTCGGCTTTCGCTTCGGCGGGCTTGCGGCGCGGAGCGCGGCGGGGCTTGTCGGCCTTCTCTTCCTTTTCGGCGTCATCGGCCTTTTCCTGGGCAACCTTCTTGGCGGCTTCGGCGGCGTCGCGCTCTTCGGTGACCTTCTTCCGGTAGATTTCACGGGCAACCTTGATCGCCTCGGCGAAGAGGTTGGTGATGATCTGAACCGACTTCACCGCATCGTCGTTCGCGGCGACGGGATAATCGACCAGCGACGGGTCGCCGTTGGTGTCGACGATCGCGACGATCGGAATATTCAGCTTGTTGGCTTCGCGGACCGCATTGATCTCGTTGTAAACGTCGATCACCACCAGCGCGGCGGGCAGACGCTTCATCCCGGCGATGCCGTCGAGGTCGCGATGCAGCTTCTCGGCGCGGCGGGAAAGACCGGCGATTTCCTTTTTCTTCATCGACTTGGCGGCATCGGAATTCAGAGTGCCGTCGATTTCCGCCATCTTGGTGATGCTCTTGCGGATGGTCACGTTGTTGGTCAGCGTGCCGCCGAGCCAGCGTTCGGAAACGCAGTACATGCCGGTGGTATCGGCCAGTTCCTTCACGATCTCGCGGAGCTGCCGCTTGGTGCCGACAAACAGGATTTCACCGCCGTTGGCGACGGTGCGCTGCAGAAAGTTGCAGGCCGCGGCGATCTGATACATCGTCTTGGTGAGGTCGATGATCGAAATGCCGTTCTTGGCGCCATAGACGTAATCCTTCATCTTCGGGTTCCAGCGGCGGGTCTGATGTCCGAAATGACACCCGGCTTCCAACAGATCATTGATACTGATTTTCGCCATTTTCACGGCTTCCTTTCCTGTTTGCGGCGCTTTTCAAATTAGTAAGACGCCTTCACGTTTGGTTGTTATTTCCGCCGCACGATCATGCGGCAGATTCGATAAAATAAACCGTGCGGGCCGTTTTTTCAAGTCCGAACCGCACGGTTTTTTCAAAAAATCCGAAGCCTTTTCAGGCGAGAACCTTTTTCCAGTACCCGATCTGTTTCTCGACCTGCCGGAAACCGGTCGCGCCGGTCACGTCGCGCTTGGCGACGCTCTGCTCCGGGTCGAACAGCGTCAGGAACTCCGCGGTCGCTTCCGGAATCGTCTCGCGCATCTCCTCAAGGGTCACCTCGTCGAGCCGTTTGCCGCGCTCCTTGCAGTACTTCACAAACGAGCCGACCCGGTGGTGGGCGGTCCGGAAGGGAACCTTGAGTTCGACCAGCTTTTCAGCGATGTCGGTCGCCATCAGCGCCGGATCGCTCGCCGCGGCGCGCATGTTTTCCGCCTTGATCTTCATGGTTTCGATCATCGGCGGATAGACCTTCAGGATCATCTTCACGGTATCGAGCGCGTCGAAAATCGCGACCTTGTCCTCCTGCAGATCCCGGTTGTAGGTCAGCGGCAACCCCTTGCACATGGTCAGCAGCGCGGTCAGGTCGCCGTAGACGCGGGCGGTCTTGCCGCGGGTCAGTTCACAGACATCCGGATTCTTTTTCTGCGGCATCAGAGAAGAACCGGTGCAGAATGCGTCGTCCAGCTCCACGAAGTTGAACTCCTGGCTGCACCACAAAATCAGATCCTCCGACAGCCGGCTGGTGTGCATCGCGAAGATCGCCAGCGCGTTGACCAGCTCGATCGCGAAATCGCGGTCGGCGACCGCATCCATGCTGTTGCGGGTGACCCGGTCGAAGCCCAGCTCTCTGCAGACCATTTCCCGGTTGATCGGCAGCGTGGTTCCGGCCAGCGCGCCGGAGCCGAGCGGCATCACATTGACCCGCCGGCGGCAGTCGGCCAGCCGCTCCGCGTCTCGGTCGAGCATTTCGACATACGCGAGCATGTGGTGGGCGAACAGCACCACCTGCGCGTGCTGCAAATGGGTAAAGCCCGGCAGGATCGCCTTCGGATTCGCATCCGCCTGCGCGACCAGCGCCCGCTGGAAGTGGCGAAGCTCGCCGATCAGGAAATCGATTTCGTCGCGCAGATAGAGGCGGATGTCCAACGCCACCTGGTCGTTCCGGCTGCGGGCGGAATGTACGCGCGCCCCCTCCGAACCCAGCACGTCGATCAGCGCGCTTTCGATGTGCATATGGATGTCTTCCATCGAAATATCGTAAGCGAAATCCCCGGCTTCGATCCGGCGGCGGATGTTATCAAGCTCGGCCCGGATCGCTTCGCAGGTCGCTTCCGGAATGATTCCCTGCGCCGCCAGCATTTTCACATGCGCCTTGCTTCCCTCGATATCATGCCTGTAAAGCCGTTTGTCGAAAGAGATCGATTCCGAATAAAGCGCGACCTCGTCGCGCGTGGCCGAACTGAACCGGCCGCCCCAGAGCGCCATTGCAATACCTCGTGTCTGTTTCCTGAAGTTTCAAAACGATATTCCCTATTAAAATAACCGCCTCCGACTGGAAATTCAATTTACAACGAGTATATTATCCGCTATTATGGTAAATAAAACAGAAAAAATCAATACCGGCGTCCCGCTCTACGAACAGGTTTTCTGTCCGCGCTGCGGCGAACGCCTCGCCCCGGCGGACCTCGAAATCTTCGCGGCCTGCCCCTACTGCGATTACGTGTTCACGCGGGACAACAATCTGGAGGACTTCGTGCTTCTCCCGCTGATCACCCGCTGGGCCGGACGCGCCCACAACCAGTTCCCCGCCGGCTGAAAACGCGCCATGAGCGGCAGCCGGAGAACGCCCGCTTCCGCACTCCGCTGAGGTGTTCGGAAAAGCCGCCGTTCCGTTCAAAATCGCGAACTTGCGCGGCCCGTTGGCGTTCCAGCAGCAGGATGGCAAGATTCAGCAGCGGCAGGATGCAGTTGGCGGCGATTTCCAAACCGGATCAGTGCCGGATGCAGTGACGGCGCAGCGCAAGATTGCGCCGGCGGAGGAAATCCTCATAATCCAGCTTCAACTCCTCCAGACTGCCGCGGGCAACGTTGGTAAGAGCTTATCCCTACTGCCCCCGGCGATATTCTGTACACCGGAACGCGCCGCCTGCGTCATCTGGTCACAGGTGCGGCTGGCTGGATCAACATATAATTCGACAAAGCGGCAAGTCAAATCATACACCAGCCGCGCAATCTGAAAACTTTTCAACCGGCGGTAACCGCCGCCCGGCAGCAGAAGCGGTTTGGGTGGGGTGCGCATAACTACGGCCTTCGGATTGAGGAACACGGACATTCACGGACAAGCACGGAAGACACCGACAAACACAGACCGCCGCTTCCACCGGAAGGCCAAACAGCCTTCCGTGCCTTCCGTGGCTGTCCGTGCTTGTCCGTACCGCCATCAGAAATTGGTAATATCGTCGCAAATTCTCGTATAAGTACCATCAGAATTTTGAGTATCATATTTGGTTCGGACAGTCGGCGGTGTCTTCGCCTTATCGGCGGGATCACCAAAAAAGCCATCAGCACCGGCGCTGACCAAATCAAAACTGGTCTTGTTAATTACTCCAGGGTACATATAATAGACCGTACCGCCCCAAGCATCCTCCAATTTATTGTCTTTCACATATTTTTTCAAAGACTCCGCCTCCAGAACTTTTATGAACATCTCTCCATATTCACCTTTCGTTCGGGGATCAAAAGGCTGATCGCCGATCTTGATATCTGTAATTTCATTGTTACTATCGATTGTAACTTCAATCGGCTGAAACGTGTAATCATCTCCACTCTTTGCGCAAGCCGGAAAATACCCGAACTTCGTGCGGCAGCTTTCCAGCCCGCTTTCCAGCCGCTTGATCAGGGCTTTGGTGCTGGACTCCTTGGCGGAGTTCATCGCATAGGTGTAGGCTCCGAAGCCGATCGCGGTCAGAATGCCGATCAGCGCGACCACGGCGAGGATTTCGACGAGGGTGAACTTATTGCAATACTTTTTCATCACAACCATTCCCGGTAAAGTTGATTTCAGGGTTCTGAAGCAATATAATATGTAAATTTCGATTTTTCAAAGCACGCGGAGGTATTTTGTGAAGATTGCGGGAAAAAGAGTGCTGGTCACCGGCGGAGCCGTCCGGGTCGGAGCCGGTCTGGTCCGGGCGTTCGCCGAAGCCGGAGCCGACGTCCTGATCCACTGCCGCAATTCACGCGCCCAGGCCGAAGCGCTGGCCGCCTCGCTGCCGAATCCTTCCCGGCACCGGGTGCTCGCCGCCGACCTCGCCCTGCCCGGCGAGGCGGAGCGGCTGTTCCGGCAGGCCGGCCGGGTCGATATTCTGGTCAACAACGCCTCGCTGTTCCGGCTCAAAGAGTTGGCCGACTCCGACGAGATGTCGGATCGCGCCCACTTCGAGGTCAATTTCTGGAGCCCGCTGACGCTGATGAAACTCTTCGCCCGTCAGGGACTTTCCGAAGGAGCGGTGATCAACCTGCTCGATCAGGAGGTGCTGCAGGCCAGTCCGCACGGCGGCGCCTATTCGCTGTCGCGCCGCGCGCTGGCCGAAGCGACCCTCGAACTCGCCCGCGAACTCGGCCCGCGCAATCTGCGCTTCAACGCGGTCGCCCCCGGCCCGGTACTGCCGCCGGTGGGACTGGAAGATTCCAGAATGGTCAAGACCCTGCCGACCGTACCGCTCCGGCGCAAAGTCGAACTGGACGACCTGGCCCGGGCCGTGCTGTTTCTCGCCTCAAACGATTCGATCACCGGCGCCATCCTGAATGTCGACGGCGGGCAGCACCTGTAAAAAAGCTCTTTTCCCACCGTATTTTCATCTCTTCTGAAATGATCATGAATGGTCATTTTTCGTCGCATCCCGTTTATAAATATCCATAAACGGTTGATAAAAAGTCATAACTCATTGAGTGTGATGCAGAATATATTTTTCCAATAAAAATCTCGCAAAAACACAATATATTGTGGATTCAGCTCTTGCCTTATCAACATTCTGTGGTATAATTAATATCATACGCTCCATTTACGGCCGGGGGGATCCGGATCGCCGGGATGGATATCGGAAACACTTTAATTTGCCGGAGGTGTCGTAAGTCTTATGGAAATCAAGTCGTCCATCCTGAAGATGAAGAAACGCGACGGGCGCGTCGTCGAGTTCGATCCGGAACGCATTGTAATCGCAGTCGGCAAGGCCCTGAAGGCCGCCGGCACCGCCAGCGACAAAGTCGCCCGGCACGTGACCCGCGATGTGGTCGCGGAACTGGTCGCCAAGGGGTATGACGATCCCGAAATGATGCCCGATGTCGACCTGATTCAGGATCTGGTCGAACACGCTCTGGTCAAGCGCGGGCTGTCGCAGGCCGCGAAGCTCTACATCCTGTACCGCGCCAGCCACGACAAGATCCGCGAAGCGCGCAAGCTGATGATGGACGTGCAGGACCTGGTTTCGAGCTATCTCGGTCAGGAGGACTGGCGGGTCAACGAAAACTCCAACTCCGGCTACTCCTACGCCAGTCTGCTGAACCATGTTTCCGGCGCGGTGATCGCCAACTACACGCTGGCCAACATCTATCCGACCGAAATCGCCGAGGCGCACCAGTCCGGCGACTTCCATCTGCACGACCTCTCCTGCGGCATCGTCGGCTATTGCGCCGGCTGGAGTCTGCGCGATCTGCTCGAGCGCGGTTTTCAGGGGCGCGGCGGGCGCGCATCGGCGGCGCCGGCCAAGCACTTCGACACCGCAACCGGCCAGATCGTGAATTTCCTCTCCACCTTGCAGACCGAATGGGCGGGCGCGCAGGCGTTCAGCTCCTTCGATACCCTGCTCGCTCCTTTCGTGCGGCGCGACAAGCTCACCTACCAGCAGCTCAAACAGAATATCCAGCAGTTCGTGTTCGGTTTGAACATCGCGAGCCGCTGGGGGCAGACCCCTTTCACCAACCTGACCTTCGACTGGGTCGTGCCGGAGGACCTGCGCGACAACCCGGTGATCATCGGCGGCGAGCTGCAGGAGGAGACCTACGGCGAATTCCAGCATGAGATGGATATGATCAACCGCGCGTTCCTCGAAGTGATGTCCGAAGGCGACCGCGACGGCCGGATCTTCACCTTCCCGATCCCGACCTATAACGTGACCAAAGATTTCAACTGGACCAGCGACAACGCGAAGCTGCTGTTCACCGTGACCGGCAAGTACGGGCTGCCCTACTTCCAGAACTTCATCAACAGCGACCTGCGCCCCGGCGACGTGCGCAGCATGTGCTGCCGTCTGCAGATGGATATGCGCGAACTCCGCAACAAGACCGGCGGCCTCTTCGGCGCCGGCGAACAGACCGGTTCCATCGGCGTGGTCACGATCAATATGCCGCGCCTCGGCTATATCTCGCAGGATGAAAAGGAGTTCTTCGCCCGACTCGACCACCTGATGCAGCTCGCGATGGAGTCGCTCGAAATCAAGCGCAAAGTCGTGCAGAAGCACCTCGACGGCGACCTGCTGCCCTACACCAAAACCTATCTGCCGAATCTGGAACACCACTTCAGCACCATCGGCCTGGTAGGCATGAACGAAGCGTGTCTGAACTTCCTCGGCTGCTCGATCTGCGACCCGGAAGGCGCGGAGTTCTCCCGGCGCGTCCTGCTGCACATGGCCGAGAAAATCAAGGATTTCCAGGAGTCCAGCGGCCACATCTACAACCTCGAAGCGACTCCCGCCGAAGGCACCAGCTTCCGGCTCGCCCGCCTCGACCGCAAAAAGTATCCGGGAATCATCTGCGCCGGAACCGACAATCCGTACTACACCAACTCCACCCAACTGCCGGTCGGCTACACCAGCGACCTCTTTGAAGCTCTGGAGCTTCAGGCCCCGCTGCAGCAGCTCTACACCGGCGGCACCGTATTCCACTCGTTCATCGGCGAGCGGATCGACGATCCCGAACTGGTCGCGTCACTGGTCAGGCGGATCGCCACCAACTACCGGATCCCGTACTTCACGCTGACGCCGTCGTTCAGCATCTGCCCGGTTCACGGCTACATCCCCGGCGAACACACCGAGTGTCCGCTCGAAGCCGAAAGCGGCAGCGAAGAACCGGAACTCAAAATGGCGGAATAGTCCAGACTACGGAACAAGTCGTCCCGCAAACAAATAATTCCAACTCAAGGAGGTAGAATCATGGCCAAGTGTGGAGAAAAAACCGAAGTGTACAGCCGCGTCTGCGGCTACTTCCGCCCCGTATCCAATTGGAACAAGGGCAAAAAAGAAGAATTCAAAGACCGCAAAACTTACGAAGTCAAATAACCATTCGCTTTCGGAGCTTTGCCTCCGGCGGCCGGGGGCGCTTCGCCCCCCGGTCCCCCCGACCGGCAAGGTGC
>ENA-UOJS01001267-UOJS01001267.1-human-gut-metagenome-genome-assembly--contig:-C74-NODE-1267-length-21765-cov-7.734684_pt1 | contig 21765 bp, 17 predicted proteins | sample MGYA00242355_ERZ723902 | MGnify/ENA metagenome assembly ERZ723902
AACGATAGTGACGAAGCCGAACGTAGAGAGCGAAGCCCCCCTGGCGTAGTGAGCGTAGCGAACGATGAAGGGTTGGCGGGCGTAGCCCGACAAGTAAGGGGCGCTAGCCCCGCCCGCGAATGGAAGTGCTTTGCAAGTCAGCGGGAGTTCCGAGGCGAGCGGGGAGGTCCGGAGGGCGATTGGCCCTCCGGAGCCATCCGCATAAGACATAACAACCAGTTTGTGAACTGTAATGATGCGAAAAGGCAGACCAAACTTATGAGTAAGTGCATGATCACGTGCGATTGGAAAGCGGAGCTGAAGTCGGCTTCGCCGCCCTTTCGGGCTCCGCACTCCAAGGTTGACCTCGGGTGGCATTGGATTCAGGAGATGATAAATGGCCGATAAAAACAACGCAACAATTGATAATGGAGGGACAATGAAGAACCAGCGGTTTACTTTGATCGAGCTGCTCGTCGTGATAGCGATCATCGCGATTCTGGCGGGGATGCTGCTTCCGGCGCTGAACAAGGCGCGGGCGACCGCGCAGTCGGCGAGCTGCCTTGCGAATATGAAGCAATTCGGACAGGCGGCGAATCTGTACACCGGCGACAGCAACGGCATTACGGTGCCGCATGTGATGGACGGCAGTTTCAAATTCACGATGGGGGACTTCACGACGGATCAGCCTTCGTGGCAGCATTTTCTGGCCTCCTACCTCGGACTCGGGGTGGATGTGCTGAACTACACCTCCGCAAAGCGGGGCAGCCACATCTACCGCTGTCCGGCGGTTCCGTACAATGCGGATGCGAACGGCAGCGATGACAGCTACTGGGGCTATCCGGGGCCGACCGACTGCGGGCCGGAGCGGTTCTGTTATGCGATCAACGGCATGGGATATGCAACGGTGGTCGGCTATCCGGACGCCGCCTATAACAAACCCAAGAGGATCGAAAAACTGCGCAATCCCTCCACGCTGTTCGCGATCGTCGAAGGCGGACGGCAGGGGGCGATCCTGAGCGAATGCAACCTCGACAACGGGACGACACGCTGCCGCGCGTGGCGACCGGCGTGGGACGGGCCCGCTATCCGCACGGCAATGTCTCCTCGAACCAGCTTTATGCCGACGGCCATTGCGGTTCCCGGCAGGGGCTGCTGCGTAAATTCGTGGACAGCGACCTCGGCAACGAGTGGACGCAGGCCTGGGGCTGGCCCGGCTGGGACGCCTGGTTGAGGTGATTGAATGAATCAGATACGGTTTGCCGTCCTGCTGGGGATGCTGATCGGTTTCGGAGCACTTGCCGGGGAGAGCCGGGGGGCCGCCGACTTGCGCGGCCTCGGGAAAATCGAGGCGCTCTGCCGGGAGTCCGGCGGCGGGAAAAGTTCGTGGACCACCCTGAAAACCGGGAGCGCGGAACTGGCCGCCGCGTGCGGCTCGAAGCTGCTGGCCGACCTGACCGGTTTCGGGGATGTGAAAATATGGGACGGAGGACTCCCCGGAACCAATCTGAAGCTGGATGGAACCGGCTGCTGGCTGCTCGGCCTGGACGGCGACCGGGTGCAGGTGCTGTTTGCCCGCGATCCGGAGGGACTGGGCGCGCTGGCGAAGCAGGCGAATGCGGAAAACTGGAAGCCGGTGACGCCGGGCGTCCATCCGCGCTGGCTCGACCGCTTCGACAACGACGCATTCGCGATCGGCCTGCTCGGGTGGGGAAAGCTGCCGAAGGATTACCGCAAGGGGGCGGACTGGCTGGGCGAAAAGCAATTCAACCTGATCGGCGACGTGCTGAATCCCAATATCCAGCTGGCTCCCGGTGTGTACGACTTCTCGGTGGCGGACTGGTTCGCGGCGTTGGCGAAGCGGCACGGCACCGCGTATCATATCTACCAGCCGTGGGGCAACCCGGAACGTCCGGCATGGCTGTGGAACCGCACGCCGCTGCCGCATGTGTCTGCGGAGCCGGGTTTCGTTTCCTATCCCGATCTCGATTACCAGAAAAACGCGGTCTGCGCGGCGTTCGATCCGGTGCGCCCGACCGATGCGGCGCTCGCCGCCTCGCTGCGCGGCATTGCGGCGCACAATGCGGAAAATCCAGACTTCAACAACCATTTCGGCGGCGTTGAAATCGGCCACAACGTGATGCTGGCGATTCCGACCTACGCCGGAGATCCCGGTGCGGTCGCGGCCTATGCCGCGTTTACCGGCCGGAACCCGGAGCGTGAGAAAGTGGAGATTCCGACCATGCGCACTTTTGCCGGATGGAATCCGGAAACCTGTCTCGACCTGCGCGGCGAGTGGCAATTGAAGGCCGATCCCGCCGGCGGGAAAACGCCTCCGGACGGGGATGCTGGCTGGAGCGCGATCCGCAGCGACGACCCGCTGCTGCTGTTGTACGATTATTACTCCGGTTCGGTGTGGCTGAAGCGGAATTTCCGCGCGGCGGACCCGGCGAAGCTGAACTATCTGCACATCTCCCGGAATGCGTGGCACGGGCGCGTCTCCAAGGTTCAGGCGGCGTTCCTGAACGGGAAACCACTGAAGGACCTGACGCACGACGATCCGATCACCGGCGACTTCGACGAGTGTTTCGAGCTGGGCGGAGCGGTGCGCGCCGGGGAGAACACCATTGTGCTGAAACTCGACGGCAAGCCGGTTCCCGGCTATATCTTCCTCGGACCGAAAGGGCGGTGGAGCTATCCGTCGGATGATCCGGGACTGAACAGACTCTATTTCGACACCATCGAATTCGCGTCGCGCTACCGGATGCGCGGCATCGAAAACTGGCTGAAGGCGACCCGCAGCGGCGATCCGCAGGGGCGTCCCCAGCTGCTGATGGCGACCTGGGATTTCATCGATCACACTTTCGACCTCTGCCGGAAATACGGCGCGACCGCGCAGGATACCGGGCAGGGCGGAGCCTGCTGGGCGCCGTGGCTGGCCCGCTACTATGTCGCGCGCGGACTGCCGATCACCTGCGAACCGGGCAATGCGCCGGGCAGCGCGTGGGAGATGCGCAAAATGATGACGCTGTACATGCTGCTCGGCAACGAGAGCATCAATGCGCTGTTCGACGCGGAGCAATATATGGGCAACGAGGAGGTGCGCCGCTGGATCGACGCGAATCCCGAGGTGATCCGCTGCGCCGGGAAATTCGAGATGAACCGTTCCGACCTCGGAGTGATGCGATCGGTACGCAATGCGTCGCGTCTCCACTTCCCTGCGGTGTGGAGCTGGGATGTCAGCCGCGGTGAACTTCAGGCCGCCGGGCGCACCGTGAACCTCGCCGATCCGTCGGACTTTGAGAAGGACCGGGCCGGAGCGTGGTTCGACGTGGTGTTCGACGCGGCCAGCGAGTTGCTGACCGACGGCGAAATCGCCGGAATCGAGCGGTTTTGCCGCAACGGCGGCACCTTTATCGCGATGCACGAGACCGGCAAGCATTCGCCGGAACGCGGCTGGTCGTGGCCGGTTTCAAAATTGAACGGCCTGCGCGTGGTCGGCCGCAGCCGGGGCGGCTGGGGCAAACTGCGGTTCAGCAAGGAGCAGGAGCTGTGGCCGGAACTGCGCGACAGGGAGATCGACGCCTGGGGCGTGGTCTACGACTGGACCGGAGCCGACGTGACCGGTTCTTCCCTCGGCATGGAGCCGGCGGCTTCCGATGTCGAGGTGATCGCCGAATGGGCGGACCGCAAGCCGGGGGAGGGGCGCATCGCGATCGCCGCCCGGAAGATCGGCAAGGGGCGGATCATCACGCTCGGCTCGACCTTCTGGCGCGAGGCGCGCGACCGCAGCGGCCGGTTTGAAACCGATCCGGCGGCGCGTCCGTACCTTGCGCAACTGCTGGATGCGCTGAAGGTGCCGCGCAGTTCTTACAACAACGGAGCGAAGGGGACGGCGGATATTTTCTCGGAACGCTGGCGGAGCAAGAACGGCCTTTACGACCTCTATCTTGCCGCCAAGGTCAACGACAAGGAGGGCGTGCGGGATGTGGCTCTGACCTTCGCCGCGCCGGACCGGCCGCAGACGCTGCGGGAGGTGACGGCGAACGGCCATCCCGCAACGCCGTTCCGGTACGAGGGAGGAAAGCTGACGCTGGCGGGCCTTTCCTTTGAACCGATGCAACTGCGCATGTTCGCCGCGCCGCGCCGGGATATCGCCCGCGCGCCGCTGGCGTGGCTGAAGAGTCTGGAGCAGCGCTGGTACCGGCTGCCGGAGATCCCGGCGGACGAGCTGCCGCCTCCCGAAGTCGCGGATGGAAACACGGTTTCCCTGGCCGACGGCTGGCAAATGACGGTCGGCGGTCCGGTCTGGGGCGAAGCGCCGCCGCCGGATCACGACTGGAAGGCCGGGCGTACCGTGAAGCTCGGCGCCTACCTGACAATGGGAGTGCCGGATGAGGAAGCGGTCACTCACTTCCGCCGGGAGTTTACGGTTCCGGCTTCATGGCGGGGGCGGCGGGCGTCGCTGGTTTTCGCGTCGCAGTACTGGTTCTACGGCATCGAACCGCAGGGGCGGCTGTGGGTCAACGGCAAGCCGGCTCCGATCGAACAGCCTTTCGGAGACCGGACGAACGGCTGTTTCATGTTCGATCTGACGCCGGGCGAAAAGGTGGTGCTGGAGCTGGAGGTGAATGGGGCGCTGCGCCACAAGGAGCAGCTTCGCAGCCGTCCGAGCGGCGTGACCGGGCTGTTTTTCCTGCAGAGCGATCCGGTTCCGTTGAAAACCGTGCCGGTGACCGGCTGGCGGGCGGCGCGCGAGGTGAATGTGCTGTCGCCTTTCGACGGGAAGCAGCCGGGCGGATTCCTCTATCTGGAAACGGTGTTCCAAACGCCGTCCGGCCCGTCGCGGCGGATCTTTCTGGAGGCTCCCGGCCACCTCGGCTGGCTGATGTTGAACGGGCATGTGATTTCCACGCCCGGCTGGATGCGCCGCCTCGACGTCAGCAACCTGCTGCGGCGTGACGGCGGCGAAAACAGATTGCGCTGGTGGCCGCTCCTGTGCAAGGAAAAGCCGCTGCACAACCGGCAGCTCAGCCGGACGCAGCCGCTTTGGCTGGCGTGGCATCCGTAAGGGCGGGGGACATATCGGTTCCGCGTATGAAATCTACGTGAGATTATTTCCATAGATTTTGCGGAATCTCCCCCTGCATTCGCAGAAGTCCGCACAGGACGGCTCCGGCGAGATTCCGCGCGGCGCGACCATCGGCGCTTCCACGAAAATGACTTTTGGTGCTTCCCGCTTCAAAACTTGACAGAATCCGATGGATTCGATGCCGTTGGTGCCCAATGGAACGGCGGCAAGTATCTTAGGCTTCATCAGGCGTTTCCTCCACGGCAGAGGTTGCCGGGCGTGATGAATCATTGTCAAATTTTGTACTGCCATGATCTCTGGATCATCGAATAAAATTTCGGCAGGAGGCGTGAAACCACAGTAGTTCGGGTGATCGTTCAATAGCTGTTTTGCATCATTATCCACGGCGCACACCGGCCCGCGTTTCGACGGCGGCACCGCGAGATTCGGACAGGAGAATACCTCATCGCCGGCCGTCCAGCGTAAAGTTTCCGTTCCCCAATCCACCGGAATCGTCGTATTGAACATATCGGGCATGGTTATTGTTTCTCCTCCGCGTTTCGTACAAACAGGGGCGGGTTGTTTTCCATCCCGTTTTCGTCGAAAATCACTGCCGCGTTAAAGGGACGGTCGGAAAGTTCCAGTGCTTTTCCCAAAAGCGGATTCAATTCGGTATCTTCGTCGCCGAGCACCGTCAGCAAATATACCGGGACTCCATCCATAATGGCCGGATTGAGCCATGCTTTCCGGATTGACGGATAGTCTGAACAACATTGTTTCAGACATTCCCGCAAATTTTCCGGAACATCTTCTGCCGGACCGATTTTGTATGTCAGATCCTCCGTTAAAACATCCTTGACGATACTCGCGGATCTCAAAGAAAGTCGCTTCTTTTTCGGCAGCCGCCAGTTGCAATGGTCATTGACATAGAGGAATTTCAGACATCCGGAATCATCCAATGTTGTCCGAAGCAAAACGGAACATTGTTTCTTTGCCGAATACCGTATGACAGCAAATCCGGGGAAGTAAAGCGCTCCGTCTGCATCGGAAATCAGATCATAGCGGCCCTGACAAAAACGATTCGGTCCGTCATGAAGCGCCACTTCTGGATTGAATTCCACACTGCCGCATTCATAGGCGCTCCAGAGATCCGGACGGTTCCAGCGCAAATACTGCAAGGTCTGCTCAAGAGTCTGGAGAAACAATTTGTCGCCCAGATCGGTAAAGCGAACGTTGTCGCTCCAGTGAATCCAGACGTTCCAGTAAAAGTAAATTCGCCCGATACTGTAAACAGGAACGGCGGTCAACACCATGAAAAACAGGACAGACAGCCCGCCCCATTTGGGATAGCGCGCGACCAATGTAAATGAAATTCCGGATTGAATGAAAACAACCAGCAAGCAGAGTATCAGGACGTTCAACAACAACTCCCGTTTGCGGGTAATATGAGAAAACGCATTGCGGACGGTATTCCAGAAACCGTGTCGAACGGTCTGCTGGAGTTCTGCCGTTTTCCGGGCGGATTCCGCAATCAGATTGGCCATCTGGACCGCGAGCCTGGTTGTACCGTCATTTGCGAAAATCCAGATATCCGTTCCATCCGCTTCTTCACGGTGTTCGGTCATCACCTGAAGAATCGGATTTTCTTCTGTCAGATCTTTAGCCTGAATTGCCCAGATTCGGTCTTGGCTCTTCTGGACAAGCACCATGTTTTCCACACAAAACAATTCCTCTGGCATAGGGAGCAGTGTGTGCATTGTGCAAATGCGTTCCGTCCCGAGTGCAAGATAAAGTGCTTTCAAGGCAGCGGGAACTGTTTCCAGTGCACAGCGCCGGTCAAATTCCTCGGAGGACATTTCCGGGAACTCTCCGCCATACACTTTTTGAAGCGCCAATTTGTAATATGCCAGATAATCCAAGATTAACTTACTCCTTTTGCATTCTCGGCAAACTGCGTTGCGTTCCAGTCCGCACTATTTGCAGCCGGAAGAACGGTTGATGATCGCTTGGCTCAACCATAACGGACAAGCTGTTTTTTTCGATTTTTCCACAGCGATTGACAGTCTTTGCCGCAATAGAGGGGGAATGTTCATAATGTTCCCAATCTCCAATCCAGCCCCATCATCGGAAGCAGAAATGCCGCAATGATGCAGACCAGCCACAATATGGAGAGGCTCCATGAAACAAGAACGACCGCATCCTGAATGCTTTTTCGCTTTCGCGCCGCGATCAACAGGAGTCCGATACAAACGGGAACAAGCCAGAAAACATGAGCCGCACTAAGAACCCATTCCGTCAAATTCGGCAGCGGGGCATTTTTCCCAAGCAATTCGTCAAAGAAAGTTTTACCCCATGTCCCCGCACCTGATGACATCAAAGCCGCCAAGATATTGCCCAGCCAGGCTAAAGAAATTCCGGCCTCCCGCAAATTTATTAATTTTTCCAATATGTCCTTCTCCTCAACGGTACTTCATAATCAACCAATCCCGGTCAAAGCGCTGGATGTCCAAATCTTCAGGTCTGATCCGGAAAAACAGATGGTCACAGGTGCATCACATCCAGTCTGGAACAGTTTTATCATTGCCGGAATCAAGCTGGAGCAATAAAAATTTACCAGGAGCCATTGTATCTCCGCCGGAAAATCCCGTTCGATGCTTTTCGAGTTTTTGGGTCATGGAACGTTGGGCTCTTATTTTCACAACGACACCGCCTTTCTTTCATGAGCGGAATGCGGCTTGTTAACAATAACCCTTTTTTATGTATATTACAAGGCTGCCCAGTGTGATTTTTCTTTCCGGTTGCGTGTGAAGAGGCAATGTGCATCTTCAGAAAATATGGGGAATCCGGTACATCCCCTGCCGGATTTTAAGTATTCAGCACCAGTACTTGCCGGTCGGGGGATGGGGCACTCCTGCTCGTCAAAGGCGAAATTCCTGTTGCCGCAGGGGGGGAGGAGGGGAAATAAAAAATGCCGCTTTTCGGGAGTGCTCCGTGAAAAGCGGCAGGGAGTGGGGGCGGATTCAACAGGCCCGGCGGCGGTACAGTCTGCGGCCGGTCGCGACGGCGCCGCCGATCAGCAGGGTAGCCAGCACTCCGGGAAGCGGCTGGCCGGTCGGAGCCGTGCCGCCGACCTGAACATCCATGACAAAGGCGGATTCACCGTAAATCTGATCCGGATTCCTGGAATTGATATATTGACCGTATTCACCGAAACCGATCATGTAGGTATCCTGATCTTTGATCCAGGTGGCGTTGTAGGTCTGGCGGTGCTCGCCTTCGAGTCCGGGGGTATTGTACACGATCTTGCCGTTGGCGTCCTCGTACCAGAAGCCGATCGCGTCGCCGGGATTGAACTGAACGGCGTTGCCGTCGGCGTCGAAAGCCGAATATCTGCCGTCGGCGGTCAGCTGCAGGTTCAGGTCAGCTCCGCGTGTGGCGCCGTCGAGATAATAAGCTCCGAAATTCGCGCCCGCCCCTTTGGCGATGTCCAAATAGAGGTAGGACTCATGATTGAAATAGAGCGTGTTCTGCAGGCCGGCACTGCCGCCGCGGTCGGCATAGGCGGTATATTTGCTGTCCGGCCTCTTATCACTCGATGCGCCGCTGATTGTGCCGTAATCGTACTGATAAGCCGCAAAAAGCGGCACGGCGAACAGTCCGGCAATTAACGTAAAGAGAATTTTTTTCATTTTTCAGCCCCCCATATAGTAAGAAATCATCACGCATTCATATTTATAATTCTCAATATATGCCGTTTCTTGGAAAATACAAGTTGAAAGGAGAGAGAAATCAATGTTTTATCAAGTTTAAATCTAAATATATAAATCTTATTGATTTATTTTGCAAGTGATATTAAAATATCCCATTTATTTCGGTTACGCGCTTTGCGGAGCCTGACTGGCATTCCGGCGCATCAACATGACGCCGGTGCTTTCGGCTTGCCTGCTGCCGGAAACGGCATTGGGACAGTATCTGTGGCGGCGCGGTGCTGTTCCCGGGGGGGGGCGGGACGGCTCTTTTCGCTGCGGGAGGAGCGTCGGACCCGCCGCCGGTTCACTTGCCGAAGCAGAACTCCCCGGCCGCAGATGACGCTATATGCGGGTTTCCGGAAATGGGATTTCTCATGAAAATGGGAAAGGCCGGTACGGGAGATTCCGCACCGGCCCGAAAGCAGGAGCCTGATTACTTCATATCGTTGACGGCTTTGCCGTTCAGACGGTACTGGTACATGTGCTCACCCGTTTCGCGGGCGGATTCGCACAGCTCTCTGTAGGGAGTGTCGGCCACGTCGACGAAGCCGATCTGGTAGCCTTCACCGTCCCACCGGCCGGTCAGGGGCTGGTCGCGGAACTGGAAGTAATGGGTGCCGACGAGGTTGGGCTGGGTCAGCGCACCCTGTACGAACCGCATATAGGAGGTCGCGCGCTCCTGCTGGGTTCCGACCGGACAGAGGCTCGGAGCGAACATGCCGCGGTCGTAGGTGCCGAAGTGGAATTCGCCGATCACCATCGGTTTGTCGTGGAAATCCCGGGCGGGGATGTTGGCGACGCAGTTGCTGTAGGTGTTCACGCTGAGCACGTCGCAGTACTTCGCGGCGCCCTTCCAGATGTTGCCGTTCTGGCGGAAGCCGACGAAACGGCAGCCGAGGTAGAGCCGGTGCGGCGCGACGCTCTTGATGCCTTTGCGGGCGACTTCAAAGTAACGGTCAACGAACTTCAGCAGGAAAGCCTGCGAATCGGCGTGAAATCCATCGGATTTCGGCACGATTTTGTTGTTGGCGATCAGGGCGTCCCAGTCGGCGAATTCGGTTTTCCACGCCTTGTTGAGCTTTTCGATGGAGTTCTCGTATTTCGCTTTGAGGTCTTTGACCCACTCCAGCTTGGCCGGCTGGTCCGGCACCGCCTTGATCGTGCCGGAGATGATGTCGTTGAACCGGAGCTCGTTGTCGACGAAGTAGCCGATGCACATCGGATCGGTCAGCGATTTTTCAGCCGCTTCACTCTGCTCGGCGCGGGTGCGCAGCAGATTGCCCATTTTCTCCTCGAAGGCCGGAGCGTAAACGTCATAGAAATTGATCCGCCTGACCTTGCCGTTCTCTTCCTTGATCTGGAGGCGGGGGATATCGCGCAGCGCCGGAGAGTTGATCTCCGCGAGGCACAGCGTATAGGGCATTTTGCCCAGCAGGATCAGGTCGTCGCTGCCCCAGTTGCCGATGGTGTTGATGCCCCAGGCGCGCAGCCGGCGGACGAGCACGTTATAATAATCGTTGAGGTAGTCCTTCTTGCCGTATTTCTTCTGCAGGTTCCAGTCGGTGAAGGGCAGCACGTAATCCTGCGGAACGTCTTTCGCGTACCACTCGGGGTGTTTGCGGTTGGGGGAGTCGGTGTTGTTGCGCAGCACGTCGATGCCGGTCGACCAGAAAAGCCTGCCGGAGGGATCGACGAAGAACCACTTGCCCTGATACTTCTCCACGCGGAACGAACCGGTCGCTTCCAGTTGCGGTCCCGTGGCCCAGCCGCCGTATTCATTCCAGTCGGCGATCGGGGGCAGGCTGTCCAGTTCGGCGAGTTCGCGCTGATGCTCCTTTACGAGCTGCTCGTCGCTGTGGATCTTCTCCGGCCAGTCGGAGTGGATGTACTGGCCGTAACGGTCGATGAACGGCAGGTAATCCTTGGAACCGGCGATTTTCTTGTCGTACTCCGGTTCCCCTTCCAGACGGATGTTGGAGATGCGGCAGTCGACCAGGTACTTCCGGGGAAGTTCGAACGGCCACTGAAGCTGGAATTCGATCGAATTGATCTTCGCGGTGTCGAGCACGCGCATGTGCTTGCCGCCTTCGGGAGCGAGGAAGAGCGATGCGTGCGGCAGGTAGATGCGCATCGTGCGCTTTTCACCCGGATTCAGGCCGATGCCGGTATTGACCTCGCGGTGGGGCAGGTCGACATGGCTGCTGCTTTTGGAGCCGCGCTCGCCGCTTGAAATGTGCATGGTCAGCCGCATCTGGCGGTCGCCGGTGTTTTCGACATCGCAGGCGAGGTAGCGGCCTTTGGAGAAGTCGAACTTCTGTCCGGCCGGCGGATTGATCCGGACGCCGCCGGACCACTCGGGGTTGTGAATCTTGAGGTCGAGAACCCCGTTTTTCCAGTTCACTTTCGCGCCGTTGCGGGCCTCGAACTGTTTCGCGTCGAGTGCGAGCGGCACGTCTGCGGCGAAGGCGCTTCCGGCCATCGCCAGCCCCGCGAGCAGCAGGGCGGTTTTCTTTTTCCAGTTGAACATACGTCACACCTCTCTTGGTTTATTGTCCTCAGGGTAAATTTTTTATCGAATTACGTTCAATCAGCTGAACCGGATATTCAATCTTCTCCAACTTCTTCAGATCGTCCCGCAGCACCAGCTCCACTGCTTTTTCCGCGATTTCACGCAGCGGACTGACCAGCGAAGTCTGCGCCGGGCAGAGAAAGCCGGTCATGCCGGGATGTTCAAAACCCAGAATAGAGAGATCCTCCGGAATCCTTTTGCCCAGAAGTTCCCGGACCAGCCAGTAAACCTCAACCGATTTCATATCCTCGCCGGTGACCCAGACGGCGGTGCAGCCGCTGTCCATCACCCTTTTCACCGCCAGATGAAGCGGCTGGTCGTTGCAGAAGGCAAGCGGCGGAGTTTCTGCTCCCAGTTCGTCCAGAATCCGGCGCATGCCCTCCGCGCGGTTGAAGCCGATATAGTCGTTGTCGTGGATGACCGCGATCTTCCGGTGTCCTCTGTTCCACAGGTATTCTCCGGCGATCCGGCCGGTTTTATGCGCGTCGACGTAGACGCAGTGAAAAGAATCCGCATGTTCGTCGCTGAGCCAGACCACCGGGAGATTCCGGAACGCCTTCAGGATCCGGATGGTTTCGTCTTCCCATGCGATGCCGATGATCCCGTCGAACCAGCAGTCTTCCAGATTGCCGATCCGGTCTTCGGTGATCATCGTAATACCGGCCCCCTCGCGGGAAAGCGCAAAGCAAAGATACTGCGTCATCGTGTTCACATACCCCCCCATCACGGTTCTGTCGGGTGATTCCGTGACCAGCGCGATCTGCTTGTTCCGCACCCCGATGCGGGGACGGAAACCGAGTTCACGGGCGGCGCGCAGCACCCGGCTCCGGGTTGCCGAGGGAACCAGTGAACTGTTGTTGAAAACACGGCTCACCGTTCCGGTCGAAACCTGCGCTCTTCCGGCAACCTGCTCCAGGATTGCTGCCGCCGAGTTTTTGTTTCTGGTTTCCATATCCGTCAGTATTCCACTTTCCATAAGCGGGATTTCCATCCGTTGCTTTTATTATACCAAACTTTCTTGTAAATGTCAACAATGCATTGTAATTTTTTTCGTTTTTTATGCAAATTTTGCAAAGAGGGGGCTTGCTCCTTTGACGCGAAGCGTCTTTGGAGTGCGGAGCCGAAGGGTCTGTTCCCGCTCTGCGGGAGTAAGATTCATCTCCGCTTTCAAATCGCGCATGAGTTTTATATTCGGCTTTGCATTGCCGCAAGAACAGGCAGAACTGCCCGGAGGGTAACAATTTTTGAGTGCAAGCACAGGCAGGCTGCCCGGAGGGTAGTGAGCACGGGATTGGCGGCCTGCGGATGGCTCCGGGGGACGTCGCGCACGTCCCCCGGACCCCCTCGCCGGTGGCGGGGGCCGGGCCGGTTGCGGAGCACTCCCGCTCGCGGGCGCGGCTTCGCCAGGGGGGCTTCGCTTACTGCGTTCGGCTTCGTCGCACTTGCTCCTCGCTGCTTTGCTGATGCAGAGCAGTTCTCACATTCGTTCGCGGCGCTTGCCGCGCTTAGGTACGCAAGATAAATGGTTATGGAGACCGACCTTTGTTTGTATATGCCAGTCGCCGCGCGACCCCGGAGGGCGTAGAGCGCGAATTCGGCGGCGGCACCTTGCCGCCCTTGCCGCCCCTGCCGCCAACCTGGTCAGGACGAAACCTCTGAAAGCGGCGGTTCGGTGCGGGAAATCTTTTTGATCCAGGTGTAGCGGTTAAGTTTGACGGCGGCGACGGCGCACTTCAGAATCTGGTCGGATTTGAGGCAGATAAAAACAATGGTGGGCGAGAGATGAAACACGAAGGCGGCGAGGGCGGCGGAGGGCAGTACGAGCAGCCACATGAAAACCAGGTCATTTTTCAGCACGAAATCGGTTTCTCCTCCGGCGCGGACGAGTCCGGTCAGCGCCGGCATCTGGTAGGCGGTTCCGACGGTGGTGACGGAGAGAACCGTCATGAACTTCACCGAGAGCGCGGCCGAATCCGCCGACAGCTCCGAAAAAAGATGGATGATCGGGTCTTTCAGGAAAAACAGGACTGCGCCGCTGCATATTCCATTGCAGAGGAACAGCGCCTGGAAGGTTCGCGTGCAGGGTTTGATCAGGTCGGTGTGTCCTTCGCCGATGGTTTTCCCGGTCATGACCGCCGCGGCGCTGGCGCTGGCGTAGATGAATACCGTGATGATCTGGAATACGGTGGTCGCCACGGAATTCGCCGGGATCACGCTGCTGCCCATGTGACCGAGGATGCCGGTCTGGATCGCCATCGCCAGTCCCCAGATCGCGCCGGAGAGAAAGACCGGCGAACCGACCCGGATATAGTCACGCAGCATTCCGGTATTCATACGCTTCAGCACATGGCCAAGCCGGAGCTTCACCTTGGAGTCGATGAACCGGGTGTAGCCGGCGATCAGCACGAGTTCCAGGCAGCGTGAACAGAGTGTGGCGATGGCCGCGCCCGGCCCGCCCAGCTCCGGGAAGCCGCAGTTGCCGAAAATCAGCAGATAGTTCAAGGTGACGTTCACGCAGAAAGTCACGATGGAAAGGTAGAAGCTGATCCTGACCGTTTCGACGCTGCGCAACATGATCATCAATATCTGCGATATCGCGAAAACCGGATACGACCAGCCGATGATCCGGGCGTATTTCACCCCTTCCGCGACGATGGCCGGATCATTCGCCATCAGCCGCAGCACCGGTTCGGGGAAAACGAGGATGGCGATGCTCATCAAAATCGCGATTGCAACGCCGAATTTCAACGCGATGCTGGCCACGTCGCGGATCGGTTCGAGCCGGTGTTCGCCCCAACTGCGCGATGAGAAGATCAGCGCTCCCTCCGCGACGCCGAAAACCAGCATCTGCAGCAGGAACTGGATCTGGTTGAGCAGTGCGACTCCGGCCAGCGCGGTTTCGGTGTAGCGCGACAGCATCACCGCATCCGCGAGGTTCACGGAGAATACGATCGCGCTCTGCATGGCGATGGTGGCGGTCATCGCGAAAAACGAGGTGTAGAAGCCGCGGTCCCGAACGAAAAATTCCGTCATGATGTAACCTTGAAAGGAGGAGAGAAACTACTGCCGCCCCGCACGCCGGATATCCCGGAAGGGGGCGGACCCTCTGCATAATTTACTGCCGCAACCGTTTTTTGCAAGGCGGGAGTTCGCGGATTTTTTTATTTCGCCGTTTGCGGAGGAGAGTTTGAGGCGTTAAGTTATCCCCGGGACCCCGCATGCCGGGGATTTTCTCTTATTTTGATTGTGATCAGGAGGTTGTCATGAAAAATTGCGGTCTGGTTCCCGGTCTGGTTTCCGTGTCGTTCCGGCAGCTGCCGGCGGAGGAGATTGTGCGGCTTTGCGCCGAATGCGGCCTGGAGGCGGTCGAATGGGGCGGCGACATCCATGTGCCTCACGGCGACTGCGCAACGGCGGAAAAGGTATCCGGTCTTACCGAAGCGGCCGGATTGCGGACCGCGGCTTACGGCTCCTATTACCGGTGCGGTGTGAGTGCCCCGGAGGAATTTGCGCGGGTGGTCGCCTGCGCCCGGGTGTTGCAGGCCCCCCTGATCCGGGTCTGGGCCGGAGACAAAGGAAGCATGGAGTGTGCGCCTCAGCAGCGCCTGGCGGTGGCCGCCGACCTGAAACGCTGTGTGGAGCTGGCCGGTGAATCCGGCATCCGGGTCGGCATGGAATTTCACTGTGGAACGCTGACCGATTCGCTGGACTCCTGCCTTGAGCTCCTCGACGGCTGCCCGGGGCTTTGCTCCGGCTGGCAGCCGTCCGTGGGACGGGAGCCGGAGCTTTGCCGGGAGGAGATCCGGCGGCTCGACGGCAGGCTTTCCACGGTGCACGCCTTCCAGTGGCGGCAGGCGGAACGGCTGCCGTTCGCGGACGGGATTCCGGTGTGGAGAAGCTATCTGGAAACGCTGGCCGGACAGGGGAGGCCGCTGGATATCCTGATGGAATTCGTGCGGAACGACTCCCCGGAGCAGCTGCGCGCGGATGCCCCGGTGCTGCGGCGGCTGCTTGAAGGGCTCGGCGACTGAAGTGCTTTTTCAGCGGATGTCGATTTTGAGCTCTTTGTAATAATACTCGCGGTCGCGGTCGCTGATTTCGCGCAGCACGCGGCAGGGATTCCCCAGCGCGACGACGTTGGCGGGGATGTCCTTGGTCACGATGCTGCCCGCGCCGATCACGCTGTTGTCGCCGATGTGCACGCCCGGCAGGAGCACCGCGCCCGCGCCGATCCAGACGTTGTTGCCGATATGGACGGGGATGTTGAACTGGGCGACCTTGCGGCGCAGCTCCGGATCGACCGGGTGGCCGGCGGTGGCGACCGTGACGTTCGGCCCGAACATCACGCTGTCGCCGACGTAGACATCCGTGTCGTCCACCAGCGTCAGGTTGAAGTTGGCGTAGACGTTGCTGCCGAAGTGGGTGTTCTTTCCCCAATTGGCGTGGAGCGGCGGCTCGACGTAGCAGTTTTCGCCGACCTCTGCGAGAATGCTTTTGAGAAGCTCCTGGCGCTTCTCCATTTCGGAGGGGCGGGTCTGGTTGAAGTCGTACAGCCGGTCCAGGCATTCCAGTTGTTCGCGGGCGATCTCCGGGTCGGTGCAGAAATAGAGCTTTCCGTTTTTCATTCGTTCTCTGACGTTCATCGCGGTATTCTCCGAATTGGATGTTGGATTCGTATGCGGTCGGATAACATAGCCGGGGTTGGCGGGAAGGTCAAGCTTCGGAGAGGCCGCGCAGCAGTTTTTTTTCTTCGCCGTCCGGCTTCCGGGCGAGGCGGGCGGCGACACGCGCCCGGAACTCCTCAAAACGATTCTCCTCCAGAAGCCGGTGCGGGCAGTATTTGCGCATCCAGTCCCGGTGCATGCGCAGATCCGCCGCGGTGAGTTTGAAGTGGCGCAGCAGCGCGGCAGCGAGGATTTCCGCATTCGCTTCACTGCGGCGGTACTGCCATTCCGCCGCTCCCCGGCACTGGCTGCGGCAGATTTCGACGCCGATACTTTCGGTGTTGCCCGGCCCCCGCCCGTCCCCGGCGTGCCAGCCGTGAATGTCGAGCGGCAGGAGCTGCACGGCTTCACATTCATCGACCGCGAAATGAAAGGAGACGCTCCGGCCGTCCCGTCGGAAATCCACCCGGTCGCGCTCCTGGCGGGCGGAAAACGGTTCGGCCGTGTTGTGGATCGTCACGTACTTCACCGCCCGGAATTTCCCCGGCAGCTTATAGCGGCGGTTGTAGTCGTTGTCTTCGATCAGGGCCCGTACATAGCTGACGCTCCGGCTGCCGCTTTCCTCCGGCTCCGGCCCGGCCAGGTTCCGGCGGAACCACGCCGCTTTGCCCGGTTCCGGCACATAGCAGCGGACGACCCGGATTCCGGCATGGGACAGCGCATCGAGCAGGGCTTCACAATCGATCTCGTTCGTCCAGGCGGAAAGGTCCGCTTCACGATAGCCGCTCTGCTTCAACTCGGCGGGAAGTCCGGCCAGTTCTCCGGTCGCGCCGGTTCCGAATACGAAAAAGGTTTCATGTCCCGTTCCGTCGCGGCTCAGGGCTACCGCCGCCGCTCCGGCCGGTTTCGCGGCTTCCGCCGAAAACAGACAGGCCAGCACTCCCGCAGTCAGAATTGCCCGCAGTTTCATTGAAAACTCCCGTTCATGAGCCTTTATCGGCTGTGCCCGGTGATGGGCGGGATGTCGAGCATGGTCAGCAGCCCGACCTGTCTGCTGCCGGCGATATGGCGGGCGGCGTTCAGGGTGATCGCGCAGGTTCCTTTGTCGCCGTTTACGCCGCCGGAAATCACGCTGTCGAGTTCGGGCGTCCCGAAAATATGGACCCGGTCGGTGGAGCCGGGTTCGCCGATGGCCGCGACGAATTCGAGGGTGATCACTTCGCGGCCGCCCGCGAAGCCGCGCCCGAACTGGCGGACGCCGCGGGCCTGGCCGGCCTTCACCGGGATGGCGCCGGGAAGGGCGAGGTCGGCTTCCGCGACGACCGGTTCGATGGATTCGGTGACGCGGGTCAGCTCCCAGCCGAGGGCGGCTCCGACGAAGTAGACCGATTCCGGCAAGCCGACATGACGCAGCCTGCCCGCCTGTCTGCTGGCTTCGAATTCCGCGAGAGTCTGCCCCGCGCCGATCTTCTTCTGGAAGGCCATGCGGCGGGGCGAGGCGTCCTGAATGCGCTGCACATGGACCCGTTCGATATCGGCGGCAAGGCCGGAAAGCGCCGCGACGCGGTAGTCCATCAGGAAGCCGGGATTGATCCCGATCGCCAGCGCGGGCAGTTGAGCCGCCTGCGCCGCCGCAGAGATTTTCGCCGCCGCGTCGAGGTGAAGCGGATAAGGATAGAAAAGTTCTTCGCAGGTCGTGACCACCGGCATCCCTTTGCCGAGCAGTCCGGCGATGGTGTCGGCCGCCGCGTCGGCGTCGGATACGGTGGTGACCACGGCGACGTCGGCCCGCACCGCGAGTCCGGCAGGCGAACCGGTGACCGGTATGCCGCAGGGGGCGCAGCCGGCGGCGGTTCCGGCGTCCCGCCCGATGAATTCCGGCGAGGAATCGATCACGGCGACGAGCCTGAAATCGGTTCGGGTGAGCAGCGTTTTATAGAGCATCCGGCCGATCTGGCCGAATCCGCAAAGGACGAGATCGAGTTGTTTCATGGGGTGACGGTTCTCCTGTTCTGTCATATAGGTAATGGAACATCAAAGCCGTTTTTTTCAATGGAAAACCGGTAAAATTCGGGATTTTTTTTCTCTCCCGGTTTGAAAAAACGCGACGGTGAAGTATTTTAATAAAATCTATTAACGGTTCAGGTGGTGGATTCTTCGGATTGTCCGTGGAGGATCAGGCTGCCGAACGCGCAATCATGATGAAAGGATTTGCGACATGGACAAGGCTCAGAGAACTGAAATCATCAAGAAGTTCGCCCGCAAAGAGGGGGATACCGGTTCGCCGGAAGTGCAGATCGCCATTCTCAGCGCCCGCATCAGCGAGCTGACCGAGCACCTCAAGGCCAACTTCAAGGATCACAGCACCCGCCGCGGGCTGCTGGCGATGGTCGCGCTTCGCAAGAAGCTGCTGAGCTATCTCGCCCGCGAGAACCGCGCGAAGTATCTCGAAATCACCGAAACGCTCGGCATCCGCCGCGCGAAGTAATCCGGCTGATTGCAAAGAGGGGACCGACGGAAACGCCGGTCCTTTTTTAGTGTATGCGCCCGGTGCGGGATCATCGGATTTCGATCAGCATCGGGGTTTTCCACGCGAGCGAAAACTCGCGGGGAACCGGTTCGCCGGAGATCAGGTCGACGGCGCTTCCGCCGCCGGGAATGTCGAGCTTCACCCGGCGGGTGGAACGGTCGAAGTTCACGAGATTGACCAGCTTTCGGTGCCAATTGCATGGGAATTTGGAGCTTCAATGCTAGATCAATTCAAATTCAATGGCAGAACTATGAAAATTGGCTCCTGCAACGTATTGAGTCGCTGTCGGTGAAAATGCTCCAATGTAATTATAATCAAAATGAAGATGGCCGGTTAAGATTGCCCGAATCTGTTTTTCTTGTCTTACATAGCGGATAAATTCTTCTGTGGCCGGGGTAGTTTTTTGTTGTTCTCTGCGTATTGCAGGATAAGATAATTGTAGTTTCGCAGGAGTGCCTATGAGATAGGCACATTCTTGGTGGTGTTTAGTCAACATTTCCTGATATAAAGAATCTGTATGAAGAGGGATATGGAGCATCAATAGAATCGGTAATCCTTTAGCAACTTCGTTTTTTAATGCAGTCAGCTGTTGTAATGTGAATCGGTAGTAAGAATTATCCACAGCTACCAAGTTAACTCCGTGCAGTTGACGAGAAGCGAAAAGGAGGTCATTGCGGAAGGCTGGCTGTACGAATGGCTTGTTCTGGCGTTTATAGGCAGAATTTTCTCGGCATTCACCGACATAAAGACTGAATTCATGATTTCCGGCGGTACAGAAATAATCAATGTCGATAAGTTCCTGTTGGACAATTTCTAAGTTTTGAACAGAAATAAAATCAATCAAATCTCCTGTGTGGAGCAAAAGGTCGCAATGCTGTTTCACATAGGTGATTGCTTCTCGTAAGCATCGTAGACTAATATCATCTTTTTCCATGCCGAACAGCTTTCGTCGTTGCTTCGCCAGCATCTGTTTACGCTTTGTGTCGCGATGATCCGCGTATGAAAGATGCGTATCGGAAATATGCAGAAAATGGAGTGAACGAGATAAGCCGAGTTGTAGTTGTATTTTGAGAAGATTCATTTTTTGATTTTCATTAGGGAATAGTTGTATCATATCCCCCTTGGGGATTATTTTGATATACGCTTTATCCGGAGGCAAAACGGAATGTATAGCTTGAAGAACATGCCAAATCCCATATGCGAAGCATTCAAAAACAACCAGAGAAGATCAAAGCTCTTTTTCACAAGGAGTCTGTCAAATACGCCGGATGAACTACAAGTATTAAACTGTGAGAGCAATAAGGACATTATAGTTCCAGTAAAAATGGCTGATTCAAGGGAAGTATAAATTCTTGAGAAAAATATTTTCCTGTAATTAGTTCCTTAGCTGGTCTATCTAATTTTACAGTTTGTGCCTTTTGACCATAATTGATTAGATTAAGTAAGATACGTCCATCCTGCAAACGTGCATAGCGTGCATGAATAGGAAATTGTTGATTGGGAACCTGCTCGCATTCTAATTTGAAGGGAAGGGGAGGAAGTATGCGTCGGACTTTGGTTGTCAAAGTATCTATAGTGGCAGTTTCTGTTCCTGTTAAATTAAAAGAATTCTTACGTCCGTATTCATCTTCTTTGAAACAGTTTCCTACTGTGACTACTTTCCCTCCCTGTTTTAGAAATGTTTGCAGGCCGACAACGGTATTACGCCGTATCTGTTTGGTTTCGCCGGCAATCAGGAGTTTTACATTGCAGAATTGCTTGCGGGCTAATTGTTTTTCACTTAAGAAGCGGACTTTATATCCCAACGGGGCGAGGGTTCGGTAAATTTCAAACAATCGTTTGCAATAGGCAGGGCGATTGAGAATCAGAGAAGTAGGGCTGTAAAGAATCGCCATTTCCGGTTCTGTCCTAATAAAGCCGAGAATTTCGTTGGCAAGCCGATTGGCATCAAGGATAGCGCGTTGGTGGGTATAGAGGTTCATTGGACGTTGCATGATTCCACCTTCACACCATTGAGGTCCACCGAAATTATTATCTTGCCAGACCCAGCTGACTAGGTTGCCCGCACCGTAAAGATATTGCTGGAAAATTGCCGCATAAATACGGGAAGACGGCACTGGGTTAGGATAAACATTCGGAAAAAGATGGTTTTCTGTATTATTAACCATTACCGATTTAAGAGAATATTGTAGTTCTGTACCTACAGCAGGATCAAGCCAAATATCGTTACCGATATCATTTCCGTTCACATCAAAAAACTCTGTGAGCATTTCCGGATCGTAAGCAGACCAGCCAAGTTCTCTTTCTGCAAAAGTTAATGTTACCATTAATTTTGTGTGTAATGGCACTTCTGGAAGGCGTTGCCGGATATTTTCTGCCATAAAACGATGCCAATTGGCAAAAGCTAACCATTTGAAAGTATTGTATTCGTATTTGATCGCAGGATGATTTTCACCGGCTTTAATCAGACGATCAAATGTGCCAAATGAAGTGCCTGCCATCTGGTCGAAGCCAGCTACAGATCCATACTGTTTTTTTAGATATTTATGAAATTCTTTACGTGAAAACTCACGATTTAATTGACATTGTCCATAAGCTGGTTCATTGGCAATTACAATACTTTGAAGAGCATCACGATAGGGACTGACTGCCAACCTGGCGGTTAGAACCTCCAAGAATGCTTTGTGCATTTCAAGGGTTCTAGGATGAAGTGGATCTAGTGGGAGATAATGGCCTCCAGGAGCTAATGCTTCCGGACATTCTTTTTGAAATTTTTGTATGAGCCATTTGGGTACATAATGAGTTGAAGTTAGTAGTGCGATTCGTACTCCCGTGTTATGTGCTCGTTTCAGGGCCTTCTCTATGCGTTGTTCATAGTCGGTATAATCTGGTTCAAATTCCTTTTCTTTTCCTTCTTGTGGAAAAAAATCGTTTGGACTGACTTCAATTTGGATAACATTAACTCCAATTCCTGCCAGAAATGGCAGATCCTTGATAACCTGTTCGAAATGTCCGAAGCCTCCAAAGAAAATTGGGCGTTCCTGCTCGTTTCCACTTTCATCTTTGGTCAGTCCATGTTGAAAACCGTTTTTTATGGAAAGTTTACCGGAAAGAGTTTGATAAGTATTCGGAGGAAAGATTCCTTGCTCCGCCATATTGATATTTCCTTCCCATTCATCCAAAAGAAGCTTCAAGTCATGTAG
>ENA-UOJS01001272-UOJS01001272.1-human-gut-metagenome-genome-assembly--contig:-C74-NODE-1272-length-21693-cov-24.844902_pt1 | contig 21693 bp, 17 predicted proteins | sample MGYA00242355_ERZ723902 | MGnify/ENA metagenome assembly ERZ723902
TCTGCCGCACCTCGCTCGCCGTATCGGCACTTAGAATTATGCGGTATTGCCTTAAGAATCCATCATGGATGCTTCTCTGAATGTGGAGGGAGGCATCCATTTTGTTTTAGCTTGAATTCTGCTGTTATTATAATAGTCGATATAATCAGCAATGTGCCAAGAAAAATACACAAGACGATATAAATAAAAACTCCCCGGACAACATCCGAGGAGCCCTTATGCTCATGATAACCATATCCCCATAACCGCTTTTTGTCACAAAGATGGGTTCCTGCGTTTCGTGGCAGCGCTGCGAAATCGCATTGGTATTTTTCAGATCACGAATTGGGATAATTTCGGGCATAAGCTCAGCTCCTTTCGTGGCTTTATTATGCCACAAAAAGGGCTGCACTGATAACATGTAAAATTGTAAAACAAAAAAGCTACATCCAAATTGAATGTAGCTTTTCTGTGGCGGAAAGAAAGGGATTCGAACCCTTGAGGGCTTTATGGGCCCTACACGATTTCCAGTCGTGCGCCTTAGACCAGCTCAGCCATCTTTCCATCTATTCTGCTGTATCGCCTCACCTGACGACGTGTTATATTATAGCAAGCACATCTGGGATTGTCAAGCAATATTTTGAAAAAAATCAATTTTTTTCAAATAAATTTTAAAAAAGAAAAAAAGAACATATGGAAGAAGTTTTTTGTAAAAATGATCTGAAATCCAAAGGAGGGTACAAGCACATGCCCTTTTTGCCGCAACCACAATATGGCATGAACTGCCCCGCAAACGCCCCGTTTGTGCAAGACATTTGTGCATACAGATGAAAATTGACATTTCTGTGACAAAGCTCTTGAAAAAATATGAACAGCGTGGTAAAACATAAGGGAACACGGCTCCGGCACCTTTTGGCTGGGGAGACTGGGCGGATGGCAAGTACCACTGTATGAACCAAAAAGCCATATCAGCTATGCCGTGCTGAAAAGGAGGTTCTATCATTATGTATCTATTCTTCCGGGATCTTGCAATCATATTGATTGCGGCTAAGTTTTTTGGCCTGATTGCCCGCAAACTCAAGGCACCTCAAGTGGTGGGCGAGATCATCGCCGGTTTGCTGATTGGCCCCTCTTTGCTGGGGGTTGTTCAGCTCAGCGATACCATCTCGGTCTTTGCGGAAATCGGCGTTATTTTGCTGATGTTCTCCACCGGCCTTGGCACCAACCTGAAGCAGTTGATGAAAGCCGGCCCCATTGCAACTCTGGTTGCCTGCGTGGGTGTTTTTGTTCCCTTGGTGGGCGGTACGCTGCTGTATGGTGCGTTCTATGGTCTGGGTGCTATCGGCAGTCCGGAATTTTATAAAGCATTGTTCATCGGCACCATTATGACGGCAACCAGCGTTTCCATCACGGTGGCAACCCTGCAGGAGCTTGGCCAGCTGAAAGGCTTCCTGGGCACCACCATCGTCAGCGCAGCCGTGATTGATGACGTTATCGGCATTGTGGTGCTTACCTGCGTTCTGGGGGCCGGCAGCGGCGAAGAAGGCGGTACCAGCATCGGCCAGGTGTTGATCAACACGGTGCTGTTCTTTGTGGTGGCGGTCATTGTCGGTTTTGTGCTGTACAAGGCCATGACCTGGCTGGATAACCGTAACCCCCACACCCAGCGCATTACCATTGCCAGCCTTGGCTTCTGCTTTGCCATGGCTTACATTGCAGAGCAGTACTTTGGCATTGCCGATATTACCGGTGCTTACATTGCTGGTATCGTGCTGTGCAACATTCATGATGCACCCTATGTGGAGCGCCGTGTCGAAATCAGCAACTATATGATGTTTGCTCCGGTGTTCTTTGCTTCCATCGGCCTCAAAACCGATATCAGCGGCCTGACTCCCGATATCCTGCTGTTCTGTGTCTGCTTTGTCATTGTGGCACTTATCACCAAGATCATTGGCTGCGGTCTTGCAGCAAAGATCTGCAAGTTCAACTGGGCAGATTCCCTCAAGGTTGGCGTTGGCATGATGACCCGCGGCGAGGTTGCTTTGATTGTGGCACAAAAGGGCCTTGCAGTCGGCATGGTGGACGCTGTCTACTTTACCGCTGTTATTCTGCTGATCATCGTATCTTCTGTTGCCACTCCGCTTGCTCTGAAGACGCTGTTTGCCAAGCATCCTTCTAAGGATCACTCCAGCGCAGTGGCTGTGAATGAATCAGGCAAAGCTTGAGTTATATACCGTCAAAATTGCACAAGTAAACAAATCCGGGCTGTGGAAATGATCCACAGTCCGGATTTGTTTTTTATTGTTTTATTGTTTATAATCAGTGGCGCACGAATCCGCCCAGTTCATACTCATTGGTGTATCCGTTGGCAAGCGCCTTGGCGCGCAGCGCAGCGTAAAGCTCTGCGAAAGTGGCCTGTACATAAGGCTCCAGGAAGATGAAACCAATGCCAAAGGTAATGCTGCACAACAAGTACCAGCCAATAAAGGAAAGCTGGAGCACAAAGGTGTTCCACTTTTCACCGTCCATCATCTGCTTGCTCAGCTCCATGGCGCGGCAGGTGGTCAGGTAGGGGTTTTCGGCCATCAGGTAGCCGACCTGCATGTAGCAATAAGACCAGTAAATGCCGGGAATGATCAAAAGGGAACCCAGCGCAATTTTCAGATTGGTCAGCAGCATAACTTTAACAACATTCAGATACGGGGTGCGGAAGATCGAAGTGACGGTGCTGAACGGTGTTGCCGACTGGCGGCTTTCCATAAAATAGCGGTTGCGGCCGACTGTCAGCGGGTTGATGAGGAACGCTGCCCAGCATAGGCTGATTGCGGCAGCGATCAACATTACGATAATCACCACCCCGGCAAAGGGGGCCAATGCCTGCAAAAGATACTCCTCATTGCCGCTGGTGTATCCACCGCCGGCGTTGCCCTGCCACACCGGGCCGCTCATCATACCGTTCAGTTGGGAAGACGTTACGCGGTATTGCGCCGTAAGGCGGGGGAAAGAATAGCCAATGCCCAACAGGGAAAGAAGTAGGCACAGTCCCACGCTGCGCCAGTACCGCTCTTGCAACGCCTGTTTGGCGTTGGACTTTAAAAGGGAACGGGTCCACATAATTTGTACCTCCTGTTTTGTGGGTTGCAAACGGATCCTTTTGCCGTGCCGCCTGCGCAACAGCAGAAATGGCGATACGAACAAAGGGAACGCTGTTTGTTAGTCAGTATAACATAGAACTGTGAACTTGAAAAGAACAGAGGATATTTTTTGTACAATAGAGTTCTTTTAAGACAGCAAGGAAATAAAAATAACGCATAACGGACGATTTTGACAAAAGAAAAAGAGCAAAAAGATTTTTGGATTTTTTTTGAAAATATGCTTGACACAGGCCGCCCTGATTGCTATAATAATATGCGTCGCGGCGGTCAGGCGGTGGCCTGATGCAAAGCGCGAAGGGTTTGGCCCGGTAGTTCAGTTGGTTAGAACGCTAGCCTGTCACGCTAGAGGTCGTCAGTTCGAGCCTGATCCGGGTCGCCACATGCTGTTATAGCTCAGTCGGTAGAGCGCATCCTTGGTAAGGATGAGGTCGGCAGTTCGAATCTGCCTAACAGCTCCATAGCAAAGCCCACAGCACGTTGGTTACTGTGGGCTTTTTACATAGGGGCATAGCTCAGTTGGTAGAGCAGCGGTCTCCAAAACCGCGTGCCGAGGGTTCGAATCCTTCTACCCCTGCCAAAAGCACAGCAGTTGTGATACAGATGTATCGAAAAACTGCTGTGCTTTTTGTTTGCGGTTCGATTCGTTAAAATCCGAAGGGTTTCAAGGAGAATAAGTTGGAGAAAATTATCGTAATGGCACCCGGCCATGAACTGAGGGATGGGACCATCGCTTTTGCAGCAGGCTGCCCATGGAAAGCAGCAGCATTTTTGGGGCAGAGAAGATGGAGCCAAACGATTTTGAAAATAACGAAAGAGCTCTTGTGGCCTTGCGCGATGATGACGCGGCGGCTTTCTGCACATTTACCAATCGGGATGAAATGCCAAGAGAATATGGTTGTGGGCCTTTGATAGTTTTTTTGTTTGTTGCCGAAAAATACAGGGGGAACCGGCTGTCTGAACAAATGGTGAACGCGGCCTGCAACGTGGCGAAGGAACAGGGCTTTTCAGCGATTTATCTCATGAGCAGGGAAGTGGGGCTGTATGAAAAATATAGCTTTACCAAAGTCGGAGATTATAAAACGATTTACGGCTCTGTTGACCAGCTTTTTTCCAAAACGCTGTAACAAAAAATGTTGTAGTCGGGAAAGAGCAACTGCAAATTAACGCTGCGGCATGGCCGTGGTCAGCAGAGGAAAGCACAAGAACACCCGCCCAAAACTTTATTGACGCTGATGCGCGAAACACAAGAAAAATGGCAAAAAAATCAAAAAAGTGCTTGACAGTTGGGGTATAATCCAGTATAATCAATCATGTTGCAGCGGTCAGGTAACGCCTGATGCAAAGCGCGAAAGGGCTTGGCCCGGTAGTTCAGTTGGTTAGAACGCTAGCCTGTCACGCTAGAGGTCGTCAGTTCGAGCCTGATCCGGGTCGCCACATGCTGTTATAGCTCAGTCGGTAGAGCGCATCCTTGGTAAGGATGAGGTCGGCAGTTCGAATCTGCCTAACAGCTCCATAGCAAAGCCCACAGCACGTTGGTTACTGTGGGCTTTTTACATAGGGGCATAGCTCAGTTGGTAGAGCAGCGGTCTCCAAAACCGCGTGCCGAGGGTTCGAATCCTTCTACCCCTGCCAAAGTAAGCCGTACACCTTCGGGTGTGCGGCTCTTCTTGTTGGCTGTTCGGCGTGAGCTCCAGTGGCGCTGTAAAAGCATACAATTCAGCCGCTGCTTTGGGAGAATATATTTTTCTTTGCAGCCCACTTGATTTTTTGTTTTGTTATAGTATAATTAACTCCGCGCTTGAGCAAAACAGGGTGCCAACCACCCTCTTTTTTACTTTTGCGCGTTGTTTTGTGTGGAAAAATGATCTTGTTGAGGGAACGCATATGACCAAAGATTTAACGAGCGGAAATCCGTTCAAAATCATCCTGTTGTTCACCCTGCCGCTGATGCTGGGCAACCTGTTCCAGCAGTTTTACAGCCTGGCAGATACCATCATTGTGGGCCGTTTTGTCGGTGTCAATGCGCTGGCGGCAGTTGGCGCTACCGGCTCGGTCAACTATCTGATCCTGGGTTTTGTTATTGGCATGTGCAACGGCTTTGCTATCCCCATCGCACAGCTGTTTGGTGCCCATGATGACAGCGACCTGCGCCGCCATGTGGCCAATGCAACCTGGCTGTGCATTGCCTGGGGTGTTGTGCTTACCGTTGTCACGGTGGCGCTGACCCGCCCCATTATGGAGCTGATGCAGACCCCGGCGGACATTATTGATGGTGCTAGCACCTACATTGGCTGGATCTTTGCGGGAATTCCCTTTGTTTTTCTCTATAATATGGTTTCGGCCATCATGCGCGCTCTGGGCGACAGCAAAACCCCGCTTTACTTCCTGGTGCTGACCAGCGCTGTCAACATTGTGCTGGATCTGGTGCTCATCATCAACTTTAATATGGGTGTTTTGGGTGCCGCTGTGGCAACCGATGTTTCGCAGGCAATCTCCGGCGTGATCAGCCTGATCTATTTGATCAAAAAGTTCAAGATCCTGCATATGACGCGGGATGAATGGAAATACAGCCGCTCTACCTGTCGCCGCCTGTCTGCTATGGGCCTGCCCATGGGCCTGCAGTGTACCATCACGGCCGTGGGCGGCGTTATAATGCAGTGGGCCGTCAACGGGCTGGGCAGCTCTGTGGTTGCCGCCATTACGGCTGCGGGCAAAACCCAAAACCTGCTCTCCTGTGCGTTGGAAAGCATCGGCACCGCCATGGCAACCTATGCGGGCCAGAACCTTGGCGCGGCCCGGCTGGACCGTGTGCGCAGCGGTGTAAAAAGCTCCTACATTATGGTGGTTGCTTATTCCGTCCTTGCTTTTATTGCCCTGCACTTTGGCGATGTCGTGATCATCGGCCTCTTCCTGGATACCAAGACCGAGGTTGAGATCGTGGCGATGGCGCGGGATTATATGTTCTGGAACAGTCTGTTCTTTATCCCGCTCGGCACGCTCATCGTATGGCGCTATACCATTCAGGGGCTGGGCTATTCCACACTTGCCATGATGGCCGGTGTGGCCGAAATGGTGGCGCGTACCGTTATCGCCCTGGTGCTGATTCCGGTGCTGGGCTATTTTGGCGCAGAGCTGTCCAACCCGGTAGCCTGGGTGGCGGCCTGCCTGTTCCTGTACCCGGCTTACCTGTGGACGGTCAAACACCTGGAAAACCGCTTGCTTGCCGGCCACCTTGCCATGCGGCACAGCGCGGTAGGGGATTGACCCCCTGAATTTTTATCACGATCCATGCTTTTGCCCTGCATGCCCTGCGGTATGCGGGGCATTTTTGCACCATTCCGGCATTTTTTCAAAAAGCTCTTGCCCTGCGGCGGCAAAAGCAATATAATAACTGTATATTTATTCATAGAGGGTCAGAGCGTATCGAATAAGCAAACAAGCGGGTGGAATATTTTCACCACGTTTGCTTTACGGTACGCCCCAGCGGGCCGCATACGCCCTGTATGTGCAAAAAAGGGCAGGGGAAGTGCCGCGCCGCGCAACAAGAGGGAAGGAAGTATTATTATGCCGGAAAAGAAACCGTTCATCACCCTTGAGCAGGCACAGGAAATTATTGCCGATGTGCCTACCCCGTTCCATCTTTATGACGAAAAAGGCATCCGCGCCAATGCACGCCTTGTCAACAAAGCTTTTGCATGGAACAAAGGTTTTAAGGAGTATTTTGCCGTTAAGGCGACCCCCAACCCGTACCTGCTGCGCATCCTGAAAGAGGAAGGCTGCGGCGTGGACTGCTCCAGCTACACCGAACTGCTGCTGAGCGAAGCCTGTGGCTTCAGCGGCAGCGATATCATGTTCTCCTCCAACGAAACGCCGGTGCAGGACATGAAGAAGGCGTATGACCTGGGCGCTTACATTAACCTGGACGACCTGACCCATGTGGATTTCCTCAAGAATGTGGCAGGTATCCCCGAAACGATCTGCTGCCGCTTTAACCCCGGCGGAACCTTTGACCTGGGCAACGGCATCATGGATAACCCCGGCGATTCCAAGTACGGCATGTCCGAAGAGCAGATGACCGAAGCTTATACCCGCCTGATGGCACTGGGTGCAAAGAACTTCGGCATCCATGCTTTCCTGGCCAGCAATACCGTTACCGATGATTATTACCCGGAACTGGCCGGTATCCTGTTCAACCTGGCTGTGCGTCTGCACCAAAAGACCGGTGCACACATCAAGTTCATCAACCTGTCCGGCGGCGTCGGCGTTGCCTACAAGCCGGAGCAGCGCTCCAATGATATCCTGGCCATTGGCGAGGGTGTCCGCAAAAAGTTTGAGGAGATCCTGGTGCCCGCCGGTATGGGCGACGTTGCCATCTTTACCGAGATGGGGCGCTTTATGCTGGCTCCGTATGGCTGCCTGGTTGCCACAGCCATCCACGAAAAGCACATTTATAAAGAGTATATAGGCCTGGATGCCTGCGCTGCCAACCTGATGCGCCCGGCCATGTACGGTTCCTACCACCACATCACCGTGCTGGGCAAAGAGAACGCCCCCTGCGACCATAAATACGATGTGGTCGGCGGTCTGTGCGAGAACAATGATAAGTTTGCCATTGATCGTATGCTGCCCAAGATCGATATGGGTGATGTGCTGGTCATCCACGATACCGGTGCCCATGGCTTCTCGATGGGATATAACTACAACGGCAAGCTGCGCAGCGCCGAAGTGCTGCTGTGCGAGGACGGCTCTCACCAACTGATCCGCCGCGCCGAGACCCCGGCAGACTATTTTGCCACCTTTGATTTTACCCCATTCTACAAAAAAATGGGCCTGTAATATACAGCTCAAAGTGAGGAAACGCTATGTTCCAGTTTATGCTTGTTGTCGGCCTTGTGCTGGCGTATTACGGCTATGCCGTTACCAAAAATCCCCGCATCTGGGGGGACCAGGGGCGGGACGCCATAAAAGAAGAAAACTGGAACCGCTATGTCCGCTATAATGGGCAGTTCGCCATGTATGCCGGCTTTTTGATGGCGGCCCTTGACGCGCTGGATATGGCGGTCGATCTGTCCACCGCCATCTACCTGCTGATTCTGCTGGGCGGTTTGGCCATCCTTTTGTATCCCTTTGCCCACTGGATGCACGAAAACGAGGGCACCTGGAACCCCTGGCCCCGCGTGGAAACCGAAAAGCAGAAGCGCAAGCGCCTGATCAAAGAGCAGGAGCGCCAGGGAAAGAGGAACAAAAAAAATAAGACGGCTTTGGGTCACTTGATTTCCGTTGCTTTTCTCAGATGCTCATCTCATAAAGAACAGAGAACAAAAGAATAGTAAAGGCAATACCGCACAATTCCCGCCTAACGGCTCAAGCACCGCTCCGGCGGCTGCGGCACGGCATCTGCGTTGCCAAAATGCTCGATAATGTCGGGTTGCGGTACCCGCATCGTGCTTCGGGGGCAAAAGCCCCTCGCACTCTGCGACCGCTGCCCCTGCTTCGGTTCGCTGTTTCCGCCACTGGCGGCGCTCACCTTTGCAGCATCCAGTATTATCTGCGCTTTTGGCTTAGCAGCTGCCGCACCTCGCTCGCCGTATCGGCACTTAGAATTATGCGGTGTTGCCTAAAACAAAAAGGCATGCGCTATCATTCAAGCACATGCCTTTTTCATAATCTCTGAACCATTGGAATCCGCAGCTCTGCATTTCTATCCAAACATCTGCGTTCGTTTGCGGCAATTTATTCCGCGCAGCCGATATCCTGCGCAATTTCCTGCACGGATTCCTTGTCGAATTCACCCAGCGGCAGGATCAGCCGTGCCAGAATTTCCTGTGGCAGAACTTCCAGCAGGGCGGTCTGGTCGCACTCTGCGTGCTCTGGGGCACACAGGCGGCACTCGTCGGCGTCCTGCTCCACGCGGGCATAATGGCCGGTGGAGATAAAACGGCAGTCGAGCTTATCAGCCGTCTGCATCAGCAGCTGGAACTTCAGCAGTTCGTCCGCGGCAGTGTCCGCTGCTTCAATCACGTGCAGGGTTACATCCAGCGCCTTGGCGGCGTTTTGCGCGGTCTCCACGGCATCGTCGGCCATCCCGGCAAAATGCACCAGTGCGGCCTGTACGGCAAAGCCCTGCTCCTGCAAAATGCGCACAGTAACGGCAGCGTCCATGCCGCCGTTCAGCCCAACTAGAACCTTATCCTGCTTTTCAAATGTATTAAAACCCAGTGCTCCGTCCATAATATCCTCCTGTATCAGCGGTGCGCAGTGCGTCAGGCCTGCTTTCCGCCGTATTTTTTGCTTTGCTCCACGGCCAAGCGGTCGCAACGCTCGTTTTCGGGGTGGCCTGCGTGGCCTTTCAGCCAGTGGTAGTGGATCACATGCTTCTCGCTTTCTTCCAGCAGCGGTGCCCAAAGGTCGGGGTTCAAGGCGGGGGATTTGTCTGCCTTTTTCCAGCCGCGCTTGCGCCAGCCCTTGGCCCAGCCCTTTTCCAGCCCGTTGATCACATACTGGCTGTCGCTGTACAGGTCAATGTCACAGGGCTCTTTCAGCTGGCGCAGGGCTTCCAGCAGGCCGGTCAGCTCCATGCGGTTGTTGGTGGTTCCGGCCTCGCCGCCGGAAATCTCTTTCTCATACACCTTTTCTCCGGTACGGAAGCGCAGGATCGCGCCCCAACCGCCGGGGCCGGGGTTGCCGCTGCAGGCACCGTCGGTATAAATTTCGATGTGTTTCATGTTACCCTCGTTTTGCTGCGGCAATACTGGAATCAGGGCGTGCCGGAAAATGGCATCCTTTTCTTTGCTTTTCGCTGTACCTTATCGGCCAGCCGCAATGCCCGGAACCCTGCCGCTTTACTATAAAAATAATTATACGCGATTTTGCCCAGCCCTGCAAGCTTTTGTGTAATTTGTCCATAAATGCGTCCGGCATACTATTTGACAATGCCCCCGCTGCGCCTTATAATAGATTTAATTGCAATGTCGTAGTTTGATTCAGGACCCGGTTGCAGCCTTTCGGCTGAACTCTTCGCGTCCAACCTTGATTCAGTAAATCGGCACAGTGCCGTACAAATTTTACATGCGACAAAACATCACGTCCGGGGTACGGTGCTTACCGTGTGTGTAACCACCAACCCTGGCCGAATACAATATGGAGGTTATGCAATGGAAGATCACAACAACGAAAAACGCCCCCGCCAACAGGGCCGCAGCAATTACACCCGCCGTGCCCCGCGCGCAAATAATAATAACCAGAACCGCAAACCCGGTGCGCCTGCCCCCGCGGCCAGCGCCCCGCAGGCAGCGGCGGAAAAACCACAGCCCCAGCACCGCAAGCCGCAGCGCCGCCGTGCCCCGCAGCCCCAGCAGGCTGCAGCGAGCAATGCGGTGAATGCAGTAGCTCCGGCCCCGGTGCAGCGCCCCCGCAGCCCGCAGCGCCGCAGCTATAAGCAGCATTATTATGATGCTTCCACCCCGGCTGTTCCCATGCACATCTGCCCGCTGGGCGGCCTGGGCGAAGTTGGCAAAAACATCACCCTGTATGAATGCCAGGGCGATATGATCCTGGTGGACTGCGGCCTGGTGTTCCCGGATTCCGATATGTTCGGCGTGGACCTTGTCATTCCGGATTTCACCTATGTATTGGAAAATAAGGACCGCATCAAGGGCCTGTTCATTACCCATGGCCACGAAGACCATATCGGCAGCCTGCCGTATCTGCTCAAAAAGTTCAACGTGCCCATTTACACTGCACGTTTGACCATTGGCCTGATCAAAAACAAGCTGGAGGAGCACGGTCTTGCCTCCAGTGCAGAGTTCCATGAGATCCGTCCCCGCCAGAAAGTGCGCCTTGGCTGCTTTACGGTGGAGCCCATCCATGTCAACCACTCCATCCCGGATTCTCTGGCGTTTGCCATTGACTGCCCGGCAGGCATCGTGCTGCATACCGGCGACTTCAAGATCGACTACACGCCGCTTTCCGGCGATGCCGTTACCGACCTTTCCACCATTGCGGAGTATGGCCGCCGCGGCGTGCTGGCTTTGCTGGCGGATTCTACCAACGCGGAGCGCCCCGGCTTTACGGCAACCGAGCAGACTGTGGCCGAAGGGGTGCGCAGCCTGTTTGCCCGCGCCAAAAACCGCCGCATTATCGTGGCAACCTTTGCTTCCAACATCTACCGCATCCAGCAGATCATTGACCTGGCCATTGAGTATGGCCGCAAGGTGGCCGTCAATGGCCGCAGCATGGTTTCCAACACCGAAATGGCGCGGGAGCTGGGGTATCTGCATGCGCCGGATAATGTGCTGATCGATATTGAGGAGATCAACAAATACCCGCCGGAAAAGGTTGTCCTTATCACCACCGGCAGCCAGGGCGAACCGCTGTCCGCTCTGTCCCGTATGGCGCAGGCCAGCCACCGTACCGTCAAGGTCGGCCCCACTGACTTTATCATTATCTCGGCCCGCCCCATCCCCGGCAACGAAAAGACCGTGACCAAGGTGGTCAACGGCCTTCTGGCCCTGGGTGCAGAGGTCATTTACGAAAACATGTACGATACCCATGTTTCCGGCCACGCCTGCCAGGAAGAGCAGAAGCTGATGCTGACCCTTGCCCACCCGCAGTATTTCCTGCCGGTTCACGGCGAGTTCAAGCAGCTCAAGCGCCACGCCGAAACGGCGGAGCACCTGGGCTATATCCCCAAGCAGAATATTTATATTGCTGAAAATGGCCAGAACATCCGCCTTTCCCGCGATGGCATGGCAGTGGAGGGCACTGTGCCCGCCGGTGCCGTGATGGTGGATGGCTATGGCGTGGGCGATGTGGGCAATGTGGTCCTGCGTGACCGCCACCACCTGTCGGAGGACGGTATCATCATTGTTACCGCAGCCGTGGATGGCAGCACCGGCCAGCTGCTTTCCGGCCCGGACCTGGTTTCCCGCGGCTTTGTCTATGTGCGGGAAAGCGAGGAGCTGATGGACGGTGCCCGCGTGCAGGTTGAAATGGCCCTTGACCGCAGTATGGCGGATAACATGCACGACTGGGCCAGCGTGAAATCCCGCGTGCGGGAGGCGCTTTCCAGCTATATCTACCGCAAAACCAAGCGCAGCCCCATGATTCTGCCCATTCTGATGGAAGTTTGATCCAAACCATATCTGACCGTGACCGCCTGCCCCACATTGCAGGCACCGAGGAACGATGATGAAAAACAAGCTGAGACGTGATATCTTTGTCATTATCTTTTTGCTGCTCGTTGTGTGCATCGCTCTGGCTGTGCCGCTGGCGTTCAGCAACCCGCGCTGGCTGCTGGCACCGGCGCTGCTTGTAGTGTTTGCGTTGGTGGTGGCGGTGCTTGGCATCCGCCGGCTGCGGCGCTTTGTGGCCGATATGCTGTGCGGAACCAACTTTGAGGGCAGCAAGACCCAGTATTCGCTGGCGGATTTTTCCATCCCCACTGCCCTGATTACCGAAGGCTCCGTGGTGTGGTATAATCCGGCCTTCCGGGAGCAGATCCTGGCGGGGCAGGATGCCCTGCTGGCTGCACCGGACCGCCTGATGACCGGCATTGACCTTTCCGTCTGTGCCCGCGCCCACGGCCAGGACCTGACCATTGACGAAAACCGCTACACGGCCTATGCTACAACCAGCCGCAGCAGCAAAACGGGCACATTGCTGTTTTTGGTCAACGATACGTTCTACAAAAACACGCTGGATGAATACACTGCCAGCCGCCCGGCTTACCTGATTATTGGGGTGGACAGCTATGACGAGCTGTTCAACGATATGAAGGACTCCGAGCAGGCGCACGAGCTGGAGGCCATCAACACCCTGCTGGAAGAATACATCGGCCGCACGACCGGTTTCCTGCGCAAGGTGTCCAACAGCCGCTATATTGCGGTGGTGGAAGAGCGGGATATCCGCTGGATGATGGAAGAACGCTTTGATATTCTGGATAAAGTGCGTGCGTTGCACCCCGGCGGAATGCTCACCCTTTCCATCGGCGTAGGCCATGGCGGCGCTACTATGCAGGAATGCCAGGAGATGGCCCGCGAAAGCATTGATATTGCCTTGGGCCGCGGCGGCGACCAGGCTGCCGTGAAAACAGTCGATGGCTTTGAGTTCTTCGGCGGCATTTCCCATGGTGTCGAAAAGCGCAGCCATGTGCGCAGCCGCATCATTGCCAACGCCCTGGCAGACCAGATCCGCCAGAGCGACAGCGTCATTATCATGGGCCACCGCCAGAGCGATTTGGATGCCATCGGCTCCGCCATCGGTTTGCTGCGCATGTGCAAAATGTGCGATGTGCCTTCGGTCATCGCAGTGCGCAGCAAGGCAACGCTGGCGGGCCAGCTGCTGGATGTGTTCAACAAGGCGGGGGAGGACCACAACTTTATTGAGCCGGAAGAAACCTATAAGCTCATTACCCCCAAAACCTTGCTGATTGTAACCGATACATACCAAAAGCGCCTGCTGGAAGACCAAAAGATTTACGAAAAATGCAGCCGCGTGGTTGTTATCGACCACCACCGCATGGCGGTAGGGCATATTGATAACCCGATCCTTTTGTATCATGAACCCTTTGCTTCCAGCGCCAGCGAGCTGGTGTGTGAACTGCTGCAATTCATGCCCGCCCAAAACAACATCACTCAGTTGGAAGCCCAGGCGCTGCTGTCTGGCATCATGCTGGATACCCGCAGTTTTGCGCTGCATGTCGGCGTGCGTACCTTTGAGGCTGCCGCCTGGCTGCGCAGCCGCGGGGCCGAAACCGCCGCGACCAAGAGCCTGTTCAATATTTCCAAAGAAGAATACGAAGCCCGCGCCGCTATTGTGGAGGGCGCTTACCTCTACAAAGGCTGCGCTATCGCCACTTCGGATGAGCTTGACCCCGCCATGAGTGTGGTTCTGCCCATGGCAGCCAATGACCTGCTGACCATCAACGGCGTGGATGCCAGCTTTGTGGCAATCGCCAAAAACGGCGGTGTCAACATCTCCGCCCGCAGCATGGGTGCGCTGAACGTACAGGTCATTCTGGAGCCCTTGGGCGGCGGCGGCCACCTGACGATGGCTGGTGCCCAGCTGCGTGATTGTACCGTAAAGGAAGCCGAAGCCCGCATCCGCGCGCAGATCGACGAATACCGCGCCAACCAGGAATGCCAGGAAGAACTGGTGGGTGCAGTTTAATAAATTATCAGCGAATCCCTGCCAATGGCAGAAAATTATATCAATTACTACATAGAGAGGGGAACCACCACGATGAAAGTTATTCTCAAACAGGATGTCAAGAGCATTGGTAAAAAGGATGAAATCCATGAAGTGTCGGACGGTTACGCCCGCAACTTCCTGTTCCCGCGCGGTCTGGCTGCAGTGGCCGATGCTGACGCTGTGAACACCGCCCGCACCAAGAGCGAAGCCAAAGCCCACCATGAAGCCGAAGCTAAGGCTGCTGCTGAAGAACTGGCTGCCAAGATCAAGGGCCAGATCGTTTCTGTCAAGGTCAAGGGGGGCGCTTCCGGCAAGCTGCACGGCAAAGTGACCGCAAAGGAAGTTGCCGAACAGTTGTACAAGCTGACCGGCACCGAAATCGACAAGAAAAAAATCGAAATGCCCGCCAGCATCAAGGAGTTTGGCAGTTATGATGCCAAAGTCCGCCTGCATGTGGGTGTTGTGGCCGCGTTCAAGGTCAAGGTCGAGGAGGCTCCGCTGTAATTGGCAGGGGGTCTTGTAATTACATTCCAACAAAAACGGCAGGGAGGTGCCTGAATGGCAAACAATGAATTAAGCTTGTCCAGCCTGGGCATTCAGCTGCCGTATAACATGCAGGCGGAACAAAGCGTGCTTGGCGCAGCGCTGATGGATGAAACCATCCTGAACCGCCTGATCACCGAGATGGACCCCGATATGTTCTATTCGGAGCAGAACCGGGCCGTCTATGAGGAAATGCGCCGCCTGTTCAGCGAAAGCGAAGCGGTGGACGTTATCACTCTGGTGGACTCTCTGGCTCAGAACGGTGTGTTCAAGGGCGCAGATGATGCCAAAGTGTACATTACCCGCATTGCGGAAACTGTCCCGGCGATTTCCAACGTCGATTCTTACATCAAGATCGTCAAGGAAAAATATCAAACCCGCCGTCTGATCGAAGCAGCCCGCGATATCCTGCAGCAGTCCAGCGAGGAATCCGATTCTGACCTGCTGCTGGAAAGCGCCGAGCAAAAGCTGTACGATATCCGCAACGGCCAGGACCGCTCCGGCGTTAAAACCATTCAGGAGTCTATCCTGGAAGTTATAGATACCATGCAAAAGCTGTCCGGTGCGGACCGCGATAAATTTGCCGGTATCCCCACAGGCTTCAACTATCTGGATAATATCCTGACCGGCCTTGGCCGTTCGGACCTGATTATTCTGGCGGCCCGCCCCGGTATGGGCAAAACCAGTTTTGCGCTGAACATTGCTACCAATGTGGCCCGCCTGCAAAAGATACCGACCGTCATTTTCAGCTTGGAAATGACCTGCGAACAGCTGACCGACCGCATCCTTTCCAGCACCGCAGGCATTGACAGCCAGGCATTCCGCACCGGCCGCCTGAACAACTCCGACTGGAACGACTTTGCCAATGCAACGTCACTGTTGTATAACGTTCCCATTTACATGGATGATTCCTCCGGTATTTCGGTGCCGGAGATCAAGGCAAAAATCCGCCAGATCAACCAGGACCCCAAACGGGATAAGATCGGTCTGGTCATCATCGACTATTTGCAGTTGATGCAGTCCGCCAAGCGCACCGAAAGCCGCGTGCAGGAAATCAGCGATATCACCCGGAACCTGAAAATTATGGCCAAGGAACTGAACGTTCCTGTCATTGCGCTGTCCCAGCTTTCCCGTGCTGCCGAAAAAACAGCGGGTCGCTCGGACCACCGCCCCCAGCTTTCAGACCTGCGTGATTCCGGCTCTATCGAACAGGATGCGGACGTGGTGCTCTTCCTGTACCGCGCTGCCTATTACAATTCCCAGAACGGCGAAACCGAACAGGCGAACGAAAACGAAGCCGAATGTATCGTGGCCAAAAACCGCCATGGCGAAACCAGTGTGGTCCGCCTTGGCTGGGATGGCGCCCATACCCGGTTCAGCAATCTGGACGAGATCCATGAACAGTACTGACGCAGACAATTCATTGCAAAACCCAGTAAACACGATGGAACAAACCTTGCTGGCCTATTGCCGCCGGCAGGGTTTGTTTCGGTTGGGGGACCGTGCCATCGTTGCCTGCTCCGGCGGGGCGGATTCGATGGCGCTGCTCTGTTTTCTGCTGCGCTGCAAAGCGGAACTTGGCATCACTGTCATGGCGGCCCATGTGGACCACGGAATCCGGGGCGAAGCTGCCCATGCGGATGCCCGCTTTGTGGCGGAGTTCTGCCGCACGCATCATGTGCCGTTCTTTTTGTACGATGCCGCTGCCAGCGGGGTGCAGATTCCCCAAAACCCCAGCGAGAACTGGGCGCGCAGCCTGCGCTATACCTGGTTTGATGCGCTGGCCGCACAGCAGCATGCCTGCATTGCCACAGCGCATACGTTATCTGACCAGGCGGAAACGGTGTTGTTCCGCATGGCGCGCGGTACCGGCCTGCACGGCATGGCGGGTATTCCGGCGGTACGGGGCGTGTACCGCCGTCCATTTTTGTGCCTGACAAGGAGCGATACCACGGCATACTGCGCCGCCCTTGGGCAACACTATGTTCAGGACGAAAGCAATTTCAGCGATGCCTATGCCCGCAACCGTATCCGCCATTATGCTGTTCCGGCGCTGCAAACCATCAATCCGGCGGCAGAGCGGGCCGTGGGGCGGCTGTGCAACCAGCTGCAGGAGCTGAACATCTGGCTGGAAAACCTGGCCGAAAAACTGCTGGCGCAGGCTGCCTGCGGGGGCGGGTACAGCATCCCGATTCTTGCCGCGGCGGATGCCCCGGTGCTGGCTGCTGCCCTGCGCATGCTGGCAGCCCGCGCGCGTGACCCTGAAGAAAAATATGTGCAGGCTCTTGTGGCCATTGTTCGGCAGGGCAGCGGTGCGGTACAGCTGACGCCGGATGCCTGCTGGACCGCAGCAAACGGCATTTTGTACTGCCGCTCAGTGCTAAAAATGCAGCCGGAAGCCATTCCCGCGCCGCACCAGCTGCTAAAAACCGGCGTTTACTGCCTGCCAGGGGGCTATGAGCTGGAGATTCAACAACTAAATTATGAAGTTTTTTTGAAAAATCCATCATTTTTGAAAAAAGACTACACCTATTGTGCAGATTATGCTAAAATAAATAAGAATATTTTTGTGAGGACCCGCCAACCCGGCGATACGTTCCGCCCGGCGGGACGTCACGTTGGCAAAACGCTCAAAAAATATCTGAATGAGGCAAAAGTTCCTGTGGCTGAACGGACGCTGATGCCGCTGCTGGCCTGCGGTAGCCAGGTGCTTTGGCTGTGGGGGGCAGGCTTTGCGGACGGTTTGTCCCCGGATGATGGGACAAAGCAGATCCTGTTGATTCGGCAAAGCCGCCAGCCTGCGGCCCCGGAGCAGGAACAAGATCATAATATTGGAGGAACAGACCATGCATGACATGAACAATGATATCGCCAAGGTTTTGATTTCGGAAGAGCAGCTGCAGGCCAAGGTGGCTGAATTGGGGGCACAGATCAGCCGCGATTACGAGGGCAAAGATTTGTTGCTGGTGTCTATCCTGAAAGGCTCCGTGGTGTTCATGGCCGATTTGATGCGCGCCATCACGGAACCCTGCAGCATTGACTTTATGGTGGTTTCCAGCTATGGCGGTGCCAACACCACTTCTACGGGCCTTGTCAAGATCGTCAAGGACCTGGATCAGGATCTTTCCGGCAAGGATGTTCTGATCGTGGAGGATATTCTGGATACTGGCGTCACGTTGTCTCACTTGGTGCCCATGCTGAAATTGCGCCGCCCCAACAGCGTGCGCCTGTGCACCATTCTCAGCAAGCCCAGCCGCCGCAAGGTGGATATTGAGCCGGACTACTGCGGTTTTGAAGTGCCCGATGAATTTGTTGTGGGCTATGGCCTTGACTATGACGAAAAGTACCGCAACCTGCCGTATGTCGGCGTGTTAAAACCGGAAGTATATTCCAAATAAAATTCTGTCTTGGCAGAATAACCAATCGCCCGCCGTTTTGGCGGATTTTGACAGGGAGTTGATTTTTTGCAGCACAAACCGCGTTTCAGCGGCATTATCATTGCCGCTGTCCTGATGGTGGCAGCACTCGTGATGATCTCCAGCTATTCCAGCCTGTTTGCCTCCAGCAAGAGCACCATGATGTTGTCCGAAGCCATGGGGTACTTTGAATCCAATCAGGTCACCTACTTTAACCTGGACCTGAACACCGGCGTTATCGAGATGAGCGTGAAAGAAGGTGAACATCCGCTGCCGGAATCCGGCACGTCCAGCGAAACATCCAACGGCCTGCTTGCAGAAATTTACGGCGATGGCACCGATGCTTACGCCCCCAAGAACGGCGGGGCAGTGGTCATTACCTACAAGCTGCCATATCCTTCTTATTTCCTGCAATTCTACCTCAAGGATTATATCGACCAGTATAATGCAGCCAACCCGGATGCGCCCATGCAGTACGATATGGTCGCCGTTAAGAACAACGTGCCCTGGTTTGAGATCATCCTGTACGCCTTTATGATCGGCAGCGTGGTGCTGCTCTTCATGTCCATGTACCGCGGCGGTGCCGGTGGCGGCGGCCTGATGAATGTTGGCCGTGCCAAGGTCAAGGACCAGCAGGAAGGCCAGCGCAAGGCAACCTTTGCCGATGTTGCCGGTGCGGATGAAGAAAAGGCTGAACTCCAGGAAGTGGTTCAGTTCCTGAAAGCACCGGAAAAGTTCAACTCCCTGGGGGCGCGCATTCCCCACGGCGTTCTGCTTGTCGGCCCTCCGGGCACCGGCAAAACGCTGCTGGCCCGTGCCTGTGCAGGCGAGGCCGGCGTTCCGTTCTATGCCATCTCCGGTTCCGACTTTGTGGAAATGTATGTCGGCGTCGGCGCATCCCGTGTGCGCGATCTGTTTGAAAAAGCCAAAAAGACAATGCCCTCCATCATCTTTATTGATGAGATCGATGCCGTGGGCCGTCAGCGTGGTGCCGGCCTTGGCGGCGGGCATGACGAGCGCGAGCAGACCCTGAACCAGCTGCTGGTTGAGATGGACGGCTTTGACGCCAACGACGGCGTTATCGTGATGGCTGCCACCAACCGCGCCGATATTCTGGATAAGGCTCTGCTGCGTCCCGGCCGTTTTGACCGTCAGGTTTATGTTGGTCTGCCGGATGTGAAGGGCCGCGAGGAGATTCTGCGCGTTCACACCAAGAACAAGCCCCTTGGCCCCGATGTCAGCCTGAAAACCATCGCCAAGTCCACCGCGGGCTTCTCCGGTGCCGACCTGGAAAACCTTGTCAACGAAGCCGCCCTGCTGGCTGCGCGCAAGGGTAAAAAGGCCATCACCGAACCCGAAATCGAGGAAGCTTCCATCAAGGTTGTGGCTGGCCCCGAAAAGAAGAGCCGCGTTGTGACCGATGCCGAAAAGCGCCTGACCTCTTACCACGAGGCCGGCCATGCCATTACCGGCTATTTCTGCAAAACGCATGATCCCGTGCACCAGATCAGCATTATCCCGCGTGGTTCGGCAGGCGGCTTTACCATGTATCTGCCGGAAAAAGACCCCAGCTATGTGACCAAGACCGCCATGAACGAGAACATTGTCTGCCTGTTGGGCGGCCGTGTGGCGGAGCAGCTGGTGCTGGATGATATCTCCACCGGTGCTTCCAACGACCTGCAGCGTGCCACGGATACCGCCCGCGCCATGGTGACCCGCTATGGCTTCTCGGAGCGCATGGGCCCGGTGGTTTATGGCACCGACCCTGGCGAAACCTTCCTTGGCCGAGACTTTGGCCAGGGCAAGGGCTATTCCGAAAATACGGCGTCCGAAATTGATAATGAGATCCGTGATATCATGGATGAATCTTACGAGACGGCCCGCCGCATTTTGACCGAGCACATGACTGAGCTGCACCGTGTGGCCAGTGTGCTGATGGAACGCGAAAAGATCAGCGGCGAAGAGTTTGACGCCCTGATGAAAGGCGAAAACCTGGCACCCTTTGGGCTGGATACCCCCGCGCCTGCCGCAGCCCCTGCATCGGCAGAGCAGCCCGCCGTGCCGGAACAGCCCTCCGAACCGTCTGATGAAAATTGAGGCAAGGTGAAACACAATGGATCAAAATTTTTCCCTGATGGCGCAATCCCGTGCCAATTATTACACTGCCGGCAGCCCGGTTCAGTTTGTCCGTGTTGAGCTGCTGAAAGGGGATGTCACGGGTGAAGTTGCGGTCTGCCTGACCTTTAAGAATGTTGGCACAGAACCGCTGACCGGCTTTATCATCCACTTCAAGTGCAAAGATGCTTCTGGTCAGATCCTGTGCGAGGATGATTTCTATTATGAGCAGCTCAATGTGCAGCCCGGCGAACTGTTTGGTGCCGATGACGCTGTGTTTGTCAGCGATACGCCGGTTTCCAGCGTGGAAATTGAGCAGGACCGTGCTTTCCTGAACGGCCGCGGCGTGGATCTGCGTAATTATAAGCGTGTCCGCCTGCAGGCCCCCCGTGTGCTGCCTGGCTCTATTGCCCGCACACTTCAGACCCGCACCAACAATAAGATGCTGACCTGCGTCCCGCAGGATACCGAAAACGGCTGGTTCTGCGCCTGCGGCGCGTTCCACCCCAACGAGGAAGCTGCTTCCGTCTGCAGCGAGTGCGGCGGCGACCGCGCTTACATCAAGGCAACTCTGACCCGCATCCTGGAGGAAGCCCGGCAGGCCGCCGAACAGCAGCAGCGCGAAATCAACGCCGTGGCCAATGGCGTTGACCCCGCAGCAGCCCAGGCAGCCCAGGCCGCTGCCACCGCCGCCGCGGCTCAGGCAGCCATCAGCCAGGAGCCCACCGCACAGTTCACCCCGCCCGCCCCGGCCCAGGAACCGGAAGAAGAGGACGAGGACGACGAAGCAACCAACGCCGAAATGGACCGCGTGCGCCGCTATGTCCCCAAAGGCCATCTGTTTGCCGATGAAGAGGATGAAGAGGACGAGCATACCCGCATGTTCGATGATGAGGAAGAGGAAAGCGACGATGACGAAGAACCCCGCCGTGGCCGTTATGCGGACGATGACGAGGAGAGCGAGGACGATGTAATGGCCGAGCGTATCATCCATTGGGCACCGCCCATCACCGCAGTGGTCTGTGCGCTCATCATTGCTGTGTCGCTGATCTACCACTTTGTCATCGCCTGATCGCCTGCTGTTTATCGGCAAAGGCGGGCTGACCCGCTGATATTTATCCGGGCAGGATAAAGCAAAATAAACCAAAACCAGCCGCCGGGCAGGGGAAAATCCCTGAAGCCGGCGGCTGGTTTTCTATTTGTTCTATTCCGTGTCTGTGCTTATTGCTGCCATCAGGAATATAGGGCAATACCGCATAATTCTAAGTGCCGATACGGCGAGCGAGGTGCGGCAG
>ENA-UOJS01001273-UOJS01001273.1-human-gut-metagenome-genome-assembly--contig:-C74-NODE-1273-length-21691-cov-19.990571_pt1 | contig 21691 bp, 21 predicted proteins | sample MGYA00242355_ERZ723902 | MGnify/ENA metagenome assembly ERZ723902
GGAATATGCCCTGGGCGGCGGATACCTGCACCCGCAGGCTGCCCTGCTCCGGGTGTGCGCTGCGGAACCATGTGATGGGGTCAAGCTGTGCCATGGTCACTCCTCCTTTTGGAGCAGTATATGCGCCGCAGGATAAGAAATGCCCCCGGCCGGCGGCCGGGGGCATATTTACACTCACATCCACGCCCGCAGGTGCTTTTTCCACGGGCGGTACAGCCCGTAGCCCACAAGGGCACCGGCGGTGTTGCAGATCAGGTCGGTGATGTCCGCCGTCCGCGCCGTGGGCAGCAGCGGCTGCACCAGCTCAATGCACAGGCTCATAAAAAACGCCGCGCCCACCGTGCGCAGCACCCCGGCCTTGCCCCGGCGCACCACCGGCCAGAGAACGCCGAAGGGCACCGTCATCAGCACGTTCAGGAGCAACTGGCGCTCGGCGTCGCCGTACCCGGCGCGCAGGTCGCGGAAGGGCTCCAGGATCATGGGCACATAGGGGTGATGTACGCCCAGCAGGGAGACAAGGGGCAGCACCGTCACCCACAGCACGCCCGCCATATAGACGTAAAACGCGGTGTACACGAACACGCGCCGCCCGCCCTGCTTCGCCCAGCGGCGCAGCAGCAGGAGATACAGCGCCAGCAGCAGGAGCAGGTCAGGCGCATACCGGGACAGCGCCCGCATGATGTTCTCCGCCATAGCCGCACCTCCCTCTTACATAGTATGCCCTATTATGCCCGCCCGCGCCGGGAAAGTCAACCAACTTAAACAAAACATACAAGTTAACTTCAACTAATTTAACTTTTACTTACACATAAATCATCCCCCGTCCGGCGGACGGGGGATGACAGTATATCATTCACTTCCTGTGGGCCGGGATCCGGACGGTGAAGGTGCTGCCCTGCCCCGGCGCGCTGTCCACCTCCGCGGTGCCGCCGTGGAGCCGCGCGATCTGCCGCACCATGTACAGCCCCAGTCCGGTGCCCTCGCCGCCGCTGCGGGCGGGATCCACCTGATAGAACCGCTGCCATATCCTCTCCTGCTGCTCCGGCGCGATACCGATGCCGTCATCCCGGACGGCCAGCACCGCCCAGCCGTTCTCCCGCCGGACGGTCACGCTCACATGGCCGCCGTCCTTTCCATAGCGGAAGGCGTTGGCGATCAGGTTGTTCAGCACACGGGTCATGAGCAGCACGTCCGCCTGCACCTCCACCGGCTCCGGCGCGTCCAGCGTCAGCTCCGTGCCCGCCGGGGCGATCAGCCTCTGCTGCTCACACACGGCCTCCGCCAGCGCGCTCAGGTCGGCGCGCTCCATGTACGTTTTCTGCGTGCCCTGCTCCAGCCGGGTGATGTGCAGCAGCTGCCCGATAAGACGGGACATCTGCTGCGCCTGCCGCCGGATCACGCCCACGCCCTCCTGATAGTCCTCTGCCGTGGGCTGTGTGCGCTCCAGCGTATCGCACTCTGCCAGAATGACGGTGACGGGCGTCCGCAGCTCGTGGCTGGCGTCGGAGGTAAACTGCGTCTCCGCCTTGAAGGAGCGCTCCAGCCGGTCGAACATATCGTCAAAGGCGCCCGCCAGCCGGTTGATCTCGCTTTTCCCCCGCGGCAGACCGATGCGCTTCGACAGGTCGTCGCCGCCGGAGATGCTCTCCGCCGCGGCGATGACCTTCTCCATGGGCTTGAAGGACAGGCTGGATATCAGCCAGCCGCCCAGCGCCGACACCACCACCAGACCCGGCAGCAGCGCCCACGCCAGCGGCACGATCACGTCCATGACGCCCTCTCTGGCGGCGCTGTCGATGGTGCCCCGCACCCACACGGTGGCGCCGCCCACGTTCAGTGCCCTGTCGTACACATAGTACCGCCCGCCGTCGCTGCCGGTCACTGTCCGCAGTCCTTCGTCGGAGAAGGGCATCTGCTCCGTCACCGCCGCAGGCCCCGCGCCGCCCAGCAGGCGCCCGTCCTCGTCGTAGATCTCGGTGTACACCCCGTGGCCGTAGAACTCCACGTCGCTGAAATCCCAGTTCCCGTGGTCAAATTCCAGATCGTCGGCGTTGCGCTGCACCATGTACACCACCTGCGCCTTTGGCGGGCGGGTGACGCTGTTGCGGTTCATCAGCATCACGAACACCAGCACCAGCGCGGAGATGGTCACCATCACCACCGTGAACCACAGGGTCATGCGCCACTTGATAGAGATGTGTCTCATGCGTCCTCCTTCAGCACCCAGCCCATGCCCCGCACGGTGTGCAGCAGCCTGGCCTCGCCGGGCAGCTCCAGCTTTTTCCGCAGATAGCTGATGTACACGTCCACCACGTTGGTGCCCCCGGCGTAATCCAGGCTCCAGAGGTTATTTTCGATCTGCTGGCGGGAGAGGATCACGCCCTTATTGCGCATCAGGTATTCCAGCAGCGCGTATTCCCGCGCCGACAGCTCCAGCGTCCGCCCGTTCCGCTGCGCCGTCCGTCCGGCGGTGTCCACCGTCAGGTCGGCCAGTGTATACACGTTGGTGCGGCCGCTGCCCTTCTTCCGGGTCAGCACCCGCAGCCGCGCCAGCAGCTCGTCCAGCGCAAAGGGCTTGATGAGATAGTCATCCGCCCCGGCATCCAGGCCGTCCACCCGGTCAGCCACCGCGTCCCGGGCGGTGAGCAGCAGCACAGGCAGCTGCTCGTCCCGGCCGCGCAGCGTGCGCAGCACCGTCAGGCCGTCCACTTTGGGCATCATGATGTCCAGCACCGCCACATCGTAGTCCGCCGCATCCAGATAAGCCAGCGCCTCCTCACCGTCGGGCACACCGTCCACGGTGTAGCCCGCCGCCGTCAGGTTTTTCACCAGCATCCGCCGCAGCTCCGGCTGATCCTCCGCCACCAGAATACGCATAGCATGTCTCCTCTCATAGCATCACCTGCCGGGGGCAAATACACATTTCGCGGCGGGACACACGGATCCCGCCCTACAGAACGCAGCGGGCACACAGGGCGGACAGAGTCGTCCGCCCCTACGACGGGACGTCGGGACGCCGTCCCCTACGTCCACTATACACTGTCAAAAAACCTGCCTGGTTACAAGTATCGGAGGGAAGGATAGTGTGAAAGGGAACCGTCAGGGTTCCCTTTCGCGTTCAATCACCCGCCGCAGCGACCAAAATCGCAAAATAAAATACTGTTTTTTATTTTGCGATTTTGCCTCAGCTTGTCAAAAAAGTCCGAACGGACTTTTTTGACAAGCTGACCCGCCCGCCCTCAGGCGGGCGGGTGTCGGTCGCTCCCGCTCAGTATAGCAGAATCGGGGAAAAATGGCAAGCCTTACGCCGTCAGCAAAGGCAGGTCGGCTGCGTCCACGCCGCTGTATTTCCGGGTCAGGTAGTCCTCGATATACGCCGCCTCCTCCACGGAGCGCAGGTCGGTGAAGGACTCCAGCTGCTTTTCATAGGCGGCGGTGACGGTCAGCGTACCACCGCAGTGGATGAGCCGCAGCACCACGCCGTTGTCCAGCGTGCGGGTGCTCTCCAGCGCGTAGTTGACGGGGGAAGCCTTCTTGATGAGAGTGAAGCGTTTCATATCTGTTACCTCCTGAAAGTGTTATATATGTTGGATATGTTGTGTGGTTTCCTTTGGGATGACCTTATGGTACCCGGCGAACATTAGACGGGCATTAAAGAAATGAAAACAATTTTTGAACGTGCGGCGCTGCCGCTTTTCAAATCCGCTCCCCGGTGGTACAATACGTTTAATAAAGAAGCAACAGGAGGACATTACCATGAGAAAGAGCGTTCTCCGGGCGTATGCCCGGCTCATCGCCCGCAGCGGCGTCAATATTCAGAAGGGGCAGGAGGTGTTCATCGCCGCCGATCTGGATCAGCCGGAGTTTGTGGCCATGCTGGTGGACGAGTGCTATAAATGCAAGGCGAAGAAGGTGGTGGTGGACTGGAACTACCAGCCCCTGCAGAAGCTCCACGTGCGGCACCGCAGCCTGACCACGCTGTCCAGGGTGGAGGACTATGAGCTGGCGCGCTGGCAGCACTATGTGGACACCATTCCCTGCCGCATCTATCTGCTCAGTGAGGATCCCGACGGTCTGAAGGGCATCGACCAGACGAAGCTGGTCAAGAGCCAGCAGGCCAAGTTCCCCATCATCAAGCCCTACCGGGACAAGATCGAGAACCGGTACCAGTGGTGCATTGCCGCCGTACCCGGCGAGGCGTGGGCGAAGAAGCTGTTCCCCGGTCTGCGGAAATCGCAGGCGGTGGAGAAGCTGTGGGAGGCCATTCTGTCCACCTCCCGTGCGCTGGAGGGCGATCCGGTGGCCAACTGGGACGCCCACAACGCCGACATCCACAGCCGCTGCGACTATCTCAACAGCCTGCACATCCGCCAGCTGCGCTACAAAAGCGCCACCGGCACCGACTTCACCGTGGGCATGATCCCCCAGGCGCACTTCTGCGGCGGCAGTGAAAAGAGCCTGCAGGGTATCGTGTTCAACCCCAACATCCCCACGGAGGAGTGCTTCATCTCCCCCAAGCGGGGCGAGGCCGAGGGCATCGTTTACGCCACCAAGCCCCTGAGCTATCAGGGGCAGCTGATCGACGGGTTCTGGATCCGCTTCCACGAGGGCAAGGCCGTGGAGTGGCACGCGGAGCAGAACAACGACCTGCTGACCAAGCTCATCACCATGGACGAGGGCAGCGCCTATCTGGGCGAGTGCGCGCTGGTGCCCTATGACAGTCCCATCCGGCAGTCCGGCCTGCTGTTCTACAACACGCTGTTCGACGAAAACGCCGCCTGCCATCTGGCGCTGGGCATGGGCTTTGCCGACACCATCAACGATTTCGAGAGCAAGACGCTGGAGGAGTGCCGCGCGCTGGGCGTCAACGACTCCATGATCCACGAGGATTTCATGATCGGCTCGGAGGATATGGACATTGACGCCGTCTGCGAGGACGGGAAGGTGGTACCCATCTTCCGCCACGGCAACTGGGCGTTCTGAGAATAACAGCAGTCCCCCGGCAAAGCCGGGGGACTGCTGTTATTGTTATGCCAGCGCCGCCCGCAGGCGGGCGGTCTTCTCCGCCAGCTGCGTGAGCTGGGCGGGCGTCAGCGCCTGCGCTCCGTCGGACAGGGCGGTGGCCGGGCGGTCGTGTACCTCCACCAGCAGACCGTCGGCTCCGGCGGCGACCGCCGCTAGCGCCAGCGGCTCCACCAGATCGGCGCGCCCCGCGGCGTGGCTGGGATCCACGATCACCGGCAGGTGCGTCAGCCGCTTCAGCACCGGGATGGAGGACACATCCAGCGCGGCGCGGGCGGCGGTCAGGCCACTGCGGATGCCCCGCTCGCACAGGATCACCTGCTCGTTGCCGCCGGAGAGGATATACTCTGCCGCCAGCAGCAGCTCCTCCACGGTGGCGGCGGCGCCCCGCTTCAGCAGGATGGGCTTGCGCGCCTGTCCCAGCGCCTTCAGCAGGGCAAAGTTCTGCATATTCCGGGCGCCCACCTGCCACACGTCCACGCCGGACAGCAGCTCCATCTGGGATGCGTCGCTGATCTCGGTGACGGTGGGCAGCCCGGCGCTCCGCCCGGCCTGCACCAGCAGGTCTACGCCCGGCTCGCCCATGCCCTGAAAGGTGTAGGGCGAGGTGCGGGGCTTGAACACGCCACCCCGCAGCAGCTGCGCCCCGGCGTCCTTCACGGCGCGGGACAGGGTGTCCATCTGGTAGGCGGACTCCACGGCGCAGGGCCCCGCTATCAGGCAGAAGTCCGCGCCGATGGAGACGTCGCCCACCGTGACCACAGTGTTCTCCGGGTGGGCGGCGCGGCCGGCCAGACGATAGGCGGGCGTCAGCCGCCGCGCCTCCATCACAAAGGGCAGCGCCTGCAGCGCCGAGGGATCCAGCCGCCACGTCTCCCCCACCAGCGGCAGGAGAATGGCGTTGTCTCCGGCCACACAGCCGCCCTTGACGTTTTGCAGGCTCAGCTGCGCCAGAAGCTGGCGGATGGCCGGCTCCGGCGTGTTCTTTTGCAGTATCAGTATCATAAGGGATATCTCCTCTGTCGTATTTCGCCGGATATTATACCGTATCCGGGCGATTTTTGCAATCACCCCAAAGCGCATATTGACAACGGCAGGGAGAGCCATATAATACGTATATAGTATTCCATATTAAATTCGGAGGGGTTTATGGACAGAAAATTTACACTGAGCTGCTGCTCCACCGTGGATCTCCCCTACTCCTATATGGAGAGCCGGGACATTCCCGTTCTGTTCTACACCTATGTGGTGGACGGGCGGGAGTATGACGACGACATGGGACGCGACCCGGAGGCGCTGCCCCGGTTCTACGGCTTCCTGAAGGAGGGCAAGCTGCCCCAGACCAGCCAGATCAATGTGGCCGCCTATACCGAGTTCTTCGAAAAGCTGCTGGACAAGGGCGGCGACGTACTGCACATCGCCTTCACCTCCGGTCAGTCCGGGTCGGTACACAACGCGTTTCTGGCAGCGGAGGAGCTGAAGGACAGATATCCCGGCCAGCGTCTGGTGGTCATCGACTCCCTGTGCTCCTCGTCGGGCTACGGCCTGCTGGTGGACTACGCCGCCGACATGCGGGACGAGGGAAAAACGCTGGACGAGGTGGCGCAGTGGGTGCTGGACAACCGCAACAAGGTACACCACCAGTTCTTCTCCAGCGATATGACCCAGTTCCGCCGGACGGGGCGCGTGTCCGGCGCAGCCGCCGCCGTTGCCACCGTGCTGAATATCTGCCCCATCATGCGGCTGGACGACAAGGGCGCGATCAAGGCGTACAGCAAGGTGCGGGGCAAGAAAAAAGCCGTGGAGACCACGGTGGACACCATGGAGCAGTGCGCCCAGGGCGGCCGGGACTACGACGGCAAGTGCTTCGTCTGCCACAGCCAGTGCCCGGAGGACGCCCGGCTGGTGATCGAAGCCGTGGAGGAGCGCTTCCCGAAGCTGAAGGGGAAAATACGCCTGTGCGACATCGGCACCATCATCGGCAGCCACGCCGGGCAGGGCACCGTGGCGGTGTTCTTCATGGGCAATGAGCGCCCTCACATGGAGTGATGGGCATTAAAAAAGAACGCGCCGGCGGCGCGTTCTTTTTTCGTTATCTTCCCGTCATGACGGTCATGACCTCGAACTCCTCCGGGTTCAGGGTCTTGGTCATGGCCAGACCCTCGTCGATGTCCACGTTGACGATCTGGTCGCCGCTGGCACAGACGATGCGGTTGGTCTTGCCCTCTGCCAGCAGCTGCACCGCCTCGTAGCCCATGCGGGTGGCGGTGACGCGATCCTTGGCGGTGGGGCTGCCGCCCCGCTGGATATGCCCCAGAATGGTCACGCGGGGGTCAAGTCCCAGCTCCTTCTTGATCTGCTCGCCCACGGCCATGCCGCTGGCTGCACCCTCGGCCACCACGATCATGAAATTGGTCTTGCCGCTGATGCGGGCGCGGCGGATCTTCTCCGCCACATGCTTTTCAAAGTCGTAGGGACGCTCGGGCACCAGCACGGCGGTGGCGCCGATGGCCACGCCCACATACAGCGCCAGATAGCCGGAGCGCCGTCCCATGACCTCCACCACGGAGCAGCGCTCGTGGGACTGCATGGTGTCGCGGAGCTTGTCCATGCACTCCACAGCGGTATTGGCCGCGGTGTCGAAGCCGATGGTGTAGTCGGTGCAGACGATGTCGTTGTCGATGGTGCCGGGGATGCCCACCACGGAGACGCCGAACTTGGACAGATCCTGCGCGCCGCGGAACGTGCCGTCGCCGCCGATGGCCACCAGCCCGTCCAGGCCGATGAGTTTGCAGGTGGCGTAGGCCTTCTCCTGCCCCTCGTGGGTGCGGAACTCATCACAGCGGGCGCTGTACAGAATGGTGCCGCCCCGGTTGATGATGCGGCTGACGCTGGCGTTGTCCATCTCCAGGATGTCGCCGGAGATCAGCCCCTGCCAGCCCCGGCGGATACCCACGCACTCGATGCCCCGCGCGTTGGCGCTGCGCACCACGGCGCGGATACAGGCGTTCATGCCCGGCGCGTCGCCGCCGCTGGTCAGCACGCCGATGCGTTTCACTGCGTTTTCCATATTGTAAGACCTCACTTTTTAAGGGTCATGCCCTGCATGGTTGGGCATATTGTACCATACGTTTGGTCTGTTTGCAAGTCCTTCCCGCCTGCGGGCGGGAATTTTTGCCTGTACAGACCAGCGGTTTTGTGGTACTATCATAGCCGGAAGGAGTGACCGTCATGCATCCGCAATTTGCTGAACTGACGCCCACATGGTTCAACCGGGCGTTCGTATACACCGGCTCCATCGGAGAATTCCGCTATCGCTTCGCCGGGGACAAGGACAACGGCGTGCTGCACACCGCCGTGTATTCCAACCTGTGCTATGAGCTGGCGCAGGACAAGGAGGAGCGGGACTTCCCGTGGAACGAGGAGGGCGTGGAGGCGCTGAAGGGCTGGCTGCAGGAGAAGTACGAGGCCTATGTCAGCGCGGCGCGCTGACACAACAGAGCTGACACAACATATACGGAAAAGCACCCCGGAGGGGTGCTTTTTGTGCGTATCAGTCCCGCCATGTGCTGCGCAGCAGCAGCGCCAGCAGGGGCATCAGCTCCAGACGCCCCATGAGCATCTCCAGCGACAGCACCAGCTTGCTCAGCGGCGACAGGATGGAAAAATTCTCCATAGGCCCCAGAATACCGAGGCCGGGCCCCACGTTGCTGATGCAGGTCAGGGACGCGGCGAAGGACTCCTGAAAGCCGTAGTTGTCCCAGCTGACCACCAGAGCGCCCGCCAGCAGCACCAGCAGATACGCCGCGATAAACGCGCCGGCGGAGGAGACGACCCGCTCCTCCACGGCCTGTCCGTCCACCTTCAGCACGCTGACATGGTGGGGGTGCGCCAGCCGCTTCAGCTCCCGCTTCAGGCTCTTGCAGAGAATGGCGACGCGGGATATTTTGATGCCGCCGGAGGTGGAGCCGGCGCAGGCGCCGGTGAACATCAGCATCACCAGCGCCATGCGGCAGAAGGTCGGCCACAGGGAGAAATCCACGGTGGCAAAGCCCGTGGTGGTCATGATGGTAACAGTCTGGAAGGCGGCATCGGTGATGGAATCCCCGAAGGGCACCCCCGCCTGCACCCGCAGATTGATGCACAGCAGCAGCGTGGCCGCCGCCACGATACCGACGTAGATCCGCAGCTCCTCGCTGCGGAGCACCTCCTTCAGCTTGCCGCGAACGGCCAGAAACATCAGGGAGAAGTTCACGCCCGCCAGGAAGGAGAACACCGTAACGATCCACATGACCGCCTTGGACGCGCCGGCAAGGGACGTGTCGTATATGGAAAAGCCGCCGGTGGCCATAGTGGTAAAGCTGTGGTTGATGGCGGAGAACCAGCTCTCCCCCGCGATACGCAGGGCGACCACCTCGCAGGCCGTCAGGACCACATAGATGGTGTAGAGGATCTTGGCGGTGCCGCCCACCTTGGGCACCAGCTTGGACTTGATGGGGCCGGGGCTTTCGGCGCGCATGAGGAACACCGCGCCCTCGCCCATGCGGGGCGTCAGCGCCAGGAACAGCACCAGCACGCCCATGCCGCCCATCCACTGGGTCAGCGACCGCCACAGCAGCACGCTGCGGGGCAGGTGGGACACGGCGGTGAAGGTGGACGAGCCGGTGGTGGTCAGGCCGGAGACCGTCTCGAACAGGGCGTCGATATAACTGGTCATGGCGCCGGTGAACACATAGGGCAGCGCCCCGAACAGGGACAGCAGCACCCAGCTGAGCGCCACGGCCACGAACCCGTCGCGGCTGTGCATCTGCGCCTTTTTCACCGGGATCAGGCGCAGACCCGTGCCCACGGCGGCGCAGAGGGCGGCGGTGAGCAGGAATTGACGCCAGTATACCTCCCCGCAGACGCAGGCCGTCAGCGCCGGTAGCAGCAGAAATCCGGCCTCCACCCACAGGATGTAGCCCATCGTTTGCGTTATCAGTCGAAAGTTCATAAAAATACCTCAGTCAGGCGGTAAAGGTCTGTGGGTATTATATAACCCCGCCGGGGCGGTGTCAACCCGGCATGAAGCGGCTGTGTCTTGACAGCGCGGCGGCGCGCTGGGCGCGGTGCTCGTGGGCATCATCGCCTTTCAGGAGCCGGTGACGGCGCCCCGGCTGATCTTCCTTGCCCTGCTGCTGGTGGGCATCGTGGGGCTGAAGCTCACGGCGTAATAAAGGCAACACCGCACAAGGAAAGCTGCGGCGCTTTGCGGAAATTCTGCGCCCTGACTTTGTTGCGATTTCTTGCAATACGGCAAGTATTGCTGCGAAACCGCGCCGCGTCAGTACGCAAAATTTACTCGCAAATCGCTCTTGTCCCATGATGCGGTATTGCCTTAAAAAGCGGTCTTTTTTATTACGCCTTGGGTAGGCTCCAGCGGAACACGGCGGCGCAGATGCGCAGCGCCAGCGTCACGCCGCAGCCCATCAGCATGGCGAAGCTCTCGCCCATGCTCCACAGCGCCATGCACACCGCCGCGCCTGCCAGCGACGCACAGGCGTACACATGCTTGGTGAAGATGTACGGCCGCTCCATGCAGCACACGTCCCGCAGGACGCCGCCGCCCACGCCGGTGAGCACGCCCACCAGCAGCACCAGAAACACGTTGGCGCCGTAGCCCGCGCGGATGGCCACCGCCGCCCCGTGGACGGAGAAAATCCCCAGACCCAGCGAATCCGCCGCCAGCAGCACCGACTCCCACACCCGGTGGTTGCCGGAGGGGTGCCACTTTTTCCACACGATGAACAGCAGCAGCGATGTGGCGATGGCCACCAGCGCCTGCAGGGGATCCTTCAGCGCCGCCGGCGGCGTCAGCCCCAGCAGCATGTCCCGCAGGATGCCGCCGCCCACGGCGGTGGTCATGCCCATCACGGCCACGCCGAACAGGTCCATTCCCTTTTTCACGGCCAGCGCCGCGCCGGAGACGGCAAAGGCCACCGCTCCGATCAACTCAAAATAAAACTGAAAATCCGGCATGGTCGTATTCCTTTCTCTCACATGCGTTTTTCATATTACCACATCCGCGGGAAAGAATCTACCCCTGACAGGCCGCCCGGCGCAAGAAAGGACAGGCTGGAACGGCCTGTCCTTTCTTGTTTTGTTAGGGGGGAGAAATAAGGAAATAGGAAGAAAGAAAGAATCAAAATCAGTTGTGCCGGGAACCAGCGGTGTTCCCTGAACACATCCGTATAGTAGCACAGATATCCCCACTTGTAAAATTGATTCTCATGGGATAAAATATCAGTGAAAGCTTATATTTTGGAGGGGTACCATGACGAATCTGGACATTGAGACCTTCTGGGCGGTGGTGCATCACGGCACCATGACCGCCGCTGCGGAGTCCCTGTACATCACCCAGCCCACGCTGTCCATGCGCATACGGGCGCTGGAGGAGCGGGTGGGCACGCCGCTGTTCGTCCGCGGCAAGGGGCAGCGGCACATCGCCCTGACGGAGGCGGGGCAGAAATTCCTCACGCTGGCGCAGCGCTGGCAGCAGCTGCTGGCGGAGACGGACTCCCTGGCGGAGCTGGGGCAGCGGGAGTATCTGCGCATCGCCGCCACCTACACCACCAACCAGTACATCCTGCCGCCGGTGTACAAGCGCTTTCTGGCGCAGGGGCTGCCGGTGTCCCTGTGGATCCATACGCTGCGGGACGTGGACAGCGCCCAGCTGCTGCTGCAGCACGAGCTGGACTTCGCCTTTATCGACAGCAACACCGTGTTTGACGACCGGCTGACGGTGCGCCCGGCCTTCCGGGAGCCGTTTCTGCTGCTGTCGCCGCCGGACAGCCCCTACTCCGATGAGGTGGAGACATCGTCGCTGGACGTGTCGGAGGAGCTGCTGGTCACATGGGATCCGGAGTTCATCCGCTGGCACGACCGCTGGTTCGGCGCGGGCGCCCGGCCGCTGCTGTATGCCGACACGCTGCAGGCGGCGGACTTCCTTCCGCCCGCCGAGGGGCGCTGGGTGGCGGCGCCGGCCATCGCCGCCGCGTCCCGCATTGGAAAAAGCGCCAAGGTGTGCCGCTTTACATCACCGCCGCCGGATCGGGTAAACTATCTGGTGACACGAGCGGGCGAGCCGCTGTCGCCGCCGGCGGCGCAGTTCCTGCAGGAGCTGCGGGAGCACCTGCTGGCGCTGGGCAACGTGCAGGTATATTTGTAAAAAAGCCGCAAAAAATATCGCCGCAACGCCTTGACAGAGGGCGCATTTTGGCATAACATAGGTGTATTGAATCAGTCCGGTAGGTAAGGCTACCGCGAGGGATACGGACTGCTGCCGCGAAGTGGTGGAGACACCATCAGAGGGTTTGAGCAGGTGCCATCGAAACCAAGGTGGCATCTAACGCAGTTTCACCGCCCCGCGATGCTAAAGCTTGTAACGGTGCGGAAATAGGGCGCGTTGGCGCGGTTTTACGGCACGCAGCAGGCTTACAGCACCTGCTGCGTGTTTTTATCAGGAAGGAGGGAACAGGCGTGATCGATTATCAGGAGGAGCTGGAGCAATACAAGGAACGGATAGACGAGCTGGCCACGCAGAAGCGCTATGCCGAGCTGCGTGACCTGTTCCTGCCCATGGAGCCGGCGGATATCGCCCTGCTGCTGGAGGAGGGCAAGCAGGAGCAGATGCCCCTGCTGTACCGTCTGCTGCCCAAGGAGACGGCGGCGGAGGTGTTCGTGGAGCTGGAGTCCGACAGCCAGGAAATGCTCATCAACGGCTTCTCCAACACGGAGTTGAAGGAAGTGCTGGACGAGCTGTATCTGGACGACGCCGTGGACATCGTGGAGGAGATGCCCGCCAGCGTGGTCATCCGTATCCTGGACAAGGCCACGCCGGAGATGCGCAAATCCATCAACGAAATTCTGAAATATCCGGAGGACTCCGCCGGCTCCATTATGAACATGGAGTTCCTGTCCCTGAAGAAGGACATGACGGTGGAGGACGCCTTCAAGCGCATCCGCCGTATCGGCGGTGAGCTGGAGACCATCAACATCCTGTACGTCACCGACCCCACCCGGCACCTGCTGGGCGTACTGTCGGTCCGCGACCTGCTGCTGGCAGAGGAGGACGACCTGATCGAGGAGATCATGGACCCGGACGTGGTGTGGGCCAAGACCACGGACGATAAGGAGGACGTGGCCCAGGCGCTGAGCAAGTACGACTTCCTGGCCATGCCGGTGGTGGATCAGGAAAACCGCCTGGTGGGTATTGTCACCGTCGATGACGCCATGGACGTCATGGAGGCGGAGGCCACCGAGGATATGGAGAAGATGGCCGCCATCACCCCCACGGATAAGCCCTATCTGAAAACGGGCGTGGTCAGCACCTTCAAGGCGAGAATCCCGTGGCTGCTGCTGCTGATGGTGTCCGCCACCTTCACAGGGCTTATTATTGCCAATTTTGAAAACTCGCTGGCGGTGCTGCCGGTGCTGACCGCCTATATCCCCATGCTGATGGATACCGGCGGCAACTGCGGCTCCCAATCCAGCGTGACCGTGATCCGCGCCATCTCCCTGTCCGAGGTGGATTTCTCCGACATCTTCCGGATCATCTGGAAGGAGCTGCGCGTGGCGCTGCTGTGCGGCGTGGTGCTGGCCGTTGCCAATTTCGGAAAAATGATGTTGGTGGACCGGTTGCTGCTGGGAAACACGTCTCTTTCTCCCATGGTGGCCGCCGTGGTCTGCGGAACGCTGGTGTGCACCATTGCGTGTGCAAAATTCGTGGGCTGCTCGCTGCCGCTTCTGGCGAAAAAAATCGGCCTGGACCCGGCGGTTATGGCGTCTCCCTTTATTACCACCATTGTGGATGCGCTGTCCCTTCTCATTTATTTCGCCTTTGCAAAATCGCTTTTGGGCGTATAATCCCACCGAAGCGGTACACAATAAAGTCAGGCCTTACGGCCTGACTTTTCTTTTTTACGGGAGGAACACCATGAACAGAGCTTGTACCAACGACGGGTGCGCCTGCACCCCCAACGCTTCCATCAAGTGCACCGTCAGCAACTGCGCCCACCACTGCAAGGACGTGGACAACTGCGGCCTGACCGCCATTCAGGTGGGCACCCACGAGAGCCGCCCCACCATGGATCAGTGCACCGACTGCCAGAGCTATCAGAAGTGCCAGTGACCCCCTGCGCCCCATGGGGGCGCACTACATAGGGAGGCGATGACATGCAGGCAAAGGCAAAATATGCCGTATCCGGGGCGCTGGCCGGGGCGGTGAACGGGCTGTTCGGCGGTGGCGGCGGCATGGTGCTGGTGCCGCTGCTGTCCGGCTGGTGCGGAATGGAGGGCAAGCGCTCCTTCGCCACCTGTGTGGCGGTGATCCTTCCCCTGAGCGCCGTCAGCGCGGCGGTATACCTGCTGCGGCAGGGCTTTGAGCTTGCGGCGGCGCTGCCGTATCTGCTGGGCGGTCTGGCGGGCGGTCTGGTGGGCGGGCGGCTGTTCCGCTGCGTCAGCGTGGAGTGGCTGCGGGGTCTGTTCGCCGCCTTTCTGGTGTACGGCGGCGTGAGGTACCTGCTGTGACGGACTGGCTTTTGCCGCTGGCGGCGGGCTTCGGCGCGGGCATCCTGTCCGCCTGGGGCGTGGGCGGCGGGACGCTGCTGCTGCTGGTGATGACGCTGCTGCTGGACGTGCCCCAGCAGCAGGCCGCCGCCGTGAATCTGCTGTACTTCCTGCCCACGGCGGCTATGGGCGTGGTGTCCCACGCCCGGAACGGGCTGCTGGAAAAGGACGCCCTGCGCAGCGCCATACCCTGGGGCGCGGCGGCAGCCATCGCCGGGGCGCTGGTGGCCGCAGCGGTGGACACGGATCTGCTGCGCCGCCCCTTCGGAATGTATCTGCTGCTGGCGGCGGGCATCACCCTGCGGCAGCTGTGGCGCGACCGGAAAGGGTGATTTATGACAACTTTCCGTATAATTCGCCCGCTATATTGCGGATAGGAATCGGATTTTGGCGAGGGCGGCGCGGCGCGGCCGCGTCAACGGGACGTCGTACCCCAAGGGCATTTGTTCCGCTGCGCTCCACTGCAGGACGCCGTCCCCTACAGCTTCCGCACAGATAAAAAGGTGGCAAGGCAAAAGCCTTGCCACCTTTTGTTTATTCCTCCACCACCGGGTAGAGATAGACCTCCACGTCCAGCGTCTGTCCGTCCCGCTGCACCGTCAGGGTGATCGTCTCGCCCACGATGTGCGCGCGGCGCGCCCGCAGCAGATCGTAGTTGCTGTACACAGCCGTACCGTCGGCGGACAGGATCACGTCCCCCCGCAGCAGGCCGGCGGCCTCCGCGCCGAAGTTCTCCGTGACGGAGTCGATCACCGGGCGGTACGTCCCGTCCGGCTGCTGCTCCTCGGCCACATACACGCCGATGGAGGGAATGCCGTGGAACGCGCCCGTGGCCAGAATGTCGTTGATCACCGTCACCGCCCGGCCTGTGGGCACGGCGAAGCCCAGCCCCTCCACGGTGGCGGCCTCGGCATCGGCAATGCTGTTGCTCATCTTCATGGTGTTGATGCCGATGACCTGCCCGTACTCGTTGATCAGCGGGCCGCCGGAGTTGCCGTTGTTCAGCGCCGCCGTAGTCTGGAGCATGGTCATGGCCTTGCCGTCCATGGTCACGCGGCGGTCGATGGCGGAGATGATGCCCTGGGTCAGCGTGCCCCGCAGCTCCACGCCCAGCGGGTTGCCGATGGCGTACACGGTGTCGCCCACCCAGCACTCATCGCTGTCGCCCAGCACGGCGGTAGGCAGATCCTCCGCGTCCACCGCCTTCAGCACCGCCAGATCCTCGGCGGAGTCGAAGCCCACCAGCTCCGCCTCGTACTGCCGCGCATCGGCCAGCACCACAAGGACGGACTGTCCGTCGGCGATCACATGGGCGTTGGTGACGATATAGCCGTCCTCCGTCAGGATAACGCCGGTGCCGATGCTGGCCTTCTCGCCCATCTCGGCCACCACCAGAACGGTGGCCGGGTTCACCGCGGCGTACACCTGCTGGATGGTGAGCTTTTCCTCCGCTGCGTCCTGGCAGTAGAAGCGGACGGAGGGGTCGATATCCGCCCGGGGTATGGTGGGGATGTCCCCGCCGAAGATGTCCACGATGCTGCTGGCATCCTCGCCGCCGTCATAGCCGCCGTCCGACGGCTCGCCGCTTCGCAGGGCGGTCACAACGGCCACGCCCAGCACCGTGCCCACCAGTACCGCCAGCACGATGAGGAATATCCACAATCCCCGGCGGCTGTGGGGCTTTTTCTCCGGCTCGGCCTTGGGTATGGCGGCCGCAGGCATGGGGCGCGGCTGCACATAGCAGTCCTGCACCTCCCGCGCCCTGTCGGGGCGCACATACCAGCTGACCACCTCCTCCGGCTCTGCGGGCGGCTGCACCGGGGGCGCCGCCGGCTCCGTGCCCGGTACCGGCGTCTGTTCTTCTCTGTTTTCGTCCTGCATAGTCGTACCTCTCGCGGCGCTCAGTGCGCCATCTGCATGGTGAATGTAAAGGCGGTGAAGCCGTTTTCGCTGGTAACGGTGATCTGCTCCTTATGCTGCGCCAGAATGGTCTTGACGATGTACAGTCCCAGTCCGTAGCCGTCCTTGTCCTCGCTGCGGGACTTGTCCGACTTGTGGAAGCGCTCGAACAGCAGGGGTATCTCCTCCGCCGGGATGGTGGCGCCCGCGTTGCGGACGGTGACATAGGCCTTCTCGCCGTTGACCGTCAGCCCCAGGTACAGCTGGGAGCCGGGGGTGGCGAACTTGGCGGCGTTTTCCAGCAGGTTGTAGATGACCTGCGTGATGAGATCCCGGTCGCCCTGCACCATCACAGAGTCCTCCGGTATCTCCGCGTCCACATCCAGTCCCCTGTCCGTGATCTTCTTCTCCATGGACAGCAGGGCGATGCGGGCGGATTCGCACAGGTCGAACTCCTCCTTCTTCATCTCCTGGTTCTGGATCTGGGAGATGTCCAGCATCCGGCGCACCAGACGGCTGAGGCGGCGGCTCTCGTCGGAGATGATCTGCAGGTACTGCCGCTCCTTCTCCGGCGGGATGGTGCCGTCCAGAATACCGTCGGTGTATCCGGCGATGGTGGTCATGGGGGTCTTCAGCTCGTGGGACACGTTGGCGATAAAGTCCCGGCGCTGGCGCTCCGTCTCCTGCAGGGAGTCCGCCATGGCGTTGAAGGACGCCGCCAGCTCGCTGATCTCGCTGCAGTCCCCCGTCTCCTGCATCCGCACGTCGAAATCGCCGGCGGCGTAGGCGCGGGTGGCCTTGACCATCTCGCTGAGGGGCTGTATCTGCCGCATGGCGGTGACAAAGCTGGTGATGAACGCCAGCACCAGAATGATGGCGCTGGACATGAAGAACAGGGCGATGAACGAGCGCCACATCTGCGTCAGCTCCGCGCTGTTCATCACCGCCAGCACCAGTCCCAGCGTGTTGCCCTCCGCGTCCGTCATGGGCACGCCCACCACGAACTGCCTTTTTTCATACACGCCCACGGTGCTGCGCCCCTCATACAGCCGGTCGCCGCCCAGCACCGCCCCGGTGATGTCCGCCGGTACGGTGATGGTCTGTCCGGCCAGATCGCCGTCGGTGGTCAGCATCACATTGCCGTCGGTGTCGCAGATCAGGAAGTCCACGTCCGTCATCCGGGAGGCCACCCCCGCCAGCGAGCGCAGAGCGTCCTCCTGATCCCGCTCGGCATCCTCGCCGGCGGTGAAGTAGTCCACGGACAGCTGCGCCACCAGCACGGCGCGGTCGCGCATCTCCTGCCGCTTTTCCGACAGGGTGTAGTTATAGCTCAGGGCGTAAAAGGACACACCCAGCAGCGCCAGCGTCAGCAGCACCATGCCGGCGGTCAGCATGAACTGCCGCCAGTAGAGGCTGCCGGTCACGCGGCGTATCCGTTCCCGTGCGCCGCTCATTTGACCTCGAACTTATAGCCCACGCCCCACACGGTCTTCAGCTCCCACTGGTCGGAGACGTTCTCGATCTTCTCCCGCAGGCGCTTGATATGCACGTCCACGGTACGGCTGTCGCCGAAGTAGTCGAAGCCCCACACCTCGTCCAGCAGCTGGTTGCGGGTATACACCCGGTTGGGCGTGGCGGCCAGATGGTACAAAAGCTCCAGCTCCTTGGGCGGGGTGTCCACCTTCTTGCCGTCCACCAGCAGCTCATAGCTGTCCAGATTGATGACCAGCTTGTCGAACACCAGCTTTTTCTTGGTGTCTTCGGGTATCTCGCTGCGGCGCAGCACGGCGTTGATGCGCGCCATCAGCTCCTTCATCTCGAAGGGCTTGACCAGATAGTCGTCGGCGCCCATCTCCAGCCCGGTGATGCGGTCGCCCACGTCGCTCTTGGCGGTGAGCATGATGATGGGGGTCTTGCCCTTCTCCCGGATATGGGCGCACACCGCCCAGCCGTCCATCACGGGCAGCATGATATCCAGCAGCACCATGTCCGGCGCCTGCTTGTCGTATTCCTCCACCGCCTTGCCGCCGTCGTAGGCGCTGCGCACCTCGAAGCCCTCTTTTTCCAGATACATGCGGATCAGGTCGGATATATTGCGGTCGTCCTCGACCACGAGAATGTTGCGTGCCATCTGCGCTTTCCTCCCGGTAGTGTCGTTAGTATCGCGTATATTGTACAACCCGCGGGATATGCTTTTCCTGAACAAACTGTAAATATCCCGTATAGCTGTAGGATTATACCACAATTTCCGGTACTTGTCACGCATTTCCCACCGTGACGCCCGTATAGTACCACTCCAGTATCTCCTGCCATGTTTTTCCCTCTCTGGCCAGCTGGTTGGCACCGTACTGACTCATGCCCACGCCGTGGCCGTAGCCGGTGACGCGGAAGGTCACGCTCTCGCTGTCCGCCGCCACGGTGAAGCAGGCAGAGCGCAGGCCGAAGATCCGCCGCAGCTCCGTGCCCTCGATGTCCGTGCCGCCCACGGACACCGTCTCCACCCGGCCGGAGCCGTTCTCCGCCGCAGCGCCGAACCACCTGTCCGGCGTGCCGGACAGCTTCAGCTCCGGGTGCGCCGCCAGCAGCTTCTCTTTGGCCTCCGCCGCCGTAAAGGTCACGGTGCTGTAATAGTTGGGCACCGTCTCCTCCCCCTCCGGACTGTCCACGCTGACAAGATAGGGCAGATCGCCGCTCCACACGTCTCCGGCGGCGGCTGTGCGCCCGGCGGAGGAGGAGTGGAATACCGCCAGAATGGGCCGCCCGTTGTACAGAACCACCTGCCCGTCCGTGTCGCTGACCGCCTGCTCCACCCGTGTGTTCCACGGGGCGAAGTCGCCGCCCCACTTCTCCCTGGCCGCCGTCTCGGACAGGTAGGCGCTGCAGCAGGTGTGGTCGGTGCAGAAGTCCGCGTCCGGGTGGGCGTCCTTGCGCCCCGCCGCCAGCTGATAGTACACATAGCTGCGCTCCGCCGCCGCCTGTGCCCGCAGCGCCTCCATCTCGAAGGAGGCGGGCATCTCGCCCCGCACCACGCCGGTGAGATAGCGTTCCAGCGTCATCTGCTCCGTCGTATCCCCGTCCTGTATGGTCAGCGTCACGTCCCGGTCGTGATGCACCGCAGCCGTCTCCGGCGCGGCAGGCTCCGGCTCTGCCGCCGGTTCTCCCGCCGCCAGATACGCCCCGCCGAACAGCAGCACCGTCAGCACCAGCCCCGCCGCCGCATATTTCCGCATAGCGCCCACCCCCTCTCACCCATGGTATGCAGAGCCTGTCCCCCGCATACATAAAAACGCCCGCCCGCGCCATACTACCCCAAAACGGTGCGCAGGAGGGCAAGCAGGTGACAACGAAGGATTTCCGTGAAAAGACCGCCGCGCTGGACGGTCTGCTGGGCGTGGGGCAGTGCTTCGACATGACGGCGCGCGACCTGACCATCGGCGGACGGGCGGCGCGGCTGTGGGTGGTAAACGGCTACGCGCAGGAGGACATTCTGGAGCGGGTCATCGCCGGGTGGCAATCGCTGCCCCCGCTGGACGAGCTGTCCGACCCGGAGCAGTTCTGCCGCCGGTACGTCTCCGCCTGCGATGCCCAGCCGGTCACAGACCGGCACGACGCCATCATGGGCGTGTTCGCCGGTAAGACGCTGGTGGTCATCGACGGCTTCACCGGCGGGCTGCTGCTGGATGTAAAGCATTTTCCCACCCGCTCCGTGGAGGAGCCGGACACCAGCCGGGTGCTGCGGGGCAGCCACGACGGATTCGTGGAGAACCTGATGCAGAACGCGGCGCTGCTGCGGCGGCGCATCCGCGATCCCCACCTGCGGCTGGAGCGGATCCAACTGCCGGAGCGCTCCGCCACCGATGTGGCGCTGTGCTACATGGAGGGCGAGGCGGATGAGGATCTTCTGCGGGAGCTGCGGGAGAAGCTGGCGCACCTTCAGGCCGGCTCCATCGCCATGAGCCAGGAGTCCATCGTAGAGGCCATCGCGCCACGGCAATTCTGGAACCCGTTTCCCACCGTCCGGTATACTGAGAGGCCGGACGTGGCCACCGCCTGCATCATGGAGGGCGACGTGGTGATGCTGGTGGACAATTCCCCCGCCGCGCTGCTGCTGCCCACCACGCTGCTGCGGTTCAACGAGGAGATCAACGACTACTACTTCCCGCCCCTGATCGGCACCTATTTGCAGGTCATCCGCACGCTGGTGCTGCTGCTGACCATGTTCATCACGCCCCTGTGGTACCTGCTGGTAAAGAACCCGGACACGCTCCACGAGAGCCTGCACTTCCTGCTGGTGCAGGACGAGTACTACGTCCCGCTGATCATCCAGCTGCTGCTGGTGGAGCTGATCATCGACGTGCTGAAGATCGCGTCCCTGAACACGCCGGACGTGCTCAGCAATTCCTTCAGTATGCTGGGCGCGCTGATACTGGGCGACTTTGCGGTGCAGGCGCGGTGGCTGGTGCCGGAGGTGCTGGTGTATATGGCGTTCGTGGCGGTGGCCAACTACGCCCAGCACAGCTACGAGATGGGCTACGCCACCAAGCTGTGCCGCATGGTGCTGCTGGTGCTGATCTGGCTGTGGGACTGGTGGGGCTTCGCCGCCGGGGTGGTGCTGACGCTGGTGCTCATCGCCACCACCAAGCCGCTGGTGGGCAAGGGGTATCTCTACCCGCTGATCCCCTTCGACCGGAGAAAGCTCCTGCGTCTGCTGTACCGGCGTCCCATCAACCGGCACAACAGCTGACGGGACGTCGGGGACGCCGTCCCCTACAGGACGGAATGCCATGCCCATCCGTAGGGCGGGGCGCCCTCACCCCGCCGCCAACGCCGTCATTCCGAGCCAGTGACCGCGTCACTGGCGTGGGAATCCGTCTCCCCAAAAAAAGAAAACGGATTGCCGCGGCGCTTCGCGCCTCGCAATGACAGCGCGGCGCTGCCGCGCTGTCGGGACGTCGGGGACGCCGTCCCCCACAGGAACTCTTTCCCATCACGTAAAAAAGAACCGCCTTAGGCCGCCTGGCATAAGAAAACATACGCCGCAAAAGGCGCGTTTTACGCAGCCCCGTCGTTGCGCCGCCTTGACAGACATCCAGTATGCCTGCGGCGACACGCCTCGGCTCTGCACAAGACGCGCTCTTTTTCGGTGCGAAGCAGTTTTGCCAAA